>ERZ780105.169-NODE-169-length-22061-cov-7.00273_pt1 | contig 22061 bp, 20 predicted proteins | sample MGYA00511172_ERZ780105 | MGnify/ENA primary metagenome ERZ780105 (study PRJEB29588, sample SAMEA2144299) | human gut metagenome | biome: human gut; feature: human-associated habitat; material: faeces | place: Denmark | collected 2008/2010 ...
CATAGCGGTTCATATTTCACATCATCAAGCCCGCTGAAACGTTTATTTGAAATTCCTGTTTTATCACGTCTGACATTCTTTAAGATGCTTGCGGTAAACTCATTTAAGCCATACTTTTCGGCATAAGCTGTAAGAACCGGTAATTCAGGTTTCACTTTAGAGCTGTCTGTAATTTCCATAAGCTCAAGCACAAGCGGTAGGTAATTACGCTCAGCTTCGCTGATAAAAGTTTCATCAAAGCTGTATCTGTCATATATATTAGCCGCCATACAAACTACTATAGCCCATACGCCATCGGAGTTATATGTTTTCCTGCACGGCATCATTTCCGCATTTGCCCGATCAAACTTCAGTTCAAAATCTTCATCACCTCGTTCTTCGCTCCATACTGAGAAATGAATCACATTTTCATTTTCATCAATGCACATCTCATAGACAAGCACATAGCTGTCTTCAGGCATTGTATATTCGGTTTTAACTTTGTCAAGGCAAACCTTTAAAATGAAACCTTCCATATCAAAGAGAACAACCGCATTTTTTTCTTCCGTTCCGGTCAGATATATATTGCAATAGAATAACGAATCGTCATTGAATTTGCTGAATATTTTTTGCGTGAGCTTATCAATATTATTCATAACTGCCTCCCGTATTATATTGTACTTACATTTTACCATAACTGCCCCGACAGTGCAACCACAAACGCAAAAGCACCGCAGTGGAAACACTGCGGTGAATGTTAATGTGGGAAGCTCCTGAATAAAGAACAGCCTCTCGTTTTTGCCATATTAACCTGCTTACTTCTTCTTTATAACCGTTCCCTGTCTTGTTTCCTCGACGGTGTAGCCCATTGCGGTTATCTTATCTCTCAGTTCATCGGCAAGTGCAAAGTTCTTATCCTTTCTTGCCTGCTTTCTCTGTTCAGCAAGCTCAAGAATTTCGGCAGGAAGCTCCTCGGCTGTATCGGCAGGCTTTTCGTTTACCGCCTTTGCCTTTTCGATAAGCGACAGCGAAAGCACCTTGTCGAAGTCAGCGATAAGTGCCAGCTTTGTTGCGGGTGTTGTGTCAGCCTTCAATACGTCATACAGTGCAGTGATTGCAAGCGATGTGTTTATATCGTTGTCCATAGCGGCGGTAAAGCCCTCACGGAGCTTATCGTAAGCCGCCTTGTCGACCTCGCCCTGCTCTGCCTTTAAAAGCTGTGCTATTCTTACGACCAGCTTTTCGTATGCGCCCTTTGCGTTGTCAAGATTTTCATAAGAGAATACGAGCGACTTTCTGTAGTGCGACAGCAGGCAGAAGAAACGGTATATCACGGGGTCGTAGCCCTTGCTCTCAAGCAGGGATACCGTAAGGAATTCGCCCTTTGACTTGCTCATCTTGCCGCTGTTTGTATTGAGGTGGTGAACGTGGAACCAGTAGTTGCACCACTTATGACCGAGGTAAGCCTCACTCTGTGCTATCTCATTTGTGTGGTGGGGGAATGCGTTGTCGATGCCGCCGCAGTGAATGTCAAGATATTCACCGAGATGCTTCATGCTTATGCAGCTGCACTCGATATGCCAGCCGGGGTAGCCTACTCCCCACGGGCTGTCCCACTTGAGTTCCTGAGCGTCAAACTTTGACTTTGTGAACCACAGAACGAAGTCTGCCTTGTTTCTCTTGTTGCCGTCCTCCTCAACGCCTTCACGGACACCAACCGCAAGGTCTTCCTCCTTGAAATCGTTGAAAACATAATACTTTTCGAGTTTGGAGGTATCAAAATAGATATTTCCGCCTGCTTCGTAAGCGTAGCCCTTTTCGATAAGAGAAGAAATTACCTTGATGAAATCTGCGATACAGTGCGTTGCAGGCTCTACAACGTCGGGACGCTTGATGTTCAGCTTCGTGCAGTCCTCGAAGAAAGCGTCTGTGTAGTACTTTGCTATCTCCATAACTGTCTTATGCTCACGCTTTGCGCCCTTCAGCATCTTGTCATCGCCTGTGTCGCCGTCGCTTGTCAGATGTCCTACATCGGTAATGTTCATTACACGCTTTACATCGTAGCCGACATAGCGCAGGTACTTTTCAAGCACATCCTCCATAATGTAGCTGCGCAGATTTCCTATGTGCGCAAAGTGGTACACGGTAGGTCCGCAGGTGTACATATTTACCTTGCCCTCAACATTCGGCACGAATTCTTCCTTTTTGTGTGACAGTGAATTATATAACTGCATTTTCTTATCCTCGCTTTTATTTAATATTGTTTTCTTTAAGTTCTTCTCTTAGCAGATCTATCTCGCTCTGCATTGTTTCAAGCTTGCTCTGCAAGGCACATATCTGCTGTGCCACAGGGTCGGGAATGTGTATCTGGTCAAGGTCGCAGGCATTTACCCTCTGACCGTCACGGCGGACTATCCTTGCAGGAACGCCGACCGCAGTTGAGTTAGGCGGTACCTCCGACAGCACAACGGCATTTGCGGCTATCTTTGCGTTATCGCCCACCTTGAAAGGACCGAGAACCCTCGCTCCCGAGCCTACCATTACATTATTGCCGAGCGTGGGGTGACGTTTACCGGTATCTTTACCCGTACCGCCGAGCGTTACGTTCTGATAAAGCGTGCAGTAGTCGCCTATCTCGGTAGTTTCGCCTATTACAACGCCGCTTCCGTGATCGATGAACAAGCCCTTTCCTATCGTTGCGCCTGGGTGTATCTCTATACCCGTTTTCCGCAAAGCACGCTGTGATATCCACCTTGCGATGAAATAGTGCTTTTTAAGGTACCATTTATGTGCCCTGCGGTATGCCCTTACAGCCTTGAAGCTGGGATACAGGAAAAACACCTCGAGATCGCTCTTTACGGCAGGATCTCGTTCTCTGACCGATTTTATATCCGCTTTAATTTTATCGAACATATGTTTCCTACCCTTCTCCGAAAATAAAAACGCCCTCGTCTGCATAACAGACGAAGGCGATATTTCTATCACGGTTCCACTTCGCTTTGGAGCTTACACTCCCTTTATGTCTTTAACGCAGACTACACGGGCAGAGATACTGATAAGTCTAACGTTCCCTCTGCCGACCCGGATAAAAAATCCGTACAGCCGCACTTCACCGTAAATCAGTCTGCCGTCTTTCACCTTACACGGCTCTCTGTGAAACTTTTTCCCGGTTACTCTTGCCATACACGGTCTTTGCACTTATACTTCATTATATGTTTAGTGTATCATAAATGCAACGCTGTGTCAAGCGTCGGCAACCGTAAATTTCACACAGGCAGGCTATAAAGTGCTGAAAACACGCATCTTTGCGCCTTCAGGCGTTTTCTATTATTCAAATGCCTTTTTAAGATCATAGAAGCTGATTTCTCCGCTGATGTCCTGTATCTGAACGGCACCCGAAATTATCTTGAAGAAGAAGTCTGCAATATTCTCTACGGTCAGCTCCTTTTTCTCGCCGTCAGCCCTTGTAAGCGAATACGCTTTGAGAATCTGGCTGTTAAGCGCTCCTGCACCGATAAGGAAATGGTTTTCGAGCTTCTCGAAATCTATAAGATCGGCTACAAGCACTCTGCCCGAAACAGAGTAGCTGTTTACGGTCGTTGTCGAGCCGTCATCATTGTCAAGCAATACTGTACGCTGATGATCGTCGTCAATATCCATACGGATCTTGCCGGTATTCTCATTTTCCGGCTCGCCTTTATACAAGGCTCCGAGATGTGCCATAGAAATATTATAAAGCTCTGTCTGCGGTAAAAACGCAAGAGGCTCGATTGAAAACGCCGCAGGATACAGCATATAATTCACGCCTGAAATCTCGATGCAGGGCGCATTGAATGTGCCGAATACACTGTTTATGATGTTGACGCTCTTTGTTGCGAACACGCCGCCAAGTACAACACAGTTTTCAAGATATACCTCGTTGCCGAAAACGCTGCCGCCTATATAGCAGTTTTTAAGCCTTACGGTCGGTGCGTTGACATCGGAGCAGAAAAGCACCCTGCCCTTCACCACAAGAGCCGCTATGCTTTGCGCACCGGCAACGGCCTTGTTGAATTTTACCGTACCGGATATATCGGTGCCGACATGAAGCTCGGTGTTAGCAAATACCGCACCCTTGAATATTACGCCGCCGTCTTCTATCTCAACGTTATTGCCGAAAACGCTTCCTTCAAAAACAGAATTCGCCTGTACCTTTATATTTCTTTTCAAGTCCTTTGTGCCTTGCGGAAGAATGCTTGTTTTCACAATATTGTCATTGAAGAAAAGATCCTTATCGTCAAATCTGATCTCGTTTAAAGTATTCATTTGTTCCTCCTGAATCAAGTATTAAACCTGTTTGATGTTAGGGCAGTCTGATTTCCACATTCTAAGCATTTCGGAATAAACACGTTCCTGAAATTCATTACGATCGGATAATCCTGTGTAATTATCCTGTACCATATTTGAAAAAGCCTGCTCTATCAGATTCAGCTCATCGTCCGGTATCGGTCTGCTTACATTGCCGTTTTCCTTTAAATATGTACTTGTCGCCTCAAGGATCCGTTCTTTTCCGGTAACGTCAGACGAAAAGCATCTGCTGACTACCTGACTGCTTTCCAGACCTTCCGAAACGCAGTATGCAACAGGTATATAAGCCTGCTGTTCGTCTTGTTCAACGCTCCTGTTCCATAAGGCATTACGCATTTCTTCACGGTAATGAAGATTATTGAACAGCAGATCTCCGAGTCTTTGCAAAACTCCGGAAACCTTTTCCCTTATGCCGCTTATCGCTATCTTTTCTCCCGAACCGCCATGACTGCCGAGCGAATCGGCGGGGGGGGAGCGGAGCGCCAGTCGCGGCAGCCGCCGACAAGAATGGCGCTACCAGAAGCTCCTGCTTTACTTTTTTTCCTATTCTGAACGCAGGCTTATTAAGCTCGGTAACACGTCTTTCAAGCTCTTTGTCAAGCTCGGAAATAACGGCACTGTATTTAGCCTTCTCACGTTCAAAATCCTTGAGCATTCTGCTGTGCATAGAAGTAACAGCTTTTGAGTGTTCCAGCAAAAGTGCCGTCTTTGTCTGGAGCAATGTGTTTGTTTCGGCTTTCTTCGTGGAAATATCATTACGGATCAGATTATAGAATCCGCTTATTATGCCGTCGGAAACCTGTTCGGAGCATTCGGCGATAGCCGCACAATTTGCCGCATTCATTGCCGCAACGGACGCAGTAAGACCGTCAACGTGATAATTTGCGGACTGAACGCTCTGATCGAATGGCGCAGTGTTTACTGTGACATTCATATTTACCGGAACGTTCTGTTGATAATATTCCGTTACCGTGCCGCCGTGTTCGCTCGGCGGATAATGTACGGTCACCGAACCCGACACGTTTAGCACACTTGAAAAAGTCTGAATATAACTCATCAGCAGCCTCCTTGTCGGAACAGCCTCATCATCTGCTCAGCAACTCTGCGGTCTACCGCCGATGATGAAATAAGAGACTGGAATTCATCGGATATGGTGCTTTTTTCAAAATCGCTTTTCTTATCATCTTTAAACAAGTCTTCACGATTAAGGATATTAAGGCTTATGCTGTTCTTTGCCTGCTCGGAAAGATAGTCGGGGAAGTTCAGGCTAAGCACATACGAATCCTCTACCAGCGAGCTTTGCTTTGAGGAATATATCACGGGTATATATTCCTGAGTCATTTTTTCGGTGCTGCTGTCGTCCAGCATTGTATCCATAAGAGATCTGTACAGCTGATTCTCGCTCACCTTTCCCGAAAGATTGTCAAGCGATCCTGCGGTCTTTTCCTTAATCCTGGAAACCGCAATTTTCTGCTTCGTATTATCTACCTCGCCGGACGTTACGATAACCTCCGGGATGTGATGCTCGAACATACCGAGTATTGTCTTCTGTCTGGTTCCGCTTATTGCAACGGCATTCTTGTCAAGCTGTGATATGCGGTTTGCCAGTGCTTTGTCAAGGCCTTTGAAAATCTGGGAATACTGTCTTTTTACACGGTTGAAATCCGATTCCATACGATCCCTTGTTTTTCTGAGCGTCTTGCTGTATTCAAGAAGTAACGCCAGCTTTGCCTGCATTTCGGTATACGCAACCGATATTTTCATAGACAGCTGAGAACGGATAATGCTGTGGAAGCCTGCGTCAACGTTGTTGCATATTTTTTTGGCAGACGCTTTTTCAGAGGCTATGACCGCTGTCTGCATCGCAACAACAGCCGCAGTGGTCGCCGTAACGTGATTGGAGACGGACGAAACTGTTTCAGCCATTGGTGTTGTATCAACAACAAAATCAAATTCAGCCATACTTATCCCTCCTCATTTGTATCCGTTGAGGGATCTGTTTGCTGTGAGGCGGAGTTTTCGGTTCCTTCCTGCACCTGTGATGCGCCGTTTGTATCTTCGGTAACGGAAGCATCATTTACCGGAGCTTCGGCGGAAGATGTATCCTGCTCCGGCTGAGCGTTCTGCTCGGGCTGAGCATTCTGCTCGGGCTGAGCAAAGCCGGGTGCAACGGAAGCTTCGTCAAGCAGTGAGTCGTACATATTGCTGCCCTCAGCAACGTTACCGCTGTCATCGCTGGGATTGCCGTAAAGCGGGGCGGAAGAATAAGACGATCCGATATTATCGTTGACCATACGGACAAGATCCTTGCCGAGATTGTCATATACATCGGGACTTACAACAGGTTCGGGGAGGAGTACGGCCTTATCCGCAACAAACGGGCTTACGCCGACAAGATTTCTGTGACGCATATCGAGCGAATTGATGTCGGAGAAAGCTATTGCCGTATCATGCGCCATAGAATCTCTCAGAGAGCCTTCGTAATATTCTATATATTCGAACTGCTTTGTGCTTTCGTCTATGCTTTCGTTTACACGATCCATAAAGTCTGCAAATTCTTCCTGCTGCTGATTGCACTGATTTGCCTGTGCCTCAAATCCTGCAATCATCTCTGCCTGGGCATCGTTTTCGGCAACCTCGCTGTTCGAGATGCTTTCAGCCATATTTTTGCCCTGCTTCATGGAATCGCTGGTCTTAACCAGTGACTGATACATATTGTATGCATTCATATAGCTTGCATACGTTTCACGCATATGAGTAATCAGATCGTCCGCAGTCTTACGGTTATCTCTGAAGTAGTTGCCTATCTCGGACTTCCATCTTTCGACATACATTCTCTTCTGATCGTCTATGTTGTTATATATCTTCAGACGCTCTACACGGTTTTCTTCCATAAGAGCGGCTATTACAGGCATAAATATTTCTTCGTCAATCTGGTGCATACCAAACGGCATAGAGGTTCTTGAGCCGTCCTCGGCAATCCAGCTGTCTGAGAAAAGCTCGTATTTTACCTGCGAGCTTGCCTTGAGGTTAAACGGAACATAATCGTTGACAGCGGTATGATAATCGAAAAAGCTCTCGGCTCTGGCTCTCTCGATCTCTTCCGCTTCAAGAGCGGGTGAGTACTGAGTATATCCTGACTTCAGAACAAGGTTGAATATGGAGGATGTATAGTTTGCAAGCTTGCTCTGCGAGGAAATCTTTGATTTTGTAAGCATCTGTACTGAGTCTGCAAGACGCTTCATAAGGCGCTTGATGTACTCGTTGCTGTCGGAGTCGCCGGTCGATTTTATCTGATCCTTCAGAGCGTTGAGCGAAGCAAACTTTTCAAGGCGCTCTTCAAAGTCAACATCGAATACGTTGATCGAATCGTGTGCGCCTATATCAGTGGTCGAATATTCATGCAGATATTCCGAATCCCTGCTGTCGGGGCTGACGATAGGAAGTCTTACGGAGGCGTTGCTGCTGTCGGAAAGCAGGAAGCTGATATTTCTTACCTGACGGTCTATATTTCCCATATAGTCGTACAGTGTAACGTTCTGTATAGATGTGGAGTAGTCTGAGGTGTTGACGCTTTCTGCCGAGCTGTTGCTTTCGACAACGGGAATGGTTTCAAGCGCATCGGAAAGCTGCTGAACGGAATCCTGAAAATCATCGGGCTGATTGAGGATATTGAGCTTGAAGTCGGTGTCTTCCACGCAGCCTGTATGATCAAGCACAATGCTTTTATCCTCGAACGGAACCTTTGTCGCTACAGGAACATAAACAACGCCGATCTTTTCGACCTTATAGTCCCTGCGTATATTGCGGTGACGTTCGTTGCATTCGGCAATAAGGCCGTCAAAGCGGTCTACCTCCTGCTGATATTTCTTACTTTTAAGAAGCTGTGCTATGCCTACGGGGAAGGTGATGAGCAGACAGAACATAATCGTTGACATTTTCTTCGCCTTGTCACGAGCATCTATCATCTGATTCTTCTGCATGACCAGATCCTTCATGTTCTGCTCTTCCTGCATTTCCGCCGCTACTATGGTTTCTGCGGCGGATTTATAATAATCAAAAAGAATTTTAGCCTGATCCTGATAAATATTGGAAGATGTATTGAATACCTTGCCTGTCATATCTTCAATCCTCTTTTCTTATAATATACTTTTACGTTCTTTGTAAAGAACATCGAACTCATTGAACTTGCCGCTGAGTGACGCATTTTCGGCTCCTGCAGATGATGTAAGAAGCGGATCGTTTAATATCGCATTCAGCTTTGCGAGCATCTGCAGCTCAATCTCACGGGCCTCGGGGTTATCGCTCGGAGAAAGGTAACGCATATTTTCTTCGATCTTTCTTGCATTTGCACGGATCTTGTTTTCACTTTCGAGAGAAGATGTCATTGCAGTAAGCTTTGCAGCTCTGTTACGAAGCTCTGTCACAACGGACTTCTTTACCTCTTCGTTACGGAGAGAGTCGTCTATATGCTCCTTCGTGACCTGCCCGAGGAAAGCCCACAAAAGAAGAACAAACAGAGCTATGCACTGTATTATTATCGAAACCGCAAGCGGCATAAAGACAAATACCAGTGCAATATTGACAGCCGAAAGCAACGCATATATCGTCAACCCACGATAATAAAACATTCCTCCGAGAACAGTGCCTGCGACATCGCCTGTGAACGGGCCGAAAAACATCGGCAGGAAAAACAAAATATATGTCAATAAAATGCTTACGAATGAAAAGGTGTATGCCACCGGGTTGAACGAGAACATCGGCATCAGAAGTATATATGCAAGCACTATTATCAATGCGCCGACTGCAAAAGCGATCAAACCGAATACGGACGAATTACGTTTTTTCATAATTACCTCCCTACAATTACTGCAGTTTATTTCCGCAGACAGGGCAGAACTTCTGTCCGAGCTGAACAGGCTTGTGGCACTTCGGGCAGACGTTTTCGTTAACAGCATTCTGACTTAGTACCGAGCCGCACGTTACACATCTTGTTGCGTTGGGCGAATTATCGGCTCCGCACATGGGGCAGGGATTGTATTTGTTGCCGCAATAAGGGCAGAAGGCGGACTCGGTGGAGAATTTCTTACTGCAGTTGGAGCAGAATACCTCTCTTCTCTGCACGCCCTGTCCCTGAGGTGCGCCGTAGCCCATACCCTGAGGAGCACCGTAACCCATACCCTGAGGAGCGCCGAACTGCTGAACGGGCTGAGGCTGCATCATAGCGCTGCCCATAGAATTGTTTCCTGAGAACGCACCTGTCATCATAGCGACACCGAGAATACCCATAGAAGAGTTGTTATCCATTGCTTTTCCGGCAACGTCAAACGACTGTTTCTGCTGCCATGTATAGCCGGCGATAGCCTGTGCGGAACGATCCGACATAGCCTCTGCGATTTTCTGACCCTCGGCAGACGAGGTATCGAGATTTACCTCAGTGATATAGAAGCCTGCCAGTTCAAAACCGTATTCCTCCCAGAACTCAGCCATAGGCTGTTTTATGAACCTTGAAAGATCGTCAAGGTGCATAGCTATTGTATTTATGCCGACACGGTTGGCTGTCATAAATGCAACGATAGTCGAGTTCGTCTTGGAAATCATAGCTCCCTTGAAATGATCGGTAAGCTCTGCAGAGGTGAAAGAACGCAGTGTTCCCACCAGTTTTACCAGAAAACGCTCGGCATCGGTCACCTTAAGACCGTATCTTCCCTTTGCCACAAGCGGCAGCATCTGTCCGTAGTCGGGATCCATAAATCTCATCGAAGATGTTTCCCAGTCGATGTTGAGCGGAGCTACCTTGTTTACGAACCAGACCTCCGCCATGAACGGATTCTTTCCGCCGAAGGGTATGCCGTACAGATTTCTTAATAACGGAAGGTTCTGAGTGGAAAGGGTGTGCTTTCCGGGTCCGAATTTTCCGAGTATCTGTCCTTTTGAAAAAAGTACAGCCTCCTGCGACTCATGTACTATAAGCTGAGTATATGTACTGAGATTGCTGTGCGGAAAGCGATATGCAAATTCCGCATTGTCCTGTGGGGACCATTCCACCACGTCAATAAATGCCATAACGGTTCCTCCTTTATTTAAATCCGTTTATGAATTATATTTTGCAACGGATATTCATATGATATTATATTACTGTGAAACAGTGCAATAAAACCATCGTTTTTGTGTGTAGCCACGAATTATATTAAATTATATAAGCTGTCGCATTTACGGTAAAACTGTAGAATTATACACAAAAAGGCAGTTTAATGTAATTATTATATCATTAAAATTATACAATATCAATTTGATTTTTGCAAAATTTCTGTTAATTTTGCTAAAATGTAAAAAACAGCCCCATTATTTTCTTCGTTTTGAACAAAAGAAAATAATGGGGTCTGAATATGCGTATGATTGTATGTTGCTTTACTCCGAAATATTCTTTGCAACAGGCAGTCTTACGCAGACAAGAGTGCCTTTGCCAAGCTCGCTGTCAAGAGTTACCGTGCCGCCGTAGCAGTTGACGATATGCTTTACTATGGAAAGGCCCAAACCGGTACTGCCTTCTTTGGTGCTTCTGCCCTTATCCACTCTGTAGAAACGCTCAAATACACGGTTAAGCGACTCCTTAGGGATGCCTATGCCGTTATCCCTTACATAGATACAGCCTGTCTCACCCACATCGTGAAGCGTTATCTCAACCCTGCCGCCGTCCTTGTTGTACTTTATAGCGTTGCTGACTATGTTTTCGACAAGCTCGTATATGTGCTTGTATGCGGCACGGACGGTAAAGCTGTCGCCGGACAGTTCTATCGTGACATTTCTGGCAGAAGCCGCAGGCTCCAGACATTCCTTTACCGCTGTGCATATCTCGGACAGCTTACAGTCGGTCACTTCCTCGGCTGTGGTCTTATTTTCAAGGGAGGATATTTCAAGAATGTCGCTGATGATTGTTGACATTCTCTTGGCTTCGGTAAGAATTTTTCCGATGTAATAGTCCTTCTTATCCTTAGGCACAAGTCCGTTTTCAAGAAGCTCGGCAAAGCCCGAAATTGCCGTCAACGGCGTTTTCAACTCGTGACCGGCATTTGCGAAGAAATCGGCTTTGAGCTGTTCGGACATACGCTTGTCGGTAACGTCACGGATAACCATAAGTCCGCCGTGCATTGCGTCTATTCCGCTTTTGGATACGGGGAATACCTGCACAAGCAAGATCCTGCCGTCAACGGTGCTTTCTATAGTTACCGTCCTGTCTTCGTTTGCCGCTTTTTCCGCTCCGCTGATTATCTCGGGCTTTCTTGCAAGCTCGGGTACTGTTGAAGCACCGCTTTCATCAGAAGCACCGAGCAGCTTAAGCCCGGCACGGTTTATTGAAATTACCGAAAGATCGTTATCGTAAAGAATTACGCCGTCCTGCAAGCTTTCAAGTATGAAGCGTTCCTTTTCACGCTCGTTTTCAAGCGTCTTCATATTATCCTGTATGCTTTTACGCATAAAATTGAACATTGTGACAAATTCGTCAAGCTCGGGGTACTTATGCGACGGTATCTCCTCAAGTTCTGCAGAGATTTTTTCGTCACCGACATATTTCATACCGCTCATAGCCTTTGATATGCTGTTTATCGGCTTCATTATCTGGCGGGCAACACTGCTTACCGCTATAAGCCCTGCTATTATGCCTATTGCGGCGGCTATCAGCATAGGCGCTATGAACATTGATGCAAAATCCATATAGCTGTTTATATTGTAGCTTATTCTGATTATATCGTCGTCCTTAACCTTCATAGCGGCATAGATCTGATTTTTGCCGAGCGTCTTTGAATATCTTACGGCTACTCCGCTTCCTGTAAGTTCTGCCTGCTTTATCTCCTCACGGGTGCTGTGGTCATCGTCCGGCTCACCGTCGATATAGGTATCTACAAATACAGTTCCGTCCTTATTGATAAAGCTCACTCTGGCGTTGCCGACAAGTGAGCTTAATCTGTTCGCAAGGTCATAGTTGTGGTCGGTTTCGTCCTCATATATCACACGGATAAGTCCGAGAGAGGTCAACATATCGCTTTTTCTGACGTTCTGCTCCGTGCTTGAAAGAAGTGCGGTAGCAGATACAACGCACACCGACATAACTATCGCAATTACTATAAGAAAACGTACTATAAGTGCTTTTTTCATCTGTACGTCCTCCTGTTATTCTCCTATAAATCTGTAGCCTACTCCTCTTACCGTTTTGATAAGATGAGCGTTCTCGGCATCATCGCTGAGTTTTTTTCTGAGCGTTCCTATGTGCATATCGAGCGTTCTTGTTTCACCGACAAAATCTATGCCCCACACTTTCGTGAGAAGCTCCTCACGGCTGACAACTCTTGCCCTGTTCTTAAGAAGATACAAAAGAAGCTCATATTCCTTCAGCGTAAGTTCTATCGGTCTGCCGTCACGGCTCACCTCTCTGAGAGATGTGTTTACCGTTATGCCGCCTGCCGTAATCTTATCGGAAACGCTGTCTGATGTGCTTCTGCCGGAACGCCTTAAAAGCGCCTTTATTCTTGCGGCAAGCTCCATAATGCCGAACGGCTTTGTGAGATAATCGTCTGCGCCGTTTTCAAGCCCGAACACCTTGTCTATCTCGGCTGATTTTGCTGTCAGCATAAGTATAGGCGTATTCTTTGTCTGCTCGTTTTCACGAAGGATCTTCACCGCCTGCACACCGTCCATACCCGGCAGCATTATGTCGAACAGGAATATATCCGGCACCTGCTTTTCGGTTGCGGCAAGACAATCCTCCGCACTGACAAAGCTCTCCACCTCGTATGAATAAGCCGAAAGAGCGACCGTCACAAGCTCTCTTATACTGTCATCGTCCTCAGTTATATAGATACGTTCAGCCATTGTATCAGCCTCCAAAGTTTATATAATACGGGTATTCTTGTATTCTCCCGTCTTGAAGAATTCCACCCACTCGCAGATATTTACCGCATGGTCGGCTATTCTTTCAAGATATTTTACTATCATAAGGGCATCGACCGCAACATCGCCGCTGCAATGCTCGCTCTTTATAAGCTCTACTATGCGGTTTCTTATAGAAACGAACAACTCGTCTACCTCATCGTCAGCCTTTATCGTTTCATTCGCAAGCTCCATATCGGTTGTTACGAATGAATCTATAGAGTGTGAAACCATTATTATTACCTTTTCGCTCATAGTCTGTATCTCTTTTACTATGTGCATAATTGCGGATACGTCTGCGGTAAGGCTGATCTCCGCAATATCTGCGGCATTGTCGGCTATACGCTCCATATCTGTCACCATTTTGAGTGCCGCAGAAACCTTACGGAGATCTCTTGCGACAGGCTGTTCACGAAGTATTATAGACAGGCACTGGCTCTCGATGTTCTTTTCTTCCTCGTCTACCGCTCTGTCACCGTCTACTACCTTTTTTGCAAGAACGGCATCGCTGTCACGCAGTGCTGTGATAGCTGAAGCTATCGCCTCCTCTATCATTCCGCCCATACGGATAAGATCGTTATTCAGCTTGCCGAGCTTATGTTCAAATGTTTCTCTCATTTCTGTTTGCCCTTTCTAATATAATATCACACATAACGTATAAAATCAACCGAAACGTCCTGTGATATAATCTTCCGTCCGCTTATCAACGGGACGTGAGAACAGTTCGTCTGTCGGTGCGTACTCGACCATCTCTCCTACAAGGAAGAAGGCCGTGTAATCCGAAATTCTTGTTGCCTGCTGCATATTGTGAGTTACAATAGCTACCGTGTACTTTTCCTTGAGCGTGTTCATAAGTTCCTCGATTTTAAGCGTCGATACAGGGTCGAGCGCCGATGTAGGCTCATCCATAAGAATGACCTCAGGCTGAACGGCGATTGCTCTTGCGATACAGATTCTCTGCTGCTGGCCGCCCGAAAGGCTGAGTGCGGATTTATGAAGTCTGTCCTTTACCTCGTCAAAAACAGCCGCACCGATAAGGCTCTCCTCGACTATCCTGTCAAGCTTTGCCTTGCTCTTTATACCGTGTACTCTCGGTCCGTATGCTATGTTATCGTAAATGCTCATCGGGAAGGGGTTGGGCTTCTGGAACACCATTCCTATCCTGCGGCGCAGTACGTTTGTATCAACACCATCAGCGTAGATGTCCTCGCCGTCAAGCAGGAACCGGCCTGTTATCTTACAATCCGGCACAAGATCGTTCATACGGTTAAGGCTTTTCAGATATGTGGATTTGCCGCAGCCCGAAGGACCGATGAAGGCGGTTATCTTATTTGTCTTTATATCAAGGTTTATGTCCTTGAGAGCGTGATTTTCTCCGTAATATAGATTTACATTTCTTGTACAGAGCTTCACATCGCTCTGAGGTACGATTATATCTGACATTGTTTATCCTCTTTTCTTTTACGGCATTATACCGAGCGTTTCTTTCTTATTCTGTAAGCGACCAGCTTTGCGCATATATTGATAATAAGCACTGTTACAAGCAGTACAAGCGCTGTAGAGAATGCGTACTTCATTTCGGCACCGCCACGCTGTGCGTACTGGTAAAGCTGAACAGTGAGCGAACCGCCCTGATTCATCACCTTGCCGAAAATATCGCCGAGCGAATTTATACCTACCTCAGCGGCAATACCCGCTGTAAAGATAAGTGCCGCAGACTCGCCTACTATTCTGCCTATGGACAGGATTACCGAGGTCAGTATACCGTCTATACAGCTTGGAAGAACAACGGTCCTTATAGTATGCCACTTAGGTGCGCCAAGTCCGACAGCACCCTCTCTGTAGCCCATAGGAACGGTCTTTATCGCCTCCTGCGTGGTACGGATTATGGTGGGCAGTACCATTATTGACAATGTCAGCGCACCTGTAAGCAGTGAGTAGTTTACCTTGAAGATATTGTAGAAGAACACACTGCCGAAAAGTCCGTATATAATTGAGGGGATACCTGCAAGCGTTTCGGTAGTGAATTCGATTATTCTTGTAAGTCTGCCCTGCTTTGCGTATTCGGTAAGATATATTGCCGCACCTACACCGACAGGTGTTGCGATAATAAGCGTAATCACTACAAGATAAAGCGTATTGATTATATTGCCGAGTACGCCGTAGTTTTCATAAGGATATGAGAACGCCGGAGTTGTAAGGAAGTTCAGGCTCATTCCATCTGTGCCTTTTACGGCTATGTATATAATCATACCGAGCGTCAGCGCAACGACTATGCCGGACGAAAGAAAAATCAGAGCCTTCAGCACTATGTCGCTTACTCTTCTGCGCTTTTTAGTAAGAGAATTCGTAACTGCTTTTGCCATAATCTATCACGCCTTTCCTGCGGTCTTTGCCGCTTTTTCCTTTTTGCCGCCCTTTTTGAGTATACCGTTGAGTATCAGATTTATTATCATAATGAACACAAACAGCACAAGTCCTATCGCAAAGAGCGCCTCTCTGTGAAGTCCGCTTGAATACGGGAATTCGGCAACGATGCCTGTTGTGAGGAATTTTACCGATGAGAACAGCTCCGGCATATTTGCGCTGTTGCCTGCAACAAGGATGATAGCCATTGCCTCACCTATCGCTCTGCCGACACCGAGAACGACACCGGACGCAATACCCGATTTTGCGGCGGGGATAACTACCTTGAAGATAGTCTGTATCTTGGTTGCTCCCAGTCCGTAGCTTGCCTCTCTGTATTCGGAAGGAACGGCGGATATTGCGTTCTCCGAAATGTTTATGATAGTGGGAAGTATCATTATAGCAAGTACGATTATGGCACTTGCAAGGTTTGCGCCGCCTGTGAACTGATGTGTAGGATCATTAGCATAAATGACCTCCTCAAGTGCGTACATAAGCGGCTTTACAAGATTTGCGCCGAGCAAACCGTATATAACCGACGGGATACCCGCAAGAAGCTCGACCGCAGGCTTTACTACGTTCTTCATAGCTTTAGGAGCAAGCTCGGACAGGAACACCGCTGTGAGAAGTCCTATCGGAACACCGATCACTATTGCGCCGAGAGTACCGAATACCGATGTGAGAATCAGCGGGAGGATACCGAACTGTTCTTTCTTTGCGTACCATGTGTCGCCGAACAGGAAATCGGTCAAGCCGATTTTTCCGATGGCGGGAGCACCCGATATTATCATATAAATTGTTATCATCAGGACGCACGCTACCGCTGTGATCCCACACACGGTAAATATGTACTTCATTACACGCTCTGTAACGTTTGTGAATCCCGATTTTTTATTTCTTATAGCAGATCTCTGCTTTCCGACTGAGCCTACCGCAACTGCTGCGCCGCTTGTCTTTTCCAAGTAAACCATCCTTTCAGGGCTATACATACTTATACAGCAAATTCCGGTAACGGATTGCTACCGGAAAAGTGCTTACTGTATAGGAATTATCGACTTGTTTTTTACTTTACGGGAACTGCACCCTGTGCAAGTACGAGTGCCTGACCTTCTTCTGAGAGAATGAAGTCAAGGTAAGCCTTAACGAGCTTGTTATCGGAACCCTTGAGTGTTGCGCAGATGAAGGGTCTCTGTACTTCGTAAGCGCCGCTCTTTACGTTTTCTTCTGTAGCTTCAACACCACCGATCTTGAGTGCCTTTACTGTTTCGTCAACGTTTGCAAGTGAAGCGTAACCGATAGCGCCGTCTGTTGTTGCTACTGCGTTGATAACTGAACCTGTAGACTCAAGCTCCTGTGCGTACTTCGGTTTCTTGTCGCCCATTACGATAGACTCGAAACCGTCTCTTGTACCTGAACCGTCCTCACGGCCGATAACTACGATTGACTTATCATCGCCGCCAAGCTCCTTCCAGTTTGTGATTTCGCCGGAATATACCTTAGCGAGATCCTCAAGTGAGATGTCTTCAAGCTTGTTTGCGGGGTTTACCACGAGAGCGATACCGTCAAGTCCTACTACTGTAGCGTCAAGCTTTTCAGCTTCTTCATCCTTGAGTTTTCTTGACGAGTTACCGATGTCGCACTTGCCTTCGGAAGCTTCCTGGATACCTGTACCTGAACCTGTGAGGTTTAAGTTAACTGTTACGCCCTTGTTCTTTTCCATAAATGCGCCGTTAACAGCCTTGATAACCTTTTCCATTGATGTAGAGCCGTTCATTGACAGTGTGCCGCTGAGTTCTTCTGTAGCAGCTGATGATGCTTCTGCGGATGATGCTCCGGAAGATGTGCCTGCTGCGGATGAATCTGTGCCTGCTACGCTGCTTGTTGCAGTTTGGGAACAGCCTGTTGCTGCAGCAACTATTGCTGCGCCTGCGATAAGTGATATTAACTTCTTGTTCATGTTGTTTCCTTTCTAAAGGGTCATACCCCTCGGAGTTTTCCTGATACTCCATAATATTTATGTACGTTTTTTATCTGTCGTTCGGTTTCCCTCCCGGCTACATTTCATATTATAGTCACAACGGGCTTTACATTAAAGCAAGGAATGGTATAAAGTCGGTAAAGTTTTTGTAAAGCCGCATATTCCGCATAGCAAAGCCAAACTATACACCGACTTTACATTTTTGCCGTGCGACTTTACATTTGATTTTTAACGCTTTACAGCTTTCAGCCGTCACTGAGAATAGCTTTATATCTTGATTTGACGGTTAATTTATGGTAGAATAATATCAAAAGTTACACGAAAGAAGGTATAATATGCCACACTCATCGGGCGGAGGCTCTCACGGGGGCGGAAGCCACCACTCCTCCTCATCACACAGCTCGTCACACCGTTCATCATCGGGAGGCGGCTCAAGCAGAATAAGAACCAGCCACACATATTTCCCCGGTGCAAGAAGATTCGTCTACTACAGAAACGGCGTTCCGAACTACGTCTACTCGGATACCGATTTATCAAAAGGTCCGAGCAAGCTGAGATTTTTAATGCTCATATTCTATGTGCCGTTTGTTCTGGCGGCATTTTTGATGATATTCACGTCTTTCGGCGTACCCGAAAAGCTGAAGGTAGATTATAACTCGCAGATAGTCATACAGGACGACGCTCAGGTACTCGGAGATACAACGAAGCTCGGCGACGCACTTGAGGATTTCTTCAACACAACAGGTATTTCTCCTGCGGTAATAACTGTGTACAATTCCGACTGGGAGGACAACTATACCGACCTTGAGAAGTACGCTTATGAGCTTTATGTAAACCGGTTCTATGACGAAAAGCACTGGCTGATAGTGTATTCTCAGCCGAAAGATCCCGATGACGAATTCAACAACTGGTACTGGGAGGGTATGCAGGGCGATGATACCGACAGTATCATTACTTCATCCGTAGCATACGATTTTACAAATGATCTGCACAAGAGGTTACTTGTCGAGGGAACAAAGGTAAATGACGCTATCACCGACAGCTTCAATGCACTTACTCCTACCGTAATGAAGTTCAGATTTGAGGGCGAAACCTTCGGAATAGGACTGTTTATGCTCCTGTTCGTCTGCGTTCACGCATTCTTTATGGTATTCTTCCGCCCCGATGCAAAGAAATACAAGGGAGCAAAGGAAGTGCCTCTTGACGGCTACTATGCTCCTCCTCAGCAGACTGCACCGCAGCCGCAATCTGTCGTAATGAAACAGGCCTCCTGTGAATACTGCGGAGGCGTTTATACCATAGGCAGCTGCAATGCCTGCCCTCACTGCGGCGCACCTATTCAGCCGCAGGATTACACCGTTCCCGTACATAACGTCACGAGTACAGCAAACACAACAGATACAACAAACACAAACACGCATTAACAATCATTGAGGTATAATATGAACGGCTCAAGAATAACCGATTCGCCTATAGCCAATGTACTGCTTATAATCGGCTCGGTCATAGCGGTTATGGCGCTTGTCTGTGTCATCATTCAGCTTTACAAAAATCATATTTCAGACAGAAGTATGTGCCGTGAAATTTACGGTACAGATAAGCCTGCCAAGCATAAAAGTGTGCCGAAAAAATTAAAGGCTCTCGAAGAACGTTTTCGGGAGCTTGATATTCCGCCGGTTTATTCGTTCACGGGTAATTGCTACTGCGAACATTTCACGATAACGGCGAAACGTGAATTTATATTTTATGTATGCTGTCACACGGTTGGCGGCAAAACGCTTGACAAAAAGCTGTTTTTAAATTCCGAAAAAGCAAGGCGGTACATTTTCCGTGAGGTTATGGATATAGTTCTGAACAGTTACGGAGAAGAAGGGTATCAGGTATATGCTTCAAAGCTCACCGCCGAAGAAAAAGAGATAATGGGTATATAATCCGCAGGATTTAAGCCGTATATAACGCAAAAATCCCCTCCGCTTTTGCGGAGGGGATAGTTTTATGCTTTGTCGGTCAATCAGACACTGCTGTGCTTCTTAACGTAGTCTACAACCTCGTCAACAGTTGTGAATGCCATGCTTACGCAGGTATCTGCACAACCGTAGTAGATAGCGATTCTGCCTGTATCAGCGTCGCAGAGTGCTGCGCAGGGGAATGTAACGTTCTGAACATCGCCTACGCACTCATAGTACTCTCTGGGGTTGAGAAGGTACTCAGCGCAACGATACTTAACCTTCCAGGGCTTGTCGATGTCGAGGATAGCAGCTGAGAAGCTGTATACATAGCCGTTGCAGCTCTGGAGAACGCCGTGGTAGAATACCAGCCAGCCTTCGCTTGTTTCTATCGGGATAGGACCTGCACCGATCTTGAGTGATTCCCAGCCCTTCATAGGAGCCATAACGTGTCTGTGCTCGCCCCAGTACTTCATATCGGGCGACTGTGAAAGGTACATATCACCGAAAGGTGTGTGACCGCTGTCTGAAGGACGGCTGAACATAACGTACTTGCCGTTTATCTTACGGGGGAACAGAACACCGTTTCTGTTAAAGGGAAGGAATGCGTTCTCGCACTGGTGGAACTCCTTGAAGTCCTTTGTCCAGCCCACACCGATTGTAGGCTTCCAGCCGTATGCGTTGCACCATGTAATCCAGAATCTGTCCTCGATCCATACGCATCTGGGGTCGTAACCGTACTGCCAGGGGTTAGCTTCTGCAGTTTCGGGGTCGTCGTTTATCCATTCAACCTTTTCTTCGTTGAGGTTCCAGTGTACGCCGTCCTCAGAGAAGCCTGCGTGGATAGCCATGTTTCTTTCCTTGTCGTCAACACGGAAAACACCTGCAAACTTGCCCTTTTCGCTCTCGAAAGGAACAACTGCGCTGTTAAAGATAGAGTTGCTGGTAGGAAGAAGGTCACGGGGTATTATGGGGTTGTTGTCTGCACGCCAGATAACGTCCTTACAGCCTGCGGGTCTGTCCTGCCAGGGAATGTTCGGTAATGATGTACCGTTGATAACTTTTACGTTCATACTTGATTCTCCTTGATAAGTCATATTTCCGTTAAGAAGCGTAAATCGCTCTTTGTATTAAGTATATCATAGCCATTCTTCAAATGCAAGAGTTTTTGTTAAATTTTTTTACTTAATTTTTAGGCTAATAAACTAAAAACAAATTAAATTTTGATTGCAAATCTATATTGCGTATTATGGCAGAGCATTCTGTGCTGTTGCTTATATCCGATGCGTTGAAAAAACGCAAATAACAAAATTGCGGATAAAATTACAGCACCTGTAAATCGGGCATTCGGAAATTTTCACAAACGAGTAGTTAGAATATACTAACGATTTGAGTTAGAATAAACAAACTTTTTGTATTTGCGTTAGTCGGTTTGATTTTTGCTTGACAAACCGCTCTGCTGTGAGTACAATATTTTTTGTTAGCAGGTGCTAACTTTTTATTTGGCAATCAAGTTAGCTTGTTCTAATTTGATTAGCATTAACTAATAAGGTTAGCCAAGACTATAAGCAGACAGTCGGAACAAAAGAAAGGATGACGTTCTATGATGCCGCTCATACTCGCATCTGAGGGTGACGAAAATATCATAAAGAAAATCGGCGGAAGTCCTGAGGTCAAGAAGCATCTTGAAAACTTAGGATTTGTAGTCGGTGGCAACGTAAAAGTCGTTACAACTGTAAACGGTAACCTTATCGTGAATGTCAAAGAGGCAAGGGTTGCGATAAGCAAGGAAATGGCACAAAGAATCATGATATGATTCTTATTATAGAGGAGGATAACCGATGAAGACATTAAAACAGGCAACTGTCGGAGAAACCGTCAAGGTTGTCAAGCTGCACGGCGAGGGCGCTATCAAGCGCAGAATTATGGATATGGGGCTTACAAAGGGCGTAGAGGTATACGTCCGCAAGGTAGCGCCATTAGGCGACCCTGTTGAAGTAACGGTAAGAGGCTATGAGCTTTCGCTCAGAAAAGCCGATGCCGAAATGGTAGAGGTCGAATAATCTCTGCGTTTCAACAATTTGATCAGGTAATAAACTTAAATGGTTAGTGAAAGCTAAGACTTTTATGGCTTTATGAAAGAGAGGAATTATCCCGATGAGTTTAAAAATTGCGCTCGCAGGTAACCCTAACTGCGGCAAAACCACATTGTTCAACGCTCTGACGGGCTCAAACCAGTTTGTAGGTAACTGGCCCGGCGTTACCGTTGAAAAGAAGGAGGGTAAGCTCAAAAAGAGCGACGGAGTAGTAATTACCGACTTACCCGGTATCTATTCGCTGTCACCCTACACACTTGAAGAAGTAGTTGCAAGAAACTATCTTATCGAGGAGCGTCCCGACGCTATACTCAATATCATTGACGGTACGAACCTTGAAAGAAACCTTTACCTTACAACACAGCTGACAGAGCTTGGCAT
>ERZ780105.171-NODE-171-length-21739-cov-7.43654_pt1 | contig 21739 bp, 17 predicted proteins | sample MGYA00511172_ERZ780105 | MGnify/ENA primary metagenome ERZ780105 (study PRJEB29588, sample SAMEA2144299) | human gut metagenome | biome: human gut; feature: human-associated habitat; material: faeces | place: Denmark | collected 2008/2010 ...
TGTCAATCAAGGCTACAATAGTATGCAAAATTTTTCCGAAAAGTAAATGATTTACGTCAGCTAATTAAAATTTTTACGATTTTTAAACTTTAAAATTTATTTTAAATCTCTTAATATTTTATCAATGTGTTGTCAGTGACGTGATTATAAATTTCCGCTGACAGAATGGTTGATAATAGCCGAACAGCGGCAAAAGCCCGCTCTGCTCAGGGTGCTTCGCAATTCGCCGCGGGCTATGCCGCTGTTCGGCTTCACTAACTTCTGTGAGTCTGCATGGATGTTTAGTTTTTTGCGGTGCGAGGCTGTCCTGCTCGCTACTATGATACTTATTACTGAGTACGGTTGACTCAAAATGCTCAGTTTGTCCGTAAACATGTGGTGTTTCACGGATAAGTATTTCAAAATCAACAACTTGTCCGTGAGAAGGCGGGTTTTCACGGATAAAATCCATTCTGTGAGACAACGATTATCAGGAATAGCAGAGGGGCCACAAATAATGCGGTGAGTTACGTGGAATGAGGCAAACACAGCGTTGAATTGAATCGAACAACCTGCATGTCGTAATTTAGCGTATGGTACTGAGTGTCAGGTAGATATGACGAGTAGCCAAATGCAGGCTATGTGAAAAAGTGGGTAACTTGGCTTTTGCTTTATCTACTAACTGGTTGTGAATCAATGTTTTCGTCTGTTGCGCCAATTTCAGGTTGTTCGGTTTTTCTCTCTGGGCATGCCTCTCGGAAGCAATCGTGTCCGGCAACAATCTCCAGTTATGTCTGACAGAAGTGGTTATGCGCAGCAACAAGAAGCCTCCGTGAGGACCAGGCCCTCCTGCTTCGCAGGCGCCTCCCTCTAGTGCCGAACAAGGCATCATCAGATGCCGGGCCGGAGTTGGCGAGCAGGGAAAGCCATGAGGCGATGGAAAGCCCGCAGGCCCTGATGTGCCCCCTTGAAAAGGGGGTTAGGGGGATTGAGATAAGCAAGTCCTCACAGAGGCAACCTTGTTGCCTATCGCTGCCCTTCTGAGGTGCATCGCGCAAATGATTGTATATCAATAATATAGCCATTTTCAGAGTTGACAAAAATACAACTCTGAAAATGGCTAAATCTCTGATGCTTAGATGATTACATGGTGCGTCGCGTGTGTCGTGTGGAGTGCCGGCTAGCAATAGTCTGGTCAATACGTAACCGCGGAGACGCTTACCTAGAAACTGGTGAAGGAGGACCATGTGGTGTTCTTCGACTCGGCGGCGATTCGAGGTCGTCGGGGAGATTTACGAAGAAGTCGAAACCGGTCCAGGCTTCTACCTGGTCAACGCTGACTGTGTAGTTCTGGTAGCTGTCGGAGTAGGCCTTGTGGTCGAACCAGAAAGCTATGCAGGACGCATCGGAGACCGTTCTGCCGGAATACTTCACCCGGAGCACCAGCTTGTAGAAGTAGTTCGGGATCGGAACTCTCTGGGAGCTGGACTTGCTGGGACTCGTGTAATTTATGGTGCGAGACTCGCCCTCCTTTTCGAAAGCCACGCCCGTCACCACGTAGATCTCCTCGTTGTGGCTCTTGGCAATGCCCTGGACGGCATTCTCCAGATTGCTCCAGATTCCGCTGTTGAAACTGTTCTGGATCTGCGGAACCTGATTCGTCACGTAGAAAGTCTGGGCCTGCATCGTGGCGTTTCCGTTGCGCGAACCGTTCGGACACATGTGACCTCGCGAATACGTGCTGTTCGAATAGCTTCCGTCAGTCACCCTGACCTGGTACTTCTCGTCAATGTTCGGGTTGTAGCTCCAGCCCGATGGCCGGCTGAGAGATCCCATGTGGCTGCTGTCCAATGGATATGCGGTCCAGAGGGGAGTCGTCATCTGTGTGTCGTAGAAGACGGTGTAGTTCCGTTCGCCGGCATAGGTGGTGCTTGTCACATACTGCGAGCCTTCCTTAGCCGAGGCGAGTTCGAGCCAATCCTTGTTCACAGCAGGTTGGGCGCCTCCCGGCATCTTGAAGACGGTCGGCGTGCCGGCATAGAACACTTGCTCGTCGGACGAGTATGAGCCTGTGCCTGATATGCGCGCGAACGCCTGAAAGACGTAGGATCTTCCGGGAACGAGGTCCGAAAGGTGAGCCTCGAAAGTCCCGCTGTCCGTGCCTGTCGCCGTGACCGAGCTGACGGCTAGTTTGTTTGTCAATGAATTTGAGGATGTGCCCCAATAAAAGCCTAGTTCGGCAGGTGAACTACTGGCCCCTGTGTAAGAGCCCGACAGAGTCACCTCCGTCGAACTCAACACATTGGCCTCAATGTTTCTTACCTCCGCGTATGGCTCACAATCCGTGGGTTCTTGTCCGCTGGTGTCTCCGCCGGAGGGCAGTCAGTTGTTAGTGTAGACTACCTTAGAAACGGTCGCTACGCCATTTTTGCCTTTTTTACTATTTGGTGTAGTATTATTCAAAGTGAAATCAAGCTGATAATACAGGTTGTTTTGAGGTGATGGAATAGTAAATACTACCTCGCCTGCAGCTACTGCTGATTTCTTCTCGATAGTAGTTCCAGATGTAAAATCATTTGTAGCCGATGACGTAAGAACGATGGACGTTATACTTCCATTTGCCACAGCATCAATAGTTATGGAAATCTTGCTGATTGCCTCAGGCATAACAGAGGCAGTCTCAATCTTTGCATGAGCATTTGTGTTTCCTTTTGGTCCTGCTTTTACATAAGTCCAATTGGTTGGCTTATTAGAATTTGTGCCAACATATGCATTATTATTATTCCAATTTGCCATCGTCCAAGTGAATCCTTCACGAGTAGCATCCCATGTTTCTGTGTAGCCATTCACTGCTGTATCACTAAACTTTTTACCAAAAGTGAGAGTGTATGTCTTGGTCACCTCACTACCAGCAGCACGAACATTGATTACGTAAGTCACGGACTCGTTGCCTACGGTAACGGTGACGGTCTGCTTGCCTTCGGTGGACATATCATAGCCGCTGATGTTCGCAGACGCGGTTACATCAACATCCTCCTTACCGCGCCAAACCTGAAGGATTTTTCCTCCGAGTTCGAAGGCATCGCCTACATTGAAGGCTGTCTTAGGTTCGGAAACTGCAAGACCTCTATATACTTGAGTTTCACCATTGATGGAGATAAGGTAGTTGTTCTTATCCAACTCGTAAGTCTTGTTATACTTCTTCAAATCCCCATAGACAACAACCTCGTCACCTGCCTTTAAGTCCTCTGCTCCTACGAAACCTACATTACCGAGGTCCTTACCACTGTAAATGTTCAAGGTCTTCTCTCCAGACTCGATGTCGTAAGTCAAGCTATTATATTGCGAATTAAATTTAGGTGTTGCCTTCACAATACCCTTCACATGCTTACCGGTCAAACAAGTTCCGGAATCAATCACAGCGATAGCCTCAGCTGCAGTATATGGATACTCCAAAGAGCCGTCGTTCACTTCGCCTTTTTTAGTGAATACGGCAGATACAGTCACATCTTCGTCAGGCATGACAAAAGCGTTGTCATTTACGGTGACATTTCCAGTTGCTGTTGTTACATTCCATTCGCTCAGGATGTAGCCGCCATCAGGTGTCGCTGTCAATGTGATATTTTCGCCAGCATAAGCTGTTGTCGGGGTCGCAGTTATTGTTCCATTCTTGACATCGGAAGAAATGATTACCGAATGTTTCTCTTTTACTTTTGACTGACCATAAATTATCTCAATTGATTTGTGACCAGTTGTCGCTGAAATTACGGCCGAAACTTCTTTAGTGCCATCAGTAGGGATAATTGAAACTGTTGTGCCACTGGCGGATGCTGTCGCATTTGTCCACGTGGATTTTGCAAGAGCGGTAGCATAGCCATCATTAGTCGCTGTAAATACAATCTCACTGACGGACAAACTATTCATCGGAGTAATTGCCAAAGTGCTGTTCTTATAGAATCTTGTGCTCGTATAGTTTTTGCTGACCGTTCCTGGATAATAGTTGTTCGCAGGTGTACTTTTTTCGTCCCCTAAATCCCTTAAAACCATAACATGAACAAGAGCCCTATCCCAAGTGAGTTCATCAGTTGTCGCTGTGGTGGTCTCATCTATCGAGAGGTCAATAGTTTCGCCGGTCTTTTCACTCATCAGCACTCCGAACGAAGTGAGGTTGCCCTGGGTCAGCGATATCCCTTTAGAAAATGTCTTCTCGTAAGCGGCAACAAAATTATTGTTGCCGTCGATGGTTACAGCGGTAACTTTGAGTTTGGTGTCGGTTACAGGCAGAGTTATGAAATTGACAGGGGCGGAGCCTCCTGTAATTCCATGTAGCGTTTCGACAGAAATCTTTGATTTGCAATTTTCGAATAAATCTGTTATGTTGGAATAATCTCCGGCAAGATCCTTCTTGTCTGTGGCCTCAATGATGGTATGAGCCAGATAATCGCCTTTCTCAAGATTTTTGAGAGTAGCTTTGTTTACGGCTACCAATCTCTTGAATTTAAGAGCAATACCGTTGTTGAAATCATTGCTCGGGTCGGAAACCACTTCAGACACAAGGACATCTGAATTTTGGTCGTAACCGTTTTCGTTGTCATTTGTTTGAGCTGTCTTAACTCCAGTATTGAAAACTGCTTGATAGGAAGCGCCTGAAATCGCTTCTCCACCAAATATTGCGGAGATTTCCATGAGACCATCCTTCAAGTTTGCCGTAACTATTGATGCAGGCGTGTGTTTGTCGCCTACTATTTCGTAAACCTTGAATTTATCTTCGTCACCTTTTGCCCATGAATAGTTCACCTTGCTTCCGTCAACAGTGGCGTTGGTTTTAGTCCTTGGAGCGTCGGCTACAAATGATACCGTATGTGATGATGTTATATCATCTTTTGGAGTTTCTATTTCCTTCTGGCAAGAAATGAAGGAACTCAGCGTGGCAACAATTGCCAAAAAGAACATGACTGAATGTTTCATCGCTCAATATGTTTTAATAGTCCTCGCCTTCAAAAAAATCTCCTTGTGCACCAGCTGCACCAGGTGTACCGTATCCTTCACTTCCTGTTACCGCGAATCCGGCTTCGGTTTCTACGTGAACGACCTGGACTTCAGGGCGTTCGTAATTGTTGGTTGATTTTTTCATGATTGTTGTTAATTATTTTTATTTATCAGTTTCCATTATTTCAGTAACCATCAAGTGGTCAGATCAGTTACATCCTGCAAAGTTAGTCATTATATAGTATAAATGAAAAATTTTATTCAAAGATGAAGTCGTCGAAAATCAGGTCGTGGTGGTCGCTGTCCGGATGGCCGCTGTCCGGGTCTATCTGGATGCGGATCTTGGCATTGACCTTGGCCCCTAAGTCGTAGGTGAAACTTTGCTTGGTCTTGCGGTCGCTGTAGCTCTTCAGGGCGATCTGCTGCGGATTTTTCCATTCGTCGGTATCGAACTCGCAGTAGGAAATCGTTGCGGATACCCAGAACTCGGAGAACCAGTAGCTGAAGCTTACCTTCGAGAGATTCTCGATGAAGTATTCCATTTTCAGGTGGCCGAACTGTGACTGGCCGTAATAGTCCGGGTCTTCCTTGTAGATGCGCAGCTGGGCGCTCTGCTTCCCTGTAATAGGATTCTGCCAGGAGAATGAGCCGAACCAGGTGCTCCACTGGAGGTTTTCGCGTCCTGCGGTCAGGCCGTATTTGTAGTATGACGGCTTGTCTGTCGTCGGGAATCCGTTCTCAAAGCCTTCTTTCAGAGGCAGATCCACACGCACGAGCGGTCCGTATTCCTTTTCAATGCCGGTCTGGAAGTCTTCCTCGATGAAGCCGCCACGGTAGCGGACTTTGATGCTGTTCATCTACCACCTTTCGCTCTGTGCCGTGCCCATGCAGTAGAAGCAGACTTCGTCGTATTCGCCTTCGACTGTGTAGGAGCCGCCTGCGTCAATGTTCTTCGTCTCTGACTTTTTCGCACGCCCATCCACCGAGTGGGCGATTTTTGTCAATGTCGCAGATCCTACTGTTACACTGAGCAGTTTCGCTCCGTTGTGGGCGCGGACGCGGATGTATCCTCCGTTCTTCGATGCTGAGGTGCTCTGATAGAAGCGGATGCCTGAATAGTCGTCGAGTACGCGTGGCCAATCCGTCCCCTTGCCCTGAGCGCAGACGTAGTCGATATTGCCGAAGTCATCGAGATAGTCCTGAAGGGGATTGTAGAACTCGTGGTATTCTTCGTTGTGGATGAGGTCCGGATGCTGCGGGGTGGGTTTGGTCTCCACCTTTGTCGCTCCGGGGTTCAGAACTGTCACGTTCGCGGTCTCTTCTGTCGAGCCTTCGCCGGGATTCTCGCTTCCTCCCGGATTCTCACCTTCGCCAGGTTTTCCGCCTTCTTCAGGTTTGTTTCCTTCTCCCGGTTTCTCTTCGCCGCCCGGATTTTCTTCTCCGGTTCCCGGTTTCCCCGGCTGTTCTGTTCCGTTTCCTTCGTCAGGTTTTACTGTCGTCTCCGGCGAGCAGGCCCCGGCAATGGCAATGAACGCTGCAAGAAAAATGGATGTTATATGTCTTGTATTCATGTTGTTGAGTTGTAATTCCGCGAAAAAATCAGTTCACGCCAGTCGCGGCGTTCTGCAAAATGTCGGACCAATCGCCGAAGTTACGCATTATTATCGACAAATTGAAAAAACGAAACAAATTGAAAATTCTGGGAATGAGGTATTGAAAATCTTGGGAATCTTGCATTGAAAATGTCCGGAATGTAAATTTCATTGAAAAAATTCGTATATTTGCCAAAATATATTTGTTAGAAATGCAGTTCGTAAATTCAGCAATTCCGGAGGGTCTCACCTTCGATGATGTTCTACTCGTTCCTGCACGCTCCGAAGTCCTTCCGAGAGCTGTAGATGTTTCCACCAAATTCACAAGAGATATTTCTCTCTGCACTCCTATTGTTTCTTCTGCAATGGACACTGTTACTGAGGCTGATCTTGCTATCGCGATGGCTCGTGCCGGCGGTATCGGTGTGATTCACAAGAATATGACCATTGACCAGCAGTGCGAACAGGTTCGCAGGGTCAAGAGAGCGGAGAACGGTATGATTTACGATCCGGTCACCATCAGTCCTGAGGCTACTGTGGGCGATGCATTGGCCCTTATGGCGAAGCATCATATCGGCGGCATTCCTGTAGTGGACTGCGCCGGCAGGCTCATCGGCATTGTCACGAACAGGGACCTGCGTTTCCAGGACAATAAGAAGATTCCGGTTTCGGACGTGATGACGAAGGATAATCTGATCACGGCGAAGAAGGGAATCAGTCTTCAGGATGCCACCGGCATTCTCCGCAGCAGCAAGGTGGAGAAGCTTCCGGTAGTGGACGAGGACAACAAGCTTGTAGGTCTCATCACCTATAAGGACCTTATGAAGATAAAGGACAATCCTATCGCTTCCAAGGATTCGAAGGGACGTCTTCTCGTGGCTGCTGCAGTCGGCGTGAAGTCTGACACTCTCGACAGGATCGAGATGCTCGTGAGCGCAGGTGCTGACGCGGTCGTCATTGACACTGCTCATGGCCACTCCGTGGGTGTGCTCGAGGTGATTTCCAAGGCTTGCGAGGCGTTCAAGAACAGAGATATACAGATAGTTGCGGGCAATGTTGCCACGGGCGAGGGTGCCAAGGCATTGGCAGATGCAGGTGTGAGTGCGGTGAAGGTCGGTATCGGACCTGGTTCCATCTGCACTACTCGTATTATCGCCGGTGTCGGAATGCCTCAGCTGACGGCTGTGATGCTTGCTTCCAAGGCATTGGAGGGAACGGGCGTGCCTGTGATTGCTGACGGCGGTATCCGCTATTCGGGTGATATCGTGAAGGCATTGGCGGCAGGTGCAAGCACCATTATGGCCGGCTCATTGTTTGCCGGAACTGAGGAGTCTCCAGGTGAGACCATCATCCTGAACGGAAGGAAGTTCAAGGCGTACAGGGGAATGGGTTCGCTCGAGGCTATGGAGCATGGTTCCAAGGACAGGTATTTCCAGGATATGGAAGAGGATGTGAAGAAGCTTGTTCCGGAAGGAATCGTGGCTCAGGTGCCGTTCAAGGGCACTGTGGCTGAGGTTGTTTACCAGCTTGTGGGCGGTCTGCGTGCAGGTATGGGCTATGTGGGAGCGAAGGATATCTCTTCTCTGCGCGGCGCCCAGTTCGTGCGTATCACCAATGCGGGCTACCTCGAGAGCCATCCGCATGATGTGACTATCACCAAGGAATCACCTAATTATTCGAGATAGATTTGAGTACTCGCAGAGTCCTGAATATTATAGGCGTATGCTTTTTCGTAATCGTCCTGCCGATGTTGAATTCGTGCAAGACGATTATGTCGTTTGTCCGTGACGGCAAGGTCGTGGCTGAGGTGGGGGCCGAAAAACTGTATGATACGGATTTGGCGACGTTCATTCCGGACGGCATTTCGGCTGAGGACAGCACTCGGCTTGCGCTCCAGTACATAAATTCCTGGGCTACCGATATGGTGTTCAATGATGTGGTGGACAGGGAGTTGTCCAAGTCGGAGAAGAATGTCACCAAGGAACTGGAGGACTATCGCCGTTCGCTGCTGAAGTACCGCTATGAGCAGAAGTACATAAACCAGAGGCTCGATACGGCTGTGACTGACGGGCAGATAGAGAAGTACTATGAGGACCACATCGAGAATTTCCGTCTGGCTCTGCCGATTGCCAAGGCGAAGTTCCTCTGCATCTCTGCCGATTCGCCGAACTTGAACATCATCAAGAAGAAGCTGCTTTCGTCTGATGCGGATGATATAATGGAAGGTGACAGCCTGACGTATTCATCTGCATTGAGATATAACTTCTTCGGCGGAGGCTGGGTGAATATGGTGAGGCTGTCGCGGGAGTTCGGGACGGATTACGGGTCGTTGCTGGCGGTGATGAAGGACGGGATGGTGGAGATTCCGGACGGCAGCGGCAATCTGAACATTGCCTTTATCAACGAAATGATGAGGGCGGGGCAGACCGGACCGGTGGAATATTATAGGGAACAGATAAAAGATATTATCCTGAGTACCAGAAAACAGGCTTTGATTTCAGGTTTGGAACGGGACTTGTTAGAGAATGCGCGCGCTCAAGGCGCTTTCGTTATAAAATGATGATTTATTGATTATGAAGAATATACTGAAACTTGCAGCAGCTGTGGTTGCGGTGTTGGCTTCGGCGCAGATGCCACTCAATGCCCAGAAATATGGTAATGGCCTCATTGACAAGACGATAGCTGTCGTGGGCAATGAGATGATTTCATTGTCGGAACTGGAGCAGGAGATTCTGTATATGCGTATGCAGGGGATGTATTCCGACAGGAATATGCGTTGCGAGCAGCTGGAGCGTATGCTTGAGTCGAAGCTTTTCCTGATGCAGGCGCGTGTGGATTCTCTCACGGTGAACCAGGAGATGGTGTCAAGCACTCTGGCGCAGCGTATCGACCAGATGCGTACTCAGCTCGGGGGTGATGACAATGTGGAGAAGGCTTACGGCAAGCCGATGTATAAACTTCGTCAGGAATGGAAGCAGCAGCTTGAGGATATGTCGCTTACCCAGCAGATGCAGTCTCAGATTGCTTCGGCAGTGCCTGAGCTGACTCCGCACGATGTGAAGGAGTATGTTTCCAAGACGGATGCCGCGGACCTGCCTATGGTTCCGGTGAAGTATCAGCTGAGCCAGATCTGTATATATCCGGACCGCGAGGCTGCGAATCTTGCGGTGAAGGAGAGGCTGCTGAGCATACGTGAACGAATTATCAACGGTGAGAAATTCTCTACATTGGCCCGTATCTATTCTGAGGACCCGGGCAGCGCGAGGAAGGGCGGCGAACTGGGGCTTGCGTCGAAGTCGATTTTCTGGCCGGCATTTTCTGATGCGGCGATGTCGCTCAAGCCTGGTGTGATTTCCCAGATTGTGGAGACGCCGGACGGCTTCCATATTATCGAGGTGCTCGAGAAAAAGGGGGATATGTTCAATGCCCGCCATATTCTCATGAAGCCGGTCTATACGGATACCGACAGGCAGAAGGCGTTCAAGACGCTCGACTCGCTCAAGACTGAAATCCAGAACAAGGCTGTTACTTTCGAGCTTGCGGCGAAGTTCTATTCTCAGGACAATCAGACTCGTACCAATGGCGGCCAGATGGCTGACCCGAATACCGGTTCCGCGTATTTTGAGATCGACCAGCTGAAGCCTCAGGACTATGCTGCCATCAAGAATCTGAAGGAAGGGGAGATCTCCGAGCCTGTGGAATCGCTTGACAATGAGGGCCGTAGCGGTAATACTGTGTATAAGATAATCCGCGTGGACAAGATCATTCCGTCCCATACGGCTTCGTTCGAGAATGACTACAGCGAGCTGCTGGACGAGGCGAAGGTCAAGAAGCAGAATGAGGCTATCGACGAGTTCATTGACAGCAAGATAAAGACGACATATATCACTATCGACCCGCTGTTCAAGGACTGCAATTTCTCTCGCGAGGGCTGGAACAAGATAGTGGCTCAGTGCGCGTCCGAGGCGGCTGAAAAGTAAGATATTGAGTGTCAATGAATTTCCGTAAGCTTTTCATATCTGTCGTTACGGTTCTCTCGACATTGACAAGTCTGTCTGCACAGGAAAATGGCAGTCAGAAGGACTCGCTCGTTCGTCTTCTGAGCGCGCAGTCCATGGAGCTTATCGAGAAGGACGGCGTCGATTACCGAAAAGTGACGGGACCGGCGAGGTTTCTGCACAATGATACTTATCTCATCTGTGATACGGCGCTCTGGAATATGAGTTCCAATGAAATCTACGCTATCAGCAATGTGAAGATTCTACAGGACCAGACGGTGCTGACGGGAGACAGGCTGACTTATTACATTGACAGGGACCTGGCTGAGTTCAGGGGTACATTGGTGCAGCTCGAGGACAAGGATCGGAATGTGCTGCGTACCGAGCATTTGGACTACAACACGAAGGACAGTGTGGCGGTTTTCTTCAACGGCGGTTCGATGAAGGATGCCGAGGGGCAGATAATCGAAAGCCGCACAGGTACTTACGATTCCAAGATAAGGACGTTCACGTTCAATGACCGGGTGAATATGTTCACGGATTCGGTGTTCGTGAAGTCCACTACCATCGTCTATGATGCCAGGACCAATGTGGCGACGTTCGGGTTCGACACGGATACCTGGCAGGATGACAATATGCTTTCGGCCAATGGCGGCTGGTATGACCGCGGACGTGAGTTTTTCCTGTTCCGGAACAATGTCCATGGCATGAGTGATACTCAGGAAGGCTGGGCAGACTCCTTATATTATTATAGGTCATCTAAGAATATCGAGCTGCTCGGCAATGCGCAGGTGACTGACACTACGCGTGATGTTTCGGCTCTGGCCGGGCGGATTTTCTATACGGATTCGTTGTCCGAGGTGAAGCTGACGAGGGACCCGGCGGTGATCGGCGTGATGAAAAATGCTGAGGACCAGCCGGATACGGTCTATTTTGGGGCTGACACTATTTTCGCCCGTACCTATATGATGTTTCAGGTCAATGAATCTGAGATAAAGAATTCCAAGTCCCGTCTTGAGGATCTGGCGGTGGATGCTGTCCAGGCCTATCGCCAGAAGGCGGCCAAGGAGGCGGCTGAAGCTGCGGCCAAGGCGATGGAGAATGACCCGAACCGTCCTAAGCCGAACAAGAAGCAGACTGGGGAGACCGGGGCTGTAGCTGCTGCAGGAGGGGCAGCGGAGACTTCGGGGGCGGCTGGTGCTTCCGAGTCCGAGGCTTCCGAGAGTGATGCATCTGAGTCTTCGGATGTTACGGAGGCGGATGAGACTTCTGAGAAGGACGGTGATGTGTCGGAGACTTCTGAGTCAGAGGCTTCCGGAAAGAATGGTGATGAGGCGACTGATGCAGCGGAGGGGGCCGAGGGCGCTCCGTCAGACTCATTAACAGCCAAGACATTGACATCGGCTAAGGATTCGATCGCGATGGCAGCTGGTGCACAGGCCTCTGAGGTAGATTCTGTCTCTCACGCGCTCGCATCGCTCGACCAGGCGGCTGGTGCACTTTCGAAACCGGCCGGCAGGCTCGCTCATGCGTCCGATTCCCTTTCGCACATTGCTGACACGCTCTCGCATTCGGCAGATTCTCTCGCAAATGCAGCAGATTCATTGACAGTGGCCGCGGACTCGCTTTCCGCACCGAAGGACTCCACGAAGCTGAATTTCATCACGGCCATCAAGAACGTGAAGATGTTCCGCAAAGATATACAGCTCGCTTGTGACTCATTGGTTTACAATGATTTGGATTCATTGGTCCGAATGTATGAGAAGCCGTTTGTCTGGAACGAGGGCAACAGGCAGTATTCTGCCGACAGCATCTATGCGGTGATCAAGGACAGGGCCATGCAGAAGGCCAGCCTGATGTCCAACGCCTTCATCATCGTGAAAGAAGACTCGTTGTGCTTCGACCAGATCAGGGCCACGGAAATGCTCGCCTACTTCGACACTACCGGGGCATTGACACGATTCGATGCTCTCGGCGAGGCGAATGCCGTTTTCTATCTGCAGGAGGACAGCGTCTATGCGACCGTGAACAAGAGTGCGGCGAAAATGCTCTCCGCGCGGTTCCTGAACGGGGAACTGGACAAGGTCTATTACTTCGATGCCGCGAAAAACGATGGCTATCCGGTGGCTCAGATGACACGTGATGAACGTGTGCTGAAGGGCTTTGACTGGCAGATAGATGCGTGCCCGCGCGGCAAACAGGACATTACCCTGCTCTCTCTGCGTGCATCGGAGCGCAGTTCATATTCGGCCCGTCCGCGTGCAACTTTCGAATACACAGACAGATACTATCCTGGTTACATCCCGGGCATAATGAAGCAGATCCGTGAGGGCAAGGTGGCCAAGGCCAATGCAGAGGCTCGCAGGAAGGCTGCCGCCCAGGCCAAGGCCGCTGCCGCAGATTCATTGACGGTAGCTGGCGACTCGCTGTCCGTGGCGCAGGATTCATTGTCACTCTCTCCTGCGGACTCGCTCGGAACGTCCCTCCCGTCTGTTGCAGATTCGACAAAGGCCGGTTCGGATTCTTTGTCCGTGTCTGCGGATTCGTCTTCTGTCAATGCTCCTGTGCTGGATCCGTCCGCGTTGAAGAAGGCTCAGCGTGATTCCATCCGTGCGGCGAGGATAGCTGCCCGTGAAGCCAAATGGGCACGGCTCGACAGTCTGGATGCAGCCAAAGCCAAGGCAGCCGCGGACAAGAAAGCTGCCAAACTTCGTGTGAAGAAGCTGAAACAGCTCAAGGCCCTGAAAGCCAGGGAGGAGAAGGAGAATGCCCGTCTCGAGAAATACAAGGCCGCATACCTGAAACAAAAGGAGCGCGACGACCTCAAAGCCGCCGCAAAGGCCGCCCGTGAAGCGGAGAAAGCAGCGCGGAAAGCCGATGACAACGCAGGTGCGCCAGAAAAAACAGAGCAGGCAGGTGTTACGGAGAAAGGCCCGACTTCAGAGGCGATTGTTCCCGCTCAGAAAGGCTGAGGCGACTGAAAAGCATCCCAGCGGCGGAATTATGGTACCAATGAGCATAATGCTAATGCTGTAATGGTAGTTGTAATGCATTGATGAGTAGGCAGTTATAAGCATTTAAGCTAATGCGCAAAGATGCTCAATCCCCTAAAAAAATAGGGTGATGAGCATCTTTGCATTTTGCTTTTAGGGTATGTAAGTGGTTGTATGTTAATTTGTTACATCTGAATTTGCCAACTTGCAGGTATGCTCATTGGTTCAGAAATTACCTATGGTGGCACGCTGTGGTCGTGTTGCTGCGTCTAATTTCCGTATCCCTATTCCGCGAACAGCTTGATGATGTTCAGGACTACTTCGGAGGCCTTCTCGATGTTCTCGAGAGGGGCGATGCCAAATCGTTTGTTCTCAGCGCAGTAAGTCCGCCCTTGCCGCCACAGAGGTAAGTCAGTCCGGTCTTTCCGCGATGATTCAAGTCGCTCAGCAACAGAGGTTCATCTATTACGAACAGCATTACTGATGCGGTGTCTCCTACATCGAGATGCGACCAGACTGACTCGGTCACTTCGAAACGGCAGCCTCCCAGATGCTTGAAACTCACCCGTCTGTTCGGTGCCCACTCTACGGACACGGTGTCTCCTTCAGCAAGTTCAGAGGCATTGACAACTCCTTTCGTGACGATGTTAGAATTCTGCTCCGACGAAATTTTCCGTTCCGCCAGATAATTGTCCCAACTCTTGAATCCTGCAAATCTGGACAGGATCTCCAGTGTCGAATAGCGGATTTGCTTCACCCCATCCAAATAGCCCCAAGTCCTTTTCAATGTTGTGGGGCTGATGTATTCCCGAATCCGTTCCCATATCGCGCCGCTCAGAAAATCGAAGTCTGCCGGCGTGTGCATAGCCCGTTCCACAGATTCTTCAATCTTCTTTTTCAGTTCAATGATTTCTGCAGATTCGTTGTTCATAGTGTCGTCTCCAAATTGATCCGATGTAAAATTATTCCCATTCTCCCATATTTCCAAATCAAGGACTAACAAGGACTAAAAAATGCTTTCATGAAAATGGACTAATTTGGAACTTTGCAACAGCATTGACGGGAAAACAATTGGCTCCTGACAATGCTGATTGAAATTCATTGACACATTGATTGAATTGTTGAAACTATTTTATATATTTGTGGCATCTCCCTCCCCACAGGGAGTGCAAATAAAGACATAGAGCGTTTCAACGTTTCCGCCTTCTTATCAAACTTAGACACTTTGATCCTTATCGGCGGGCAGTGACAACGCTTGTGTCCGTATCGTGTTAGCATATAGTCTATACCCGATATCTGGACATGAGCATTGTTGCTTGTTCATAAGGAAGGTAGTCTAAGACCTGATAAGAGGACAAGAACAATAATGTTCGTGTCCTTTTTTGCGTATAATAACAACTAATAAAATGATGAATGTCCGACCTGAAGGTTTGGCAAAAGCCATAAAAATTGCCATATTATTTCTTTTAAGAGATCTTGTTGGAAGTTGGTTTTGGAGACAGAGGATGTTCCCAATACGATTGAATCGTTGACGAAAAAAGCTTAAAGACTCGTTACCGGAAATGTCAGCGACCATTTTGGATATAAGTAAGTGTATTGATCCAACATCAATCTGCTCCGCTGTATTACTTTTCAAATGATCCTAGCCATATCAAAATAACTGGGAATGTTGGCTGAAATACTTCATGACCATATCGATCACGGAGCATCGAGTAAATTAAACAGAATTGAAAATATAGAGTATCGGATATGCCGAGATTATCAATCATAACAAGGGAAGGTGCCGAAAATCCCATCAAAGAGTAGGCATTTATTAATTTTTGACACTATGGGAAAGATTTTTCAACTGAGAACGAAAACCAAAATTAACCTCAGAATTGGTCCTGGTTTTACCTTTAATGTTCCTTCTCACTGGTCCACTGGTCACCCTGATGACAGCGAGATTAAAAAAGCGCTGGAATCTATTGGAGGGAAAGGGGCTGGTGACTTTAGTGCATGGTCATCTAGTAAATATGAAATTTTAGGATAGCTTATTATATATATGCCACAACTTATTACTGTTGGTGAAAAGATGTTTCGCATCAACATGGCCGAAAACTGATAGTGTATTCTGGCACAAACGGAATACTTTGGGTTGGTCTTAGTAAGATGGGCAAAAAATTATGGGCGTATCAAAGATTTGTTATGGTTCCGTGACCAATTATTTGCATTGACGGATACCGGTATCTGGCACTTTGAAACGAAGATACTGATGAGGGGATGTGGAAGTGGCAAGATTGTAGAGAGCTTATTTGCTCTTCAAGATGGAGGATGGTGTCTTTATAGGATGTCAGCCAATGGCTACTTTTATTACTCCTATAATGAAGGTGCTGGCTGGGAACGAAATACTTAACAATGCTCACATAGTGCTCTTGGCGGATTGATTGTTCGACCAAGAGCATTCGTAAGCCTCCTATGACGCCCGTATTACACAAATCGAACTTTTAGCGCCGACTCGATACGAATTTACGCGAGTCGTGCGCTATTAGGTACGAGTTGAGCTGGGCCGGTCACGAGAAAGCCTCATTCATATATTTCCAGACTTTAATAGTTAAAAGCACTCTCCCCTCTTAACGCTTGATTTGTAGGTATATTTACATATTCCGGAGTATATCCGTTCACTTTCTCATTTGTGGCTATCTAGGCACAAATGAGATATGGCAGAATCACATAATCTGGACATCGCAACTGAAATCAGGCTCAACAAATGCACGGTTGTAAGCAATAACTTTGTTTAAGCAGATTTCGGAAAAGGAAGACACTAAAAAAAATTGTGCATTTGTTTGTCCAGTTGGCCTTAAGGCTGGGAGGATGGTGTTACATATTGAATCAGACTTGACAAAGTTGTATTTCCTGCTCCTTTCATCGTGATTTCGGATGCGGGATGGCAAATTCGAGTACTATTACCGCGCCGAACCGAATGGCCGCTCGTTTAGAATAATCGGCGAAACACTTGCTGGAATATAAATATAGAATTTTAATCAACATATTGATAACTAATAACATAAATTATGGCTAAGAAATCTGTAATTGCTGGCGAATATGTGATAGAAATCGCCGACAACGGTCATGTGGATGTTCTGCGTGTACCAAGAAACGGAAAGGCGGTAATGCGAGAAATTGCCGCTTCGAAAAATTTCAAGATTGAACCGAAATGGACCAATCATCAGTTAGGAGCGAAGCTCATAAAGGAGTTCGGAGACGGAACTCTTGCTGAATTTGGGGACATCGTTATGATTAAACAGCCGAACGGCGCGATAGAAATCAGCCAAAAATTCAGTAATGTCAAGGCATCTCTCCGTGAGATTGCTTCAAAAATAGGATTTCAATACAATCCGGAATGGAATGGCCAAATGTTTGGAAGAAAGCTGGTTGACTATCTCATTGAGCATAAAGAAGAGGCGGACAAGATTCTTCGGACACCCAATGCCAAATCAGTGAAGAACTCTTCATCCACCCAGGAAACAGATGAGCTCTGTGTTGAGAAAGAGGATGATAAACGCAACGAATCTGCGTCCGGTGCATATGACTATTATGTTCTGGGAATTAGCTATGAAGCTGAACATATCCTGCATGTGTCAAAAGAGTCCTTGCCATCAATAGAGGACATAAATACCAATTATGATGAGTTTCCGCCTATCGAAGGAGACGAGATTACAATAGACAATTTGAATGATGTCTTTGAAAGGTATGAAGGCCCTTTAAACTTTGTTCAGGAAGCCTGTGATTACGAACGAAGACTTAATTTGACCTTGATTACCGGATGACATTTGGTCAAGTGTGCCTCTGAAGATGACGATAAGTGGGAGGCATACCATAGTGGCGGGGTTGATTCATGTGATGTTGATTCCAGCTGTATGCATTTAGATTATTATAATAGACTTGATGCCAATGATTTGGAAAGACAAAGTTCCGGAGAGCTGCTGTTGTGCAGTGCATATCCTGTCATTGGAATGAGTGCCTTCGCTCTGCGTCTGCCAGCGGGGGATTCATTTGAACCAGAAAGATTGAAAATCAAAAACGATGAAGATGGTTCAATGTTTAGTGTTTACTATGAGGATGAACCGCTAGAATTCTTGTTTGTAGGCGATAATGATCCTGAATTTGCAGATGAAGCGAATTACAAAGTGTTTTTTGACGGATCTTGGATTAAGCCGTGGGAGACGGATGAGTAATTTTGAGTATTCGTTATGCCTGCGATGAGGCTTTCTTAATCGAACGCGAAGATTCAGTGCCGACAAAGGAACAGATTAAGGAGTGGATTAATGACGCTGAGCGTGGGGATATGGAACTGACTGAAGAAGACAAGTCCGAGATTGAAAAGATGTCTTATCAAGATCTTGTCAAGCAGTGTATTGATAGCTGTGGGGCAATATACGATTTTATCAGAGCCTCAGAAGATTATGAACGGCGCATAAGTCTCACTGATCTTTTGGAAACTAGACTATATGCTTGTGAGGATGAATTGAACCCGGAAGAGACAGCATATAATGCGGACGATGAACTGACTTGGGTTAGTCCTTGGGGAATCAATTTCGAAGGAAAACATTTTTCTCCACAAGATTTTACCCCAGAACAATTTGTAGCATTTGGCGCCTATCATCCATGTTTGAGTCAATATGCATTGTATCTCCATAGTGGTGAAAGTTTTGAACCGGAGGCGCTAACTATTGAAGAAAGGGCGCTTAAGGGCAGGTCCGCCGATGAATGGCGCGTGCTTTATCACGGACATGAGCTTGAACGAATCTGGAATGACTGTGACTATGATGGTGATTGGCTTGCCGAAAAGGTCTATTATCAAGGAAAAGAGCTGAAAGAACTTGAAGACAAAACTTCTGCGGTGGAAAGGCAGAAAGGCTATTGGTATGATGACTGACTTTGAATGGTTTATATAGGGGCTTGTTTTATGGATGGCCTCCTTTTACAATATCGAATATATTATGGGTTTTTTTGAAAACATTGGGGCAAATAACCCTGTTTCCAGAACATTGGCAGAAATTGTTAGAACAATTTCATCAGATCACAGAATTGAATCCGACTTGGATTTATATGTTACTGCGATAAATAACATAAGTCTCACTGATGGATTGGATATCCGTGACAAAGTTATATTTCCTGCTCCTTTCATCGTGATTTCGGATGCAGGAGGTCCAATTCGTATTGCACTATTCAATGAGTTGCACCCAAATGCTTCTTCGGTGTCCTCCACGGCGATTGTAAAACAATATGAGGAAGAGATTGCTCTTTACCTCAAAGAATCGCATGATATGCTTAGTGACAAACAAATAATTGGATACTTTGCGGCTATCATTACAGAAAGCAGAACTACTGAGTCGTCGAGTTATTATCCGAGGGGCGGATAATTCGAGTACTATTACCGCGCCGAACCGGATGGTCGCTCGTTTAGAATAATCGGCGAAACGCTTGCTGGATTATAGAATTTTAATCAACGTATTGGTAACTAATAACATAAATTATGGCTAAACTGGTAATTACTGTTAATAAATCAGTCAAAGAATTAAAGGAGGAATACAAAAAATCCTTCGGAACAGAACTTAGGGTTTACAATGGATGACGTGAGGCAGATGAAGCGGCCACACTATCTGAACTTGGCGTAACCAACGAGGGCACAGTTGAGTGCCGAGGAAGTCTCACTGTTGGGTCCTTTGTAAGCAAACTCCACAAGAAATACGGTCTAAAAGTAAAAGTTCCACACCAGATAATTGTGTTTCAGTGATAGCAGGTATTTCTTTAGCTAAAGCAGCAACAGATTAGCCACCGCGAGATGGAAAGCTACACATCATATAAAAGGCATGATTATGAAATTTACTGAAGGTGATAAGTTGACTTGTGGGATTATTTCTTCAAGCATGTAAAGAAGTAGATGAAAAGTGCAAATCCGTAATTGTTGAGAACACTCAATTACCTCTGTATTTTTCAAGCATTGAGAAGGTTGAGCAATATTTTAGAAGCATTGGAGGCATTACAGTAGAAGAGTTTACACATAAAATGAAAGAAGGATATAGAACTTAATGGTAATAATAAGTAAACAAATTCAAACACAAATTCAAACACAAATTCAAACACAAATTCAAACACAACTCCATACACAACTCCATACTTTAGTTGAACAATATCTTCCCTGACGCAGAGATGAAGAAAAAAGAGATTGCGGAGTATGATGAATCATTGAGTCGGATAGAGTCAATGTTTGAAAACAGATGAAAAATTATGGTTGAGGGTGTTCCACTATGGTTTGTGATTATTTTTGTAATAGGCCTGATCCTGTATTTGCTGAAGAGTGTGTTTAGCGGATTCTTGGGTGATGTGGTGTCTGTCCTGCGTGGCAAGATGTCGTTATTCGGATGTCTGATCGGTACCACAGTTTCGATATTGGCGGTTGTGCTCGTTGTCTGGTGTATTTTCTCCGAACTGTTCTAGTGTCTGTCCAGTGATATTATGAGTGTGAAATTCTCAGAACAACCTGGTTTTTGTCTAATCGTGGAAAGTATTGATTTATAGAGAATTAGTAAATGATGTGAAAGCCAGGTTACCTGTTTTTTCGGGTAACCTGGCTTTCTGGTTCTTGTGTAACTTATTGATTATCAGTGCGTTCTTCGAAATGCGCAAGTGCAGGTTGTTCCACATCATTCAGATAGCACGTGCGCGCTGAACTTTCGGCAGAGTCATATCCATCGACCAAGCCGCTCAATGCGGATCCGATGAGGTCAATGTTGAGCGCTGTTTCGATACGTGATATCGTTTCCAATGTCATGTTAGAACTCCCCTTGAGCAGATTGGAAACATATTGTTGACTACATCCCATCCGCTTGGCAAGTATGGACTGAGTGACAGACTGCTTATCCATAGCTTGCATTGTTTTCATCGTTATGACTCTGGCATATTTCAGCCATTTCTCATTCTTTCTTCTCCATTCAGCCGCTTCCCTCCACTTTGAAGGTGTTGCAGATTGGTGATTGTTCAAAAATTCAGTTGCCTTGCTCATGGTTTATATAATCATTTAAGCCTTCTTTGTCAAAAACGCCATTGTCAATGAAATAATTTCTAACCATCTCCATTTTAGCCAGTTCCGCGAGAGTGTGTGTTCTTTCAGACATCGTAGCCGTCAGTTTTATTGCTCCTCCGGTTACTACGTAGATGCCGTCTTCAATCTTGATTGCATATATTCTTAACCAAGAGGAATGTTTGTGGACGCTTTTTCCTCTCGCTTTCTCTTTTCCTAATGTCATTTCTGAGAATCTATTGTTTTCAAGATGTCTGAAAAGTGTATTTAGGTTTGCGTCCGGACTTATGTCCAGCATCAGGCATTCCAAAGTGGATGCATCCTCTATTGTTTCCATTATTGCCTTATATACATCTGTGATGTGGAAGTAGGCGCTTAAATCCGAAAGATTATCTGTGAAGAATGACTTCAGCCACTGCATGTCATACCACCGGTCAAACAATTCATCGAAGCAGTTTTGTTCTTTTTCATCGTACCGTACTGCCCAGAGCCTTCCGTCATCCAATATTTTATCAAAAGTCATTTTGTAGTTCTTTTTCACAAAGATAGATACAATATTTACATTGTACAATATATAAGATGTTTTTCTTGTGTTTGACTATTATTTGTCAGATGCGTCTTCAATATCATTTACATTGTCAAAAAGAAATAAAATCTATGAGTCAGCTCTTTTGTTTCCTTTCTTCTTGAATATGCTGAAATAAGCAAAGAGTTATACCCGATATGCGCGAGTGTTGTTCTATAGGAAAATGCTGCTAATAGTCACCCAGCGGCGGAATTATTGTACCAATGAGCATAATACTAATGCTTTAATGGTAGTTGTAATGCATTGATGAGTAGGCTGTTATGAGCATTTGAGCTAATGCGCAAAGATGCTCACTCCCCTAAAAAAATAGGGTGATGAGCATCTTTGCATTTTGCTTTTAGGGTATGTAAGTGGTTGTATGTTAATTTGTTACATCTGAATTTGCCAACTTGCAGGTATGCTCATTGGTTCAGAAATTACCTATGGTGGCACGCTGTGGTCGTGTTGCTGCGTCTAATTTCCGTATCCCTATTCCGCGAACAGCTTGATGATGTTCAGGACTACTTCGGAGGCCTTCTCGATGTTCTCGAGAGGGGCGA
>ERZ780105.194-NODE-194-length-20699-cov-6.98586_pt1 | contig 20699 bp, 16 predicted proteins | sample MGYA00511172_ERZ780105 | MGnify/ENA primary metagenome ERZ780105 (study PRJEB29588, sample SAMEA2144299) | human gut metagenome | biome: human gut; feature: human-associated habitat; material: faeces | place: Denmark | collected 2008/2010 ...
GTGCCGACAGCCATACCCGTCGCACTGATCGCGGAAATGATGTTTATCACATTATGTGATTTCTTCGCGAACAGGTAACGGACGGCAAATCGGGTAGCCAGTCTCATGATCAGTTATTTCTTGAGCAGTTCGTCGATGTGCTCGGCATAGTCGAGAGACGAATCCAGGTAGAACACCAGCTCCGGCACTATCCTGAACTGCTTGGCCACGATATGCCCGAGCTCTCCGCGGATGGCGCGTGAGTTCTCATTGATGGTCTGCATGGCAGCTTCCGCCTTGGCTGACGGGAAGATGCTCACGTAAACCTTGGCGACAGACAGGTCCGGACTTATCCTGACCTCGGTCACGGACACCATGGCGCCGCCGAACGCCGCCATGCCCTTGCTGCGGATTATCTCAGCCAGGTCCTTCTGCAGCTCTTTCGCCACCTTGAGCTGCCTTGTGCTGTTTTCCATAATCAGATAACTCTTAAAAGGTAATAGTTCTTCTTGCCTTTCTGCACGAGGATATATTTTCCGTCAATGATATCCTTCTCGCTGACCTCATAGTCGATGGAGGCAACCTTGTCCTTGTTGATGCTGACACCTCCGCCCTGAATCATCTTGCGGCACTCGCCCTTGGACGGGAACACCTGAGTCTTGACTGCAAGAAGGTCGATGACAGGGCAAGGCAGTTCCTCTTTCTTTATGTCGAATGTCGGCACGCCTGAGAACACGGCGAGGAAGGTTCTCTCGTCCAGTTTCCTCAGCTCCTCGGAAGTGGAATTGCCGAACAGCATCTTGGACGCGGAAACGGCATTCTCATACTCCTGCGCTCCGTGGACCATAGTGGTGACTTCCTTTGCAAGAAGCTTCTGGAGCTTTCTCTGTCCAGGATCCAGCTGATGTTCTGCTATGGCAGCCTCGACTTCATCCCTGCTGAGCATGGTGAAGATCTTGATGTATCTCACGGCATCTTCGTCAGAAACATTGAGCCAGAACTGGTAGAACTCGTAAGGAGACGTCCTTTCAGGGTCGAGCCAGATGTTGCCGTTCTCGGTCTTGCCGAACTTCTTGCCGTCAGCCTTTCTGATAAGAGGGCAGGTCAATGCATAGGCGTCAGTCTTGCCCAATGTCCTGCGGATAAGCTCCGCGCCTGTGGTGATGTTGCCCCACTGGTCGCTTCCGCCCATCTCCAGATGACAGTTCTTGTTCTGGTAGAGCCAGAGGAAATCATAGCCCTGGAGAAGCTGGTAGCTGAATTCGGTGAATGAAAGACCGTCGCGGGATTCATTGGACAGTCTTATCTTCACGGAATCCTTGGCCATCATATAGTTTACTGTGATGTGCTTGCCGATGTCGCGGATGAAGTTCAGGAAACTGTAACCCTTCATCCAGTCGTAGTTGTTCACAAGCTCAGCCTTGTTAGGCGCGTCAGAATCGAAATCCAGGAACTTGGAAAGCTGTTTGCGGATGCCCGCGATGTTGTGGTTCAATGTCTCCTCATCCAGCAGGTTCCTTTCCTGTGACTTTCCTGACGGGTCGCCTATCATTCCGGTAGCGCCTCCGATCAATGCTATCGGCTTGTGGCCGCAAGCCTGGAAGTGCTTGAGAATCATTATGCTGACCATGTGGCCGATATGAAGCGAATCCGCCGTAGGGTCGATTCCCACATAGGCTGCCGTAGGGCCTTCCATCAGTTTTTCTTCAGTCCCGGGCATAATGTCCTGGATCATTCCCCTCCATTTGAGTTCTTCTACGAAGTTTTTCATATTTTGTTCTTTTTTGTTTTTCTGTTTTTCTGTTTTTCTGGCAATCCGCGAATCTTTCGCGTAGTTTGCAAAATTACTAAATATTATCAATTTTCTATTGGATTTTAAAATCAGAAATTGTAAATTGCACACTGCGAATTAAACGAACAAGTAGATAAGTGTTCTTATTAACCTTATATTAACGTTGTACAGCTTATGCGATTGAAAAGTCTCCTGTGGGGAGTGTTCTCCATATTGGTCATAACTTCTTGTTCTGAGAAGAAAGAAAGCCCGGCAGAAGAGATAAAGACTTCTGTCGAGTTCCTTGAAGAGAAATACACTATAGTGGCAGGTGCGGAAGCGACAGTGCCTCTGAAGATAGAGCCTCTTGTGAAAGCGATGAGTGCTGAACTCTCCGTTGCTGACGAGTCCATCGTAACCATAACAGATAAGGAACTGGAGGACGACGGCTTGTCCATCAGACTGAAATCGGAGGCTCTCGGCACTACCACTATTGTGGCAGTGGTCGATGGTGAGTCTGCGGCGTGCAGCGTGGAAGTGCTTCCTGTCGAGGCTGTCAGCCTGACATTGGGTGATTCGTCACTGGAGATGTTCGTAGGTGAGACTTACAGTCTGAAGGCCGTGGTAAAGCCTGATGATACCACCAATCCTCTCGTGGAATGGTCCTCATCCGATGAAAAGGTCTTGAGCGCATATAACGGCTACCTCATGGCGCTTGCTCCGGGTACGGCACGTGTAACCGCCAAACTCGGAACATTGGAGGCCTTCTGTGACGTGACGGTGAAGATCGTGGAAGTTTCATCCATTGAACTCGATATAGTATCCAAAGAGATTTCGGAAGAAGAGACGTTCATGGTTACAGCCACTGTCCTTCCTGAAAACGCGACGATGAAGACCGTGAAATGGGAAGTGTCTCCGGCGGAAATCATTGGCTATGAAATTATTGACGCTGTAATAGATGACAATATCGTGGCAGCGAAGGTTACCGGTCTCAAGGCTGGCAAGGCCGTGCTAAAGGCTACTTCCGGCAGTCAGTCGGCCGAGTGCGAAGTGACCGTGAAAGAGAAGGAAATCCCTGTGCTTCCACCTAAGATCGGAGACTATTACTATTCTGACGGAACCTGGAGCGACGGAGGTCTTGTCTCCATCAATGCGGACGGAACATCTCCTGTATGGAAAGAGGAAAAACCTGCTCCTGTAGAAGGCAAGACGGTGATAGGTATCGTCTTCCAGACAGATCCGGAAAGATTTTCAGACATTGACAAGGCTGCAGGACATAATCATGGTCTAGTTCTGTGCACAAAAGCTGCACACGCTCCTGGCGCGACGACTACGATGTGGGCAGTCCAGTTTGATTCCGAGACAAATAATAAGATTCCTGTAAAGAAAGTCGGAACTTCCTGGTATGCAGATGTGAATGGAAGAGGCTGGACAGATGCGATATTGCAGACGTATCCTGGCGAGAAGCTTCAGAAATATCCGGCATTCGACTGGACTACGACTGATTTCTCTCCTGCCGCTCCGGCGACTTCTTCCGGCTGGTACGTGCCTTCTATCGGACAGATCTGGGATATGCTTGCAAATCTCGGTGGAAGTGAGATGGCTGCCCATCTGTTGAAACTCAGGACGTATTCTTACGATATCACATACTTCTATAGAGAGGATCCGATGAATCTGACATATAACCCTATAGAGAAGATAAATTCGGTAATGAGACTGGTCCCTGAAGGACAGAAAGAGAATCTGGTCAGCTGTCGGTCGAGGGGGAAAAGCAATATCTGCGAACTGATGTCCTCTACCCTCTATGACAACAATGAGGACCCTTCATGTTGCATATTCTGGCTGTATGATACCGGTCTTTTAGAGCCTACGGCAGCATATACAGACGATAAGATCATCTGCCGACCGGTTCTGGCTTTTTAGAAACTATTAAATTCATAACATTTATAAGTATGAGAAAATTATTTTTGTCAATGCTGGCTGTGGCATCAGTATGCTGCGCCTGCGGTGACCTGAAGGACAGAGTGGAGACTCTCGAGCAGAAAGTGTCCGTTCTCGAATCCAAGGTCAATGAAAATGCTTCTTCGATCAGTGCTCTTGTGGAGGCTGCAAAGAAAGCTGTGACCATTTCCAAAGTCGAGACGTTGGCTGACGGCTACAAGATTTACTTCAGCGACGGTACTGTTTCTTCTATCTCAAACGGATTGAATGGAAAAGACGGTAATAACGGAAAGGACGGCGTGGACGGTAAGGACGCAGTCGCTCCGGTAGTTGGAGTCAAGGAAGATGGCGGAGTGCTTTATTGGACCATTGACGGAGAGTTCCTTCTCAATGCCGGCAACAAGGTTCCTGTGACAGGAAAAGACGGCGTGGACGGAAAAACCCCTAAATTCAAGATTCAGGACGGCAAATGGTATGTTTCCTTCGACGGAAACGCTTGGGAGGAAGTGCCTGTAACCGGTACAGTAAAACCTGAGCTCGTGATGTCAGAGACCGATGACGAATTCGTCTTTACACTCGGTGAGACCGTCATCAGCATCCCTAAGGAGCATGCGTTTATGATAAAAGTTGCCAAGGATGTGAAGAATGTATTCCCTGGCGAGACAGTCAAATTTACATACAAACTTTACGGAGCTGACGAGACAACTCATGTCCTGATGGAATGCAAGGGTGTGGAAGCTGTTCTGGATGAAGCCAACTGCACAGTCACCGTAACTGTCCCTGATGCTTTGGAAAATGCTTACATCATGCTGAAAGCTGTACGCAACAGTGACGGCAAATATTCAGCTCAGTATATAAATGTCAAATTGGGTGACGTTTATGGTACTTTCGGTGGCATTATCATCAGTGATGAAAACGAATATCTTAACTGGTAATTGACGTTTGATTATGAAGAAATTATTATATATGACAGCATTGCTCGCAGTTGCGGCAGGCTGTGCAAAGACAGAAAGTGCACCGGAAATGTCCGATGTCGTAAATCTTTCAGTGAGAGTAAACGTGTCGAATGGCGCTGATACCAAAGCTAAGTTTGACGGCGATTCACATATCAAATTTGAAAAAGGAGATGCCTTTTACGCAGCGATTGCTAAAGAAAGTACGCCGACTACCGGAGTGAAGGTCGGAACTAAATCTACTGACTATGCTCGTCAATATTACTCTATTTTTAAGACAATAAAAGATTTTCAGCCAGATTCTCCCGTTTTCGAAGGAAGCTTTTTTAGCATCAGTAAAGCAGCTATAGCTGATGCATATAAGTTCTATGGCGTATTTCCAAAAGACGCAGTTGCTTCTACCGGTGAGGACTTGACCAAGTGGCGCGTGAATCTGTCAGGAACCCAATCTGCCACTCAGTCCGAATGGGATTCCAAGTCAGACGTGATGGTTGTCAAGCCTACGGTAATCAGTACAGACTCAAAAACCGAAACTACTTATCACGAATATGACTTTTCAAGTAGTAACGGTGTTGAGTTTGCCCATATATTTGGTTTTGGTAAACTCTCCTTCTCTGATGTGCCTGAAAAGTATGCGTCCTTGAAAGTCAAAAGTGTGACTATCGAGGCGGTAGGTGAAAAGAAGGACATTTGCGGTCAGTTCGTCCTTGATATTACTGGTGATGCCTCCAAGATGGAGCTTAATGCTTTGAATTCGGGATCGTCTATCGTTGTTACATCTACGGATGAGGTTACAGTTAAAGACAACGTGGTGTGGTTCGTTGCGAACCCTGGTACTTATGATGTGAAAATCACAGTTGCTACTCCTAAATATGACCTTGTTTTCGAGCGTCAGGGACTGGTGGTTTCACGTAGTAAGATTACCTCGCCGACAGTGCATTTCAAAGAAGCGGATACTGCTGTTTCTCATGATGTGATTCTTGCAGAAGGAGAAAGCTGGGTAAATACGCTGTCATATAGCAACTGCTTAAGTTCTAATAAGAGATCTCAGAAATGGGGTAATGACCCAAGCAAACAGATGGCATTCTCTCTTGCATATCCTGGCTCAGGTAATGACAACTACGGCTCTTCAGCATATGCTGATGCGGGATATGCTCAATTGCTTGCATATCAGGCAATTCAGGGGAAAAAGGTTATCCTGTCTTCTGAAGCTGCTTTCGGCGGAATCAAGCTTGTTAAAGCGAACTTGGGTATATATACGAACGATGCTACCGGAACATTCACAGTGAGTCTTGAAGACGGAGACAAGTCATATAAACTCGGAACTGTTAAAATCACCGGAAACAACGATAACTGTAATGGTGTAAACTATTACTTTGCCAATACTACCGGTGTGGAGTATGGCCGCTTTGTCCTGACGGTTGACAGCCTTTCTACTGAGAATTGCCGTCCATACATTGGTGAACTTTCATTCAACTCAGCTCCTGAAGTAGTTTTTGCTGAGAGCGTCGTGTAGGTGGATAAGATTGCAGGCTCTTTCGAGGTTGCATGCGATGTGAAGGGTGCGAATGCTGATCCAGAAGTGACTGTTTCAGAAGATGCGAAAGAATGGCTGACAGCAAGTTATGCTGACGGCAAACTTACATACTCTGTAAAAGCAAATGAGGGCGCCAAGAGGGCCGGAACAGTTACTGTCAAGGCCAAAGGTATCGGTGGCGAAGCTTCAGCTGAATTGAAAGTCATTCAGGCTAGTGTGAATTCAGCTGAATATAAGCTCTCTGTCAGCGCATCAGAGGTCTATACTTACATTCAGGCGAAGATTAAGGAACTCGAAGATGGTGGTCAAACAGTCGGAACTAATGTTTCTGCTGAACTGACAATTCCATTCACGGCTAAAGGTACAACAGACCCTTCAAAGACAACGACGGTAAATCTCAAGTTCGCTAAAGTCTTGCTTAAGGAGTCAACTGCGGAATTTGTACGCATTACATCGACAATAGCTCCGACCGAGTCTGTAGGAGTCGTATCTGAAGTTACAGTCGTTTCAAGTTTTGCTGTTCAGAGTGGTATGTGGGGCCAAATGGCAGTGAAGTTCTCTGACAACGGACTGAACTGGACCAGTGCGCCTAAATCTGCCATTACTTCTAGTGAGGTTGCTGACGGGTATCAAAAGAGCGTTGTTGTGAATGATAATTCAGACTATCTGTGGTTCAGCATAGCTCCTGATGGATATTCTGTCAATAAAGTCAAGAGTTTTGATGTGATTTTCGTCGAAGAATAATAGTTTATGAACAAGACTTCATTTTTCAGAATCATTTTCGCGGTCGTCTTTTCTGCTCTTGCCGTTTCGTGCGGCGGGAGCGGGGATGACCCTGTTATCCCTTCGGTGGTGAAGGTGGATAGCCATTTGTTCAAGGCTGACGTAGCCGGAGGTACGGTTTCGGTTCTTTACAGCATTGAAGGATATGCTGCGGCCAGTCTGGTGGAAGTATCCAGCGAGGCGGCCTGGATCAGCGTGTCTGAAGTCACTTTGGACAAGGTGACTCTGAAAGTGGAGCCTAATTCAGACAAATCTGACAGAACCGGCCGTGTCCTGCTGTCGGCGGAAAATGCGTCACCTGTGGTCCTGCACATCCTGCAGAGCAAGGAATCTGACGCCAAGCCGATTTTCAACAGGTTCAAGATTCAGGTAAGTGACATAAAGACTTCTTCCGTGAAGGTGGAAGTTACACCGGTGGACCCTTCGGAACTGTATTATTGTACCATAGTAAGGCAGAGCGACGTGAAGCAGTACGGAAGCTACGAGAATATAACGGCCCTGCTGGTGAACAATCTTGTTTCCATGGCAACCATGATGCCTGAAGGTGCTGACCCTAACAATCTGTTGTACTTGGGCTATTTCAATTCTGCTGAGGATGAGAATACGTCGATGGACCTGGACGACAACTCCGAATATGCCGTAGTTGCTTTCAATGTGCATTTCGACGAGACCGGTGCAGTGATTTATGACGGAGGCACAGAGTACTGCAAGTTCAGGACCCGCCAGGCCACCCAGGTGGACATGATTTTCTCATTGTCCATGTCAGGCACGACATTGACGGTGACACCGTCGGCAGATTACACCTATATCTGCGGTGTGACATCGAAGGCTGCCTGGGATGAGTGTGAGGATCACGCGGACATTGCCCGTCAGTATGTGTCTATTGCCAAGAAATACAGTATGCTGGACAAATTGGTGCTTACAGGCAGGCAGTCATCTGATTTCTCGGACATTATCGAGAGCTCGGGAACATATGTCGCCTACGCTTTCGGCTACAGGAAATCGTCGTCTGATTCAGGTGTCACTACGGAAGTGGCCCATATTGAATTCAATTACACGAAGTAGTCGGAACGGCAACAGCCTGAGTGACAAACTCCGGTTTGATATTTGACATAAAACTATTAAATTTGCAGACTGTTCGGGGATAGTGTTCTCCGGACAGTTTTTGCATTATTTTTAAAGTAAGATATTATTATGAGAAAAAACATTGTAGCCGGTAACTGGAAAATGAACACTACAGTTCCGGAGGGCGTAGAGCTCGCAAAAGCTGTAGTTGAAAAATCTGCTCAGGTTCCTGAGTCTGTAGGTCTCATCATTGCTACTCCTTTTACACATCTTGTTCCTGTAGCAGATGTAGTAAAGGGCTCTAAGGTAGAACTTTCTGCAGAAAACTGCGCTGACAAGGAGAAAGGCGCCTACACAGGTGAAGTTTCAGCTGCAATGCTCGCTTCAGCTGGTTGCAAATATACTATCCTCGGCCACTCTGAGAGAAGACAGTACTACGGTGAGACAGACGCTACTCTCGTAGAGAAGGTCAAACTCGCTCTTGCAAACGGTCTCGGCGTTATCTTCTGCGTAGGTGAGAACCTCGAGCAGAGAGAGGCTGGAAAGCATTTCGAGGTTGTTACATCTCAGATTGAGAATGTTCTCTTCGGTCTTTCTGCTGAGGAAATGGCTAAGATCATTGTCGCTTACGAGCCGGTTTGGGCTATCGGAACAGGCAAGACCGCAACAGCAGAGCAGGCTCAGGAAATCCACGCTTGCATCCGTAAGGTGCTTGCTGACAAGTTCGGTGCTCAGGTAGCAGAGGATACCACCATCCTTTATGGCGGAAGCTGCAAGCCTTCAAATGCGAAGGAACTTTTCGCTTGTCCTGATATCGATGGCGGTCTTATCGGTGGCGCAGCCCTCAAGGCTGATGACTTCATCCAGATCGCATTGTCATTCTAATTTTGATGAAAAAGACAATCATTACTGCTTTGTGCCTGACAGCCTTGGTTTCTTGCGGAAACAAAGGGCCGAAGTCCGACATTCAGAAGAAGATAGATTCATATGCGGTGTTCCAGATAGGTTCACCGTATATGGATGGTATCTCTGACAACGGAAAGGAGGTCCTGAATCTGTTCCGCCAGGCGGCTGATGAGGTCGATGGCATATTCTGGCAGCAGACATTCGGCGACAAGAACCAGATCCTTTCGATGAAGGATTGCCCTGAGAAGGATTTCGCTCTTATCAACTATGGCCCGTGGGACCGTCTTGACAACAATGCTCCGTTCATTGATGGTTATGGACAGAAGCCTGCAGGCGCTTGTTTCTATCCTGCTGATATGACTCAGGAGGAGTTCGATGCTCTTGAAGATCCTGCCAAGCTCAGTCCTTATACATTGATCAGACGCGGTGAGGACGGAAAACTGAAAGTGGTATGGTATCACGATGCCTACAAGGATAAGGTGGAGAAAATCTGCGGTTATCTGGAGAGCGCGGCTACCATGACCATCAAGGAGAGCGTGAGGAATTATCTTCTGAAAAGGGCGGAGGCGCTCCGTACTGATTCGTATCTTGAGTCTGACTATGCCTGGATGGATATGAAGGACAGCAAGATGGACCTCGTGATCGGTCCTATCGAGAACTATGAGGACGGTGTCTATGGCATCAAGACGTCTTATGAGTGCTTCATTCTGCTCAAGGACCTCAAGAAGACCGAGGAGCTGACCAAGTATATCGCGATGCTTCCTGACCTGCAGAAGTCGCTTCCGTGTCCGGATGCCTACAAGACTTTTGTTCCGGGAACTCAGTCGGATATGTTCGTGTATGACGCCATCTATTATGCCGGTGATGCCAACGCGGGCGGAAAGACCATTGCCATAAACTTGCCTAACGACCACCAGGTCCAGGCGGAAAAGGGTACACGTCGTCTTCAGTTGCGCAATGTCATCAAGGCCAAGTTCGACAAGATGGTCTATCCTATCGGCAAGATTCTGTTCGAGGAGCCTCAGCAGAGGTATCTCAGCGCTGACGCTTTCTTCTGGAATGTGACTTTCCATGAAGTCGCACACGGTCTCGGCGTAAAGGAGACGGTGAACGGTCTCGGTTCAGTAAAGGATGCTCTCGGCAATCAGGCTTCCACATGGGAGGAGGCGAAGGCTGACATCCTGGGACTCTATATGGTATGCAACCTCATTGACAAGGGTGAGATTCCTCTCATCTCCAAGGAGGCGGCCATCACTACATATATCGCGAGCCTGATCCGTTCAGTGCGTTTCGGCGCTGCTGACGCGCACGGCCGTGCGAATATGATGTGCTACAACTTTCTGAAAGATCATGGCGCATTCGAGCGCAACAAGGACGGTCTCTATCATGTGAATTTCGAGAAGGTTCCTGAGGTGGTGGCTGAATGGTCAAATCTGATTCTTGAAACTCAGGCTACCGGCAACTATATGTTCGCCAGGGAATATGAGTCCAATCATGCAGTCATTCCTGAGGCATTGTCCGCAGATATCGCCAATGTGAACAGAGGCGGTGTTCCGGTGGATATCCGTTTTGAATTCGTGTGGTAGTCTGAAGACTTCCGATATAGTGCTAACGCAGTATCTTGGCAGTGATGCCGGTACTGCGTTTTTTGCACCATAGCCATACCCTGCCTTCATCGTCGATTTTCTGTACTTCGAACTGCATTCCTGTCTTATATACCGCGATTCCTCCGTCGGTGTATTTCAGTGAGCACTTGATGTTCTGACCCGGCCTGGCCGGGATGTCCGAGCAGGTCAGGATGAAGAATTCCGACATGGAGTCGTTGTTGGCGCGGAACTGCTTGTTGTCCTCGTTGTAGCTCAGCTGCCAGGTGTCCGGGCAGAACCTGATTTTCTCGCGGCCTCCAACGGTCAGCGTAATGTTTTCATTCTCAAGGAACTGCTTGTCCGGTCCGTGCCCGCGATTACAGGAAGTCATTGACATTACTGTCAGCAGGATTATTATGATATGCGGTTTTCTCATTTTACTCTCATGCTTTTTTCGATTATCTCCTTGGAGCCGTCGATGTACAGTATCACAGCCTTGATCTTGCAGGAACGTGTCAGCTTGAAGTAGCCGTTTTTGTCGGCGATTATGCTGCGGTCGTCCATATACCATTCCACGGCTTTGAACTTGTTGGCATTGAGCAGGACAAGCGGCAGCATCGAGCCGGCCGGGAAACTCCCGTCCTCGTTTCGCTTCACGGTGTTCAGGAATATGAACGGATAACCCTCCCGGTAGATTTTCTTGGTCGAGAACTGCACGTTGACGACCTCGCCTTTCACTCCGCTTGCTTCATAATGAATCTTCATCGTGTAGGTCGTCGCGGGTTTCAGCCCCTCCAGGCGGATGGCGTACTTTCCGGGTTCGAAAGCATTGACAGTCATTTCACCCGTCTCGCTCTTTCCTTTCTCGCCAATGAGTATGAAGGCTGGCGATGTGCTGCCGGGAACGTCTGTCTTCCACTGGATTATGGCGGTGTCCTGATAGATGTCCCTGCGGATGTCAATGGCTTTTTCCGGGTTGGCGGATTCGCTTTTCACGACATTGAAGGAGACATTGTCGCCTATCTGGAGGATGTCCGTTATCGACAACGGGGAACTGCTGCCGTCCCAGAGCGTGAATGACGGGGATGACTGTGGCGTGAACGAGTTGTTCTTGCCGTAAGGCCACATGATCTGGCTTATGTCATTGGCATTGTCCAGGGACTCGATCATATCTGCGCACTGGTGCTGCGGCCGGCAGTTGACCTCGTTGCTCGTCCATCTCTCCGCTGCGCTCGCATCTCTCTCATACACAGGAGAATAGCCTGTGAGATTCGCGGATTTGTCAATGTGGTATATCGCCAGGCCCTTGCATCTTGTGTAGATGTCCCAGCCGGTGTTTGTCCGGCACTCTATCAGATAGTATTCCCCTTCATTGGCAGTGTCCATCCTGAGGAACCGTCCGTTGAGGTTTATCGGTTCCAGCACGTAATGCCCTTCTTTCAGTTCCTCGCACTGGCCGATGCCGAGCATGTCCCTGTCGATGGCGTTGTAGTAAGGCGGTGTTCTTCCGTCGTTGTTGAAGTTGCCCTTGTCCATCAATGCGGTGCTTTTCCACAGTCCGTCTGCTTCTCCGCCGCTTCCTCCATAGTCGGTATCGTACATGTCCGCGAGGCCGAGCGAGTGGCTGTATTCGTGGCAGATGGTGCCGATGGTCTTGAACTGATATTTTCCGCTGCTTCTCAATGACAGTTCGGAAGTGGCTGCGTATGAATCGATTACCTTTCCGTTAAGGGTCAGGTTGATGTTTGCAGCACTAAGTTTCCAGGCGTGGGACCAGATGCAGTCGTCTCCGCCTCCCTCGGACTCGTCTTTTCCGGCGTAGAAAAGGAGAATGTCATCCACTTTGCCGTCATTGTCCGTGTCATAAATGGAGAAGTCGGTCCCGTTTGCGGCTGCCAGCCGGCATGCTTCAGCTACTGCCTCGGCGGCCCGTGAGTCCTTTCCGTTTGAATTCTTGCCGTAGTACTGGTGCGTCTGGCTGAGTGTCACGATCGGCGCCACATCGAATGTGAATTCATACCTGCCTAGAAACTGGTCGTTCAGATAGTTCTTTACGCTGGATTCCCCTGTGTTCATTAGATTCTCGAACCGCTCCTGGGTAAATGACATCTTCACGTCCTTGAACTCCGCAAGCAGCACCAGGCACCGTTTCCGGATAACCTCAGGGTTGTCGCTCCCGGTCCCGCCGGAGCCTGCCTCGGTATCGCTCTTGGCTTCCGCTTCCGAACCGCTTGCAGCCCCTTCTCCAACGCAGTTCCGAGTCCAGCCGGCGCCTGTGCCCGAACTGCTTCCAGCCTTCTTCCAGGCTCCCGCCACTTGGCCGCCCTTCGTCGCGACCAGGGGATTCCGGACCAATGCCCTCTTGTTCTGTGCGCTCCATTTTCTCAGCACTTCGCCGATGTCGCCGCCCGCCGCAGATGCCGGACTAAGCTTGTCCCCAGCGACCGTTCCTGTGCTGTGAATCGAGCCGTCGCCGCTGAATGCCGCGTAGCACCACCAGCCTTCGCTGTTCTGAATCAATGCATTGCCCTGCAGATCCACCATCAGGTGCGCGAACTCGTCGCCGACCACTCTCGCCTGCAGCACGCTGCCGTCCGGCTGTGTAAGGGTCAATGTTCCACGCCACGCCGGTCCCGCATTAGCCCGTAGGCCCAGCACCAGGATAGCCAGGGTCAATGCCGATATATGTTTCAGTAATTTTCCCAAAATCAAGTTTTCTATTTAGTTGCCCGGTGTTCGGGTCAATGTCGGTGTTTTTCTTCCGCAAAGCGTCTCTTTCCTGCGTCTCTTACGCATGGGAATTCATAAATATACTTGTTTTTGGGAAAATAATGTGGAAATTGCAGAAAAAAGTAAAGGAGCGGGAAGCATCGCTGCTTTCCAACCCCTTTTAACGTGTACTAAAACCTAAACCTACAGCATAGATGCAAGTTGTTTTCAAAATGTTGCATCCGAAATGAAAATTTTTGGAGACATCTGCATTTTATTCGTAACTTCGCCCGTCGATTACCGAAATTTACAAATACATATACTGAATTTTTATGGCAGACGAGAAGATTATCTTTTCTATGAACAGGGTAGGAAAGATCCTCCCATCAAGCAATCGTGTTATATTGAAGGACATTTGTCTTTCATTCTTTTATGGAGCGAAAATAGGCATCATCGGTCTGAACGGCTCGGGTAAATCCACATTGATGAAAATCATTGCCGGCATTGAACAGAGTTATCAGGGAGAGGTGGTCTGGGCTCCGGGGTACAGTGTGGGCTATCTGGAGCAGGAACCGCAGATGGATCCTGAGAAAACGGTCCTGGAAGTGGTTCAGGAGGGTGTTCAGGAGATTATGGACGTGCTCAAGGAGTATGAGGCCGTGAACCTGAAGTTCTGCGAGCCGATGAGCGATGACGAGATGAACAAGCTCATCGAAAGGCAGGGTGAATTGACCGAAAAAATCGAACATTGCGGAGGCTGGGAAATCGACTCGAAGCTGGAAAGGGCTATGGATGCGCTCCAGTGTCCGCCGTCGGATGCGAAAATCGCTACATTGAGCGGTGGCGAAAGGCGTCGCGTGGCATTGTGCCGTCTTCTTCTCCAGCAGCCTGATGTGCTTCTGCTCGACGAGCCGACCAACCACCTCGATACCGAGAGTATCCAGTGGCTTGAGGCTCATCTGCAGCAGTATAAGGGTACGGTGATTGCCGTGACCCACGACCGTTACTTCCTCGATGACGTGGCCGGTTGGATTCTGGAGCTCGACAGGGGAGAGGGCATTCCTTGGAAAGGCAACTATTCTTCATGGCTGGAGCAGAAGACCAAGCGCCTGGAGATGGAGGAGAAGCAGGAAAGCAAACGTAAAAAGACATTGGAACGGGAACTGGAATGGGTCAGAATGGCTCCGAAGGCGCGTCATGCGAAGTCCAAGGCGAGACTCGGTGCGTATGAGAAGCTCGCCAGCCAGGACGGCAAGGAGAAGGAGGCTAATCTCGAAATCTACATCCCGGACGGACCGAAGCTCGGCAACAAGGTCATCCAGTTCAATGATGTTTCCAAGGCTTATGGCGACAAACTGCTGTTCGAGCATCTTTCATTCGTGCTTCCGCCGGCCGGTATCGTCGGCGTGATCGGTCCTAACGGCGCCGGCAAGACGACATTGTTCCGGCTCATTATGGGCCTGGAGCAGCCTGACAGCGGTGATATCACTATCGGCGAGACCGTGAAACTGGCATACGTGGACCAGCAGCACAAGAGCATTGATCCGGAAAAGACTGTGTTCCAGACGATAGCGGACGGTTCAGACTGGATCAGGCTGGGCAAGAGGGATGTCAATGCGCGTGCCTACGTGTCGCGTTTCAATTTCACGGGTTCCGACCAGGAGAAGCGTTGCGGCATACTTTCCGGTGGTGAAAGGAACAGGCTTCACCTCGCGCTCACGCTGAAGGATGAGGGTAACGTGCTCCTCCTCGACGAGCCGACCAATGATGTGGATGTCAATACTATACGTGCGCTGGAGGAGGGTCTTGAGAATTTTGCCGGCTGTGCAGTGGTAATCTCCCACGACCGCTGGTTCCTCGACCGTATCGCCACCCACATCCTTGCATTTGAAGGTGACTCCCAGGTCTATTTCTTCGAGGGTACCTACTCGGAATACGAAGAAAACAAGAAACGCCGTCTGGGCGACGAGGAACCGAAGCGCTTCAAGTACAAGAAGCTGATGGAGTAACGGAGTTTGAGCGGCTTTGCTGATTGCGGAGCCGGTCGGCAGCCCTGCGTATCCCGGTCGTAGGCAATATAAAACACATTCGTCCGTAAAATGGTGGGGTTTTACGGACGAATTGTATTTTCGGCCAACTTATCCGGAAATAAGCCGGTTTTTCCGGATGAAAGACGAAAAAGGAGTTTTTAGCAGGGCTTCAAGAACAGAAGAAATAGAGAAATATGGCAAGCGGATTTTCTGCAAAACGCGTCAAGGAGTCATATCCGGTAATCCTGGTCTTCGAGAAATGGATGAAAGATACATATCCGACGGTCCTTCCGAAGAGCAGGATCTGCCAGGCAATCGAATACACCTTCACTCTTCTCCAGAGACTCTCCCGTTATGTCAATGACGGAAGGATATCAATCGACAACAATCCTGTTGAGCGAGCCATTCGCCCGTTGGCCCTGGAAGAAAAAACCGGCTCTTCTGCGGCAATGATGCCTCCGCATATCGCGCAGCAATAGTGTACTCTCTGATAGGTACCTGCAAGAATGCCTGCATTGAACAGCGTTTGTGGATGGAGGATGTCCTCAAACAAATTCCATACTACCAGCGTGACGGTCGCGACCTCGCGGAACTCCTTCCCAGAGCTTGGTCGTCTCGGAACCAACTTTGACAAAGTTGCTGCGATTAGTAACAAAATCGAGACTAATCGCAACTAATCAGAACAAAATTGCAACACGTGCCTCACCGAAGGCTTACAACCAAACGCAGAACGTTGTGATTTGCTTTCAGAATTTTTAACTTTACACCAGCAACAACAACGGAATGCAACTATTCCCATAAGTGAAAGTAGTTGTGATTTGCTTTCAGAATTTTTAACTTTACACCAGCAACAACAACTAAAGTCCGCAGCGTTCATTTCCTGAACGAGTTGTGATTTGCTTTCAGAATTTTTAACTTTACACCAGCAACAACAACAGTAAGAGTAACAGGAAGAGTATCAGACGGGTTGTGATTTGCTTTCAGAATTTTTAACTTTACACCAGCAACAACAACTCGTTCGAATGGCTGATTATGCGAGGATTAGTTGTGATTTGCTTTCAGAATTTTTAACTTTACACCAGCAACAACAACGTACTTGCTGTAAGTGATTGAGGTGTAATGAATTAAATGCCATTTGGCGATTAAAAAAATCCGGCAGATTTCTGTCCGGATTTTTTGTGCCTGATTGATTTTTTGAATCCTGCCCAGTATCTGATTCCGTCATATTGTCCTGAGAATAGAAACGAATCGCAGTTATGGTTTTTCGCACTTTGTCGCCTCGACGAACAAAACAACCTGTATCCTCGAGAAGTCAGGCAAAGAAAAATTGCTATCTTCGCAGAAATCGGAAATGAAACGGAGAAAAAATCATTGAATTTATGGAAGAACCGATATTGAATGCCCATAACAAGGCAGAATACGAGCCGGCGCACACTGCTGAGCATATCCTTAACCGCACGATGGTCAACATGTTCGGCTGCCCACGTTCACGCAATGCCCATGTCGAGCGGAAGAAAAGCAAATGCGACTACATCCTCACTGCCTGCCCCACAGAAGAACAAGTGGAAGCAATAGAGGCGAAGGTCAATGAAATTATTACTGCTGCATTGCCCGTGACGATACATTTCGTTTCGAAAGAAGATGCCGCCGCGATTGTGGATCTGAGCAAGTTGCCGGATGACGCATCTGATACTTTACGCATAGTCAGCATTGGAGACTACGACGATTGTGCGTGCATAGGTGCTCATGTATCGAATACCTCCGAGGTCGGTGAATTCAAGATAATCAGCCATGACTTCAACAACGGAATCTGGCGTGTCCGCTGGAAAGTCATCTCCTGAATCAGAATAGTTCCAGCTGGATATAGATGTCTTCGCTTTCCTTAGGCTTATGCTCCGAGAACAGTTCCATATTTCCGAACTGCTTGTCAGTAATGCACAAGATTCCCACCTGTCCCAAGTCAGGCAGAAAAGACTTTACACGATTGATATGGACCTGAGCGTTTTCAGAAGACGGACAATGCCTCATATAGATTGAAAACTGGAACATGACGAATCCGTCCTCTATCAGACGCTTTCTGAATAGAGCCGCATTCTTCCGCTCCTTTTTGGTGTCAGTCGGAAGATCGAAAAAGACCAGCACCCACATGATTCTATATTCACTGAATCTGTCCATTACATGTCCGGATAAGACAATCTCCGTATGCTCCCGGCAAAACATTTCTGCAGGGAATTAACCGTCTGACTTACAGCCAACATAAGAGGTTTTCTAACTCCATCTATAACTACTTCAGTTACAGGGAGTTCCAGCAATTTTCGTTTGGTGCTCAAGTCAAATGTCTCAGGAACGCTCTCATTGACAATATCCAAAACCAATCTGTCCACATAAGGGCGGTACGGCTCTATAATATCATCCGCCAGACAGTACGCGTCATACCTGTTGTGATGGTGAATTCCCAACGTCGGAATAAGTCCGGCCCCGGCCAATGCCCTTGCTACGATGGCCCTTACAATAGCATATCCATAGTTCAGCATCACGTTTACCACATCATCGTCTCCTCTGGTGAAGTGAGGATTGTCCGTGAAGAGAGTTTTCCAATAGTACGCAGCCGCGCGACCTTCGATATTGTCCGGATCACCACTCCTCACAGCATTGCCCCACAAAGTCATATTCTTGGCATCCTCGCCGGTAGCATATTTGAGCATAGCCGCCTGGTTCCGGATCTTGCACTGGACAGTCTGCTGCCAAAGCTGTTTTTTGAGAGGCAATGACGCTTCGACCTGACTGGCGTATCTTTCCGCCTGCAGTTTGTTTCCGTATAGCGACAGCAGCAGCCCGGTCGGAAGATGTGATTTGTCGCAGGTGACCACAGCACAATTGTTTTCCAGTAATGCTTCTAAAAGTCCTTGTGTGACAGTGATTTGCGGGCAGTCTAGGACAATCAGGCCAATGTCTTCTATAGGAATGGTCTTGACAATATCCTTCGGAGCTCCGTTTTCATCAAACTCAGGCATATCTCCCTTGACCTCAGGTTTCCTGATGACCAGTTGCCTGAGTTTCAACGACAGATACGCCGGATTCCCGAAATACAAAGTGCGTTTAATCATCTTAAGTTGCCATTGAATTTCACAATACGTCCAAGACGGTCCACTTTAATCGGGATGCAGATTTCTTTAATCATTTCTCCAGAAATCGCTCTTGCCATTTTATTTAAAGGAGAAAACTCTATTTTATCAACGATGCTCTTCGCTACTGTTGCAGGAATAAAATGGCATTCTTTTCCAGTACAGCTCACCATCTTATAAATCCTACCCCTATCCAACTCTCCATCCACATAACCCCGTTCCAGCTCGTCTTCTGTAGGCACATACACCAAATCATTAGGCGACAGCCAGAACAGAAGCCTGTCTTCTCCATTCTTTTCCGGTACAGGACTCAAACCTGCCTTTTCTCGGGCAATAACCTCGTTCAACGGTGCCGAAAAATATGAGCGTTTTCCCTCTGATGATATATATACTCCAAAGAACAAGTTTGTCCCTTTAGCTGCTTCTACAAATTTCTTTGTCTTGCATCCAATCTCCCCGACAGGAAACTTATCACCTTTTTCATATTTTCGAATGCTGAATATTGGTTTATGAGGACGGCCTCCATTTAGTTCGATGATATTCGCATTCATCTTGTCGATGCCGTCCGGTGAAAATGCTACATCAGGTTTATTTCCGCATTGATCCAGATGCTTCAACAAGATGTTCTGAATTCCTGTATCCGTAACACTCTTTTGTATAAACTCTTTCGTAAAATCAGGAGAGATTGTCGTCCTCGTCGCAAAATACTTATCATTGGTTTCAGACGTATAGTAATAAATATCAAGTTTCGTCAATTCCGGGAAGTGTTTAGTAAGAAGCATCTTCATTGCTTTTATATCACTGCATGGGCAAACTAGTTTTTTTATATCCTTGCGGACTATTCTGTCAGGATTCTTCAATGCCTCATTCAAAGACACTGACTTGATTTTTCGCAAATTCACCTCTCCGAATACAGTATCTTTGTGCATAGATTTCCTTATAGCCCAATTGTCACCTTTCTCCTGACGAACACGAACTTTCTCTCCTTTTTCAATCTTCTCGTAGTAGTTCGATGATTTGTTGATTATCCTCAAATTCTGTTTGAAACTCACGATGCACCTTGTCAATGCAGAATGGACTTCACCAACAAAATAATCCGAAGGCATTTTTATAACCCAAGAATAGTTTCCTGAAGAATCAGGATGAACTTTTTCGCATACAACTCTTTGCAAATCATAACGTTTCTCTTTAGAATCACGGCATGCAGAAGAATTGTTGAGATAATTGACAATGTTTCTGGTCGCACAGGCTATCACGATAGCGTCCATCGCATGATGACGATGGTCTATACGTTTCATTTCAAACACTTTCTGTCGATAGAACGGAACCACAGGCATCTTCTGTCCATTGGCATTGACAGCAACAAAAGATTCGTCTTGACTCATGCCGTCCAGTCTTTCAAATCGAGGCAACATGATCTGTTTCCACAAATCATTGATCCCCCAATCCTTCTTAAGTCTGGTAGTTATTTGCCCGTTACACGTTATTACATTTTTCGATATGTCCTGCTCCTCATCCTTTTCACGTACGACATTGGATAACAGCGTCTTGACCACCTTGCTTATGTAACGGCTGTCATTCAGCTGTCTATGAATGAAACTCTCCGGTATATCTTCTGCCAGCAGATTGCGTTTTTTCGCCACGTTCTTTTTCTCGGAATAGTGGTCCCTTACGAACTTTTCATAAGCCTCGACAGATAGGATTTTTACTTGTCTGCCACCACTCAATGTCACTATCTCGCCCTGATGTTCTTTGATGAACTGATAGCCCAAGCTCTTATCCTTCAGCTTATTCACTTCGGACTCGCAAATGACTTTATTGCTGAACGAATCGTCAAAATACAAGGACTGAGGGATGATATGTTCTATTTCGTAAGCCGGAGTGAACAGCTTTCCAAGCGGAATAATCTCCCCAGTATATGGAGACCGGTATTTCTGTTCCAGCCACACCTTGTAACGGAGGACTTCGGAAGAAGTTGGACGTTTCAATGGTTCCTGTTTATTGAATTTATCCAATATGGACTTGATATCATCAGGAATATCTTGCCCATCGCCAAGTACTGAATCCTCATATATCCGTAATATTTCCTGTTGCCCAGGAGAATTCGGCCGGACATTGTCCACATTGAACTCTGGGTTCATGAATTCGGTGAGCATTGCACGAACACGAAGATTGGCATTCTCGTTTTCAAGAGCCTGTTCCGTAATGCGCTTCCTTTTGTCAGCAGGATTCTTCATCTCTCTTCCAAGTTCAATATGAATCTCGTCAATCCGACCTTCTGCTTTCCAAATATCGCGGACGGTTCTCAACGTCT
>ERZ780105.195-NODE-195-length-20683-cov-3.52967_pt1 | contig 20683 bp, 18 predicted proteins | sample MGYA00511172_ERZ780105 | MGnify/ENA primary metagenome ERZ780105 (study PRJEB29588, sample SAMEA2144299) | human gut metagenome | biome: human gut; feature: human-associated habitat; material: faeces | place: Denmark | collected 2008/2010 ...
AATGTCTTCCGCAAGAATGTGCATTTGAGTGGAATAGACATCAGGAAGCCTATTGTACTCCTTATAATTGGCTTTACTGTTCGCAATGGCAATACGAATATCTGCAAATGCGTTAATTGGATTGATGCCTCCTGGCACCAAGGCATCCAACTTTTTCTTTAGCCATTGACTTCTTTCACTCAGAGGCTTCTTCAAGCCTTCATCCAAATATCCTTCCGGTGTATCGAAATTATGGTAAAACAGCCATATTTCTATTGAAGGATTGCTTACTATCCATGTTGCCTGTCGTATCTCATCACCCTTATCAAACATAGCTCGTATATCAGCCTCAAACTCGTCCATGTCTTGAACAAGGTACAATGTATCGTTAGCATCGATACCGAAACTGTCTGTTTCTGTTACGAACCTTTTGTTGAAAAGGTATTCCTTTGCAAGCTCGAATATTTGGCTTGGTACAAGACCTTGCCCTTTCTTGGAAACAAAGGCAATTTTCAATCTTCTGATATGGCGGTCTTTCATCAGCATTTTGAAATAATCCTTCTCTCGCTTGTCGCCACCCGAAATGATGAAGACGATTTTAGTCTCAATGGTCGCCTCACCTTTTGAGTAGTCTGAAGGCATTTTGCCGACGGACAATGAATTGTCTTTTTCTAAAACAGCTACTTTTTTCGTTTTATTGGAATGCGCCTCCATATCCTTGACAGCAACAGTCTTGGAATATCGCAATTTGTTTAAATCCATATATCATGCGATTATAATGTTCCAATAAACGGTATGGCTCCAAACCTTCCGTCAAGATAGCCGTTCTCTATGGATATTGTCTTATGTATCTTGAAATCATTGAGTGAATACATTTTGGTACATCCTTCCACTTTTTCTACGAACCACACTTCATCGGGTCTCAGAAGCTCTTGCTGATTGAGCAAAGCCGTTTCATGGGTTGTATAAATCAACTGCCCATTAGACTTCGACTCTCCGAAGAATTTTACCAGATTTTTTATAAGCATCGGGTGAATACCATTGTCTATCTCGTCAATCAATACCGTTTTTTCATTATTGATTGCAAAATAAATGGCAGGAATCAGAGTCAGCAGTCGCAAGGTTCCAGTTGATTGTGACATTACATCCATATCACAAACGGATCCGTTTCTGCCTATCTGTTGGAATACAAATTCCCGAACAAGGCGTTTACCATCTTCTTCCGTTACTGTAAGCATAGGTACGTCATCTATCATTTTTGACAGAGACAAGCCTTTGTTGGTCATTATATCAGCGACCTTTCCTTCTTCCTGACTGACATTCTTCAGCCACTGGTCAAAGCTTTCATCCTTTATATAAAGGCTCTGTATGCCTAATCCGACTTTCGTGAATATTTCTCCGACAAAATTCATCATGTCGGCATTATCCTTGAAATGCTCTATCAGCCAAGGTATGTCTCTACTGATTTCTACCACTTCAAGTTTTTCCAAAAACCATAGGAAAGCATTCCGCATATGCTCGTCCTCTGTCAGATGCAGTACACCATTTATAGCAAGTACAGATCCAAACGGATTATCGGCAATTTGTCTTTCAAGAATTTTCTTGATGCTTTCTACTACTCTGGCTTTCTTGAAGGCAACGCTTTCTCTGTCTCTCTGAAAAACGACATGGTTGCTCTTGCCTAATCCGGAAAGCAACAGACTCTCTGACTTTACGCCATCGATATCTATCTCTATGCAATAGATGTAGGCTTGCGAATTGTTTTCAAATTCAACGACCATCGTGATAGGCTTGCTCTCATCTTCCACAGGCAATTTGAATCTGTTGTTAAGATACCAATTGCGCATTTTCTGTGCGTCCTTACCAGTACTCATCGTGGTCGTAAATTCTTTGATGAACTGCATACCTTTTATAAGGTTTGACTTTCCTGCGCCATTGGCACCGTATATAGCTGTACTTTTCAACACAGGTGTAGCACCCTCACCATATACATGATTAGGGAATGTTTCCCTTTTAGGATTGGGAAACAAATCAAATGCCGTTTCTTCTGCAAACGACTTGTAATTGTCTATTATAACCCTGTATAACATAACTTTCCATTTTTGTTTTGTACAAAATTACTATGTTTTTATGAGAATATGCTATGTTTGACGTGAAAAGCTCACGTCAAACTCTAAAATTCTACCTTTTTATGCCTGTTTTATGAACTTTTATCCATATTAGCCTTGCATGTCGCTCTATTTTTCTTTGCAAATTTACTGCGTCCAGTCAAGCGTCAAGTACCGCTATGCTAATGTGCGGTTGATTTAACGACAACCTTCCCAAATCGAAGATATTGGGTATTCCATTAAATCTTTCGCCATTTACTTGCCTTTTTTCCTTTGTTCACGCCGTTCTGTATTGCACGAAAAATCTATCCCGACAAGCAAAGCTGATAATGGCTTTAAAATAAGGGAAGAAAAAGAAACTGATGTTTAATGCAATAAAAAGATTGATACAATGAAAGCGACTGAACATTTCAGACAGACAATCAAGACGTATTTGGACGAGAGAGCCAAGAACGATGAACTCTTTGCCGTGTCGTATACCAAAGAGAACAAGAACATGGATGACTGTGTGACATTTATCCTAAACCAGGTAAAAAGAAGCAAATGCATGGGACTTACCGACGAGGAGGTGTATTCTCTTGCCGTACATTTCTTTGATGAAGATGACATCGAAGTCGGCAACTCTATTGCCTGCAATGTGATTGTAAACCATACCGTTGAACTCACAGAAGAAGAAAAGGCAAAAGCAAGGCAAGAGGCGTTGAAAGAATATCAAGCCGAGCAACTGCGAAAGATGCAGAAGCGTACTAACAAGCCGAAGACACCCAAAGCGCAACCCGAAATAACAACTCCCTCACTCTTTGACTTTTAAGCGTATGAAACCGAAAACAAAATTAGAATACAAGGTCGTGGCTGCCAATGGGCAGTTACAGTCTATCGGACAGGAACCTGTGGATTGGGCTTTCAAACATTGCGTAGAACACATGGCTTTCCGTACTCCAAGCGGAATGACTACTTGTATGGACTGCGGTCACCAATGGCGGAACGATAGCAATAATAAAAATTGCCGTTGTCCTCATTGTTATACGACATTGGAAATCAAGGACACACTCAGAAGAAATTACAAAGAAAAGATATATTTCTCTGTGATTGACATACAAGATGACTTGCAGTTGCAGCGTGTCTTTCGGTTTGATGTGACATTCCACAAGAAAAAAAAGCCTACGCAATCACTTATGGAAGTGGCAAGGGTATGGATTGATGAAAACGGCAATACAGAAGTGACAGGTCTAAGGCGCACAATGGGATGCTATATGGACAGTTTCGCTTGGAACAGCGAACTTGAACTACGGCAAAACAAGGAAACGTATTTTTATATCGCTGATTGCTATACCTACCCCAAGTGCAAGGTTATTCCAAAGTTAATCCGTAACGGACTAAAAAAATCATTTTTTGACATTGCCCCTCAAAGATTGATGTCTGCCTTGCTGACGGATAGTAGAATTGAGACCTTGTTGAAAGTTAATGATATAACAGCATTGCGTCATTTCGTTATGCATATGGATGATTTGAATTTCTGCTGGGCATCATACAAAATCGTATTACGCAATGGCTACAATATAACAGATATTCAAATGTGGGTGGACTATATCCGTATGTTAGCGAGAAACGGAAACGACATTCATAACGCACATTATGTATGTCCTACAAATCTTAAAAATGAGCATGACAAGGTACGTGCGAGGCTCAATGGCATTAAAGAGCGAGAAGAAAGAGAACGGCAACGAATAGCAGCAATGGCTGACGAGGCGGCATTTGAGGAAATGAAGCGCAAGTTCTTTGGCTTGTCCTTCACTGACGGTATTATTGTCGTAAGTGTTTTGGATAGCGTGGATGCCTATTACCAAGAAGGAAATGCCTTACACCATTGCGTAGGACAATGCAAATACTATAAGAGACCAAACTCACTTGTCTTGTCTGCCCGAATTGACGGAGAGCGCATCGAAACAGTGGAACTTAGCCTTGAAACATTCAAAGTGTTACAGTCTCGTGGGATTTGCAATGGCAATTCTCCTTATCACGATGCCATTATCAATCTCGTACAAAAGAATGTCGGACTGGTCATGGAGAGAATGACTGCATAATAAATTCGTGTTGCAAGCTGACCTCATTATGGTTGGCTTGCAATACCGCTGTCACAACCCGAATAATCGCAAAATCCAAGATGCAGTACGAACAAGTCTACATCTTGGATTTCATCTTATACTTTATCCTGGGAATGTGTCTGCTTTCTTCTTGCGACCACGCTTCTTGGGCATTTCGACATCTTTGATGGAAAGTTCCTCGGAGGCATCTACCCCTTGTAGTTCCAAAGCGGATTTCTCAATGGCTACATCGCCATAAGTCTCATAGGTTCCTTTTTCCTCTATCGAGCCTAACACGTTTTCCAGTTCTACTTTTGCGATATTCGCATCCGATGAAGTCTCTTTTGTAGCGGGTGTTTTCTTGGCACTCAGACATTCGATGCTGTTCGCTTCTACTTCCAACATATACTGCTTGTTGCCATTCTTGTCCACATAGCTATGGTTGACCACTCTGCCTTCAACAGCAACAGCCGCTCCTTTGTAGAGTCGATTCTTTGCAACATATGCCAATCTGTTCCATACCACGACATTGACCCATGTCGTGTATTTACCTTTGTCACCATTTGCATCATAATCGCAATCCTTTACCGCTACACGTAGACGTGACACTGTCGTAGTTTTGTCTACATAGTGAAAATCTGGGTCTTTGCCCAATCTTCCCACAAGATTTACCTTATTAACTCCCATGTCTGTTTTACTTGCTTTGTTCTTGAATGTTTCTTTTGGCTGTACTTAGTTTTTCAATGTCGTCAGCCACAATCTGGGTAACATTGTGCGTTACGCCTTCCTTGTCCTCATAGGAGTTTGATGACAAATGTCCTTTCACGTATACCTTGTCACCTGTATGATAATACTGTTGGGCTACTGATGCGAGATTGTTCCACAGTATGACTTCAAGCCATTCTGTTTCTTCTACATTGTCTTTTTTATGGTTGACTCCGAGTGATATACGGGCAACTATTGTTTCTTTTGTTGTTCGAACGACAGGCTCTGCACCAAGCCGTCCGATAATCGTCAAGTTGTTCATGTCTCAAATTTTTGATTGCTGTCCTTCTTTGCTTGTTCCATTATCTTATCGCGATTCGGGATGCGAGCTGTTCTACCTAAACATACTACTCCTACAACACGAACGCCATAAGCTTGCAGTTCTGCTATATGCGTCCGTATTGAATCACCTGTAGTACAGACATCGTCTATCAGTACACAATTGCGTTTTCCCACCACATTGGCGTCCACCACTATGTTGGAGGTTACTGATATTTTCGACCTATCCATACTTTTATGCTTACTCTTTCTATGCGCTATATATGTCATGCTGTACATTTCTGGTGTCAGCTCACGGTAGCGACCGAGTTGCTTCGCCAGAGAGCAGAAACGCAAATAATAGTTCCGCTCATTACTGCATGGCATAAACAGGATTGTCAGGTTCCCACTCAATCCGAGCTTGGCTATGGCTGTCAGATAATATTCCGAAGCGTCTCTTTTTTCTTTTTTTAACTCATTGACAAGCCAAGACAAATCCCTTTGGTCTTCTGTCCCAAAATTCCTAATTCTCATAGGCAGATAATAGTCATAGAATACGAATGGAATTGTTTCACCAAGCCCATTTTCAAACGCATTGGGTGTCAGTGGCTGCTCGTCCATGAACTTACGCATGGCGGCACAAGCATAGAACATCATTGCTTTTTGTTCTCCTGCGAGCAGGGCATTACGATAGCCCCACTCGCATTCCTCAATACTGGCACCACGTTGTCCGATTATCATATAGGCATGTGTGGATTTTGTTTTCCAACGCTTGCCCCACCAGTAAGCTATCCTTACAGACAGATAGCTGACAATGATGACAATCGCGATAATATACTCTTCATCCATCAAGCGTTAATCTGTTATGGTTACATCCTCGTCCTTACCGTCTGCCCATGGTTCAATATCCACTTTGGACACTTCTACCTTGTGGTTGCTGATGGTCAGGGTGTAGATGTATTTCTTACCTTTCTCAAATATCACGCCTTCTGTTGATTGTGCTGTCGGGTATTTTATACCGTCAATGGTGAGATTGAATGACAATTTAGAGGCAGAACCACCGAACTTGCTGAATACAAACCACTGATCTTCCAGCATTCCTTCTCCTGAGACTGTTCCCGTAAAACTCAGAGTTCCTGATCCTTCTGTTGACTGAAACTTTTCTGTTTTCACATCGAAACTGCCATTCAGCATCATCGAGGAACCAGAGACGGTTCCATTTGTAATGACTCCATCGCCAGTGTAGTCGCCTCTCTTCACTTTTACAACGAGTTTGGAACGGATGTGCTTCATTGTCAACTGCACGGTTGGGTTTGTGTTTGATGCATTTGACACGACATCATACAGATAATCGGTATCGTCATCAACAGACAGAGTCACCTTCTTGTCTTGCATTTTATCGTTATACGGATAAACGGCATACACACGTGCCTTGCTGCTTGTCAAGGCTACATTGTTCAGGAATGTCCATCCGTTTGTACCCTTTGTTACCTTGATGTTTGAGTAGACTGTACCATTGTAGGTGTCATTAACGATGTCATCCACCCACACGCCCAAAGCATCACCGTCTACGAAGGATTCTTTTTCCGTAGCTGTCCGAGTAAGACGATACCCCTCTTTGTTCACTTCACTGATACTCAACTGGCATTGCTCCTTGTCTGCGTTGCATCCACATAGATACACGTCACTCTCTGAACACGATGTCATTGCAGCAAACATAGCTCCTGCAACGAGGAATGTACTTGTTTTATTCATTTCGAATGTTTTGATATGTGATAAATTGCGATTGTTTAGCGGCTTTCTTGAAACCACTGCAAAGGTACAGCTGTGAGTTGAAGTGGCTTCATGCTCACACTGACATGTCAGTACTTTTCGTATATTGCTACTCATAGACTCTTGACTGTTTTTATTATTGTCTTCACACGTTCATCCATCAAAACATTGTTTATAGCATGGTTTGCTGTGGTCAAATCACTTCTGTTGACATATCCCTCTTTTTTATATGCTCTAAGTAGCTTGTGCTTGTATATGGGAGCTTGCCAATACTTTCCGATGTGTCCGTAATTGGACAAGGCTTGCATTACTGCACACAACAATCGAAGGTTATGCACTTTCAATTCTGTCTGCTCGCATTTGAAGAATGCCCTCAACACTTCTTTGGTCAGTGCTACTGGATGTGCAAATATCATCATATCATCAAGCATTTTTACCAATATCTCTAATTGCCCATCGTTGAGTGATGACTTGAATGTTGATGTTTTCTTCTCACTTGTACAACAATGCCCAAATGGTGGCGGTTCCTCACACTGAATACCGACAAGGTTCATTTGCCGATAGCCTTTTATCACACAATCCTGCATGAATACATACAGGTCTTGATTCCTTACTCTCAGTGCTTCCAATAATAGCAATATGTCTGTCTTCTTCCAATTCTCAATTGTTCGCTTATGTCCATCATTCTCGATGGCTACAAATGTTGCTTTTCTGTCCATTTTTTAATCATTAAACTGTTTGTCTATATATAGCCTAATGATTGCACGCAACATTATTGGAGTGGTTGTCTCCTTTGTTTACTTACACTTGTCAGCCCATCATTTTTCTATGCAAAGTTACTGCATTGAGTGAACGTCAAGCATCGCCTTTGGGCTAAGCACTTCGGAATGGAACGGCAGCCTTCCCAAATCAAAGATATTGGGTATTCCGTTCTATTCCTTGTCATTTGCTTGCCTTATCACTCTTGTCATGCAGTTTAGAAATGCACGAAAAATCAAGTTCCCGACAAGCGAAGCTGATAAGGCTTCAATCAAAGGGAAGAAAATAAAATTCAATTCAAACGGATATGAAAGTAAAAAGACTGACAAAAGAACAAGGCAAGCGGTTTGACATCTGCCGTTTCCCTAATTTCCACAAGACAGGCAGTGTGAAATGCATGAAAAGCCTTTATTATGGCAAGGACGCATTGTTGGTATGTTGTGGTGATTATATCTACAACGTGACAAGCGAACCGAATATTTATGAACAAGCAAAATAGTATTGATATGACGAACAAACTGATTACGCCTCAGTTTATGGAGGCAATAAAAAACTTTCCTCTTTACTCTCAAGAGGAAAAAGGCAAAGACGCTATTTGTGTGGCTGTATTTACTATAGGACACATCAGATGGTTTGTTCTTGAAGGACAGACTGAAGGAAATGACTTTATGTTATTCACTATTGTATGCGGATTGTACGAAACGGAATACGGCTATGTATCAGCAAACGAATTGGAGAAAATAGAGATTGATGGCACCAAGTATGGGATTAATGACAAGTTCCATGTATGTCAGCTAAAAGGTTTTACACCAACCAAACTGAAGAACATACAAGACAATGAATTGCGTAGCTTTCTTCATCGCCTTTACTCAAAGCCCCAAAAGAACTAATTTGTAACATCTGCCATAGGCTGCTCAAACCAGTCTACGGCACAAAAACTATCACAATATGGAAAAGATACAAGACATGGTTATCAGTGTAGCCGAAAAAGAAGGTTGGGCTGTCACTATCGAGGAGCAGAATGAATTACGCATCACTTTCAATTTTGCAAAGTTCACGCCCCAAGGACTGGATTTCTCTTTCTCAGCCAACACTTTTGACAATGACCGCGATGTGCTTTTGGAGAATATCTTTGACTATTACCAAGACTACGACCCGGATTACGAAGCCTACCTGTGGATTGGCGAAGACGGACACGGACATAACGGTGCGCCATACCACATAGCCGACATCGTAGCGGACATGAACGCTGCTGAGGATATGGTCTATCAGTTGCACACGGCACTCAGTAACGCTTTCAACGCTTAGACCAAACAAAAGCCAGCCGTAAGGAGAGGACAATAACTTCTCCCTACGGCTGACTTCTCTTATCTGCGGAACGTAGCCTTTGCTACATTTTCTTCTTCCGCGTTTTCCTCTTGTAACTGATAGTCTGGCAACTCACAAAGCGTGTTATACACGTCCTCGATATTGTCTGCAAGTGACAAGCTGTGGTCATAGCTGAGAATATGCTGCACTGCCAACCCGGCATTGGTAACAGTTCCGAGTTCAAAACTGTCGTGCTCACGGTCGTATTGCAGATGCAGTACATCGCCATTTGGCATTTCAAAGACTGGAGCTTTGCGCTTTGACAAATCAGAAAAGTCTTCTGCAATCATCGACTTTGCCACCTCTTCTACATCCTTTGATGCCTCAGAAGGCAATCCGTATCGAGTAATACTGTCACGAACATCTTCCTCTGTCACCTTGCGCATCACCTCATAGGTGCCGCCAACACTACCATTATATACCACAGCGTAATGAGCATCGTCTGCCAATACATCGTCACCACGGTTCTGCACGGCACTCTTATATGTGTGTTCCAAATCAATGGCATCGCCTTGGTCATATTCCTTTGCCTCTTGCAGCAGACGGTCATAGTCACCTATGTCTTTCAAACTATCCAATACACTTGTGTCATCGGTACTCTGCAGATAGGCAACGGAAGCGTAATATGGTGCAACAGTCTTATTATCTACAACTTTCTGGTCTGCTTCTTTTACAACATCCTCCGTTTGTGCTTCTTCCAGTTCGAGCGACATCTTATCAATATGTTGATTGATGATTGATGTCGCTTTCTTCACATCAAGCAGCGTGGTCTTGATGAATTGTGGTGACTCCTTCAGACTCTGCAACCATGATTTCAAATAAGCCGCACTGTCTTCTTTGATATGTTTTGCCATTCCATATCTTTGGGCGACAAGCGCACTGCCTAATTCAGCCACCAATTCCTCGCGTGCATACTCAGATGAACCGAATGTTGTAGGTTTGAAACGGTCGAGTACTGTCTCATGTCCAGTCGAGTGTGCCATCTCATGAAACAAGGTTCCATAGAACGATTCTCCATCCACAAACTGTTGCTTCTCTGGCACTACAATCATATTCTTACTGATTGAGAAATATGCATTGTCTCCATATTGTGGTTTGATGGGACAGATCCAGCGGTTGTCCTTAATCATTGCATCGATAGGAGCAAATGAGAATTGTTCGCCTTGTTCCTGCACCGGTTTTACATACTCTGTTTCCAACTTTGCCCACATCTCGGGACGAGCTTCCTGCAAGTTGGTTTGCTGTACATTGAAAACTCTATAGACTTGTAGTTTCGGATATACATTGTACTGCTTCCGCATTTCTTCCGACAGTTGACGGTAGTCATCATATTTGATGCGTTCCCTGGTGTCCTTATCAATGCAGGTAAATGTAGTTATGAAAACAGGAAACGACCTCTCACCCTTCAACACAGATACACGTGGCAATGCCTCTCCGTTGGCATCCTTTTTCTCCGTATTGTTCAACCGCTGCACACAGTCGAATGTACAGAAACGGGGTATCTTCCAACCTTGTTTCTCACACTGAAGGAGCAGTACAAAGGCGTTCATACCGTTATAATCCCTGCCATTAAGGTTCTTCGGCCATTGCAGTGCACCATCTGTAAACCAAGGTTTTTTCCAGTCTTTGTCAATGCTTTGGATTTTTTCTATCATCATCTCAGCAAATAGGTCCAAAGCTTTTTCCTCACTGCTCGGACCATCACTGGTTGGTTTGTTGTATCTTGCCATAAGCGTCAAGCATTAGGGTTATACGGCTGTGGTACGTATTCCGCCAATTCGTCCACTTTACATGAGAATGTGAGTCGGTCGTTATAGAGTGACAACTCCAGTTCGCCCTTAGCCATTATTCGGCATCCTGGTACTAACCACGCCTCACGCTCCTTGTTGAAACGGACAAGTCGTACCCAGATATATTCAAAACCGTTTTCTGTTTTAGTAGCTGAATAAGCTGAAAACATTTGGTACGGCTCACCCTTCTTGCTCTTTTTCTCGTCGATGGTTTTACCTATCTTTCCACGGAACTCCAACTGTCCTACAATGCTGTCTGCCTTTACAGTTGTATCGGTATTGACAGCTGTTGCATTCATGTTGTAATACATGTTCTCACCATGTTTCCTGGGGATAAGCACCCCGACTGCTTCTATGCACTGTCCCGTCACAATATTGCCTACTTCCGTCATTGTTCCATCCTTCAACACGCTAACTTCAATTGTTTTCTTGATTCCGTTCTTGGCAGGGATGACCACTGCAACACTAAATGTTACAAATGGCTTCCCTTCTTTATTCGTGCGACATGTGGCAGCTTTGCTCACCACACCGCAAATAGTTACATTACATTTCATCATAGTCTTATACTTTTTAAAAAGTTATCTCAATCATCACACTTCATTTATCTGTGCATGCTTTCGTTGCGTCCCTGCTGTTCCTGCATTCCTTGCTCATAATTTTGCGAAGCCTGCTGACTGATGACAATGCTGTTTACCATTCCTGCTACTCGCAACCGTTTGGTATCTTCGTTCAATCCTTGGTCGTTCAAGGTGGCGGACAGTCTGCTCAATTCTGCTGATGTCAGTTCACGGCTTACTTTGACATTGCCATTGTCTGCCGTCAGTATCGCACGACCATTGTCACCAATACTCAGACTGCACGTTTTCATGCCTGATACCAGTGAAGTCAAATCTACAGACCGTTCACTGACTGATTGACTGATAGCTGCCTTCTGTTCCTCGGCTTCTTTGTTATCTATTTTCACAGCCAATATCATCAACGATGAGAAAGCTGTCATTGCCATTTCCAAGATAGGGTCACTGCCAACTGGTAATCCTACACCGCTATCTTCAGACGACAGCAACTTCTTCATCCATGCATCGGGTGACATACTTTCTGTATTGCTTGGCACATCGGTTTTGTATTTTGCCAACAGGTCATTGCCATTATACAAGGCTTGCTGTTTGATGTTACCTTTTTGTGCGATTTCTGCCAGATAACAGGACGGATCCACGTCCCGACTTGTCCCGTCTGCTGCAATCGTTTTTACTCCAAAATGCAGATGCTCTCCAGTGGTTCTTGTTCCAGTATTGCCAGTCACACCTATCTTTTGTCCAGCTGACACGGCATCGCCCACTTTTACATTTACCTCCGACAAATGCATATAGGTGGTCTGCACCTTGCTGCCGTCCTCACGATTGTATTCCACCGTGATACTTTTTCCTCCTGCTGTATTCACATTCTGGTTGACGGCTACCACCTTACCGCCATTCTCGGTTGCTAATACAGCATCATGCTTACAACGGATGTCTATGCCTTTATGCATCTGCTGCTTGCTCTTGTCCATCGGATCTTGACGCATACCGAACGGAGAAGTGATGAATAGATAGGTTTCACGGAGCAAAGGGAATGAATACTTGCCATTTGGTCGTTTGTCTTGTACTTGTTCTTCGCTTGCTGCTTGTCTTGGATTGTTCTCCACTCCGAATGACTTCCCTTGCGCCTTCATCTCGCTCATCACTTGCTGGTCATACTTCTGTAGCCCATTCCGCTCGATGATGTCCTGCAAATGTGCCGCATACCCCATACCTGATGCGTACCCGGCTTTGGCTATCCCTTTAGTCCAACCCTTATAGTCATCTGGTGACAGCTGAAAGCACTTGGCATAACGCTGATTATTAGCGAGGAACTTGGAATGATGCTCGTAGCTGTCTGCCACAGAACTGTACTTACAAAACTTTTCATTGGGCTTATCATCCGTATATACCAGATATTCACCTCCGTTCTTCAACCACGAGGCTGTTGCTTTGATGCCAAAGTGATTATTCCCTAATCGTGATAGTTCACTCTCTCCATTACTGCTTTCCAATATGCCTTGCGCTAAGGTAACGGAGGCAGGAATGCCATAACGCTTCATCTGTTCCATAGCCGCCTCTGCCTATTGGTCGGCGTATGATTGGTTCTTGCTCATTGTTCTTACTACTTTTTGTTATCCTTTTACTGTACTTAATCTCATTGGTATACCTACCGCTTCATTCCTCTCGATGGTTCTACCAACTCTTTCACTTCCTCCTGCTTGTGCCGTTTGGGCTCTTCCAACATATCGCAGATGGCTACTCGTTGTCCTTCTTGTATCAGTTTGGGCAGGTAGGTGTCAAGGGCATGGTATGGAAAGCCTGCCATTTCTTTGATATTGCCGCTTGCTCGTTTGGTCAGCGTGATTCCTAATATCTCAGACCCTTTGCGTGCATCTTGATTGTACATCTCATAGAAATCACCAATGCGGAACAACAATAATGCATCCGGGTGCTTGGCTTTCAAGTCATCCCATTGCTTTTTTATGCCAGATGATTTTTGCTCTTTCTTGCGTTGCGCATCTTGTGCTTTCTTTTCCTCAGCAGCTTTTTCCTCCTTGGCTTTCTCCTCGGATTTGTCTTGTTTGTCTTCTTCCTCGTGATATTCCCGGTGTTCCTCTTCGTGCTTCTCTGTGGTTCCTTGCTGTTCCTGCTTCACCTCGGTCTCCACTTCCTGTTTCTCCGATGATGTCTGTTCTTGTTTTTCTCCTGCTTTCAGCACGTCAGCAAATAGGGTCGCTGCCAAATGGGTTTTATAGCTGTTTCTGTCTTCTGCTACCCATAACCGCTGCCATTGCTGTGGGGTAATGCATCTGGGCTTCATCTTCTCTCCGTCGATGGTTGCTGAACAAAGAATACCATTTTCTTTGGTTTTGAATACGCATACACGTTCTATGCGATTCATATCAATGTCCTGGTCATTGCTCCCGAACAGGTCCACTTTCAAGTCAGGTTGTACGGCTGCACGGTGGTGATACTTGTTTGCCAACTCCATCTTTACTGCTTCAAAATTGTCCATCGACTGCTTCAGTGTACTAAAGAACTGGTTGATGTCTGCCTTGTCTGGATATATGCTATATCCGTTCTGTCCCTCGGGTTTGATATACAATGCCCAACGGTTTTTATCGTCTTGTATCATCTGTACTTGACTGAACCCAACATCCTTGGCTCGCTCTACAGCAGGACTGGCATCTAATGTGGATAGATGTTCTAACGACCAATTTTTCAGTCGGGCGATGTCCACTTGCTTGTTCGCAAAGTAACTGTCATCGGGGCGATACCCCAATGCTCCGTCAGGATTGTAGAAGCGTACGGTTTCGATGCCTTCGCGTTCCAATGCTTTCTGGATGCGTTGCTTGCTCATGCCCTGTATCTCATTGTTTACTTCTAATGAGGCTCCTGACGGCATAACCACGTCGGCTGTCTTTTTCTCCTTGTCGATGACCAATACGATGGTCTTGTTGTCTTTGTCGGGATGCTGTTTGATTTCATCCGCTATGAGATAGTGTTTAGGCAACTGGTCCATCAGTTCTTTGGTCTCTCGCTGATTTCGCATGGTGGAGTATTCTATCTTTTCTCCTTGCTCTGCCTTGCGCATCACTAAAAGGGCATTGTTTACATCACTCTCTACAGCATCTATCAGGCAGGGATTCTCTTTCAACTCACGAACCCAGTAATCTGTCAGATGCAAGCCTTCTTCTGACAATCGCGCTGGCAGTCCCAACTCCAACATTTTCACTCCTGAAGCTAATTCTGCCACCAATCGTTCTCTTTTTATGGCATCCTCCGATGGAGCTGTACCATTTTTCATCACCATGCCTTCACGTGCCAACCGCTGCTGATGTCCTGTGGCAGAGACAATCTGGCGCAATGTTTCTTGCACATAGTCATTGTAATGCTCAAAGTCCTTTTGGCGTGGCATATACACTGCATCCTTTTCCGTGTCATAATGTGCGACACCGCTGCCGTCCGTACGTATGGGTACCAGATTGTCACGCATTTTCAATAGGAAGTCATTGAAGCGAACATGCACGGCTCGATCATCTCCTTCTCCCTGACCTCGCTCCTCAGCTGTACCATAATCTGCCAATAGTTTTTTGTATTCTTTCTCATTGGCAAATGGCATTGTGGTCTGGTCAATGCAAAACAGTGTGCGTATCTCTCGATTGTGCACACCTTTATATTGCTTCTGCTGTTCTGCATCCAATGCCTGATAGTCGTTTCGACTGATAATATCCTTTGGATTGTTACGATTGACGTATTGGTTCCAATTATAGAATAGGAACGGTACTCCTCGTTCATGCTCCCTTACCGCCACTCCTTGTCTTTTTGCCTCACTGAAAGGCATAAAAAGGTTGGTCTTGCTACCTGACTTGTCCGAATGCAATGACATGATCAATGCATTGAACGGACTTACTGTCAATCCCTTTGGATAGAAACTTGGATAGGTCTTACCCGATGCGTTCAACCAATATCCGTTTGCTGAAGGCGCACTGCCCAACGCCGTAGAGAGTAATTCCACTTGTCTCTCTGCAGCCGTTTTTTCTGCCTGACTCTTGTCTTTCATATTGTGCTTTTATTATATTCTTATTGTATTCCTCTTGATCTGCTGACTGTCTCACGCTCCTCACGACCATTCTCATACTGCTGCATAGCCACAGATTGCATCTGCTCATTTTTTGCAAGTATTGCATTGGCAAGGGTATTCAACGGCAATGCCCCTGCCTGATATGCATCCACCACAGTTTGTGGCAATTGAATGGTACAGGGCACTCGGTCGATATGTACTATCAAGCAACTGCCTTTTAGCACTGGATTGCTTAAACGTGGATTCAATGGCTCGTCTGCATATTGCCTGTATGCGACTTGTCGATTGCTTGCTGCATATCTATCTGGCACTAACCCTTCATTGGCTTTCCTCTCCAATGCTTCATGCCCGGCTTTATTTATCAGATTGGCTCCTCCCATACCTATCAATATCATTTTCAGTATCGGATTCTTCACGAACATTCCTGCCACAATACTTGCCAATGGTATCATGCTGTTGTCCATGTTCAAGGACTTTGTCTTGCCAGTAAGCAATCCTACTAACATATCTGGCAACATGGCGAGCACATAGCCAAGGTTATGGGTGATGTCGCCGAAACCGTCTAACCCGAAATTTGCCAACAGGCCTTCCCATCCGTTTTCATTGGTTTGCTGCAACTGATTGGCTTGATCCTCATCTGATGATGCGTCAACAGATTGTGCTTCTCCAGAACTGTCAGTTCCCTGTTCTCTTTCCGTACTTTTGCGCTCTGCCTCTTTTTGTTTTGCCGCTTCTTGCTGAGCTTTTTCCTTCAGATAGTCATCTTCCTTTCCTGGTGCTACAATCAACGGAACGTCCTTGTATTTTGGATCCTTACGTATGTCTTTGGGCTTCAGAAAGTCCGTATTGGGTGTAAACACAGGAAAAGGGGATTTGTTATTGCTATTTGTTGTCCATGTCACAGGCTTGTATTTTTTTGTTGGTAACTTGATTTTATGTGATAACTGTCCGTTAAGCGTTTGCAGGAAACCTCCAGATTCTTCAAGTTCATTAGCATGTTTGCGAAAGCCGTTGAAGACATTGCTGTTACTGCCAAAGATTCCTTTGCTGATGCTTAGCTCCATTACCTGCTCCTTGCGTTGCTCCGTACGGCCAATGGTTCTGTCTAAGGCATATCCTAATGCTACATCGCAGCCAACGAACTTGGCGAAGGTTGTCCAACCATTAAAAGCTCCCATCGATACGGCATCTACTGCAGAACCTGCCACTCGTCCCGTAACTTTCTCTGTGTTACTTGGCTTATAGGCTTTCTCGCTTCTTGCCTCAATCTCTTTGGTTAATGGGGACTTCATCAATTCCTCAGTAAATCCCCAGATACTTTGCTTGGCTGCCTTTCGCATGATGTATTCCATCGATGATTTGGGGATGTCATCCACAACCAATTTGTTGATCATCAGGTCTTCCATTCGCTGACCGATATAGGCATATGCCAAATCGCATCCTATTTGTTTGGATAGTGCATCGTATTTTGTACGTCCGATTTGTTCCACCACGGCTTTACGCCATTCTGCTGACAACAATGCGAAGTCACGCTGCATCGCTTTGTCGTTTTGCATTTTCTCATTGCACATCCTGAGATAGTCCTCGGTGGTCTTGCTGTTCCACTCGCCAGCTGTGCGCACTGCTTGCCAACCCATGTCTATCAACATAGGATTAGATGATGCCATGATACCTGCCGGACTACGCTGATAGTCTGCCAGTTCCTTGACTTGCTTGTCGTTCAATGTCTTTCTGACTTGTTTCATTACAGACAAGACACTGCCTTCAAAGTAATATTGTAGACTATATTCTATCTCCGCAAATCGTTTGCTGTTCTTTATGCTCATTGCTTTGTTACTTACAGGGTTTGGTTCAACAGTTGCTCTTTGGTCTGCTCTATCGCATGATGGTATACTTCCATCTGCTTTGGGAAATATTCAGTTAGCCACTCGTCTTTCTCTATGCGGTCAAGAATAAACAGAATGGCTTGCTGACGTTCTATCTCCACAGAACTCTCTCCGTTCTCATGATTGTTGAACCAGGCTTTGGTCCACCATCTTACTCCTGCGCGGTCGGGGTATACGCTGACTATTCTCGGTATGTCGAAGCTCTGAATGTCCACTTCCAAATTCATTAATGGATCGACGACTCCACTATTGCTCAGGAGGTCGCTGTGGACTTTTTTTTTAATGCTTCATTCAATGTGGATAAGAACACATTGTGGCGCAACGCCAAATAGTCAAGAAAATCCCCAATTAGGAGATTCTGTACCTTACATGCCAATGGTACACTTCTCTGACTGATACCCAACGGGTTGCTCATGCTTGGCATAACCTCAAAGAAGTAGCGTTTCATGGCTCCCAACGAGAAAATATTACGTAGCGATTGTTCCCGATGGGGCGACAATGCGTATTGTCCATGCCGTAGGTCATCCATATATAATGGCAGATAACGCAGCATCAATGACTCGATTTCTTCTCTGTCATTGTCATATTGTGTGGCGATGTTCATGTCAAAATCGTCAATGTCTATCGCCCCGATCCTTCCTTGATGTTTCAATGCTTTAATATTGCCATAAAGCATGGTCAGGAATTCCAACGGATTCAGCTCCTCTCCGTCGAATTTTACACTGATATGCAATCGGTCGCTGCTCAGGCTTACTGCTTGTCCTGCTACTACTGGGTCTCCGAAGTTGGCATACACATTGGCAAGGTGTCCGTAGATCACCTCGTATTTACCATATCGTATCGTTTGGTATATGCCGTGTATGCTGTCACTGCCTACTCCCGATACGGTGCCACTTGCCACTGCGGACAGAGGATAATGGTTGACCATAAAGTCCAGTCCGTGATGAAAGAACTTTTCTCCTGTAGATGGATGTGTCTGTTCTCCATATCCCAATGTCATTGCAACTTCTTTACCAGGCTGCTCCTCAAACGGCATACAATATCCGCTCTTGGACTGTAATATCATTTCTTCTGTATATTGCATACTTTTTCTGTTATCTTCTCATTCCTCTTACTTGTGTGTCTTCGGCAGTAGCCACTGCTGCACTACGCCTTTCTCCTGCGCTACCACTTCCCATCATCTGATTGAGGTTGGCATTATTGCCCACCAACATCATGCCGAGCATGGTTCCTGCTATTTTACCCAACCATCCGAAACGACCAAAGATGAGATAAGCTGCTGCCACCAGTCCCGCCAGACTCAATCCTGACACTTTGCCTTTGCCGAGGTTACTGAAGAAACTGCCGAACATATCCAGTCCGTTTCCATTGAAGATATTACGGAAGAACTTGCTCATGCCGCTCCACTTGCTGTTGATGTCGCCCATGGCATTGTTCATGCTGTCTACCGCTTCTCCTGCCTTGTCTTTCAATTCCTTTACATCGCTGGCTGTTCCTGCAATGGCGTTGGTTGCTTCTTCTCCGATAACGGCATCACTTACAATGCGTGTCACACTCTTGTCTGTGGTGAGCTTTTCCCAACCGACATATCCTACAGCTCCTCCTACAGTAGCTGTCTTTACCGCTTTGCCAGCGTGGTTCAGGGTTTGTGACGGATGAATCACAGAATTGCCTATAGACTTTGCAGAGGCTTTCGCTCCAGTCTTTGCGGCTCCCAATGCCTTGCCACCTACTGTTAATAGTTTACTCCAAAATGACATATTCTATCGTTTTTTTGTTATTTCATTATTTATTTGGCCTCATATCTGCCTTATCCGACCTACTATTAATAGCCTTACAATTCCCTACAAAACTTACTATGCCTACCTTCATTCTCAACTTAGGAAGGCTTAAAGAGGCTTATCTCAGCTTATTGCTAAGGCATTACGTTTCGTCCGGCTTGTTTCCATCTTCTTTTTGCAGCATTCACGATTTCTTGTTTGTTGGCTTTTTGTGGCTTTGATCCTTCGTCTATCTCCAACCATATATCACCCATACTTGTGTACTTCACAGCTTTTGTCAGTCGTTGCAGTTTCTTGTTCATCACTTTCAATTTCGGACGAATTCCAAACACGACTTCCATACGTTCTTTCTCTGTCATCTTATTCTTTGACAGACATACTGTTCGTATGTCATTTACGATTTCTACGCTGTTCAGTATCAACTCACGATAGATTTTATTGCGCTTGGTGGATAACGCTACGGCCAATCCATTACTCGGATGGGCATCCAGTTGTTTGATTAATCCACCCATGTTATTTGTGAGCTGCGTCACCTCGTGATAGAATCCGTATACCTGCGCTGCATAACATACAATCGAACGAAACGAGTCAAGGTAGTTGTTGAACTCTCGATGCAAGTCTGTAGTTGCCTTCACTTCTTCCTTTGTCCAGATATGACCAGTGGTCATCATCAACATCACTTGTTCTTGGTTCTTCAACTGTTTCTCTGCCTTGTTGGTGTACATCAGTATCATTCCCGTCAACGTCGGGTCTGACTGGGCATAGGTTTTGTCAATGCTCAGTAGCATCACTATCGCCACAGCTCCTATATATTTTACAACTCCCATTTATTCCATTGCTCTTTTGTACAACATTGTATTTGTTCAATCCTACTTATTCGTCCAATCCTGTTCATTGCATAAAATTTTTCATCAATGGCTTAGTCGGCATAAAGAGGCTTAGAAAGGCTCATTCACCTACAAACAGCCAATTACACGCTATGAATCAGTCTGCCTAAAAAGGCTCAATAAGGCTTATTCCAACAAAGGGTTCTTATTCTCCAGTCACTTGCGCTGCTCTTCGCCATCGTCCCATTGCTTGCCTTGCAACTTCTGCATTGTTTCTGTCTATCATTCCTGCCGTAGCATTATTCCATACGTCATTGAATGTATAGTAGCGTATGCTCAGATACAACCGATGGAGTTTCTTGCTGAAACAGCTGAGTTTGTCGTTCAAAGCCCAAAGGGTCTTGCTTCGGTCAGCTCCTGTTATCATGTTCTCGTTACCTCCTTTCGATACGGCATCGTTCAGCAAGGTAAAGACTGATACCAATTCTGTAGCTGTCTCAATATATAGGTTGTTCATTGACATACTCGCAACAATGCCTTGCGGATTATTGTTGATGGCTTTGCGCAACTTGCCCAAAGTGATGAAGATTCTCACTCCGTCATCATATAGATGGGTACAGGCTTTCAACGAAGAAGCGTAACCGCTGATGTCTTTCAAATAGCT
>ERZ780105.216-NODE-216-length-19516-cov-2.94096_pt1 | contig 19516 bp, 7 predicted proteins | sample MGYA00511172_ERZ780105 | MGnify/ENA primary metagenome ERZ780105 (study PRJEB29588, sample SAMEA2144299) | human gut metagenome | biome: human gut; feature: human-associated habitat; material: faeces | place: Denmark | collected 2008/2010 ...
CAGCAGGGCAGACCGGTGGTAGACATCGCCGTGTTTACAGGCGAAGAGATTCCGAGCCGTTCGCTTACTCCGGATAAACTCGTTCCGATGCTTCCGGGTGTGTTTGGCGCAGAACGGGTGGCTAGTGAACAGAAACGTATGGCTAATGTGGGCATTCCGATGGAAGAATCGCCTGTGGGAGTAACTCATTCGGCGAATATTCTCGATCTGAAAGACTGGTGCAATGCCCTGCATGGCTACAAATATGATTCGATGAACAAGGATGCCTTGCTGAAATGGAATTTCGAATACAGTCCGAAGGGCAAGTTGCCTGGAAATCAGGATTACCGCATCCTGGTGGTTCCGCAGCCGGCAAATACCCTGTCTGCCGAGGTAAAGGCGAAGATAGAGGAGTTGCGCGAGGAAGGCATCATTATCATCGACAAGCCTTATCAGGCAAAGGACTTCTCTCAGTATGGCATCGAACCGGATGTCGTTCTGCCCGAGAATATGGATTATGCTCACCGCTGTGTGTTGGAGGCAACAGGCAGAAAGGACATCTATTTCCTGACCAACCAGGAGGATAAGGAACGCCAGATTACGGCAACCTTCCGTACCAGGACTTCCAAAATCCGCCAGGTTGTGAAATTGAGTCTGCCAGCTTATGGTTCCGCTTTCGTTATTCTCTCGAACAAGGAAGACATGCAGATTATCAGTCAGACAGGTCATAAACTGGTTGAAGAAGAAGGTGCAGGTTTTACAGAAAACTATCCTTCTGTGCTGGCTGTAGCCGATAAGTGGAAGGTTCATTTCGATGATATCCGCAAAGATACCACCGTAACGCTTCCTTTCGACTGGTCGAAGTCGGCAGATGAGAAGATGAAGTACTACAGCGGTCACGTTACCTTTACTTCTTCTTTTGAATGGGGCGATTCCATTCCTGTTTCTGCAGAAGAGAAAATGGAAGTTCCAGCCGAGAAAACGAAGGCGGCTCCTTCTACTGACGGATTCATCAAAATCCAGTTGGGCAAGATAGGTGATGTGGCACGTGTGCTGGTCAACGGCAAGCAATATGGTTATGCCTGGACAGCTCCTTACGAGGTGTATGTTCCGAAGCGCGACCTGAAGAATGGCAGCAACGAAATACAGATTGTTGTAGCCAATACCTGGCACAATGCGCTGCAGGGTGCTGGCGAGGGAAAGGCTCCGTTTAAGGGAATCTGGACCAATGCCAAATATCGCACCAAGAGCAAGGCGCTTCTGCCTGCCGGTCTCTTCCAGCCTGTAGTTATCAGATATTGAAATCAATCATACTAATCATAATATTCAATTATCAAAAATTCAAAATCTATGAAGAAACTGTTATGTTCTGCTCTGCTGCTTGCCATGACTCTGGCAGCGCAGGCAGAAGTGAAACTGCCAAAGATCTTTGGCGACAATATGGTATTGCAACAGCAGACGGAATGCAACCTCTGGGGTACTGCTGATGCCAACAAGGTGGTAAAAGTGCGTGCTTCCTGGAACGGCAAGACCTATAAGACTCAAGCCGATGCCCAGGGAAAATGGGCGATGAAGATAGAAACGCCTCAGGCTGGCGGTCCTTATGAACTGAGTCTGAGCGATGGAAAGGAACTGAAACTTCACAATATCCTGATTGGTGAGGTCTGGATCTGTTCGGGTCAGAGTAACATGGAGATGCCGATGAAGGGATTCAAGGCACAGCCTGTTGCGGGCACTCCTGAAGAACTGATGCTGTGTAAAGACCAGCAGTTGCGCCTCTTTACGGTTCAGCGCAATGCCCAGTTGCATCCTGTTGATACGGTGGCTGGCGACTGGAAGGAAGCTGATGCAGCAAGCGTTCGTGAGTTTAGTGCTGCTGCTTATTATTATGGTAAGACGTTGCGCCAATCGCTGGGTGTACCAGTAGGTCTGATTGTTACTTCCTGGGGCGGTAGTGCCTGTGAGGCATGGATCAACGGCAATCTCATCAAGAGCGATTGGCTCAAGGCATTCCCTAAACTTCATACACCTTGGAATGAGGCTGATGTGAAGAAATATCAGCAGCGCAGTCCTTCGGCTCTCTATAATGGTATGCTCCATCCGCTCATCGGTTACACCATGAAGGGTGTTATCTGGTATCAGGGTGAGGATAACTGCAATCGCTATGCTACTTATGCCGACCAGATGCAGACCTTGGTAAACAGTTGGCGCAAGGAATGGAAGCAGGGGATTTTTCCGTTCTATTATTGTCAGATTGCACCCTACGATTATAGTCTGATAAAATGGAAAAACAACAGTGCCCTGCTTCGTGAAAAGCAGATGGAGGCAGAGAAGCGCATCAGCAACTTCCGTATGGCTGTATTGCTTGATGTCGGTCTGGAGTATGGCATCCATCCACGTAAGAAGAAGGAGGTGGGCGAGCGTCTGGCTCTGCTTTCTCTAGCCAATACTTACGGTCAGAAGGGATTGCCTGATTTCGCTGTCTACAAGAGTGTTGAGTTCAAGGGCGATACCGCTGTAGTCAGCTTCGACCGCAGCAAGGAGTGGGTTTACTTCAACAATGGTCCTAAGAGCGACAACTTCGAGATTGCCGGCGAAGACCAGGTATTCCACAAGGCACAGGCTTGGATTTCACGCAACAAGGTTTATGTGAAGAGCGAGGAAGTGAAGAAACCTGTGGCTGTGCGCTATGCGTTCAAAAACTGGGTTGTGGGCGACCTCTTCCATGATGGCCTGCCTGTCAGCTCTTTCCGTACCGACGATTGGGAAGTGAAGTAATAGTTTATAGTTTATAGTTAATAGTTTATAGATGAGATATTACATATTGATGGCTATGATGCTTTTGCTGGGTGTAGGCTCGGCAAAGGCATCGGCTTACGATGATACATCGGTGGCGGGTTTGTTTCCTGTCAGCAACCAGGGACGCGAGGTGTGGAATTTCAATCCCAACTGGCGGTTCCATCTGGGTGATGTGCAGGGCGCAGAACGTGCCGGCTATGATGATACAGACTGGGAGGTAGTTTCTACCCCTCATAGTGTAAAACTGGAACCTGCTGAGGCTTCGGGTTGCCGCAACTATCAGGGTATAGCCTGGTATCGCAAAACCTTTATCGTGCCTGGCAATCGCTCTGAAATCTATTTTGAGGCGATAATGGGTAAGCAGAAGATTTATGTGAACGGCAAACTGGCTAAGGAGCACTTCGGCGGTTACCTGCCTGTTATCGTCAACCTGAAAGAGCAGGGACTGAAGAAGGGCGATAAGTGTGTGGTAGCTGTGATGGCTGACAACTCTAATGACAAGAGTTATCCTCCTGGCAAACCGCAGTATACACTCGACTTTGCTTATCATGGTGGTATCTATCGCGATGTATGGCTTATCAATAAGAAGGAGGTTTCTATCACCAACGTGATTGAAGCTGACCGCCGTGATGCCGGCATCTTCGTTCATTTCTCGGATATTTCAGAGAAGCAGGCGAAGATGTTTGTTGATGTCGACTTGCAGAATGTGGGCGGAAAGGCACGCAAGGTGAAGGTGGAGCAGAGTCTGCTGGATGCTTCGGGCAAGGTGCTCAAGACCGTTTCGCAGAATGTGCTCCTGGCAGCTGGCGATGAACATCAGACCGTCAGACAGATGTTCTCTGTCAGGAATCCGCATCTCTGGTCGCCGGAGACACCTTATTTATATAGTGTGGTTACCCGCATCAAGGACGGTAAGCAGGTATTGGACGGCGGAAAGACCAAGTTGGGTATCCGCAGTTTCGAGTTCCGAGGCAAGGAAGGTTTCTGGCTCAACGGCAAGAAATACCGCCAGTTTATCGGTGCCAACCGTCATCAGGATTTTGCCTATGTGGGCAATGCACTTCCCAACAGTCAGCAATGGAGAGATGTGCTCCGTCTGAAGAATGCCGGTTTCAACATCATCCGTACTGCCCACTATCCTCAGGATCCGTCGTTCATGGATGCCTGCGATGAACTCGGAATCTTCATCATCGTGGCTACACCGGGCTGGCAGTATTGGAACAAGGACCCTCAATTTGCAGAACGTGTGTTCCAGAATACCCGTGAAATCATCCGTCGTGACCGCAACCATCCTTCGGTTCTGATGTGGGAGCCTATCCTGAATGAGACCCGCTATCCTAAGGATTTCGCCCTGAAGTCGCTGCAGTTGACCAAGGATGAGTATCCTTATCCATACCGTCCTGTGGCTGTTGCCGACTGGAATTCGGCAGGTGTCAAGGAGAATTATGATGTGGTTTACGGATGGCCGGATATGGATATGAGCGGTATCAGCCAGTGTGTCTTTACCCGAGAGTTTGGTGAGTATGTGGATGACTGGTATGCGCATAACAACCTGAACCGTGCCAGCCGCAGCTGGGGTGAGAAACCGATGTTGACCCAGGCTTATTCTCTGGCAAAGACTACTGAGGAGATGCACACACCGGGACAGTTTATCGGTGGTTGCCAGTGGCATCCTTTCGATCATCAGCGCGGTTATCATCCAGATCCTTACTGGGGCGGCATCTATGATGCATTCCGACAGAAGAAGACTGCTTATTATATGTTTGAGTCACAGCGCAGCGACCATCCATTTGTGCATATCGCTCACGAGATGACCCAGTTCAGCGATGCCGATGTGACGGTATTCTCTAATTGTGACAGCGTTCGTCTTACCACCTATCAGGGTGCTCATACCTATACTTTGCCAGTTCTTCATCCTACGGCAGCCGCCTTTAATGCCCCTGTGGTATTCAAGAATGCGTGGGATTTCTGGGAGGCTCGCGAATACAGTTATAAGAAGAAATCTCCTCAGATGGTAGTGATGGTAGCAGAGGGATACAAGGATGGCAAGGTGGTTTGTACCGACCAGCGCATGCCTTCCCGCCGCAGCACCAAACTCCGTCTTTATGTTGATGAGATGGGCAAACCGCTGGTGGCTGATGGCAGCGACTTTGTGGTTGTGGTAGCCGAAGTGACCGATGATAACGGTCATGTTCGCCGTCTGGCTAAAGAGAATATCCGTTTTACCCTGGAGGGTGAGGGCGAAATCATTGGCGATGCCAGCATCAATGCCAATCCGAGAGCCGTAGAATGGGGTAGTGCTCCTATCCTGGTGCGCAGCACGATGAAGCCGGGCAAGATTAAGATTCATGCCGAGGTTCAGTTCCCAGGTACTCATGCTCCTACTCCTGCCGACCTGGAGATAGAAAGCGTAGCTTATCAGGGAACCATGATGATGGGTACAAAGACTGCCAAGTCTGCCACTTCATCATCTGTTCAGAATGCTTCTTCTGCCACTTCTTCTTCTCATGAGTTTACACCCGAGCAGAAGGCAAAGATGCTGAAAGAGGTAGAAGACCAGCAGGCTGATTTCGGTATCAATAATTAATAATGCGTAACCGGAGTGTTCTATGCAGAAGATTCCGTTTACGTAATCGTTATCGTCTTGAAATCTTCAAAAAACAGAAAGTTTATTGGAGATTTCAAGACTTTTTTTGTACTTTTGCATACGTGAAACGATATTTAACCATACTTCTCTGTTCGCTTTATGCCTTGTTGGGTATGGCACAGAACAATATGCAGGTAGCCCATTATTCTACGAAGGAAGGGTTACCTCACGACATCGTATACTGTTCTCTGAAGTCGGAAGACAGTTTCCTGTGGTTTGGAACCTGGTTCGGCTTATCTCGTTTCGACGGCTCCCGCTTTGCCAATTATTCAGATGCTTACATCTCTTCTTCCGACCAGCCACCCCGTAAGGTAGAATGGTTGGCAGAAGATGCTCTGGGCAATCTCTGGATCAAGACGCTCGACTGGAAACTCAGCGTCTTCTTCAAGCAGACCGAGCGTTTCGAAGATGTCTATGATGAACTGAAACCTTATGCCCGTAACCTGCAGGTCATCAAGATTCAGGCAGATGGTACCGGCAAGATTCTCCTGCTCACCAAAGATAAGAACCTGCTTCTTGCAGAAACATTAAAGGATGGAAGCATCAGTATCCAGACGCTGGTAGATGCCCGAAAGTATATCAATACGTTCAATTATCAGTTGCGCCAGGATGTGGTACAGCTGAAGGCTTCGCGTGCCAACTATGTAGGAAAGGATTATCAGGTTTATTCCGTTCCTGTTACTGCGAAAAACAGGAAGTGGACGCTCGGCATGTGGCAGCAGTATTTCGCCCGTAAATCAAAGGAACATTTTGTTTATCATACCCCGAACGGATGTGTGTGGCAGTTGGATGAGTCGCATACCGCCCTGGTGTGCCGTAATCCGAAGACCGGATGGGAACGCCGTTATCCGGTTTCGGGTGTAGGTAAGGTGGTGGAGCCTAAGTTCATCGCCACCTCTCATCATGGTTACTTCTATCTTTCCGGTGCTGGCGAAATTATCTATATTGATCCGCAGACGATGGAAGGCGTCAACCTGGCTTTCCTTCCTAAGTTCCAAGACCATAAGCCAGATAGCCACTTCCTGCACATGAACCTGGATAAGGACGGACTGTTGTGGCTCACTTCTGCTGATAATGGCATTTACCGTGTCAGTTTCACCCCCAACCAGTTCCGTGTCATCCCTTTGCCGGATGGTGATAAGAGTGGAGTGAAAGCCATCTGCCAGTTGAAGAATGGTGATGTGCTGGTGGGTGCCCGTAGCAAGAATGTTTATCTGTTGGATATGCAGGGCAGGGTGAAGCAGGTGTTCGATTATGCCCATCATCAAATCGGCAGCATTTATCATGCCATGTATGATGACAGGCAGAATCTCTGGCTCTCTACCAAGGGAGACGGATTGGTAAAACTGACTCCCGATGCCTCCAGACCAATAGGCTATCGCATCGCTCATTACCGTCATGATGCCCGGGATCCTTATTCCATCAGCGGCAACAATGTCTATATGACCTATCAGGATTCCCACCATCGCATCTGGGTGGCTACGCTGGATGGAGGTCTCAATCTGCTGCAGGAACAGGGCGGAAAGGTGCGCTTCTATAATAAATATCATGGTATGAAAAACTATCCCGGTTACGGACTCTACATGGATGTCCGCAACCTGGTAGAGGACAGTCATCAGAGAATGTGGGTAGGAACGATGGACGGACTGATGTCTTTCAAGACAGATTTCAAATCGGTAGGTGACCTGCGCTTCGAGACTTATCGCAATACCGAAATCAATACCCGTGCCAATAGTGACATCTACGGACTTTACAAGGATAGCAACAGGCAGGTTTGGATGTGTACCTTTGGTGGAGGTCTGAGTCGTCTGGATGGTTTTGATGAAGTGACGCATCTGCCTATTCTTACTTCTTTGGGAGCAAAGGAAGGTTTGCATAATGATGTCATCATTTCGATTTTAGAGGATAAGATGGGACGCCTTTGGCTGGTAAATGCCGATGGCTTGTCGTGCTATGATTATCAATCAGACCGCATCCGGCATTTCGACAATTCCGACGGTTTCCCTGATGTCCAGTTGGAGGAATCTTCTGCGGCTTTGATCCAGAATGGGGAGATATGGCTGGGGGGGAAGGGAGGAATCCTTGCTTATCAGCCGGAACGTATCCATACCACCCGTCTGCAATATCCTATATATATAATAGGTGGAGAGGTGAACAACCGTGATATCCGCAGTTACAATCAGCCAGCCATCCTGGAGAAGTCGATGGTTTATACCGATCATCTCACCCTGCGCCATTCCCAGTCGATGTTCACTCTGGAGTTTACGGCCCTGAATTTCTGCAATCCGGAGCGCATCAGCTACCGTTACCGGCTGAAGGGTTACGACCATGACTGGCATTATGCCGGCAAGAACCGTCTGGCTTCCTATACCAATGTGCCGTCGGGAACCTATCAGTTTATCGTAGAGGTAATGGATGCTACCAATCCTGATTCTCACAGCACGAGAGAGTTGACCATCACCATTCTCCCACCCTGGTGGGCTACGTGGTGGGCTTATCTCATCTATATCATTCTGATATCCGTAGCCAGCTACTATGCTTTCCGCTATGCGAAGTATCAGATTCGGCTGAAGAACAATATCTACATCCAGAACCAGCTGGCAGAGTATAAGCGCAAGTTTAATGCCGAACAGCAGGATAAGCAGTTTGCCGACAAGGTGCGCCGGTTTATGGAAGCCAACCTGACCAATGCCGATTTCGAGATAGATATGCTGGCACAGGAATTGGGCATGAGCCGTTCAGCCTTCTTCAAGAAGACGAAGGCTGTGATGGGCTGTTCGCCAAGCGATATGGTGAAGGATTTCAAACTGAGTCATGCCGTAGAATTGCTGAAGCATTCCGGCCAGAGTATCACCGATGTAGCCTACAGTTGCGGCTTCACCGATGTGGGCTATTTCGGCAAGTGTTTCCGCAAGAAATATGGCATGTCGCCAAGAGAGTATGTAGCACAGCAGCAGGAGAGTGAAATAAAAAAATAAAGTTTTTTATAAAAAATCTCAAAAAAGGTGATTACAGCGTGAACCAATGTGCGTCTTTTAGGCAATTGAAACAAACAAATTAAATGTTGACTAATCATTTTTACCTAAAAGGCAAATGAAACAACTGTCTTATCATAGTAGGTTTATATTGGTTCTGTTATTTACGTTGTTGACCACTTTACCAATATGCTCACAGGCGGCAACTCCTAGGTACAGGATAGCTGCTTGCGACTGGATGATGCTGAAACGTCAGAAGCTGGGCGAGTTTAAACTGGCTCATGAATTAGGAGCAGATGGCGTTGAGGTTGACATGGGCGGATTGGGTAAACGCGTGTTATTTGATAACCAGCTTAGAGAACCACAACAGGCAGAAAAGTTTCAGGCTGCAGCCAGTCAGTATGGCGTAGCTGTTCCTTCTATGGCGATGAGTGGCTTCTTCGCTCAGAGTTTCCTGACTCGTGATAATTATCAAGACCTTTTGAAAGATTGTTTCCAGACGATGAAACTTTTTGGCAGCAAGGTGGCTTTCCTTCCACTCGGAGGTAGCGGAAAAGACTGGCAGCAGGGAGGGTGTGCAGCATACCAGCTGATGGTTTCTCGCCTTCGTACGGCCGGTGAGATGGCAAAGCAGGAGGGTATCATCATCGGTATCAGAACAGGAATGGATGCTAAGTTTGATAAGAAACTGCTGAAGAAAGTAGGCAGCAGTCAGATTAAGGTCTACTACAATTTCCAGGATGCAGCCGATCATCATCGTGATATCTGCAAGGAACTCCGGAAGTTGGGTGCCCAGCGTATCGTCCAGATACATGCTTCTAATACTGATAGCGTAAATCTTCAGGAAGACTCGGAGATTAATCTTCCGAAAATCAGGAAGACGCTTGACAAGATGAAATGGAGCGGCTGGCTGGTGGTAGAGCGGAGCCGTGATGTAAAGAGGGTAAGAGACGTGAAATATAATTTCGGTAGAAACATCGCTTACCTAAAACAGGTATTTCAAGAGAGGTAACTGTTTCGGGGAATAACTGGCAAACTACTTTTTTATGATTAGGAAAGTATAAATCGTGTTAGAAAAGAAATAAATCAAAATATAGTTAAACCTAAAAAAGACAATTATGAAGAAAAATCATTTCATTGTGCGGAAAGGACTCTTCTCTCTGGCACTTGCTGCCGTAGGAGCGATGTTCTTGGGTTCGTGTGCCGTTGATGGTTTTGATGACAAAGAGAAGTTTGACGACGGCGTGTCTGGAGTGAAACTTGAGTCACCTGAACTCTCGACAAAGACAGTTGCTGCTTCTGATGGTTCAGATAAGTTGCAAGTATCATGGAAGGTAGTTTATGGCGCTGGTGGTTACGAGTGTAAGGCTTATAATGTGGATGATCCAGACAATCCTGAGGAGGTGGCGAGTGATACCATTGATGGTACTTCTTTCCAATTCAAGATAGCTGAAGATACCAATTATAAGATTGAGGTACGTACCTTGGGAAACAAGGCAAAGAACAATACTGAGGCTGATAAGGCAACAGTTAAGTCTTACAGTACTTTGGTTCCAGCAACGACCATTCCTACAGGTTCTGACATCTCTGATTTTATTGCTGCCAACTTGCAGGAATCAGATAAGGAGCAGGCTTTCGAGTTGGAAGCAGGTGGTACTTATACCTGCAATAACTCAATTGATTTCAAGGGCAACAAGATGACCCTTCGTGGTAACAAACTGAGCCATGCTTTGGTTACTATGGGTGAAGGTGCTGCCATCTATACTTCAGCTCAGCTGAAGGTGAAGTTCATCAATTTCGACTGCTCTGCCACAACTCATAAGGGTGGTATCATCGAGATGTCTCCAGAGCCACCTGCATCTTGCTCTGCAGAGTCTCAGGGCGTTGGTGCTGGCAAGAATGGTGGTAAGCCTGCCGATGTATATATCCTGCAAGACCCAATTATCATTCAGGATTGTGCCTTCAAGAATGTCATCGACGGACTCTTCTCTGTAGGCCAGTGCTCTTGGGGTATTGCTGATGTACGTGTGATGAACAGCGTGGTTCAGATGCGTAATGACGGAAAGAAGAACTCTAATGGTGCTATCATCTGCGGCTTTTCTAATGGCTTCAAAGCTCCTAGTGGCGGTCAGTTCTGGTATGGTGGTATCAAGAGCATTACCATCAAGAACTCTACTATCTACAATATTGAAGGCAATAGTAAGAATCGTATGTTCCGTTTCAACAACAAGGATTTGGACCATGCCTTCCCTACAGCAGGTGGTTCTTGTACCATGATGGATAATACCTTTATCCGTGTATATGACAAGAAGGAGTTCGGTAACAATACTCCTAATCGTAAGGAATATGTGATTACTTATGATAACAATATCTTCTACGACTGCTTCCGTTTGCAGAAGTTCATTCAGGGCAACTGTAAATTGGAATATCACCAGAATCTGAATACTGTCTGGGGTGTCGGCAGTTCAGTAGATGGAACCGATAAGGGTAAGCTGGCTACTGAAGAGGATGCTGGATTTGCTGAGGCAGAGACCAAGAAGAAACTCGACTTCACCCAGCCTAACTTCGGGCTTAATTTCAAGGCTACCGGTGCGATTTCAAGTACAATCGGTGATCCACGTTGGAGAAAATAATTTAAACTATCTAATCTCGAAACAAGATGAAACGTAAATATATAAAGACATTGGCCTTTGGTATGGCACTTACCTGTGCTGTGCCTGCAATGGCTCAAAATAAAGTAGTGCAGGGTACTGTACTCGATGACCTCGGTGAACCTGTTATCGGTGCTACCGTAAAGGTTGCCGGTACCAAGACTGCTGTGATTACCGATATGGATGGTAACTATAAGTTGTCTGTTCCTAAGGGTGGCAAGGTTACCGTTTCTTATATCGGTTTTAGGGATGCTACTACCAATGGTGGTACTATCAAGCTGGTTGCTGACGACAAGACTCTTCAAGAGGTGGTAGTCGTAGGTTACGGTACCCAGAAGAAGGCTCACCTGACCGGTTCTGTAGCCAACATCCCAACAGATGAAATCCAGGACCTTGCTAATGGTGGCTTGGCTTCTTCTTTGGGCGGTCTGGTTAACGGTTTGAGCGTAAGTGGTGGTGAGAGCCGTCCTGGTGAGAATGCCCGTATCATGATCCGTGATACCAACTCATTGGGCGAAGTTGGTTCTACAGCCCAGCAGCCTCTCTTCGTTATCGATGGTTATATCTATCCTAACGATGTAAAGGTTGGTAACAGTTACCAGAACCTCGGTGCTGAGGCTTTCAATAACCTGGATGCCTCTGAGGTAGAGAGTATCTCTGTATTGAAGGATGCTTCTGCTGCCGTTTATGGTGCCCGTGCTGCCAATGGTGTTATCCTCGTAACTACCAAGAAGGGTAAGATGGGTGCACCTCGCATTTCTTATAGCGGTTCTTTCGGTTTCACCGATGAGGTTTCTCGCCCAAAGATGCTGAATGCTTACCAGTATGGTCGTTTGTACAATGCTGTAACAGCAGCTGACCCAACCAATACTTCCCTCAATAAGACTACTGCCCTTTTTCAGGCTGATGAGTTGGAGGCTATGAAGGGACTGAATTACGACTTGCTCGATAAGTATTGGGAAACTGGTATGACCCAGAAGCACAGCGTAAACGTAAGTGGTGCTACCGATAAGGTGAACTATTTTGCAGGTATATCTTACTTCGATCAGGATGGTAACCTCGGTAAACTCAACTATAACCGTTGGAACTATCGTGCCGGTGTGGATGTAAAAGTAAGCAAGTGGTTGGGCGCTAATCTGACTGTTAGCGGTGACTATGCTACAAAGGAAAAGCCATTGGTAAAGGTGGGTGGATCTGGCGATGAGAAGGACTACAACCTCCTCTTGACCCGTCCTACTTATATTCCAGAATCTGTAAATGGCTATGATATCTTAGCTTATGGTCCTAGCAATACACAGAAAAATCAGAATCAGCAGTACAACTTTGCTACTCTGCAGAACAATGGTGACTACCGCAAGAACATGAATTCTAACCTGAATATCAGCGGAAGCCTTGATTATGATTTCGGTTGGAGCAAGATTCTGAAGGGATTGAAGTTGCGCTTCTCTTATTCCAAGAGTATCAATACCGATAAGGGTAATGAGTATGGTTCAAACTTCACCCTCTATCAGATGTTGACTCGTTATGGTAGCGGTAACCACCTTTATACTCCTACCAGCGGCGATAATGCAGATTTCGATTACCTGGCAGCGTCTAACTTCAATGGTGTGACAACCGCCAATGGTGACTATCTGGCTCGTACCATGGTTCGTACTGATAACTATCAGATGAACTTCACAGCCCAGTATCAGCGCGATTTCGGTCAGCATCATCTGGGTGGTCTGTTCTCTATAGAGAAGTCTGAGGCAGAGAGTGAGTACTTGCAGGGACAGCGTTTGCACCCGTATCCTTTCACTACCGGTCAGTATAACTCTGCAACAGGTGAGATGACTACTATGTTTACCCGTAGTGAGAGCGGTACCCTTTCATATATCGGCCGTATCAACTATGCCTATGCCAACAAGTATCTCTTCGAGGCTCTGGTTCGTTCTGATGCATCAACCAAGTTTGCTCCAAAGAACTACTGGGGAACTTTCCCTGCTTTCTCTGCAGGTTGGGTAATCTCAGAGGAGAGCTGGTTCCGTAACAAGGTGAAGGGAGTTGACTTCCTGAAGCTCCGTGCTTCCTGGGGTATGACCGGTCGAGACAATACAGCGGCATGGCAGTGGATGCAGGTTTATGCACAGGATGCCAACCGTGGTACAGTATTCGAGACTGGTAAGGATTCTGGCAACCGTATCACCATCAACAAGAACAATTCTGCTGTAAATTCAGACGTTCATTGGGATAAAGACTACAAGACCAACGTGGGTATTGATGCACAGTTCCTCAACAACCGTCTGGCTGTAACCTTCGATTACTATTATGAGAAGAACCGCGAGATGCTGATGAATATCAAGCAGACTGTTCCTTCTACCGTAGGTACACAGAGTGCTGCATCCAACATCGGTGAGATGGATTCATGGGGTGGTGAGTTTTCTGTTACATGGAAGGATAAGATTGGTAAGGACTTCAAGTATCGTATTGGTATCAACACAGGTTGGTCTGACAACAAGGTACTGAATATGGACTGGGTTACAGACTATCTCTACCGTCAGATTACTCCTGGTCACCGTACAGACGTAGGTCTCTGGGGTATGCAATGCATCGGTATGTTCCGTAGCTTCCAGGATATTGAGGAATACTTCACGAAGTACAACATCTCTACTTATATGGGTCTGACCAAAGACCAGGTTCGCCCTGGTATGTTGATGTATAAGGATGTTCGTGGTGCTTACGATCCTGAGACAGGTACTTATGCCGGACCTGATGGTGTCGTAGATGTAGACAACGACCAGGTAGAGTTAGGTCACCGCAGCAGCAACCTCTATGGTTTGACCATGAATTTGGGTGCAGACTGGAAGGGACTTTCTCTGACAGCTCAGATTGGTGCAAGCTGGGGCGGTTATGCCACACTTCCTGGTGCAGCATTGAAGCCAACTGGTAATCTGGAGTATTGCAACATGCCTTCATTCTGGAATCCAGACAATATGTATGTTTATCAGGATGTATATGATGGCTCAGGTAATCTCGTAGTAAAGGAGAATCGTGAGGCTTACTATCCTAACTTGAAGTATACAGATGTGAATGCTGTAGCATCCAGCTTCTGGAGAGTGAGTACAGCACGTGTGGCTCTGGACCGCTTGACATTGGCTTATACTTTGCCAAAGAGCTGGTTGGGTAGCATCGGCATCAACAGCTGCCGTATCAATATTACCGGTCAGAACCTCATCAACTTCTACAATCCATATCCAGACAACTTCATGAATCCTATGTCGGGATCATACGGAAGCTATCCTAACCTCCGTAAGTGGACAGTGGGTGTGAATCTCTCATTCTAATGAGATACTTATATAATTCTTAAAAAGAAAAGAACAATGAAAACGACAATTAAATTATTCAGTCTTGGTCTGGTTTCAGCCTTGGCTTTCAGCTCTTGTAGTGACAGCTTCCTGGAGGAAAAGAAGAACTATGACAATGTAAATAAAGACATCTACAACTATTATGAAGGATGTAATGGTCGTCTAAACGATATCTACAGTTGGTGTTTGCCAACAACCAACGATTTGACCTGGAAGTATCCTTCTATGGGTAATGCGGATGAGGCTGGTAAGTCTACTGAGGAATACAGTGGTCTCAGTTCTTTTGTAGACCCACAGGTTGAGCTGAGCTCTACCAGTACTACAAATTCGGTTCCTGATTTCTTCATGGGCGACCAGTCCAATATCCAGGCATCTGTATATGGTAGAATCCGTAATGTCAATGATGTAATCCAGGGTATCAGCGGCAGCACTCTTTCTGAGGAACAGAAGAATGAATTGCTCGGTCAGGTATATTTCTTCCGTGCATGGTGCTATTACAACTTGTTCAAGTGGTATGGCGGTGTGCCTTTGGTTAAGGAAACACAGGATCCTGTAGAAAGTTCTGTTACTCCTCGTGCTACGTCTAAGGAGACTTACGAGTTTATTCTTGATGACCTGAACAAGGCTGCAGATATGTTGGCTGCCAAGACAGAGAATGGTTCTGGATGGTCGGAGAAAGGTCGTGTTACTTCTGGTACTGCGTTGGCTTTGAAGGGTCGTTTGATGCTTTTGTGGTGTAGCCCTCTCTTCAACCGTGCAAACGATGAAAACCGTTGGAAGACTGCTTATGAAACCATGAAGGCTGATTTGGAGCGTATCAACAAGTGTGGTTATCACCTGTATACTGCCAATGACAATGTGAATGGTTCTGCCTTTGCCAAGATGTTTACCGATGGTGGTAATAATCCTGAGGCTGTGTTCGTTACCTTATATAATAATGTAACAGGTGATGGTCTCGATAATCAGAAGAACAACAATTGGGAGCGTCAGATTCGTCCGGCTAATACAGGTGGTAGCGGTAAGAATGCTTCTCAGATGCTGATTAATATGTTCCCGATGTCAGACGGTAAGCTTCCTGAGAGTTGCGATACTTATACCAAGTTGGCACGTTCAGAGAAGACTTTGGATAACGTGACTCCATTCCTGAATCGTGACAAGCGTTTCTACCGTACCTTCGCTTTCCCAGGTTTCCGTTGGGCTTACGATGGTAATGCGTCAGAGCGCGATGCGAACAACCCTTCGGATGGTGCCAACTACGTACTTTGGAACTATGTATGGTATACCAGCATGAATGATGCCGGCAACCCTGAGAGTGGTGAATCTTATGGTGCAGACAACCTGTTGAAGAGTCGTCAGGGTGTATATGTACGCAAGAAGAGTGATGATTTGGATGTTAATTCTTCTCCTCTTTATAAGTACGTAGCTCTTGATACCAAGGGTGCTGCTCCATTCTATTCTGCTGCTCCGTTGATTGAACTCCGTTATGCTGAGGTTCTCCTGAACCTTGCTGAGGTTGCAGCAGGTGCTGGCCATCTGGATGAGGCTGTAGGATATGTTAAGCAGATTCGTGAGCGTGCTGGTTATTCAGCTGCTAATTCTGAGGATGATGGTATCACACCTGCAGCTTACAATGATCAGGCAACCTGTATCTCTCAGATTCTCTATGAGCGCCAGATTGAGTTTGCTTACGAGGGTAAGCGTTTCGATGACCTCCGCCGTTGGATGCTCTTCGATGGTGGTATTGGCAAGGTAGAGGGTGCTCCTTCTACATGGACATTGACTGGTTGGGGTGGCAATACCTGTACATGGCTTGGTTTCAAGGCGTTGAACGGTCAGCGTCGTGAGAATATCCAGTATCGTGTTGCTGATAAGTATGGCGTAGGTGGTACAACTTTCAATTCTGACCCATTGTTGAAAGCTGGTACTGAGCGTCCTGATGGTGTTGATCTCCGTAAGGATGATTTGAATACTCAGCTCGAGAACTTGTCTACATGGTATAAGGACAACTTGGTAATGAAGGTACAGAAGGGTGACGGTTACGATTCTAACAAGAATCTCCTCTACATGAACTTCCGTCCTAAGTATTACTTCTTAGGCTTCTCTTCTGGTACATCTAACGCCAACAAGGCTTTGCCTCAGACCATCGGTTGGGGTGATTACAACAATGGTGGTGCCAATGGTACCTTCGACCCATTGGCTGAGTAATGTCAAGAGAGGAATGACGATATAGTCATAACATAATATATTAAGGTTGCGGGGTGTGTTCTCTTTTTAGAGAATGCACCCCGTTTTCTGTCTCTGATATTTTCTGTAGGAGAGTGTGTCTAAGTCTGGATAATAGTTGGCGCACAACAGCTGTTGTGCGACCGGAGATACTAACAATCTCGCCTACATATCCTATCTTTTCCAGCAACAAGAAGAGAGGGTGTGCCGTAAGTCCATAATACAGGCTCGCAAGTCCGTTAGGCGTAATAAGTAACGCGAGTCCGCTAGGCGTTCCTGCGGATTTGCAATCCGCAGACAAAAAAGGCTCGACCTCTTTATTGGGGATTTGTAATCCCCAGTCGTAGGCTTTTCATATCTCCAAACTATATTTGCATTTTCGCTTGAGGCGGATTGCAAATCCGCCGGAACGCCTAGCGGGCTTGTCCTCAACTTCTGCCAAGAAGTCTGTTCGCTATAATATGGCTGGCCAGCAGGTGAATGCTTCTTACAAGGGTCTCGTTATCGAGAATGGCAAGAAGTTCGTTCAGAAGTAATCTGACGTTATTCGGTTAGAATTTTAAGATAAAAGAAACGATCATAAAAGGGAGCGCATCACTAATGGTTGCGCTCCCTTTTTTGCATCTCTCAGGATGCTGAGTTATATGAAAAATGCACTTTCTAAGGTGCAGATTGCCTTATTGTATGCAAGTTTTCTTCGAACAGATTACCTTGCCATCCTTCAATGCCTTGATGATATAAACACCTGATGGGAGAGAATCGAGATTCTTGCCTTCTCTCATCTTGATACCTGCAGCATTGTATACCTCGTAGCTATCGGCTGCGGTTGAGGTCTGAATGTTTTGAATGCCTGTTGCTGAACCATCAGTCAGATAGAAATGGAAGGTGCGGGTATAGGTGCTGATGTTGTCATCATCGCTTACCTTGACAGTATAATCTACGAGCGCCTTTCCACAATCTTCGTTGGCGGTGAAGATATATTCACCCTCGTTGGCACCCGTATCATGACTCATCTTGCTCATCGCCTCACCCTTAGCCTCGCATTCAAACTGAGGATTGTTGGTGTAGCCGGCAAAGTATTTTTTCATGTCGATGGTTACGCTTTCGCCCTGCTTGAGAGTGAAGTGAGGTTCGGCAAGCCAGTTGAGATATTCTTCTAGGTTGGTGTAGCCATCTGCGTTTTCATCGGCATTTCCATCACTTACGCCTTTCACTTCCTCCCACCAGTCTGGCATTCCGTCCTGGTCGGTATCCCAGTTGGCTTCGCGCTTTGCCTCTGTGATATTCAAGCCCTTGAAACCTTCGCATCCCTTATCTTCTTCGCTGTCGATAAGTCCCTTCTTGCCACTCTGACTGCCTACTGTCGTAGTAGTTCCGGCTAACGTCTCGTTCACCATTCGGGTATCGTGATTATCCAGGAAAGGCTGGTTGGCTCCCACATCGCAGAGCACGTTCTTATAGGCTGCCTTGGCACTCTCGATAGCTGCCAGAGACTCGAAGAATGGTTTCGAAACGAATGGCTCCCAGTTTACTACCTGACCATTTGGTGTTTCGACAACATAGGTATCTTTGAGTTTATCTTCTGTCAGGGCTCCATTGCCTGCAGCCTGACGGATATTGCCATGAACGTATGCACTCTGTGTACCGCTTCCAGTGCCTTCAAGCTGAAGGCGGAACAGTTTCTTCTGGGTGGTAGCTGGTCCCATCTTATAATAGTTGTTCACGAAATTCACCTCGTGGCTGCCACCATCCGTAGCATGGCTACCCCAGTTGTAAACCACATTATTAAATACATCGTGATGACCATCGTAAGCTCCTACGCCATCCAGTCCGCCGCTCAAACTCCAGTTTCTTCCTTCGCAATGAGCCAGCAGGTTGTGGTGATAAGAACCTACCTTGAGTGTTGCCGACATTTCGCCGCCGCCGATGGTTGCTGCATATCCGTGGGCTGTACCCGCACTATAGTTAGGATGACCTGCCACATTGAGCGCTTCGGAAATCAGGGTGCGCTGAGGGGTAAGACTCTTGGCGTTGCGGCTTGAAAATGCCTCATCGATGGTCCAGGAGATAGAGCAATGGTCCATGATGGCATTGTCGTTGCCTGCCATTCCCATACCGTCGAGTCCGTTCTCCTTATCTTCATCTCTGATAGTTCCGCCGTTGGTCTCCTTATGTCCCAGACGCATGCGGAGGAAACGGGTGATGCCTTCGCTTGCCATACCGAAAGGACAGCCGCGCAGCATGATGCCGTTGCCTGGAGCCGTCTGTCCGGCTATGGTAACGTATTCGTCGCTGCAGGTGAGTCGTTTTTTCAGGTCGATGACGCCCGCCACATCAAAGACGATGGTGCGCGGTCCGGTAGCTTTCTTGATGCTGTAACGGAAGGAACCCTCTATCGGATTCTCATCATCGCCATTATCTTCGAGTGTGGTTACGTGATAAACGCTTCCGCCTCTGCCGCCCGTAGCATACTTACCATATCCTTCTGCACCTGGGAAGGCAAGATGACGGGGACGGAAACTCCAGACATCGCCTTCGTATACATTACCGGCAGCATCTTCCTCGTCGATTCGCCAGTAATAGGTGTTGAGGTTGGATGTCTGGTTGAGCGTATATTTTGCCTCGGTAGTTGTAGCTACTTCTGTAAGACTGTTGGCATCTGTACCTATCAGGACATGGTGCTTGACGGCTTTTTCGGCTGGAGTCCAGGAGATGGTGAGCGATCCGTTGTCGGCATCGGCATGATAATCTCTGTTCTCCGGATAAGGATCTGTGGCTGCCGTCTGTGGATTCGGACGGTCGAAGATGAGGGCGTTGATGGTGAGCGAGGTGGTATAATTGCCGCTCTTGTCATCGCTGGCACTCGGTGTGGTTACGTAAGAGATCACGGCATCCCTTCCC
>ERZ780105.218-NODE-218-length-19492-cov-5.00077_pt1 | contig 19492 bp, 20 predicted proteins | sample MGYA00511172_ERZ780105 | MGnify/ENA primary metagenome ERZ780105 (study PRJEB29588, sample SAMEA2144299) | human gut metagenome | biome: human gut; feature: human-associated habitat; material: faeces | place: Denmark | collected 2008/2010 ...
CGCCCGCCCTCGCCCACCGGGTCGGGGCGGTCGATGGCACTGCCGTGCTGGTAACCGTTGTACACCAAGCTCAGCGATACAGGCATCTTGTTGCCTGTTGTGCTGAGGATGGGCGCAATATACACGAGGTTTCCGGTGTAGTCGTTTACATACCCTACACCGCTTTCGCCCAAGTTCTGCTCGTGCGTTGTCCAGTAGCCCTCAAGGCCCTTATTGCTGCGGTAGGTCACCACGAGCTGAGGCTTGCGGTAGGATATATTCGTATTGTCTGCGGCGACAAAGGTCGCCACGGCCCATGCGCTCTCGTCGTCCGCTCTCAGGCACAGGCCGTAATTTGTTGCGCCCTCGTACCACTGCTTGACCGTCTTGGATACATCGAACTGTATAAACTCGCCCGCATTTGCGGTCTTAAGGCTCACATTCTTGTAGTCCACGACCGTGGTGTCTATGCTCGGCAAGCCGCTGTAGCCTGTGCTTTTCTTGACCGAGCTGCCCGTCCACGAGGATGTGACCTTATACACATTCACTTGTAGACTTGTAACATCTCCTACGCTGAAGCCATATTTCCCTGTGTACTGCGACATGCACAGCATGCCAGAGGTGACCACATCGCCTGAGCCGAGGGTCGGCAGTGAGAACTTCACATAGGCTTTGGCTTTTGAATATGTATTTCCTTTATCGTTACCAATGACCAGCGAGCCGTCGGGGTATGTTGCAGACTTGTATATTGCCGTTGCGTCCTGATCGAAGCTCTGCACCGCTTCGAGGATGTTCGGGTCTACCTTGACAGGGTATACTCTTGCCTCATCGTCGAGCCATGCCTTGTCCGCCGTGATCTTTACACGCAGGACACCGTCTGCTTCCGACAGTATGTCAAGCGACACAGCATTGCTCGTCTGCCCTGCTGCATCGAACATATACGGGGCGCTGATGCAAAAGATGGTCTTGCCCTGTTCGTCCCTGAGCTCTATGTTCTGCTCGTCCACCTGCGTTGCGGTCAGCTCACCTATGTTATACTGCGCAACAAACTCGTTTTGTGCGCCGCTTTCCTTGAGCACGATGTTCTCTTTAAGATTCACCGAGTCGAGGATATACTCTATATCCACATTCGGGAACACATCCGCATACACCAAGCCGTCCGTCACCGCTTCCGGCATCATATACGGCTCGGCCTTTTCCGCTGCAAGCTCCAGCTTCTGCGCCTTGATGCTTATCTCGGCATCCTCTATGGGCTTGAGTGCCTGTGTATCCGTGCCTTCTGCCGGCGTAAGCTCTTGTGTTTCTACAATGTCCGGCGGGGTTATCTCAGCGTCCGGCCGCAGATATGACCACGACAGCTCGTGGCCTTGGCTGCGCACGCTTACCGTTCTGTCGCCGAAGCTGTCCGCAAAGCTAACATCCAGCGGTGAGCTCGCCGGTGTGTAGCTGCCCGAGTGTATGCTGAGGGTGTTGTCTATATCCACCCACTCGGCTTCGTCCGTCTGCCGGTAGTGCACAGGCTCGGCATACTTTACCGCTGTGAAGCTGCCGTCGGAGTTGAGAAAATGCTTTACATCTTCTTCTCGCTTGCCCTCCACTTCGCCGATGACTGTTGCTTCGGGTGCCGGTTCCTCAGTCGCAGCTGCTATCGTCTCTGTCTGCTCGATAACGCTCTCGTCCTGTCCGACCGCAAACGCCTGCACAGGCGATATCTGCAGCACCAAAGCTACGATGAGCAGCAGCGACAGCACCTTCCGCCAGTCTCTGACCAATTGTTTCATGTCTCGTCTCCTTTCGTTTTTGAGGTCGCTTATTCCTTATCTTTATGTCTGAATATTTATATTTGGTGACATCACTTGTCGAAAAATTTTATTTTTTGCTTGTATTTTACTTCTATCAGAAATATAATTACATTCTGTTAGACAATTCCTTGCTTTCCCTCAGAGAAAGCACAACAATTCCTGTAAGAAGTTCTATTAGTTGACCGAAAACGCTCATTTTTGTGGGAGATTATACATGAGCAACAATACAGAAAACAACAGAATAATCGAAGAATTATACATCGATTTGTATCCCAAGCTATTAAGATATGCAACCAACTCTCTCGGCGATCCTCATCTTGCCGAAGAAGCCGTTCAGGAAACCTTCCGAATCGCTTGTGCAAAATTTGTCCAGCTTATGGAGAGTCAAAATCGTCAGGGCTGGCTTACAAACACGCTGAAGCATGTGATCAGCAATACTCGCAGAAGTCAGACAAAGTTCAACAGCCTTTTTATGATAATAACGGCCGCAGCACAAATACCGTCGGAGATATCCGAAGATAATGTTGATCTAGCAATGTATTGCACCACGGTATTGGGAAAAGAAAATTTTTGGCTTGTAAAGCAAATCATCATCGAAAAGAAAACCATGCTTGAAGCCTCAAATGAGATTGGAATATCCGTTAACGCCTGCAAAAAGCGTATTCAACGAGCAAAAGATAAGCTTAAAGATGCAATAGTGAAAGATTTTCTGTGACCTTTGTCACCAAATCGCATTTCTCAGACATATACAAGCAAAGGAGGTTGTTTTTGATGGCTGAATCAACCAGACAAACAGGTCAAGATCATTCCAAGTTTGACAATATGAGCACAGCTGAACTGAATGAATATCTGCGTCAGGATTCCTATTGTGAGGATTCGAATTTAGACGACATTTTATATGTAATGGAGGTGCTTGAACGACGAGAAAAGGAAGACGGTAATTATAGTCTGCCCGATGTCCAAAAGGCTTGGGCGGAGTTTCAGAAATACTACAACACCGAGGATAATGACGGAAAGCCCTTGCACGATTTTGATGATGAGTTCGACGACATGTTCGGCAGCAAACCGACCGCTGAGATCACAAGCATCAAAAAGGCACGCAAGGGTTTAAGCCGCACTGTCAAGTCGCTCATATCGGTTGCCGCAGCAATCTTTGTAGTCATCATCGGCTCGGTTACAGCCAAGGCGCTCGGATATGACATATGGGATGCCGTCATAGTTTGGACAAAGGACACATTCGGTTTCGAGACCACCGTTAACGGGCCCAAGCCTTCTGAATATGTCAAGCAGATACCCGAGGAATTGACAGAATTAAATGACTTAATGTTAAATCACGGCCTGTCCAACAAGCTTATCCCCGGCTACATTCCTGAAGGATACAAACTGGCTAATTTGGAGTACGCCGATCTTGACGATGCAGACACCATCTTTTGTCAGCTCAGCAATGGCTCAAACGACATCATGCTCATATACAGTAGGTATTCAGGCGATTTCACATCATTTCAGCTAGAAAAAGACGCTCTTTCACCCGAAAAGTATGAAAGCGGCGGAACTACATATTATATAATGTCAAATATGGATGATTACCTTGTCTCCTGGCTTTCGGATAATGTTGAATGTACAATATCCGGCATCCCTTCTCATGATGAAGCTTTGAAAATGATAACCTCTCTTAACCAAAGCTAAGGAGAAAAGAGAAGCAATGAGCAAAAGAATACTGAGATCAATTTCGGTAATACTTGTAATCGTGTTTTTAGTCAGCGCACCCGTTCATGCCATGGCCGCCGAGGCAAGAGCCAGTGCATGGTTTACCGGCTACGGTGCTTCGATTGTGGCATCTGGCAACGGTAAAATCAACATTGAGTTTAGAGTTGTCGGAACAGGCACAATGACCAAGCTCGGCGCCAGCACAATTGATATATACAAGTCAAACGGCACATTTGTAAAGACCATCTCATACACCGCAAGCGGCAACGGATATATGATGGGCTATAACACCGCATTCCACAGCGGCTCTGTCCCCTACTCCGGTGTGGCCGGTCAAAAATACTACGCTGTTGTCAATTTCTATGCAAAGAACAGCAGCGGCTCGGACTACCGTTCATATACAACAGCATACAAAACCGCAACATGAGTATTCAATAAAGCAGGCAAACAAGAAGGCTGGCAGTAATTTGCCAGTCTTCTTATCTATATTATTGGATATGGAAACTCCCAACAAGGCCGAAGAGCGTTCCGTAAGACGCTTTAGCTTCAGACATTGAGCAAAGAAGTTTGAGAATAACACTATAATCACAGAACAAAATATCTACAAAGTCTGCCAAACAGCAAGGGGAGCCTTATAACGAGGCAACTGTTTAATAACTTGGAACTCCGTATCCGAGGATTTCGTAGTAACCTACCCTGTACTGGTTTACTCGGCAGCTATCGCCGGAGTTGCCCTCAACGGTATGTACCTGTTGAATGTCTATTCGATTTTCAAGGTTCGTGAGGTTTTCGCCCTCACTAACCAACTGGGAAATTTTTTTCGATTTGAACGAACCAAATTTGGATTTTTTTCAAAACTTTTTGACCGCCTTTCAAATACAAAAAACCCTTTGAGAAAAGGATTTCTCCTCTCTCAAAGGGCAAGTTGGCAAGCTGGAATTTATCGTCTTGTTCCATTCTTATCAAAATTCTTTTTTAATGCTATTTCTGTTGGGAGAATAGACCCAATTAAAGGAATAAGTTGAACACCACAGATAATTCCTCCTATACTCCCAACACAATCTTCATTTTTTCCAATCACTAAAAGCATGAATATTACTGTTATCGGCAACATAACCATTCCACAGACATACCAGACTTTACCACAATATTTATGAGCAAATTCCCATGTGTCTTTGTTCTTCATAGACATCGAAGTCCGATATCCAAATACTGAATTTATTTCCTTGGGAGCCTTCTTCATAAAATATCTTCCAAAACCAATCATCGTAAATGGAAGAAGCAAATCCATAATCAACATAAAAATCCAAAACCCCATTGTAAACCTCTTTTACTACAACTTCCGATTTGTATTTCTGTTTGTTTTAAAAATGGGCAATCCCAATTGGAATTGCCCACTCTTTGTACTAAATATGCGATTTTTTCTTGCTTGCACTTAACTTTGCATCAATTGATGTAAGTTTGATGTAAATCGCTGTTTTTTTAGTTTTTTATCAAATGAAGTACGTCCCGTCTATTTGGTAAAACGGTACATCTTTACATCATCTTAATACAGCTTTGCGCCGGCGGGGATGTGGGGGTCGACCATCAACAAATGGAGCTTTTCTGCGCCTTCCTCGTGGTGGACGGCGGAAATCAGCATGCCGCAGGAATCAATGCCCATCATCGGGCGAGGCGGGAGGTTCGTAATGGCGATGCAGGTCTTACCGACCAGTTCTTCCGGCTCATAATATTCGTGAATACCACTCAAAATGACCCTATCTACGCCGGTTCCGTCGTCCAAAACGAACTTTAAGAGCTTTTTGGACTTCTTCACAGCTTCGCATTCCTTGACCTTGACGGCACGGAAATCGGACTTGGAGAAGGTGTCAAAGTCAACAAAATCGGCAAACAGGGGCTCTATCTCGACCTTGGAGAAATCTATCTTCTCCTCCGCTGCGGGTGCGGCGGCGGGAGCTTCGACGGGCTTTTCGGCTCTCTTTTCCATGTCGAGCGGCTTCATTGTCGGGAACAGAATGACATCACGGATCGAGTTCATGCCGGTCAGCAGCATGACACAGCGGTCGATACCTATGCCGAGACCGCCCGTGGGAGGCATGCCGTACTCGAGAGCATTGATGAAATCGTCGTCCATCATGCCCGCCTCATCGTCGCCCTTGGCACGAAGCTCGACCTGCTTCTGGAAGCGCTGCTTCTGGTCGATGGGGTCGTTGAGCTCGGAGAAAGCATTGCCCATCTCACTACGGCAGATAAACAGCTCAAAGCGCTCGGTGAGCCTGTGGTCCTTGGGGCTGCGCTTTGCAAGCGGGGAAACATCAACAGGATGCATGGTGATGAAGGTCGGCTGGATGAGCTTTTCCTCGACGAGCTGGTCAAAGCTCTCGTACAGGGCGTGACCCCAAGTGGGCTCGACCTTATCCATGTCGACACCGGCAGCCTTTGCGGCTGCAACGGCTTCGGCATCGCCCTCGATAGTCATGAAGTCAACGCCGACATATTTCTTGACAGCCTCCGCCATGGTCAGACGCTGCCAGCCCGGGGTGAGGTCAATAGTCTCGCCCTGCCAATTGCACTCATAGGTGCCGAGGATGGACATTGCTGCACCCGAGAGCAGGTCCTCAAAAAGATCCATCATGTCGTTGAAGTCGGCATAGGACTGATAAAGCTCAACGGTGGTAAACTCCGGATTGTGCTTGGTGTCCATGCCCTCGTTGCGGAAGATGCGGCCTATCTCATAGACACGCTCAATGCCGCCGACGATGAGGCGCTTGAGGTTGAGCTCCGTTGCAATGCGCAGGAACATGTCGATATCAAGGGTATTGTGATGGGTAATGAACGGTCTTGCGGTAGCACCGCCGGAGATGGTGTTGAGAACCGGTGTCTCGACCTCCATGAAGCCGCGGCCGTCAAGGAACGAGCGGACATAGCTTATAAACTTCGAGCGTATCTCGAAATTGCGGCGGCTCTCGTCGCTCATGATGAGGTCAACGTAGCGCTGGCGGTATTTAAGCTCGGTATTGGTCATGCCGTGGAACTTCTCGGGCAGCGGACGCAGGCTCTTTGAAAGCAGCGTTACGCCCTTGACATGCACGGATATCTCCTCGGTCTTGGTCTTGAACACGAAGCCCGTCACGCCGATGATATCGCCGATATCATATTTTCTGAAATCGGCAAATTCCTGCTCGGACACATCATCCTTGCGGATATACAGCTGGAGCTGGCCACGGTCATCCTTGATGTGGCAGAATATTGCCTTTCCCATGCCACGCTTGGACATTATGCGGCCTGCGACTTGAACGGTCTTGCCGTCGAACGCATCGTAATCGGCCTTGATATCGGCAGAATATGCGCTTCGAACAAATTTGGTCTGCTCAAAGGGGTCTCTGCCCTCCTGCTGGAGAGCCGTAAGCTTATCACGGCGAACCTGCAGGATCTCGGAAAGCTCCTGTGCAGGTGCCTCATTGGTCTTAATATCGCTCATATGTTTCCCTCGAATCAAGTATTTTCTACGGAAAGAATCTCAAAATGCAGCTCGCCTGCGGGGGCATCGACATTGATCTTATCGCCTGCGACATGGCCGTACAGGCCTCTGCCGAAGGGAGAGTCGTCAGATACTTTACCATCCATGGGGTTTGCTTCCTGCGAGCCGACAATGGTGTATGTTTCTTCATAGTCATCGTCAAGGTCACGGACCTTGACAACGCTGCCGAGAGTAACAGCGCCCTTGGCTGCGCCTGTATCGACCTTTTCAACGATCTCTGCATTTTCAAGCAAAACCTTTATCTCGGCTATCTTGGAGTAGAGCTTGCCCTGCTCGGTTTTTGCCTCATCATATTCGCTGTTCTCGGACAAATCGCCGAAGCTGCGTGCCTCTTTGATCTGCTCGGAAACTTCCTTTGCCTTGTCGGTCTCGAGGTACTGAAGCTCCTCTTTAAGGGCGTCATAACGCTCCTGACTCATTTTAAATCTGCTGTCGGTAGCCATAATGCGGTCTCCTTTATAATAAATTGCTTAATTTTTATCCTATCACCCGTCAGCCGAGTGCATTTATCGCCGTTTCAAGCTGTTTATCCGTCTTTTCATCGTCCTGCGCCACGGCTATATCGGGGGTCACGCCACCCGCTTCGGCGAGGTCGACTCTGTTGGGAGTGAGGTACTTATGGGTCGAGATATGGACGGCACTTCCGTCGGAAAGCTCAAGCGTTATCTGGCTACGAGCCTTGCCGGTGGTCTGTTCGCCGACGACAGTCGCCCAGTTGTACTCCTGCAGGGCGGCTGCAAAAAACTCCGCCGCACTGTAAGAGTTGCCGTTAACGAGCACGATCATCTTGTTTTTAAGGCTGACCTTGTCCGAGGTCTGCACAGTTTCTTTTCCGCTCTTATCGACGCTGATGAACAAATCACCTTCGGGCAGAATGTAGTCGAGCAGATCGACAAGCTCGGTGAGCAGACCGCCGGGGTTATTACGGACATCAAAGATGAAAGAGGTCGCACCGGTCTGCAGAAGCTGCTCTATCGCCTTTTTTGTGTTTTCGCTGGAGCCTGCCTCAAAATTGCTTATCTTGATATAGCCGATATTGCCATCAAGAAGCCTTGAGCTTACAGGGTTTTTGTAGATTATCTCGCAGGCAACGGTAACGGTTTTGGTGTCTCCGCCGCTTTCAAGGGTCATGGGAAAGTCCTTATTGACCTTCGAGCGGATGAGAAGGCTCACATCCTCAAGGGTCTTATCGGAAACATCCTCGCCGTCTATGGCGGTTATAATATCGCCGACGGCTATGCCTGCGTTTGCGGCGGGGCTTGACTCTTCAACGGAGAACACCTCAAACTCGCCGCTGCTGTTGACCTTCACGCTCACTCCGATGCCGGAGTATTCATTTGAGCTTGAAAGCTTGTACGCCTCGTACTCCTCAGCGTTCATGAAGTAGCTCCATTTATCGCCGATACTTTTTACCATTGCCGCCGCTGCGGCATTGTACAGCTCGTTATAATCGGCATCGCCGATGTAATTATCATCTATGATTTTCTCAATCTCAACGTAACGTCTTGCATCGTCAAGATACTGCTTTGAGCCAAACCCGCCAATTGCGGCGACATAGGTCAAAATGGCAGTGACTATGGCGACTGCAAGACAAGCTATTATAAGGTGAGTCAGCTTGATTTTGTTGTCGAAGTTCGGCAGTTTCCCTTTTTTCAAGTTGCTTTCCCCTTTCCCGATATGTAGCACGATTGACTGGCAGTCTCAATGACTTCCCGGCAAGTCTATTTTATGAATATTCAGCCGGCGTATTCGCTTACCGAGCAAACATGGGTATTATGTGTAGGCAATTCATGCGTTTCATGAGCACAAGCCAAGGTACCCGCAGCAAGGGGGAGCACACTTACCACAAGGCTCAACACCATTACCAAAGCGAGAATAAGCGCAAGAATTGATACAACGAATTTTCTGTTCATTTTATTCTCCTCAGACCTTGAGATAATTCCTGATAGCTATCGTACCGCCGAATGCGCCGACTATAACGCCGACAGCCATAAACACACCCAGCACGAACGGCCAAAGCTCCGTGAACGGAACGATCTGAATGAACGATATTGCAAGGCTTGAAGATATCTTTGACTCAAGAGCCGTATACAGTCCCCACTGCGCAAGGAATGCCAGTCCGCCGCCGACAATGCCGAGGATCAGGCCCTCAACAACAAACGGGCAGCGAATGAAGCTGTTTGATGCGCCGACCATCTTCATTATCGCTATCTCTTCCCTTCTGCCGAAGGTTGCAAGCTTGATGGTATTGGACATAATAAACAGGGACACAAAAACGAGGACGACTATTAGCGCAAGCGACACGACGCTGACGACATTCCGAACCGAGATGAACTTGTCGGCATAGTCGAGGGGGGCGTTTACCTTGACGATACCGTCAATTTCGCCGATGGCGGCCTGTGTCTGCGCCATTTTGCTCAGGTCAACAAGCTGAATGACAAAACGATGGCGGAACACTTCGTCGTCTATGCCTTCCATAAGGCTTTTATCGTACTTTTCCATAAACTCTTCCTTGGCTTCGGTGCGGCTCACAAACTCAACGCTTGCGACATTATCGATCGCCTCGATCTTGGTCTGGAGCTTTGCCGATGCATCCTGTGCGCTCATGGATTCGTCAACATAAGCGAGAATCTGATTCTGATTGCCTATGTCGTCGATTATGTTATTTACATTGATATCAAGAAGCGTGAAGCTGCCCATTACTATAAGGCAGGCAATGATTATCGTGACCGAGGCAAAGGACATAAAGCCATGCGTAAATATATTTCGGAAGCCCTCGCCTATCAAATATCCGTATCTATTCAACTTCATAACTGTAGTACCCATCCATTCCGTCACTGATCAGGTGGCCGCCGTCAATGGCGATGACACGCTTGGAGAATGCGTTGACCAGTTCCTTCTCGTGGGTTACCACCAAAATGGTAGTACCCATCTCGTTTATCTTCTCAAGCAGGAGCATCAGCTCAAGGCTGCGCACAGGGTCGAGGTTGCCGGTAGGCTCATCGGCGATGATCATGGTAGGATTGTTGACAAGCGCCCTTGCAATGGCAACACGCTGCTGCTCGCCGCCGGAAAGCTCGGCAGGCAGGCGCTTTTCACGGCCGTCAAGACCGACGAGCTCCAAAACATGCGGCACTCTCGCCTTTATCTCCCTGTTCGACGCACCGACAACACGCATTGCGAATGCGACATTGTCATAGACCGTCATGTTCTCGATAAGACGGAAGTCCTGGAAGATAACGCCCAGCGTTCTGCGCATTTTTGGCATCTTGCGGCGCTTTATCTCGCCCATATTGAAGCCGTTGACGATGACCTTTCCGTCGGACGGTCTGATCTCGCCGGTGAGCAGCTTGATTATCGTGGTCTTACCGGAGCCGGACGGACCGACGAGGAAGGCAAACTCACCCTCATTGATGGTCAGGCTGAAATTATCCAGTGCAGCGACATCGCTGTTTTCATAGACCATCGTTACATTCTTCATTTGAACCATAGGTTTTCCTCCTGAGGTTTTGCTTGGCAGGCTGCCCTGCCGATTTTTCAGCGACCGTTATTGTTCACCGAGTCGAGATACTGCTTGACCATCATTGCGACCTTGAAGACTATCGCATGGTCAAACTCACGCAGATCGAGCCCCGTCAACTTCTTGATCTTCTCAAGACGGTACACGAGCGTATTGCGGTGGACATACAGCTTGCGTGATGTTTCGGATACATTCAGGTTGTTTTCAAAAAACTTATTAATGGTCTCAAGCGTATCCTCATCGAGAGTCTCAAGCGGGTTCTTCTTAAAGACCTCGTTCAGGAACATCTCGCAAAGAGTTGTAGGCAGCTGATATATGATTCGGCCGATGCCGAGGTTTTCGTAGCTGATGATAGTCTTTTCCGAGTCGAACACACGGCCGACATCAATGGCTATCTGTGCTTCCTTATATCTGTCGGCAAGCTCTCTTAAATGTCTCGCCGTTGTGCCGATGCCGATTATGCAGTTGATCTGAAGCTCTGCTTCAAGTGTTTTTTCAATGCTCTCGGCAATGGCCTTTACCTCACTGCTGTTGTCACCGTTGGGAAGCTCCTTGATGACGACCATGTCAGCCTCATTGACGCTAATTACAAAATCATGCTGTCTGTCGGTAAACATATTCTGCAGAACCTCAACGGCTGCGACATCGGTACGCTCGACCTGACGCACCAAAAGCAGTGCCCTCGGAACATCCGGCACAAAGTGCAGCTCCTTCGTTCTTACATAAACATCACCGGGCAGAATATTATCTGAAATAATGCTCTTCAAAAAGGCCGCCTTATTGTACTTTTCCTCGTAATTGGTCTTTGCCTCATTGAATGCAACGGCAGCCATCATGCAGCTGACCCTCGCAAGTTCATCGCAGCCTTCCACGAAGACCGCATAATCAAACTTAGCGGCATTAGAACCAAGGATTTTATAGGTGCGCTGATTGCTCACATAAACAGGCTCGGACGCATCGTAATTATAGCTCTGGAAGTCCTCAAGGCGTGAACCTATCATGGGAAGCTCGCTGCAGGTGATGACAAACCCCTGCTCGTCTATAACGCCGATGCATCTGTCGGTTGCTTCCTTTATCTGAATTATGACACTTTGAAAAATCCTGCTGGACATTGCTTTTCCTCCCCTGGCAGTATGGGTATTTTAACGATAGTCTCGCAATGATACTTTCAACATAATAATACTTTTTTGTGCGTTTTTCAATAGAAAAGTATGTGAAATTTGTGGACTTTTCAAAAAAAGCGATAATTCCGTTGCTATATTGCCCAAAAATCTGAGCAAAATTTGTCTATTTTCCCTTCATCACTCTGCACAATTCATCCGCCGTAAGTGGGCGGTAATCGCCGGGTTTCAGCCCCTCATCAAGCTCCAGACCACCTATACTAAGGCGTTTTAACTCAGTCACAGGCTTGCCTCTTGATGCAAGCATACGCTTGACCTGATGATACTTGCCCTCCATAACAGTCACAAGACAGCTTCCATCGGAGCAAAGCTCAAGTCCCGCCGGCAGGCACTGCGTTCCGTCGGCGAGCGTAATGCCCTGCGCAAAGGCTGCTATGTCGTCGGTATTTACGGGTGATTGGGTATGTGCGTGATAAACCTTCATGATCTTTGACTTCGGAGAGATCACCCTGTGCGCAAAGTCGCCGTCGTCGGTTATTATAAGCAAGCCGGTAGTGTCCTTATCAAGTCTGCCAACGGGAAATAGGTCAAATTTTCTATGCTCCGGCGACAACAGATCAAGTACGGTTCTCTGTCGGCCATCATCTGTTGCCGACAGCACTCCGGCAGGCTTATTCAGCATAAAGTACCTATACTTTTCATATTTTAGAACAGCGCCGTCAATCGAGACAACTGCTTGCGCAGGGTCTATCTTCGCTTCGGGTGCTGCTGCAACGGCACCGTTTACGGATATTCTGCCCGCCTTAATCATCTGCTTGATTTCCCTGCGTGAAGCTGCACCGCAGTCGGAAATATATTTGTCAAGTCTCATAAATGGCATAAAATCACCTTTGCGATTATAACATAAAGTATAATAAATTTGAATACAAAAAGGCTATAATATAAGTATGTTTACAAAATATTTAAGACTAACAAAGAAAAACGCAGTAATAATTATTATCATAATTGCAGCACTTATGATGGCCGCCGTTATCCTCCGTTCATCTCCGGGCTGCAGCTTCGGCGTATCCGAGCTTATTAATGTTACAAACACCGAGGGACGGATAAAGTATTTGAAACAGCTTGGTTGGGATGCAAGCGCTTCAACCGAGGAATCAAAAACCGTCCTAATACCTAAGGAGTTTGACGGCATTTTATTAAGCTACTCCAAGCTTCAGACTGATCAAGGATACGATTTTGCCTCGTTCGGAGGTTTAGAATGCACACAATATACCTACGAGATTACAAACTATCCACATGTCGACGGCGCTGTCTACGCAACACTATATGTCAAAGGCGGCCGAGTCATCGGCGGCGATATTCACTCCGCCAGCATCGACGGCTTCATGCATACATTAAAATGAAAAGATATACGCCCTGTAAGCAGCGCTTACAGGGCGTATATCTTGAGTTGAGGTATTTAATAAAAGGAGAATTACAAATCGATTTAAGCCTTCAGGCCGAGCATTCTTGCTTCCTCAATAAGGGAGCCTACGAACGCTGCGCCGCTGACGATGGCTGCAACGCCAAACACAATGTGAGCGGTAACGGTTGCTGCCTCACCCATGAAGCATGCAAACACTGCTGCTGCAATGATGCATACGATTGCAAGTTGTACAAAAAAGCTCTTTTTCATTTCAATTTCCTCCGTTCAAAATGTCCTATATAACTAACATCTAATTGACTTAGTAAGTCAGGCGGTGAAGCCGAACTGCTTTGCATCTGCGGTCAGTGTGACTACAAACACAACGCTGCTGACGAGAGCTGCCAGACCAAATACGAGGTGTGCGACCGGAGTTGCTGCCATGCCCATGAAGCACGCAAAAACTGCTGCTGCGAAGAAGCACACGATTGCAAGTTCAGAAAGAATGTTTTTCATTTCAATTACCTCCGTCAAGATGTTTCATATTCATTTTCACTTGTTTGTTTTACTTGTTTGTTTTCCCTTTGTGACTATAATATAGCACCGAGTTTGTTAAATGTCAAACAAGATATTGTGAAGTTTGTTTTAAGCATTACTTAACGCTAATGCGCATTAAAATATGCAAAAAGCACGGTAACTCAACGGTTTCCGTGCTTTTTTGATTATTTCATTGTATATTCGAAAAAAGTCGTTAAGCTGCCCCGGCTGCTGATCATCTCAGGCTCGTCATTTTTTTGCGATATAACACAAAAGGCCGGTGCAGCCTTCGAGGACATCCTTCCATGTTGCTTCAAAGTCTCGTGTGTACCATGGGTCGGCGACGCTGCCGGGTCTTGCGGTGTAGTCCATGAGCAGGCTGAGCTTGCCCTCGGGGTCACCATGGAACAATCTGCGCAGATTGCACATATTCTCCTCGTCCATACCGATGATGAGGTCAAACTTATCGTAGTCTGCCCGCCTCACCTGCCGCGCGGGCTCTCCATCGCAGGCTATGCCGTGTTCTTGTAGCTTGCGTCTTGCGGGCAGGTACACGGGGTTTCCAATCTCCTCCGTGCTTGTCGCCGCAGATTCTATCAAAAACTCGTCTGATAGCCCCGCCTTTGCAGCTATATCCTTCATCACAAATTCAGCCATCGGACTTCTGCAGATGTTGCCGTGGCAGACGAATAAGATTTTTGTCATAGTGTCTCCGTTTTCTGAAATTACGCTTCCATATATTTGTGAAGCTCGGCGACCGAGCTGTCCTTGCTTTCGTAGTGGCAGCAATTCGGGGAGCTTCTTTTTGTCGTAGCTTATGATGCAGTCGGGCAGGACATGTACGGTGTAACCGTTTTTCGTCATGTTATAGCAGGTCAATTACGACCAATATGCTGTTTTTCATGCTTTTCCCCAATTCCCGCTTCCGCAGGCTCAGTATAGCATTATAAAAATTTTTTAGCAAGCAATTAAAATTTAAGAAACGGAGTTTTCGCCGTTAAATGCCGACGACGGAGTCTATCGGCAGGGACATCACGATGCCCTGTGCATCGCTGTGCATACCGCAGCTTTCGCCGATGCACTGCATGAGCGTCAGCTTGTTTGCCGAATCGGTCAGTATCAGAACTATCTCCTTTTCGTCCTGTGCGCTCAAGCCCCAAAAGCTTGTCACATCCTCGCTGCCGATGCGGCGGCTGTGGATAACGGTGCCACCTTTTACGCCTGCGCTGCGAACGGTCTCCATCACATCACCGCTGAAGCCACGGTTCACTATCGCCGCAACAAGGGAGTATTTTGTTTCAGACATTGTGTTTTCTTCCTTTCCTTCGATATTCAGCAGCTCCTTCCCCGTGTTGCGGGCAAGGATGCGCAAGATCAGATTGTTTGCTCCGTTCAGCGGTACGGTAAATGCAATGCCGCTGTTTGCGGTGTTCAGCCGCAGCTCCGAGCGCAGCTTTTCCAGCAGAACGCCGGACAGGTCCCTCGGCACCATGCTGATCAGCACGCTTTTATCGATGCTTCCGAGGCCGAGCATATCCATTATCTCGCTGGAGGCGGTGCCTTCGGCGCTGAAGCGATATTGCAGCGGCAGCGCACCCTTTTTGAACATCTCCGCCGCCCGCTCTGCGAGCTTTGGCGCGGTTATGACCGCAAGCAGCTGAAATGATGCTTTTTTCTCATATTCCATTTTACTCAACCTCCTCAAGGTCAACGATAGCATCGCAGTCATCGGCGATCTGCGCCCTTTCCATCGATGCTCTCTTTCCTGTTTTCAGCTTATACACAACGCCCATAAGCTGAATGGCGATAAGCGGCGTAAGTGCGACAAGTGCGACAACTCCGAATGCATCGGTCATAAGATTTCCTCCCACTGCCTCGCAGGCGCCTATGCTCAGCGGCAGCAGGAATGTCGGGGGCATAGGGCCGCTGGCAACTCCGCCGGAGTCGAATGCAATGCCGATAAAAATATCGGGAACAAAGCAGGAAAGAAGCAGTGCTATGATATACCCCGGGATAACGAACCACTGGATAGGAATACCGGCGAGGACACGCAGCATTGCAAGCCCCACGCTGACGGCAACGCCTATCGACATGCAGCGGTTCATCATTTTTACGGATATAGCACCGTTGGTCACGGTCTCGACCTGATGGTTCAGGACCTGTATCGCCGGCTCGGCCTTGACGATGTAATAGCCTATCAGCATGCCGATTGGGATGAGCGCCCAATGGAAGGACACGCCTGCCAGCTCCTTACCGAGGTAAGCGCCGACCGATGTAAAACCGACATTGACTCCGCAGAGAAACAGCACAAGTCCGATGTATGTATACGCAAAGCCGACGGCAATGCGCTTTATCTGCCGTTTATGATAGCGGCGGGTCATGAGCTGGAAAATCAAAAACACCGCATTGATAGGCAGCAGCGATATAAGAACTTCCTTGGCGTACAGCGGCAGTCCCTTTGCAAACACACGGGCGACATCCTGCGTGGTAACGACCGTCGCCACATCGGTGAGTGCGAACGCAGCCTCGGTCGGCTTATAAAAGCAGCCGAGTATCAAAACGGCAAGGATAGGGCCGATGCTGGATATTGCGACCAGACCAAAGCTGTCACTGGCTGCATTTTTATCGCTTCTGACAGAGGCAAGCCCGACACCGACCGCCATAATAAACGGTACGGTCATGGGCCCTGTGGTAACGCCGCCGGAGTCAAATGCCACGGCCAGAAACTCCTTTGGCACAAACAGCGACACAAGGATGAGTACGGCGTAGCAGATGATAAGAAGTCTTGACAAGCCGATCTTATAGCGGATGCGAATGATCGCCAAAGCAAGGAACAGTCCGACACCGACGGCCACCGTCAGGATAAGCACGGTGTTCGGGACAGATGGCACCTGACCGGCGAGAACCTGCAGGTCGGGCTCTGACACGGTTATGATGACTCCCATGATAAAGCCCGTCAGCAAGACAGTCAGCAGCATTTTCATCTTCGATATCTGCACGCCGACGCCTTCTCCGATAGGTGTCATTGCCATCTCGGCGCCGAGTTGGAAAAAGCCCATTCCGACTATCAGCATGGCAGCTCCCGTGAGGAACATGACGATGCTGCCAAGCTCCATGGGGACAAGAAAAACACTGATTATCAGAACGATCACAGTGATCGGAATGACTGCGGAGAGTGACTCGTTGATTTTTTCCTTAAGTTTTAAATTCAATAATGTGCTCTCCTTTTAATTTATTTGCGTGGCTATGTCCGGTACGAGGCCATGACCTCCTTAAACAGCTCCTGTGTTGACGGAGGTGTGTATGTAATCGCATTGGCTCCGGCATCGATGGTCTCTTTTATGCTTTCGTTGGTGTTGCCGCCTGATGCTATGAGCGGTACATCGGGAAACTCCGAGCGAATTTTCCGCACTAACTGCGGAGTGTTTTTCCCGCTGGCGACATTCAATATTGCCGCACCGTGTTTGAGCCTGCTTGCGATGTCCGTCTCCTTGCTCGTGACTGTTATGATAACCGGGATATCAACAGCATTGCTCACGGCAAGAAGGTTTAAGTCTGATATCGGCGCATTAAGCACAACGCCCATAGCACCCTGCGCCTCCACATCCTTGGCTAAGGCTACGGTCCGCAAGCCCTTGGTCACCCCACCGCCTACGCCGCAGAACACGGGGAGATACGCTGAGCGGATGATAGCGTCGCTGATCGCCTGCTGCGGGGTGAATGGATAGACCGCAAACACGGCATCGGCATCGCAGTTTCGGATGATGGCAAGATCCGTTGTAAAGACGAAGCTTTTTATTCTTCGTCCGTTGATGATTATCCCGCTGGCTTGGAAGACTGTCTCGGGAATTTTCAGAATATGCTGCCGCAAGCGGCCGTCAATGCGGGGTATCTGCTCGTTTTTGTTCTCATCCATACCATGTCTCCCCTATTACCAGTCAGAGTTTCTGCGGACAAATGCGGCAATGATGCTTTCGATGCCGAATAAAATCAGGAAAATCGCCGTCATATAGCATATTGCCTTGAGCGTCACAAAGGACATCGTCGGGCTGAATATCATCACGAAGCCGAGCACGAGGCCGAGGATGTTCAGTGTCAGCGAAAAGTAGTAATAAAACCGATCGCCTATCATGCGGATGAGGTTCATCCTGGTCAGTCCCGAGATGCAGTGGGCAATAAACCATATCGGGAGAAGGATAGTCAGCGCCCATTTGCCGATATTGGGGTCGGCGACCAGCATAACGCCGCACATTACGCTCAAAATTCCGGCGATAAGCGACAGCGTCGGCCCAAAGCCGGTAAAGCGGGCAAGCCGGACATAGACGACAATGTCCTCAACGCCTATAACAATGGCGATAATGCCGTAGACTACGACCGCTCCGGTCAACATGCTTTCCGGGCGGGCAAAGGCGAAGATGCCAAGCAGTACAAGAAGCACACCGACTAAAAGTTCACTCCAGCCGAATCCGTTTTCCCGTTTCATACCGCATCCACATCCTTTCCGTTCAGAATAGACATAAATTCACTGCCGGTGATAGTCTCCTTCTCGTAGAGATAGCCTGCAAGCTCATCGAGCTTGCTGCGATTATCGGCAAGCAATTTGCGAGCCTTTTCATGCTGCTTTTTAACGGTCTCGACGACCTTTTTGTCAATTTCCTTCTGCGTATCGGTAGAGCAGGCAAGCGAAGTGTCGCCGCCAAGGTACTGATTTGTGACGGTCTCCATGGCGACCATGTCAAACTCATCGGTCATACCGTAGCGCGTTATCATCGCACGGGCAAGCTTCGTGGCCTGCTCAATGTCGTTCGATGCGCCGGTGGTTATCTGCCCGAACACTATCTCCTCCGCCGCGCGGCCGCCCGTCAGCGTGGCTATCTTGTTTTCAAGCTCCTCCTTTGTCATCAAGACCTTGTCGTTTTGCTCGACCTGCATGGTGTAGCCCAATGCGCCGGAGGTGCGGGGGATTATGGTTATCTTCTGCACCGGTGCGGAAGCCGTCTGCAAGGCGGCGACCAGTGCATGGCCTATCTCGTGGTAGGCAACGACCTTCTTTTCGCTGTCGGTCATGATGGCGTTTTTCTTCTGATAGCCGGCGATGACGACCTCGATGCTCTCCTCAAGATCTGCCTGCTGCACAACGGTGCGTCCGCTGCGCACGGCACGGAGAGCAGCCTCGTTTATGATGTTTGCAAGCTCTGCGCCCGAGGTGCCGGAGGCCATGCGGGCGATGGTGTGGAAGTCCACATCGTCTCCTACCTTTATTTTCTTTGCATGCACCTTGAGGATGGCTTCACGACCTGCAAGGTCTGGAAGCTCCACAGGGACACGGCGGTCAAAGCGGCCGGGACGGGTCAATGCGGGGTCAAGCGACTCGGGACGGTTCGTTGCCGCCAGAATGATGACGCCGTTGTTGCCCTCAAAGCCGTCCATCTCGGTCAGCAGCTGGTTTAGCGTCTGCTCACGCTCGTCGTTTCCGCCGAGCTGACCGTCACGCTTTTTGCCGATGGCGTCTATCTCGTCGATGAAAACGATACAGGGTGCTTTCTCCTTGGCCTGCCTGAACAGGTCGCGCACCTTAGATGCGCCCATGCCGACGAACATTTCTACAAATTCCGAGCCGGACATGGAGAAAAATGGTACCTCTGCCTCGCCGGCAACAGCCTTTGCCAGCATGGTCTTGCCCGTTCCCGGAGGGCCTACAAGCAGCACACCCTTTGGCATCGATGCACCAACATCGGAATATTTTTGGGGATTATGCAGGTAATCGACTATCTCTGCAAGATTTTCCTTAGCCTCGTCCTCACCGGCGACATCGGAAAATCGGATGCCGTCCGTGGACGGGACATAGACCTTGGCGTTGCTCTTGCCCATGCCGAATGCCAT
>ERZ780105.230-NODE-230-length-19084-cov-5.74581_pt1 | contig 19084 bp, 19 predicted proteins | sample MGYA00511172_ERZ780105 | MGnify/ENA primary metagenome ERZ780105 (study PRJEB29588, sample SAMEA2144299) | human gut metagenome | biome: human gut; feature: human-associated habitat; material: faeces | place: Denmark | collected 2008/2010 ...
TCACATTCAGATACTATCCTTATAAACAAAGAAGCTGACCTTTTGGGTCAGCCTCAATACAATATTGGAATCACAAAAGATGCTTGTTATTAGGCATTGGCATAACCTGTGTGATAATACCATACTCTTCAACATCTTTATTGTCATTTATATTATACATATCTATAACCGTATCACCATATTTTATCCATTCCTCTTCTGAGATATTGAAATAGCCTAATGCTTTTCGAAGGGTATCTGGATAATCTTTCATAAGAGGGTCTTTACACCACTCATTTAAGATCATTTTACGAATGAAATCTTGATTTTTCTTAGTGTAATCAGAATGTTCACGTGACAAGTATTTAATAACACCCACATAGAACATGTGCTTGCCAATCTTCTTCCAGCGTTCTGCTGAAAGTCCAAGTAAATTCAATGATTTTTCAAAAGATTCATCCACATCAAGCAGTTCTTTAATATGCTCTTTTTCTGAATAATATTCAAATCTATACAACTGTCCGTTCCTATATGCAAGAGCCTCTCTGGCTAGACGAATTTCCTTTTTGCTTGCAGGCTCTGCAATATCATGTGCTATACCTGCAATTGTGCTTGCGGCAGAATGAGCAACTTGTCCTATAGCTTCGCCATATTTTTCTCTTGTTGTTTCCTTTTTTGAATCCTGTGCAAAAAGATAAATAACAAAGAATACTATAGCTACAATTACAATAACTGTTTCCATGATCTACTTGAATAAATCTTCCGTTCTTTTCTTCTGTATACTCTTTGAAATGTATTCTTGATACCCCCTATCTATTGCCGATATTAAAAAGGGAATATCTTTTGGTGATAGATACCAGACATTGTAATTAGGCGTGCGATCATAGAAATATTGCCAAATTCTTATTTCACAACATGGTACGTAATTTTGTATGACAAAATAAGGCTTTACTATTACCTTTGTTGCATTTCCTGCATAGGCATCGCAACCAAAGGTGGAATAACTAATTTCACAAGGCATTTCTTTTTCCACCTCTTGTACTTTGTTTGATTTAGCTGTAGCTATCCATTGCTCGTATTTTGTTTGCAAGTTCCTTAATTCTGACTTAAAAATTGTCATATTATTTCCCAATGATGAAAAATGGATACCACTTTCACCTAACTTTCTGTACCAATCACAAATACTGACAACATTTATCCCATTTTCTGTGTAATAACTAAGTTCTAATCTGTTACCCCCCCCTCGGTATTTACTACCACATTTCCCATAAGGCCATTACTTATGGTCTGGGCATTTAACCATGTACGGATAAATGTCGCCACTAATGTTAATACTATTCTACTCACAATTATAATAGTTTTGATTTTTCTTTTACTTCTATCAATTCTCCATATGTAAGGTTTTCTTTCACAAGAGTCGCATAGAGCTCATTTGCTAATGAAACTTTCTCTGCATTGTAAGGATTGATAAATCTCTTTGGATTTACCTTTTCTTTTAAATCTTCCAACTCTGCTTTATCAATAAAGTCAATCCCAAGTTCCGATGAAGCCTGTATTTGGATTTCTATTAAAGCATCATTATTATCTGGAGTTGTTTCAAGCAATCTTTTATAGATTATATTGGCTTTTTCAACTTTCTTCTTGTCATAATTATCCATAAAATTCATTGGATTACATAATCTGACAAGGCGTTGATATAATGTTTCAGACTTTTTCTTGTTCACCTTACTCTCCTTAATAGTCAGTGGAATTATTAGTGACATGAATAAGACTGTTAGACTTATTCCCCACAATAGAAAAAGTTGATTTCGGTTTTTATTTACGGCCCAATCTTTTTCTGCAATCATATAATGCCTTTCTTGTGTTGCTGCAATAAAAACTCTGTAATAACCATTGTGCATCCAGCCATTTTCGTATGGCATTGTTCGTTGTGTTTCTTTATAGTTCTTCCCCTCTAGATGACCTATTGGAGTCCCCATAGTCCAAATATTAGAATTTTTATTCTCGGAAATATAAAAATATTCATTGCTGCTATCATTGATCTTAGACCAAAGACGATTATAGGAACATTTACTGAAATGTTCGGAATAACTAGATTTAGGATCGGTAGTATAAAACTCGAAAGCTTCATTAACTGCCTGCTCAACTGTATAATAGTTTCCCCATTCATTTTTTATAAGCCCTACTTTATATGGGAAAATAATATTGGTTTGAATAAAATCATCGTCATATCCTAAACAATATATTCTAATGATATTCCAACCATCATCTTCTTGATTCGGATACTTGTCACCCCAGTTGAGTTCATACAATGATGACAGGTCACCATAACTTTGTTTCCAGTCATCTATTTTCTCATCGATACTTGGATCAATGGCTGCAAGTCCGCCTTTAGACGGCTTAGGGGGTATGGCGACTTTCTTATAGTGTCGAAGAGGGCTACCACTATAAGCGACATCGAAGAATCCATCATTATTTGAGACAAACATATCTCCACTTGATTGACCTTCAAAAATAGATTCGATATTCTCTCTGATTTCAGAACGCAATCTAATACGCTTGTTGTTGATATAGTAGTAAACGCCGAACACCATACCAATCATAATAACAACCCACAGAATCCAGAGAAGTATAATGATATTTTTTCTTTTCATAACTGCCGTTTTTTTTGGTCACAAAAACTTATCACTATTTAAATGAATATAATCTACCTCTTTCTTTGGACAGGTGTAAGTTCCTCTTAAGTCAATTCTCTGTGTAATGCGGAGCCTTCCGAAGGAAGAGCTCTGCATATAGAACACTCCTTCCATGCGCTAAGGTAATTATTCTTCTCTTCTCTTCCAATTATTTCATTAGGATTAGGCCGCGACCGCGGCGTATACCGCACGGGGTATCTGGTGCGCAAGTCCCTGATGGCAGCGCCGGTTATTGTAGTAGTCCATATACTTCGCAATTCCACGGCTTAACTCATCCACGGTCGACTCTAGATTCAAGTATACATATTCGCGCTTTACCGTGCGCCAGAAGCGCTCGATCCAAACATTGTCCAGACATCTTGCTCGGCCGTCCATGCTTATCTGCATTCCATATCTGTCACACGCGCGATGCCAATCTTCACAGGTATTCTGCACGCCTTGGTCCGAGCTGATTATCTCAGGTGCGCCATATCAGGCGACTGCCTTATCGAGAACTTCTATTGCATTCGACGCATCCAGCGTGTTGCACAGACCCCAGCCAACTAGATAACGGCTATAGTCATCAATGATGGCATACAGATACATGAATCCGTTCTCCATAGGTATGTAGGAGATGTCGGTGCTCCATACCTGATTGCGTCTCGTTATCTGCAGACCACGAAGCAGATATGGCATACGATACTTGATCCAACCTCCCTTGCTTAGGCTTTTGAGCGGATATACGGCCCTCAGCCCCATCAGAGCCATCAGACGCCTCACAAGTTTCTTCTCGACATGGTATCCTTCGCCTTTGAGATAATTCTGGCGCACTCCCATAGCTGCGCACGTATTATATTGCTTACCCATGAGGTCCATCATTTTCAGATTCCTCTGGCTTTCGCCTTCCTTGCGCTTGTAGTAGGATGTGCTTCTGGCTATCCCAAGCAGTTTGCTCTGGCGGGCTCTGCTCGGATACCGGTGATGCTTTCCGTCCTTGCCGACAGTCTCTTTCGTTGGAGATATCAGTGCCTTTCGGGTATAGGTATCCCCAACTGCTTGTATACCCACTTGCAAAAATCCACATCCATCTCCAACTCGCCGATTTTTCTATGGAGGGCATTGCGCTCCTTATCGAAATCAGCGGTATCAGATTTCGCTCCGAATGCCGCACTGGCATTTTCCACGGGTTCTTTTTTCCATCTTGAGATTATCTCTGGGAGATCTCGTACTTCTTCGCCAAAATCACCCTTCGTTTAAGATTCTTTAAGAGCCTCCAAGGCAACCTTGGCCTTGAACTCTGGGATGAACTTCCTTCGTGTTGTCTTTCCCATTTCGCTGTGAAGTTATAGTCTTTTTTTTACTTAAAACACTGTCCGAAATTTGGAGGACATTATACTCCCAAAGGATGTTACCAATCTACAGATATCTAGAACTGAAATAACGGACGACTGTAAGTCACTCGTCACAAAATATTTTTCATTTCGTCAAATCGTGATTTAGCGAAATGCCTTGCATAAACAGAACGGCGGAAAGTTTGATGCCCTTCCGCCGTTCTGAACTTTTTATTATTTTTGCATTCGTCCTGCGTTCTGCAGGATCTTGCTTATGCCCCGGGAGCCATACATTCTTTACTTGCCTATTCCTGGGACTTTTTTGCCCTCCGAGAATCACTTTTTCCTTGACCTGATGATGTCCGATGCGGAAATACGCGATTCTGAGGCGGATATCGGACCGTATTTCTTCTCGTATGCTTCAATCACCATATCGAGTGCCACATCTATCACCTCGTTGATATTCAGTGAGTTGTCTATGGCGATCTGCCGTATCTTCGCATACTTGCCGCGGTTAACGACAAGTGATGTCGCCATCCGGTCCTTTATGGCGGACTGTCCGCCGTGGCCGAGGTTGAAGCCCCTACGTCTGGGTTCTGGTGCGGTCTGAGACTCGGAAGGTCTGCTTCCTCCAAGCAAGGCATTCAAGCCTGCGCTGATGTTGTCTTTCGGTTGTCCCATCTTGAATAACTTGATTAACTGATTTATTCTAATTGTCTAAAGTATCTTAATTGCCAGATGCAAGATGATTGAGTTCATTATCTATTGGATGATGTCATAAGTCGTTTTGTTTCTTGACTGAAGAACTACACTAACTCAAGCACCTCGCATCTCTTAAACGAGTTGATTATGTTACTGCTGTCCATCGAGACGTGCCAGGATCTCCTTCGCCAGGTTCACGTAATCGGTTGCCCCGTTGCTTTCCGGAGCGTATGAGGTAATCTCCGTGCGGTGCATCGGACACTCCGCCAGCTTGACATTCTCTCTTATTCTGGTCCTGAAGACCTTGTCGCCGTATATTCCACGGAGTTTCTCATCGACGGTGACGAAAAGGTTCTTCGTCGGATTGAACATCGTCACGATGACTCCGGTTATGCAGATTCCCGGGTTGAGCCTGGCGGACACCATGGAACAGATCTCCTCAAGTTTCACGAGTCCCTTCAGAGGATAGACCTCCGGGGCGATGGGCACATATACCTCGTCCGCAGCTACAAGCGCGTTCACGGTCACGAGCCCTAGCGACGGCGGGCAGTCCAGAAGGACGAGATCGTACCTTTCTGATATGTTCATCTTCTCCAGGACATCAGAGAGGATACGTTCCTTCTCGAACTGTCCTCCGATGATGAGATCAAGAGCCGACATGTCGAGGCTTGCCGGAAGGATGTCCAGTCCATCCTTGATCCGTGTCGGCAGGTAGTCCCTGCGGTCCTTGAATACTTCATAGACGGTCGGTCCTTCGACTTCGCTCAGGAACGTGTCGGTAAGGTTGCATTGGGCGTCCAGGTCAACCATCAGCACCCTCACTCCGACCTTCGCGAAGATGCTTCCCAGAGTGGCCACGGTGGTGGTCTTTCCGACCCCGCCCTTGTGGTTGGCCACGGCTATTATTCTTGTCTTGTCTTGTCCATATAGTTGTTGTCAGTATTTCATTTTCAGTCATTGCCCGAAGGCATCCTTTATTATGTCCTCCGGAGGATACCGAAGCCGTCTCTCCTCTTCCGCGCTCCTTGTATATATCTGTGAGGTCTCAGGAGAGGAGTGTCCCAGAACAGTCTGCACGTCGAATATGCTTCCGCCTGCCTCCAGTATGGCCACAACTGTCGTGTGGCGCAGGCTGTGCGGAGAATACTCCCTCGTGGTGAGTCCGATCCGCCTGAGGCATTCCTTGACTATCTGCTGGATACGCCTCGGCGTCATCCTTCCGTCGCGGTGTCCGTCTCCGTCGGTGACGAAGAGCGGCGAACCGGAAAGTACTGTCTCACGGGTGTCCAGGTAGTCTGCTATCGGTCCGTATGACTCCTCCGTCAGGACCACGTAAGAGTCCTTTCCAAGAGAGCCTTTTCTCCAGACATTCAGTACGCGGACTCCCTTGCGTGTGGTGATGTCGCTCACGTCTATTCTCGAGACCTCTATCGTTCTGAGCCCGTTGCGCAGCATCAGATTGACTATCGCGTAGTCCCTTTCCCCGCGCTTTTTCGCCGCGTCCAGGAGCCTGCGCCTCTCATTGATGTCAAGATGCATCTTCACGAAACCTTCCTTCATCTTTCTCGGTCCCTTGACGCCCGAGGCGATGTTAGGATACTCTCCTTTGGAATCGAGCCATCCGAAGAAACGTCTCAGTGACACCGTGTAGGAAGCGATGCTCTTTGCAGAGAATCCCTTTCTGGCCAGGGCGTCAATGTAGGCTACCACGTGAGAGCGCTGAAGCTGCGACGTCCTTACGTTGGATTCCCTGCACCATTTGAAGAAACGGCGCAGGGTCCATCCGTATGTCCTTCTGCTCGACGGCATCACCTGCTGCTCCTGCAGGAACAGGGTGATTACAGCTTCCAGAGCATCACCCTCCAGATATGACAAGGAACTGCTTTCGGAGATAATCGGATTACTTCCACTACTTGCCGGAATCAAGTTAGTTTTGTTATTCATCGTTCAAATCCCTTTACAAGCGCAAATATATAAACAATTATCCTAATGTATTATAATAATTATCTTAATTAACTTAACTATGTGCAATAATCAGTTCAAGTTACCTCAGCCAAGAGCCAACTCCTTCTCATCCGCGAAGGAATAATACCTGCCTTCCGCGAAAATGATATGGTCGACCAGACTGATGCTGAACGTGTCGAGTGCGGACTTCAGCTTGGTGGTCTCCTTGATGTCAGCCGTACTCGGGCTAGGACTTCCGCTCGGATGGTTATGTGCCAGGATCACTCCGGTTGCTCCGGCGACAATAGCCGCCTTCGAGATCCTTGCGGCGTCTATCGGGCAGGTCCTGACTGTCCCGGTGGAAATGCGGATGCTTGAAAGTACATTGTTTGCGCTGTTGAGCAGCAGCACCCAGCACTCTTCATGGTCGAGGAACTTCAGATGGGGCGCAAGAACACCTACGGCATCCTTGGAAGACTGTACCGTGGTCGGATTATCCAATGACGATTCGCAGAACTCCTGGCAGAACTCCCTCAGGGCGGAGACCTTGTAGGATACTTGAGGTTCCATCAGCTCCTCGCTCGACAGCTTGAGCAGTTCCATGACGGAGAAGTCCCTGGAAACTTCAATTCCAAGGACTTTGAGGCTTTCTTTCTTCATGGCATCAGAAGTTTTCAGTATTGAATGACATGAGGGGATATGTGCAGAATCCGCTTGAGGCAAGCACGCCGGCATGTGTCGCCAGGCCTTGTCCGACAAGCCACTTGTCAATGCCTTCGATGTTGTTGGTGTCAACAAAAGCCAGGCGGCTGCCGTCCTGCATGGGAGAGCAGAGATTGACGGTCATCACCGCATACTCGTCACCGGACTCGACCTCGTCCATGATGACGGCAAGTGTTCCGTTTGTCCTGTAGGATTCCTTCCTGAGGCTGACCTTGACGCCACGGAAGTCATAGATTTTTCTTTCCATCTTGAAAATACTTTTGAGATTGTTGTGCCCTCCGGAACTTCCGGATTCGCTTGGCAAGGCATTCGGGCGTTCCTGACGGAAAGAACGGTTCGGGAACGACGGAGGAGTTGCCGAGGCCGCACCCGGATAGGGCTTGCCCCTGGCAAGGTCTTTCAAGTGAGGGGAACGCCGTAAATTCGCCAACGCGAAACCGGAAAGGGACGGCCGGGACACAAAAATCCCCGGCAGGAACTGGACCTGACGGGGAAATGAGAAAAATGTATACGGAACCATCAATCCGTATCTGTCTGTCTTGGTTGTCGTCAGGTGATCGGCATGCACGCGAAAAGGGTGGAGCGAATCACACATCAAACAAGAGGCTCTGGAAAAGCCCGACAGGTAATATGCAACCACCCCACCCACTATGTTGATTTCGATTGAAGTCAACGATGCAGGTAGAATGTGCCTTGCAATTGCCCTGTCTATAAAAATTTTCCAGATTTCTTGTTAGGACTGCAGGACACAAACGTGTCAAGTATGTCGTCAGTGAGCCATAGCGGTCCGCTGACGATGCAAATTTAGAATTTTAATTTTATCCGACAAAAAATCACCGATAGAGAACAGTCTAATCGATGATTATCTTGAGTAACTAATATGAGTCAATTAACTTAATCACTTTTCGAAAACCGTCCACGTGCAACAGTTAAGACATCCTCCGTGAATCACAAGATCGGAAGAGTCGACCATCTCAATTCGGCCATGGTATTCTGGCATGAGTTTGGAGATTTGTTCGAATGCCTGTTCGTCTTCAGGAACATTGAACCGAGGAAGGATAAGGACCTTGTCGGTCTGCAGCCAGTTGATATAGGCCCAATTGTTCTTGTAAGGTTTCTTTACATTGTATTTAAGTTCCTCCACATGATTGAAATGCGGGAGAAGAACACGTTTGAATCTATATGCAATATCAGGGTCAAACTGTGAGTAGTTTGTCAGCAGGATAGTGCCGTTGCCTGCATATCTGCAGATACCGTCAGCATGCCCATACATCTCTGCCGTATCCCATGGCAATATAATCAGCCTGCCTTCTAATGTGTTTTCCAAAGTTTCTGACAGTTCTCTGACAGGTATTTGAGGATTATCTTCAAACACCTTACTGGTCATGATAAAACAATCTTTAGCTTTGACGATATTACCTCCATCAAGGCGTAATTTCAACAAGTCAGATGTTATATTCATGCCCAAGTCACGGCAAAGGAGATTCCCATCCGTGATTGTCTTCTTGTATAAAGGAGATTGGAGGTAGTCCGGGTCGTATAAGTAGCCAGCAAACTGGTCGACACTTATCTGAATTGGCATATAGTCCCGGCACCAAATGTCTTTGGTGTCCTGTAATAATGACCATTTCACTTCGTGTCTGTCCAGAACGGATGTGAGTCCCTTGAAAGTGCCGGGACACCTATCCTGCAGGAGAGAGGAGACATATACTTTATTACATTGGCTGTCCTGTATCATTGCTCTTGCCGTTTTATCCTGAATCGCCATCGGCGCAGGTCTTTTTCCCCTTTGATACTTTTACCATTCTCATCATATTTAGAGACATTCACCCTGGTATCATCGGTCAGCTCATTTTGAGGACACGACCTGTCGTCTATCCATCTGATATTCAATCCTCCGGATATGCAATTCGAATAACCGAACATGTTCTCACGCAGATAAGTTGGTTTACCTGTCTCATATGTTTCCTTTCCATCTTCGTATCTGTGTCCACGAATCAAGAACGAAGCACGATACTCTTCAAATGGATTCTCAAAGGAGACATCAACTCCTGAATTGTGAGGGCAAATCGATCCAACGGGGAAATATGACACTTCCTCTTTTGTCCCTCTATGATACATACAGAAGTCTTTCTTCCAGAGTTCCTGTTCATTCCGTTCACTGTGGAAATAGAACTCCACATCGGTTACAAAGATTTTTGCAGTACCATTAATGAGGAAATAGCCGCCGTTGATGACAACGTCGGCAATATTTCTGAATTTGGCTATCAGTTCATTTTCATCCTTGGCATTACGGCCGTCAAATGATTCAAGTATATCAATCAGCTTTTCCATAATGTTGCAAAGTTCAGAATAAGTAGATTTCGAACCAAACTTTTTATGTTAAAAGATGTTAAATCTTTTGAAGACTCGGTTCTCTTCTTGAGCAATTGTGCGAAATAGACAGATGAGCAATACTTAACTCAACTATTGAATGTGCCAGATTTAATCAGATAGATTATCACCGATTTAAAGATGTCCGATTGATAATTATCTTGAATCACTTGAATAAGTTAATCTTGATAATTCGTCGCTTTCTGTATATCTTTGGGAAGCAATTGCCCCTAAAGTTATTTACAACCATTTGTTCCCAATATGATTAACTTCAGCGATACTCCAAAGCTATAACATAGGTGGAATTCCTGGACTTGCTGTATCTGCGGCAAGTGTGGCACCAGTTTTATTCTTCTTGTTGTGGTTTGGTTGTAGGATGCGATTGACAAAACTACGTGAATATTTATTGGGACAGTTATCTTAATATTTTGGCTTATGGTACAGGATAAAATCATTCGGGAAATAAAAGCACTTGGGAGTACAGACCATGTGAACGAGGAATACATCAGCCTTATGGCCGGAGTATTGAATGAGGATTCACTGAAAGAACTTCTGGAGTATTATCAATCAAATCTCAGTAGTACGTCTGCATACGCGTATACGACTATTCTGGATGCATATAATCGTGTAAAGAACTCAAACAAGTTCAAAAAGCAGCTTCATGACAAGGTTTACAGAATCAATGAGCCTGTCAATATCCTACTCAGTCAATATGAAGACAAGAAAAGCAGAAAGGTCGGCTCTTCAAAAAAGCAGTTGCAAGCGAGATTTTTGAATCTCTCTTATGATGAACAGATTGCAATCATCAAGTCATTCCTGCAAGGATGCATGTCAGATAGGGAGTGGTGCTACAGCACTCTTCGCAAATGGTGGTCTGACGAGTTGATCCACCCAATATTGGACGCTTGGAACACCTATCACGAAGAACACTGCGGTTGGCTTTTTCCCAGATACATGCCGGTACAAATAATTCGTGAACACGTTGAAGAATTGAGTTATGATTCCAATTACTATCATCTCTGCAAGCGTTTGGCAAATGAACCATGGTTTGAGATTGACAGGGAAAGACTTTTGGAACTTGTAGATGACAGTCAGTTCATGTGGGTAATGACACTTACAAGCGGAGGATTATCTGCAGACGAAGCCTTTAAAGTAGTCTTTGGCCGTGTTGCATTCGTTGTTCATTATTACATTGACGATCGGGATGACTATACGAATTTTTACCAGACAAATGGAAGTGCCAGCTCATACGTAAAACTGTCATACAAAGAGGCTGATAAGGTTTTCTACATGCACAAACTGGAAAAAATGAATCTGATTCTTTCCAGCATATGCAAGATGGGGATGTACGACGAGGTGCGGCAGTTCCTCGAGTTCGACGAAAAAATCCATAATGAATTCATGACAAAGTATGCCGTCAAGATTGACGAGCTGAGAAACGGCACCCCGGTTGAACAGGATGTCATGCTTTATGGTTTATACCCTGAGTATGCCCAATTTGTCGCAGAACGTTTTCCGATGAAATATAAAGAATTGTTGCCAAGCGGGATAGAGGAAGATTTGCCTCTATAGCATATGCCATGACATCCTATTCCGCTCAATCGCCATCAACAGGCAATATGACTTTGGCGTCGGGTGCGGCCTCCTCGACGATCCCGTCAGCCGGTCCGGAGCCTTGTGTCTCATCGTCTTCATTGACCTGCGGTTGGCCGGCATCAGTCGAGACTTCTTCCGCCCCGTCATCCACGCCGATTCCGTGCGACTGGAGTATCATTGATATGTCGTCCTTTATCCTGTGGTAGTTGTCCTCGATGACGGAATCGATATGCATACGGACATATGTTTCCGCGTATTGGGAGAGGAATGCCGTCTTGTCTTCGTCCGGGACCCCTTCCAGTTCCTGCTCTATGTCGCCTTCATCGATGGCGTCATTGATTCCTCTGCTCTTTAACCTGCCAATGGCAAGCTGTCTGAGAGCCGCATCTCTCATGTCTCCTTCCATGATGGCACGTGTAAGTTTCTCTTCTCCGAACGAGGTCATGCAAGGTAGCGGCTTACTGGCTGCCTTTCTTGCTTTCATAGCATCCATGTCCACCACGATTTCCCCGCAGAACAGCTTCAGCTCTATCTTCGCTGTGAAGTCATCCGCCACCTTTCCGAAGAATGTTCCCTGGGACAATGTCTCTATCTTGTTCACAGGCATCAGTTCCTCCTCCGAAAAGGAGAGCTGGATACTCTCGTTATCATCCGACAGGGTCTGGCTCTGGCGCTCGCGGAATTCACGTCCGAACATCTTGGACATCTCGTTGGCAGTGCTTCCGTTGACCTGGCCGGAGATGATGTTGCCGACTGCATTGAAGATGACGTTGGCGTATTTCTCCCCGTAGTCCCTCACGAACTGGGTCTTGTCCTGTCCTCCTAGGACCACGGCCACCAGATTGCTTCGCGCGGTCGTTATGACGCCTTCGATGCCTTTGATGAGCACCGTCGGGGCCTCGTCCAGAAGAATGGCACTCTTCAGTTTGCCCGGATGATTGACCAGTTTGAAGAGCCTTGAGAAGAAGAGAGCAAGTGCTGCTCCGTATGTCGCCTGATTATCTGGATCATTGCCGACGCATACTATCTTGGGCTCGTCGGGGTTGTTGATGTCCAGCTTGAAGTCATCCCCGGAGAGAACCCAGTAGAGGGAAGGCGTGGACATTCCCGCGACGGGAACCGTGGCGGAACTGGTCTGGCCGGCGAGCTGCTCGTTGGCCTTCTTCTGAAGCGCCTCCTTGAAGGACGCCACTTTCGTCTGAAGCTCGGGATACTGCGATATGAGTCCGATGACATGCTCCGCAGGATGGCACATCAGCTCGACAAGATGCGGGAAGGAGCAGTACCTGCCCTTCTCGTATACCCAAAGGAACGATGTGCAGCAGTCGATGTAGAGCTGAGCGGACTGCGTGAAGAAGTCCTTCTTGTCGGTCTCCACAAGGTTCTTCATTATCACGTCTGCAATCTCCGTGCAGTCCGTGAGGCTCGTTATGTACTGGGGATTCAGAGGATTGCAGCGCAGCGAGTACCTGGGGTCCTTGAAATTGACCACACAGAACATCGGGCGCTTCTGCCCGAGTCTATCATAATACTCGATATTCTGCAAAAGCATATTATAGACATCAAACGTGAGCGAAGGGTACTTGTAGTCATACACGAACATGGTATATCCCTTGCGTATCATCTGCTCCATGAAAGGCAGATACACCGAGAAGGACTTTCCAGAGCCTGGAGTCCCGAGGACCATCGTGCCGCGGAAGGGATTGACGACATTGATCCATCCCGTATGCTGCTTGCCCTTGTACTGGTAGCGCGTCTGGAGGTTGACGGAGAATTCCGTGTCGATCTTCTTTTCGCACTGCAGGAACGTCTCCTTGAAGTCGTTGCGCTTCTTGATGAACCCGGTCAACTTGTATAGGGAGAGGGATGCGCCGAGAATGACCGTCAAGTACCCGACTGACGAAGCCGCCGTATAGACGGCCGGATTGCCGAACGGAAAGAAATACAGAAAGACTCCCGAAACGGCGACAATCGAGATCCTCCACCACGGAAGGCTGTTTCTCCTGCCGTGACGCGTCATCACGGTAAGCAGGCTTAGCACCAGCGCCAGTCCCTTCGTGTACAGTGGCGAGGCGAAATATCCTGCCCTGCGCATCTTCAGGAACATCTTCACGGCTATGGGATGCGTCATGTCCATTGAGTCCCATAGCGGATACGCATAGTAGTATATGTTCACCGCCAGGACGAAAATGCCCATCACGATGAATGTGGAGTACGCCTTCTCGTATTCGGGTCTTATGGCCATGGCTCAATTGTAGAGTTTGTTTCTGTCGATTTCACTTCTCCCGCCCTTGGACAGTTCCGCCTCCATGTGCCTGTGGATCTCCCGGCAGAGCGTGGCAAACTCCCGGAGCGATTCCTCCCTTTCCGGATCGCTCATGTCGGCGAAATACTTCAGCATGGCCGAGTATGCGACGTCGCAGAGGTCGGCATCCGTCTCGAGCATGAGGACGAGCAGACCGATCCTGTCCGCGTCATACTTGACCTTGAAGGTGTCCGGCGTTCCGGTCTTGCACAAGGTCAGGTCCATCCGAATTTCATTCTCGCTGCTCTTCAGCCAGAGTTCGACCTGCTCCATGAAGGCTTTGGTCTTTTCCATGTCAATCTTCATATCATTCTCCTTTTGTTTCTTCTCTTCCTCTTGTTGTCAGACTCATCAGGGTCTCTTCCCGTGTTGCCGCATTCTACGCTGAGGACAGCGTCAAGCAGCACCGAGAGCGCCTCGCTCACGCCGCTGTTGAAGGATTCCGCCTCGCCGGCCCCTGACGATTTAGTCCTGTCATCTTTCTCCCCATCATGCGTCGGGCCGCTCTCCGGAAGTTCCAGGATGGCGGTTCCGACGGACCTCGACAGCTCGGAACCCTTGAAGACGCAGGCCGACGTGTGGTCGATCAGGGTGGAGCCCCGCGGGATGCCGTCCTTGTCCCGGTAGATGACCAGATCAACGCCCTGCGGCTTCAATGTCCTGACAAGTGACGGAATGTCGCCGCACTTCTCAAGCGCGGAGGACACCTTCTTCAGAAGGCCGGCCTTCTCCCGCCTGACATCCAGACCGTCACACTCTTCAATCCTCTCGTCCACCTCCTTCATCACGTCAAAGCTCATCTTCACGTCGCTCACGGATGCCGTGCACGGCCTGCCGTCATCGCCGAGCCCCTGAAACGAAAGGTGCACCTTGAGGTCATCCTTTCCGAGCCCCTCGCGGACGAGGACTCCGTGGCAGCGCAGGACTTCGGCGAACTGCCTTCCGGTTGTGAACCTGTAGGTCAGGGAGTGGCGCAGGCAGTCCTCCATCATCCTGACCACATCACCCTCTCCGTAGTGGAATACGGGAATCGTCACATTCGCGCCCTCGGTATTTTTGGTCCCTCCGCCCTTGACGTAGCCGTACTTGTCCTGAAGTCCCTTCACCAGCCTGTCGCAGGCCCTCTTCTCGTAGTAGTCGCGTATCTTCCTGCCTTCGGAGTCGATCCTGGTAGACACGACGTGGTAGTGGACGCGCCCCGTGTCCTCGTGGCGGAATATCACCCACGGCTGCTCCCCGTAGCCCAGCCCTTCCATCAGGTCCTTGACGAACTCCGGTATCCTCTCCTCACTTATGCCGTCTTCGGGTCCTGGATTGACCGACATCTGGAACGACAGGTGCTGAGCCTCGCGCAGTGACAGCCTCTCCCTGTCCTCGAACAGGCGGTTGATGAGGGGGGGGTACGTCGTGCCGACGCCATGACAGCAGAGGATTGACGCCACGCCGGCCCTCACCTTGTTCTCATTGTACTGAAGGGTCCCCGACATCGAGGACGATGACTTGTGTATCTCGACTATCATATGTCCTGCAGCTGTATCCTGTTGACGAAATGCTCCATGTTCAATTCCTCCGCCGTCTTCTTGGCAGGCTCCATCACCTGTATCACCAGCGCCTGGATCGTAGCCGCATTGTTCTGTCCGGAGGAGATGGTAAGGTGGCCGGAGACATAGACGTCCGCCTTCGGATAGAGTTTCTCCTGAAGGGCGATCCTGGAAGTGACTACCGTGTAGACGAACTCCGAACCGTCCGCGTTGCCGTCCGCCTTGACCCTGAACCTCAGGAAGCGGCGGCCGGCGGACTCGACCTCCTCCAGTTTCCCTGCGACATGACCGATGACTGATATGACCTGCATAAGATAATTATGGTGTATGAGTTAATTTACTTGATTAAGTTCATCAAGTTCTTTGAGTTCTTCCTGCTGACTGAGGCTCTCCTTCATTTCGCCCACGGTGCCGCGTATGTCCTGGAGGATGCCGACAAGTTCGTGCGTCAGGGCATCCAGCCTCGCGGCCCTGCGGATGATCATCCTCTGGGAGTCCCTGTCGGCGACGTGCCTGACTAGGGTGTTCATCACGGTCACCGACTGGTTGTAGTTCTTCGCCACGCCACGGACCTGCAGAGCCAGCTTCTCAATCTGTTCCTGCATCCAGTCGGGCACGTTGCCAGCAGCGTTTTCCTGTAAGGCGGTCCTCTTCGGCATACATGAAGAGGTAAGCCGCATCCTCACGAAACGGCTCATCGAGCGGTATCCGGCTATGCGGCAGTTGCTCCTTACGGTCTGCATGTCTGCATCGGTAAGCCGCACATGGAGGTCGCAGCTCTTGCGGCGGCTCTCGTCTTTCACTGTTCCCATATCACAATCGTTATTTTCATTTTCCGTTCATTCGGAGCGCGACTTCGGAGACGCTCCTGCATTTCCGCCATCCGTGGCGGCAAGGAGGTCCGAGCCCCCGAGGACCGGGTCGTTTGTGTACACACGGGTGGTACACATCGACACTCCTTGCACATTCGCTTAGTGTCAGTCTCTCACTCTCCTTCGGAAGCAAATGTACAAATAAATTTCGTAATGTATTGTATTTATGCTTTATTTGTATTGTTGTGGTAAATTAGCTGAACATATTTCGTTATCATGAAGAAGGAAGAAGATAAAGGGACGGCCAAGAAGAAGCAGACAGGCCAGGACGGACAGTCCGGAAAGATGATGGTTGCCGGAGGCAGTTTCATACGTGCCCACTACAAACTTCCGCCATTGGGAGAGGACATCAAGAACGCCATCGTGGCGCTTTTCCAGTTCGTGACGGAGGGGCAGAAGCTCAGCGGGCCGGTCAGCGTCGATGCCATAGACGACCGTGGGGTCATACACACGGACTACGGCGACGTGTCGGTCTCGAAAATCAGCCATCCGGTGAACCGTCTTCTCCAGAGCAAGTATATATTCACGATACCTATGCAGTTCTTCATCAAGGGGCGCAGGACGGACGGCAGGTTCTATCGTGAGATAGAGGCGGCGCTCCACGCTCTGGCGGAGTGCCGGTTCACATTCGTGGACTCCAGCGACGGGATGCGCCACACCACCAATACCGGTGTCATCAACGATCCGGAGACGCTCTCGCCCCTGGAGGGCGCCGACGGCCGCAACTCCATAGTAACCTTCTCGATGACGCGTTCGATGCTTGAGACGATATTCGACGCCTCGTATGGATTCCACAAGTTCATCGAGGCAGACTGCATGGCCCTGACGTCGATCTATGCCAAGCGCGTCTATGAGATCCTCTGCAATCAGGATGCCGGTACTGTCTACCGCATGGAGACAGGACACTTCAAGGAGATGTTCTGCATAACTGACAAGTACCCTCTGATAGCGGACTTCACAAGGAGGATAGTGAAGCCGCTCGTGAAGGAGATAAACGACAAGACCGACCTCGTCATCGACTGCGCCGTGGAGAAGGGGGCCTCGGATCCGAAACAGAGGATACTCGTCTTCAAGGTCCTGCGGAACGGCGCAATATCTTCGGCCCGGGAGCTTACGAGAAAGTATGTCCTCTGGCCGGAGGCCCGGATGAAGTCTTTCCTTACGGATGAGGCGCATATGAGAAAAAGCGAGATGAAGCCGCACATCGACCTGCTCTACAGGGCCTCACGGGTGCCGGCGGTGATGGCGGAACTGCCTCACAAGTGGGAGAAGACATGCGAGCGCATCCCTGATGACGGGCCTGACCGGATTGCCAGGGAGAAAGTCCGCAAGGAGCGCATCGCACATCTCATCGCCTCGATCCGTGGCCTTATGGACGACTACGGACTCTGACGCACCCGTGCGGACTTGTCCGGAACCTCGTGTAATTTGTCATAATTCCCTGTGGATTCATACGGATTTGTATGGCCGCTGACGTCGTTATGCGGAATATACTGGCATATCATATCAGCCCTTACCAATTTCCTACCAATCCCCATGAGAAAACTGCTTTTCTCAAGCATTTTTCAGCCCCGAAAAACCTCGTGTAATTTGTCATACTGAAAAGGGGCGACCTCGTGTAATTTGTCATATTTTCGGACATGAACCTCGTGTAATTTGTCATACAACCTCGTGTAATTTGTCATATTTTTTCTCAAAAGCATCCTTGTAAGCCTCAATACGTCAATCACTTGCAACGACTTGCAAAACAAGGTATAGTATATTAATAAGCCTACTAATTAATAAGTATATACTATTGTCTGTAATTTTGAGTACTGAAAGGACACAAGGGAGAAAGGGAAAATGGACTGTCCGTCCCTTTTCCCGTAACCCGGAAGGTAACCCTTCCCGAAAAGAAAAAAGTTGCGCGCAAAAAGAATAGTCCCCAGCGGACCATCGCGGCCGGCGGGGACTCGAAACAATGGAAAGCCAAACTTTCCTTTCTCAAAAGCAAGTTCCTTCAAAAGCGGCGGACCGGCTTAACTTCGCAGCCGGAATTCTCGCCTGGGGCTGAGAATCGCCCCTGAAGGGGAAGAATTTCCGGATGCCTGATGTAGCCGGGGCAAAGCGACGGCAACGGTCTGCCCGTAGAAAAATACGAGCCGGAGGTCTGGAGATTTTTCTATGGGATGCGCAGCACCGTTGACGGCAGCGATCTTGGGAGGATATAGTCAAGTTAAAAAATCATTATCTTCGCATTCAAATAAAGCAGATATGACAGAATACGATAAGATGCTCGGCGGTGAGATTTATAACGCAGTGGATCCTTCTCTTCTGAAGGACCTGTATGCTTGTTCGGAACTATGCTGGGAATACAATCAGATAAGGCCTACTGATTTCAAGTCAAGGAATGAGAAACTGAAGCAAATCCTGGGTGAGGCCGATGACGACACATTCATAAACCCGCCATTCCATTGTGACTACGGGAAGCATATCAAGGTCGGCAGGAGGTTCTTTGCCAACTTCAATTTCGTCGTCCTTGACGAGGCTCCAGTTACAATCGGCGACGATGTCTTCATCGGTCCGAATGTCGGCATCTATACGGCCTGCCACAGCACGGACCCGAAGGAGCGCAACACGAGGGAGGAATGGGCCAAGCCTGTGACCATAGGCGGAAACTGCTGGATAGGCGGCAATGTGACTATTCTTCCCGGAGTGACAATTGGTGAAGGGAGCACCATCGGAGCCGGAAGCGTAGTCGTTAAAGACATTCCTTCCCATTGCGTCGCTGTAGGCAATCCGTGTGTCGCCATCAAGAGACTCGAAGATTAACCACCAAAACGGGCCATATTTAGCGATGAAAAGAACAGAGTGGGAGAAGACCACAGTACGACACCTGACTAAATTGTGGTGCCTTAAAAAGCACGAAAAACAAGAACTTTGTGAGGAATGCCGGGAATTGCTGATATACGCGACCGCGAGACTGGACAGGTGCAAGTTCGGAGACGGGAAGACCAAGTGCCATAAATGCCCCGTCCATTGCTACCGTCCGGACATGCGAGAG
>ERZ780105.245-NODE-245-length-18692-cov-9.44492_pt1 | contig 18692 bp, 14 predicted proteins | sample MGYA00511172_ERZ780105 | MGnify/ENA primary metagenome ERZ780105 (study PRJEB29588, sample SAMEA2144299) | human gut metagenome | biome: human gut; feature: human-associated habitat; material: faeces | place: Denmark | collected 2008/2010 ...
ACATTCCTCAGCTACCTGCCGAAAGAAAAGGCGATTTTCGATTTGAAGATGAACGAGGATCAGCGCGGGTCTTTTACCGAGCTGGTACACACGCTGAATTGCGGTCAGGTAAGCATCAACATTTCCAAGCCGGGCATCACGAAAGGCCAGCATTGGCACAACTCTAAATGGGAGCAGTTCATCGTGGTTTCCGGCCGCGGCCTGATCCAGATGCGCAAGGAGGGAAGTGACGAGGTCATTGAATATGAAGTCAGCGGTGACCGCATCCAATCCGTCATCATGCTGCCTGGCTACACGCACAACATCATCAATCTCTCCCAGACCGAAGACCTCGTGACCGTAATGTATTGCAACGAAGTGTTCAATCCTGAAAGACCAGACACATATTTCGATAAAGTGGAGAAATAAGGAAATGGAAAAGACACCTAAATTCGATTATTCTGATATTCACTGGAAGGAGAACGGCAAACTCAAGCTCTGTATCGTAGTAGGTACGCGCCCTGAGATTATCCGCCTGGCGGCGGTCATCACCAAATGCCGTCAGTATTTCGATGTCATCCTCGCCCATACAGGCCAGAACTACGACTACAACCTGAACGGCATCTTCTTCCGGGACCTCAAACTCGCTGAACCGGAGGTCTATATGGATGCCGTCGGTGACGACCTAGGCGCGACGTGCGGCAACATTATCAACTGCTCGTACAAGCTCTTCGCCCAGACCAAACCGGACGCAGTACTGGTTCTCGGCGACACGAACAGCTGTCTCTCTGTCATTGGCGCGAAACGTCTTCACATCCCGATCTTCCACATGGAGGCCGGCAACCGCTGCAAGGACGAGTGCCTCCCGGAGGAGACGAACCGCCGCATAGTTGACATCATCTCGGATGTCAATCTGGCATATTCAGAGCACGCGAGAAGGTACCTCGCCGAGTGCGGCCTGCCGAAGGAGCGGACCTACGTGACCGGGTCGCCGATGGCCGAGGTGCTGCACCAGAACCTCGCCGAGATCGAGGCCTCGGATATTCATAAGCGGTTGGGGTTGGAGAAGGGAAAGTATATTCTTTTGTCCGCCCACCGCGAGGAGAACATCGACACCGAGAAGAACTTCCGGAGCCTCTTCAATGCGGTAAACGCGATGGCAGCCAAGTATGACATGCCGGTTTTATATTCATGCCACCCGAGGTCCCGCAAACGCCTGGAGCAGAGCGGCTTTAAGCTCGATCCACGTGTCATCCAGCATGAGCCGCTCGGTTTCCACGACTACAACTGTCTCCAGATGAACGCCTTCGCTGTGGTCAGCGACTCAGGCACACTCCCGGAAGAAAGTTCATTCTTTACCAGCGTAGGCCATCCGTTTCCTGCCATCTGCATCCGCACCTCAACCGAGCGTCCCGAGGCCCTTGACAAGGCCTGCTTTATCCTCGCCGGCATCGATGAGAGGAGCCTTCTGCAGGCCGTGGACACCGCCGTGGAGATGAACCGCGCCGGCGACTTCGGCCTTCCTGTCCCGACCTACACCGACGAGAATGTCTCCACCAAGGTTGTCAAGATCATCCAGTCCTACACCGGCATCGTCAACAGGATGGTCTGGAGGAAGTCATAAAACTCATGCAAAATGTTGTGCACAATATGGGTGCATGAAACATGGAAAAATTGCACTTTTTGAGTGCGATTGCTATCTTTGCAATAGTATTGCATAGATATACAAAATTAATTGAGTATGGTTGACGAGGCGTTATACGAATACATGCGTTTGCAGCTGGAACTTACGACCAGCAGTTTTCACAGGTATCTTTATGAACGTGTGAACTGGACTTCCCGTATGATCGCGATCACAGGGGCAAGAGGAGTCGGCAAATCCACGATGATCCTGCAATATCTTAAGGAACAGGCTTCGGATTGCAAGTTTCTATACATATCCGCTGACCATACATATTTCAGCACTCACTCTCTCGTCGAGGTTGCGGATGAGTTCTCGAAGGATGCTGGCCATTTGCTCGTCATAGACGAAGTTCACAAGTATTCTGACTGGTCCCGCGAACTCAAGCAGATATATGACACTCATCCGGACATGAGGGTGATTTTCTCAGGATCTTCCATACTGGACATCATGGACGGTGTCGCTGATCTCAGTCGAAGGGTACTACCTTATACGCTGTATGGTTTGTCCTTCAGAGAGTATCTGGAACTGTTTCACAACATAAACGCATCTAAGTATTCACTTGACGAGATACTCGCGGGCAAGTCACGTATTGACGGTGTGCTTCATCCTCTCCCTCTTTTCAGACGTTACCTTGCAGAGGGCTACTATCCATTTGCATTGGAGGGAGATTTCCCGATGAGGATGCAGAATGTCATAACAAAAACGATAGAATCAGACATCGCACAGTATGCCGAACTAAAGGCACCGACAGCAAAAAAACTAAAAAAGATGCTGGCTGTTATCTCGACACTTGCTCCGTATAAACCTAATGCGGATAGCCTTGCGTCTGAAATCGGAGTCAGCCGAAACAGCGTCTCAGACTATCTCGCGTTGCTGGAGAAGGCTCAGCTGATAGGTCAACTTAGGGACGATACGGGAGGCATGAGGGGACTGGGCAAAGTGGAGAAGGTCTATATTGACAACCCAAGTCTGATGACAGTCTTGTCCGGAGGGAAAGCTGACATAGGGAACATGAGGGAAACTTTTTTCTACAACCAGATGCGTGTGGAGAATGATGTGGTTTCCTCACGTCAGTCTGATTTCGTCATCGGTGACCGCACATTTGAGATCGGTGGCCGTAATAAAGGAAAAAGACAGATTGAGGACCTTCCGGATTCCTATATCGTAAAGGATGACATTGAATTCGCTCACGGCAACACGCTGCCCCTTTGGTCTTTCGGCCTAAATTACTGATAGCAGACGCGGCTATTTTGACCACATGGATCTTTAAATATATTAACACAATAGCAATGGAACTTAATGGTTAGTGGTCAAATTTTGGACCCGGAGAAAGGCCCCTTACCTTAGCCGGAAAAACGAGACCAATGTACAGCAGCGAAGACTTGTGGAGGTTATATGTGGAGTACCAGAGCGAGTGGGTGCCGCGCGGTTTGACGATGCTGGCGGTTCTGTCGCAGGACGAGCTGCTGGAGTTCGAGCGCATGCTGGAAACCGCCCCGGAGGTCTATGACTATTGCGCCAACATGACGGACGAACAGCTGAACCACCTGATAGCGTTCATCTCGCGGAACAAGGAGAGCGTGTTCCTTGAGCTGAGGCATGTGAAGGAGGACCGTGACGCGAAGGCCCGCGCCCTGGAGGAGAAGGACCGAATCATTGCCGAACAGGAAACAGAGTTGACAAGGAAGGACCGCGTCATCAGGGAGAAGAACAAGGCTCTGGAGAAGGACAGCATCGTGAACTGCGACGAGACGTGGTGCAAGGTGAGGCGGTTCAACAAGTACATGAAGAAGTACATGTGGGTTCTTGTGAACAAGGCCGAGAGGATAGTGATCTTCTTCCACGATGAGGGGTCGAGGGGCCGGAAGGTCCTCACGGACTTCATGGGCGAGGCCGAGGTGAGGGCTATAATGACCGACGGCTACACGGCGTACAACTTCCTCGACGGGAGGCTGGGAGTCGACCACCTGATCTGCATGGCGCACGCGCACGTGAAGTTCAAGAAGGCCCAATGGAACAGGCGCTGAGCTACTTCGACCACTTCAAGGACGGCCTTTTCCTTTACCGCAGGGACGGGCGATAGCCGATAGACAACAACCTTGCGGAACGTCAGGTGAGACCGTTCACGGCATTGCGTAAAGTGATCCAGCACTACGGCAGTGACGAAGGCGCAGAGACGGCCTCGGTCTATTTGAGCGTGGTGAGCACGGTAAAGCTTGCGGGGGTGTCGGTGTGGCGTTTCCTCGGAGACTTCTTCGAGGACGCGGTGACAGGCGGCAGGAAGCATCTTGGACACCTGAGGCTGTCGCCAGCGTAGAAAAAGTGAAAAAATAATCAACAAGAAATACCAAAAACGGACAAAAATTGGCCTTGCGACGGGTCGAGCGGACGCTATGTCTCTGACTTTGAGCATAGTCCAAAAATTGACCACTAACTGAAGGCTCTATGATTTCAAACAACATTTGGTCCTCTTCGCCTTTGAACACGGCCAGAATGGAGACATTCTCGTTCAAAAGGCTCCTGCTTGTACGATAGGTACTCAGGCCGAGGCAGTATGTGAGCTATTTGGAGGAAAGAAAGAAGACATAAAGGTAATCGGTATTCGTCACGGAGAGAAGATGTACGAAACCCTTCTTACTAAGGAGGAATGTGCTAAAGCGGAAGATATGGGCAACTTCTATCGTGTACCGGCAGATAATCGTACTTTGAATTACGATAAGTTCTTTACCGAAGGCAATAAGAAGGCCGTAACTATCGACGAATTTAACTCCGACAACACCTATCGTCTGAACCTCGAGGAAACCAAGGCTAAGATTGCCAGTCTTGAATATATTCAGAATGAACTTAACGGAATCTCAAATCTCGTCAAGTAATGAGGATACTTGTAACCGGTGCTAAAGGGTTCGTAGGAAAGAATCTTTGTGCACAACTGAATAACATAAAAGAGGGAAAGGCTAAATGCTATGGAGACCTCGTAATAGACGAAGTCTTCGAGTACGATATCGATTCTACTCCGGAAGAACTTAACGAGTGGTGTCAGAAATGTGACTTCGTATTTAATCTCGCCGGTGTAAACCGTCCTAAGGACCCGGAGGACTTTATGAAGGGCAACTTCGGTTTTGCCAGCACCCTTCTTGACACCCTTAAGAAACACGGAAACAAGGCCCCTGTGATGCTCTCCAGCAGCGCCCAGGCCTCGCTTACAGGCCGTTTTGGAAACAGCGAGTACGGACGAAGCAAGAAAGCAGGGGAGGACCTCTTCCTTCAGTACGGGGAGGAGAATGGGGTGAAGGTTCTGGTTTACCGTTTCCCTAATCTCTACGGCAAATGGTGCCGTCCGAACTATAACAGTGCAATCGCTACCTTCTGCAACAATATCGCCAATGACCTTCCTATTACCGTCAATGACCCGAGTGTAGAATTGGAGGTTCTTTACATTGACGACCTTGTAGAGGAGATGATTTGCGCACTTAAAGGCGAAGAGCATCACTGTGAATTCGAGGGTCTGGAGGTGGTTCCGAACCCGGAAGGCAGGTACTGCTACTGCCCTGTTACCCACAAGGCAACACTTGGAGAAATCGTTGATCTGCTCCATCAGTTCAAGGAGATGCCTAAGACCCTGATGATACCTGAGATTCCCGCTGACAGCTTTGCCAAGAGGCTTTACAGCACTTATCTGAGTTATCTTCCGAAAGAAGGCGCAATCTTCGACTTGAAGATGAACGTGGATGACAGAGGGTCCTTCACCGAACTGGTTCACACCCTTAACTGCGGTCAGGTCAGCATCAACATCAGCAAACCTGGAATCACCAAAGGCCAGCACTGGCACCATACCAAATGGGAGCAGTTTATCGTGGTCAAAGGCCACGGACTGATACAGCAGCGCACGGAAGGCTCTGACGAGGTGATTGAATTCGAGGTGAGCGGCGACAAGATCCAGAGCGTGATAATGCTCCCCGGCTACACCCACAACATCATCAATCTCTCAGAAACTGAAGATCTCGTGACGGTGATGTACTGCAACGAAATCTTCAACCCGAATCGTCCTGATACCTATTTCGATCCGGTAAAATAAGCGAACACAAGCACTAAAAGACAAACAGCTATGGCAAATTCATATTCAGACATACATTTCCAGGAGAATGGCAAGCTCAAACTCCTCATCATTGTCGGCACCCGTCCTGAAATCATACGTCTTGCCGCGGTCATCAACAAATGCCGCAAATACTTCGACGTGATTCTAGCCCACACCGGCCAGAACTACGACTATAACCTTAACGGAGTATTTTTCAAGGACTTAAAGCTCGCAGACCCCGAGGTATATATGAACGCCGTGGGCTCTGACCTGGGCGAGACAATGGGCAATATCATCGCGGAGAGTTACAAACTGATGGTCGCAATCAAGCCTGACGGAGTTCTTGTTCTGGGAGATACCAACAGTTGCCTTAGCGTAATCGGCGCCAAGCGTCTTCACATCCCGATTTTCCATATGGAAGCCGGCAACCGCTGCAAGGACGAATGCCTCCCTGAGGAGACTAACCGCCGCATCGTGGACATAATTTCCGATGTGAACATGGCCTACAGCGAGCACGCCAGAAGATACCTTGCCGACTGCGGTCTTCCTAAGGAGCGCACTTATGTCACCGGTTCCCCTATGGCAGAAGTCCTGCACGAGAACCTCGCAGAGATAGAGGCCAGCGACGTACACAAGAGACTTGGCCTAGAGAAAGGAAAGTACATCCTGCTTAGCGCACACCGCGAGGAAAACATCGACACCGAAAAGAACTTCCTCAGCCTCTTCAACGCCATCAACGCTATGGCTCAGAAGTATGATATGCCGATCCTCTATAGTTGCCATCCTCGCAGCCGTAACCGTCTCGCCGCTTCGGGCTTCCAGCTGGACCCACGCGTCATTCAGCACGAGCCTCTCGGATTCCACGACTATAATTGCCTGCAGATGAATGCCTTCGCAGTAGTCAGCGACAGCGGCACCCTTCCTGAGGAATCATCTTTCTTCACCTCTGTGGGACATCCTTTCCCTGCCGTCTGCATCCGCACCAGCACTGAGCGTCCGGAGGCTATAGACAAGGCTGACTTCATCATCGCCGGCATTGACACCAAGAGCCTGCTCCAGGCGGTGGACACCGCAGTGGAACTCTGCCGCGACGGCTCCCACGGCATCCCAGTCCCTGATTACGTCGATGAGAATGTCAGTACGAAGGTGGTGAAGATTATTCAGAGTTATGTGGGGATTGTGAATAAGATGGTGTGGAGGAAGGAGATATAATTGAAAATCTTGGGAATTTTATACCTTTCCCTGTGTAAGTGGCGATGATCTGATTAATGAAAGGGCAGAAAGTCTTAAAAGACTCCGGGACAAGATTGTCCAGAAGAGTGATGAGAAGGAGCCATCATTTTTGTTAGTCTTGACTGCCGTGGGTGGTGCATACAAACGTGAAGATGGAGTATATGTTGCTCCAATTAATATGCTAAAACCGTGATAATGCGTTCGGTATAATGGTCCTCTGAAACTGGATATGTAGTTAAGACAAATCAAAAACACTTAACTTTGTCGTCGAATATGGGAAAGACACCACACAAAAAATACACGCCTGAGTTCAAGGCCCAAGAGGCCATTGAGGCTCAGAAAGAACATTGGGCGCTGGCGGAGTTGGCAATGAAGTATCACCGACCATGATATCGTATTGGAAGGCGAATCTGACAGCAACCTTGAGATTATGCGTAAGATTGACCATCAATACACATAGTATCCGAAATCATTAACTCTGACCAAGGATGCCAATACACTAGCAAAGAGTGGCTGGAGGCCTGCTTATCCCATGAGATTAAGGTCAGCATTGACGGCTGAGCACGGTGCCTGGACAACATCTGGATAGAGCGCGTGTGGAGGACCATCAAGCGGGAATACATCTACTTGAACCCAGAGAATAACGTGGCCGCTTTGCGGTGCGGAATCACGGGCTTCATTGACTATTACAACAACCGACGCTGCCACCAGAGAATCGGGCACAAGATCCCAATGCGATGGCCGCATAGTAAGGAAAATATATGGTAATCTCAAAAAGAATTACTAACTTCGTAGCCCCGCTCTGGACGCGGAGCACCACCTATCGGGAGGGCTCTGCTCCGAGGAGAGATTGACTTAACAGGGACTTAACTCTGTCCAAGCAAAGGGCACCACTATAGATATAATGGCACAGATTATTTCGATACTACATATTTCTGACCTCCATCGTATCACTAAAGACAATGTGGATTGTCTTAGAGCCTCGTTTGAGGTCGAGAAGGATTACTATAGTAGAAAAGGGATCCCTCAACCCTCCTTTGTGGTGGTGAGTGGAGATATTATCAATGGAAGCAATGAACAAGATGCCGTTAAGGCAAGAGAAGAGATCAGAGCACAGTATCAGGTGGCAAGTCAGTTTTTAGTCGGTTTATGTGAGGTGTTCTTTGATGGATGCAGAGACCGTGTGATAATTGTTCCTGGAAATCACGACATGAGCCGTTATGCTTCTATTCAAAGTATGTCCAAGATAGATGCCGGAGACTTGTCTCCGTTTGTCAACTCTTTGTGGGAAGAAAACTCAAACATTCGATGGAGCTGGAAAGACCTATCTTTCTATAACATCACGGACATTGATGTGTATAACGCAAGGTTCCAAGACTTTATTGATTTCTATGATGATTTTTACCGACAAGGCGGTGTGAATCGATCTTTCCCGAAGGATCATAAGCGACAATCATACATGATAGACTATAAGAAAGAAAATGTTACATTTGCTTGCTTCAATAGTTGCTATCATCTTGACCACTTGCAAGGCAGCGGTTATATATCGCCAAATTCATTATCGTCCTTGTCCCGAGAATTGCTGGCGAAAAAGCGTCAAGGGCGTTTTATAGTAGCCGTGTGGCATCACCATACTCAAGGGCTTCCAAAGGAGAACAACTATCTTAACTATCATATATTGGATAATATGACCAAGTATGGCATTCGGTTAGCTCTGCATGGTCATCAGCATATTAGTGGGATACTGAATGAGTATCGTGACATCTTTACTCAAGAGCAGATGTGGCTTGTAAGTGCCGGAACCGTATACGGAAATACAAGCGACATGGTTCCGGGTACTAAGCGTCAGTTTAATTTGCTGCGAGTTGAGCGAGAAGATACGACTTGCAAAATCACTTTGCAGTCCAGAATAGACATTACGATGCAGAACCAGGAGCCTGTCTGGGAGGATGGACTGATAGGACGTTCCAATAAAACGGAATATTCATTTAATGTGGAATTGGAGCCAATTGAGATAAAAGAAGAAGATGAGGTCCTTAATGCAGAAATTAATCGTATTGGGCGGGAAGCAGAAAGAACTGGTAATTTTGCTTTGGCGATTGACCAACTTTTAGGATTAGATATCAATCACCCGATAGTTAGGAGTTTTCTTGTTGACTATTTGATAAAAGATAATAATTCTCAACGAACAATTGAGTTATTATCAGATAGCCGTAGCGTCAGTGAAGCTATTATTTTCATTGAAGCTTGTATCAAGGCCCGCGATGCGTCCTCATTGGCCTCTTTCTTGAACAAGACAGATGCCAGTATTCTCAATGATTCTAGTGTGAAAAGCCTATTGTTGGAAGCAAAAGCAATATTGAAGGTATGAAGTTTCAGATAGACATAAAAAAAGTAATAAAACTGCTTGCGAAGGACATATATGATTCTCCCTATGCCTTGCTTCGGGAAAATCTACAGAATGCTTATGATGCCGTATTGATGCGGAAGCAGGCCGACCCGTCATATACTGATGAACGGATTGAAATAACTATTGAAGCCGGAAAGGTGGTCATCGTGGATAATGGCATTGGGATGACAGAGGCGACAGTGGAAAACAATTACTGGAAAGCAGGCTCAAGTGGGAAAAATACCGAAGAAGCCAGGAGAGCAGGAGTAGTAGGCACTTTTGGTATTGGCGCGATGGCGAATTTTGGCGTTTGCAACAAATTGGAAGTCAGAAGTAGGTACTACGCATCCGAGCAGACTATAGTAACTTCAGCCGATTTGGAAAGTATATCACTTACGGAAGAATGCATCAATACAAGCAAGTTAAACGATGCTTCACTTCCAATAGGTACAAAGGTGACAGCTTTTTTGCAGGCAGGTTATCATATGCAAGAAAACGATGCTCTCACCTACCTAAATCCATTCATCCAATACTTGCCAATTCCGGTGTACTTCAATGGCAGGCTTGTCAGTCAACACAGATATAAGGATAGCGTGATGATAAACGATGTCAATTCTATTCTGTGCGAAAAAGAAGTTTCAGCAAGAGGCATTACTTGTCATCTTACCATGAAGATGCTCCGGCATACAAATGGGTTAGTCAGCGTTTTTATCAGCAATATTTACAGGAATGGCATTCATTTGCCTGGAGAGATTGCACTCCGTCAAGATATGGGTACATTATATGGATATCGAAATGGATTTGGATTAGCCTCTATACCAGTGGCCTCTAATTTCCGATGGGGCGGAGCGGCTAATCTTAATACTCTGGTACCCACTGCAGGCCGCGATTCTCTGACACGCGAGAGTATAGATTTGATATCTGTTTTGATTGCTTCTGTAGAGGAGAGCCTTATACCTATTATGGCTGGATATGATTCCTGCGACCTTAATCGAGCATTCTTGCAGTATTTATATTCACATACAGACATAATTCAAAGTTGTGCCGGTTTGGTAAGAATACTCAGAAAACCTACAGAAGATCGCATCCCGCTCAACTCGGTTTCGGCTCAAATGAATGGACGTCAGGTAATGTATTACGACGGGCATGATGCCAGTATCATCAATCAGTTTGCCAACGAACAAACTTATTTGTTGATTCTTGGTAATGACACCTTGCGTCGAAATATATTCTCCACATATTTGACCGTGAAAGGTATTCCTTCAATACCCGACAAAGTCACAATCATTAAAAAATACAATTTCGCTGATTTGGATACATCCGAGAATTCCATCATCTTCCGGATAGAATCTATACTTGAGCACGATTACTTCATTAATAAAGTTAAAGTTATTTTTGCCGAGATATCTCACGGGCAGCCTTCAAAAGTTGAGAAGGAATCAAATACTGTAGTCCTCTATATAGACCGTCATGGTAGAGGTATGGATTATTTGCGGGATGTATATAAGTCGGAGTATGGATTGTTCGATGGTTTTGTGAAGGATTATGTACGCCAGCATATATATTCAAAGATAGCGGAGTATTGTCCTTCTTCCACTCGTGAAGGAGCCGAGGCGTTGAAAAGAATAATGCTTCAGAAGCGCGACCTCTTTTCCATCGAAGAAGACGAAATTGGCGGTGTAGATGATGTGATTAAAGACTATCTGTCTGGTAAAGCCACTCTTGCTGAGGTACATAGGGCAAGCGCACAGGCAATTAATAGTCAGAGGCAGAAATTGGTAAGCAAGGAAGTAGGCTCCGTGGAGAGTATCCTCCCTAATGTTTCAAAAGAGACGCCTATAGAAGCTTTGACCCATAATGCGGAATATGCTGCTCTTTCTGCCCTTCCGCCAGTCAATGCCCGTAATATAGACACGAAATTGAAGCTATTGACTACAGATGTGGAATATCCCGCACTAAACGGACACAAAATGTTCCTCGCGTTGTCAAATAGGCTGTATGAGCGTTATAGCGACTTTTTCTTTGAACCTCATACTACAAAAGTTATATGGAGCACACACAAGATTGTGTATGTGTTTACTCATGCTTCCAATCAGGTATCAATGTATTATGACATAGATTTAGAGACTGTTTTGCCGAATGAAATGACAGGCGGCCGCCCGATAGTTACAACCACAATCTTAACTGAAGGCAAAATCTTTGTCCCGATTATACCAGAGATGTATAACTTTTTTGATATAGCACAACATCAAGGGAAAATGGAGTTCTATGTGCGGTTTGATACATTGAATTAAAGATTCTTATATAGTCTAGCATGTCGCTTGAGCGACAGTTTAGCTTAAGCAGAAAGAAACATAACGAATACTAACGATATAAAAGATCTAAGTATATGACAAAAATTTGAAAACATTGATTCGATATCGGTCTGTGTGGTTCATAAGGCATTGTGAGATGTAGTCTAGTCCATATTTGAACAAGCTCACAGCCCTTCGCCCATGCTTCAGGACCTTTATCGGTTTGATGTTTTCGTGAATAAAAATTCCAACAAGGTAGCACCACACGTACGCAATCATGATGTTGGAGAACAGATTGGACATACGCTCACGATCCCAGACATGCGAGCCTTCGATGTTGAAGCCGCTTGACTTCAGCCCCTTGAACATATTATGAGAAGCTTCTCATAACTCATTCCAGCAGATGAAGAGTCAACTCGGATTTGACCGTCAGCGCAACTGGTCGGAAGAAGGCAAGATGAGTAGACTGCTGATTCTGCATAAGCCGTTCTCATCTACCCTTGAGGTGCTTTATGAGATGCGCTCAATAAGATGTGTGGAGCACACCGGAAGGGCAAAACATATCATTCCGTTTGTCTGTGTTCAGATTGACATCGCCAACGCTTTCATCTTCAAAATCCCTGATGGCTGTGCCCCGAAATACACTTCTAGGAAGAAGGACGCACCGCATCGAGGTCGCCCGGCTAAGCCGAAAACTTCGGAGCTGGAGCATTAATTGTACAAAATGAAGCAAAATTCACGAGAATTAACGAACTTTTGATTGCGAGAAATATCGCATAAATAACACAAATGGGTATGGATAATCAGAATGTATTATATCCTTCATTATTCGAGGATGACTATATTATGAGATCAATGGGAACTATTGTTACTCAACCAGATGTTGCCCTAACTGAACTTGTCGCTAATGCGTGGGATGCCGGTGCATCTCATGTAAAAATATTTATTCCTGATCAAGTTAATGAAGTATTATGGATAGAAGACGATGGCGTGGGCATGACAGAAGACGAATTTCAAAACCATTGGATGAAGATGCGCTATAACAGACTTCGCACTCAAGGAAAGAATGTTGTATTTCCTATTGGTATCATTGGAAATAGGACGGCTTTTGGAAGAAATGGCGTTGGAAGACATGGTTTATTCTGTTTTGGTGACCAATATAAAGTAATTACCCAAAAAGATGGGAAAAAATTAACTCTTACAGTTAAACAGAATGTTGGTCATAATCCTATGGCCGTGGTAGATAAATCAACTGAAGCGTCTTCAGAGCATGGTACGAGATTGGAAGTCATTGTTGAAAAGAATCGACCTAACGTAGAAAAGATTAGAGAGATTCTTTCGGCAAGGTTCCTTCATGACCCTCAGTTTTCTGTAGAGGTAAATAATATGGAACTCAATCTAGAGTCCCTAGCTTCAGAAGATCCAAAAGAGATTGATGTTGAAGGAACTCAAATACATTTGACTGCCTATTTCATTGATACAACAAAAACAAGTAGGAAAAGTATTTTTCAAGGAATTGCTTTTTGGCAGAGTGGTCGATTAGTTGGAAATCCGTCATGGTCTTTAGGTAACAGAATGGTGTTAGATGGACGCACTAGTCTAGCAAAGAGATATACGTTTGTTATTAAATCTAATGATTTGTCTGATTGGGTTAAAGATGATTGGAGTGGATTCCGTGATAGTGATGACATGCAGAAAGTTTATGATGCTGTTTCTACGTTCGTTGATGAATGTTTAGAACATGTTTCTGCTGCTACCATTGAATTAGTTACCGAGAATTTAGATTCTTCAATAAAGCAGTCATTAAAGGATGTGAATCCCTTATTTCGAATGGGGGTCAATCAGGTTATAAAGACTATTGTTGAGGAAAGTCCCAAAGTGAAGCAAGATTCAGTTGACTTAGCCATTAAGACACTGATCAATTTTGAAAAAGCAAAGAATGGTCGTGACCTTTTGGAAAGATTATCTAATTTGAGCCCAGATGATCTTGATGGATTAAATGAACTTCTCGGAAAATGGAACGTTAGTGATGCTATGATAGTTCTTAATGAGATAGATAGAAGGTTGACCATTATTGAAGCTATTAGAAAACTTTCTTCAGACAACACAACAGATGAACTTCATGTTTTGCATCCTATGATAGCGGAATCAAGATGGTTATTTGGTCCAGAGTATGAGTCGTCTGAATACATCTTTAACCGACAAATGAAGACGGCTGTTGCAAACATTTTTGGAGAAAATAAATTCTATAAAGCAGACGCAAACTACAGTAAAAGACCGGATCTAATATGCTTGAATAATAGCACGATTGGAGTTACTGGCATTGAGGATATTCCCGATGAATCTGGAATTGTCCATGTGAGAAAACTGCTACTTATAGAACTGAAGAAGGGAGCATTTAAGATTGGTAGAACTGAACGTAATCAAGCGCAAGGCTATATAGAGGACCTTCTTAAATCAAATCTTGGAGTTAATTGCCAAATAGTAGGATTTATAGTGGGAGCATCATTATCTGATAACATTGAATATAAGACAAAAATAGGTGATAATGGAATGCTATATTCTACAACGTATGACAAACTTGTTGATACGGCAGAAAAACGCATGTTTGGGTTGCGTCAAACCATTGCATCAAGATATGAAAACGTACCAGGTATGACTCTTTATGCACAAGCAAAATTAAGTTTGTAATTCACTAGTGTCCAAGGGATATATCTTTTGTTATTCGCAAAATATTGTTAATGAATTATTTATGGGTAAAAATGGCGCGTACAGATTTGAATTGATTCTGCAAGCGCCTCTTTGATGGAATCGTCAAGAAGTAATGTGAAGACAAGTATGTGAGGACTTTTACATGTTGGAATCAACTTCTTGTGATTATATACGGACAACTCTTCAATTGTGACAGCCTCGGAGAGGTAATCAGTATGATTGATGCCATAAAGAATAAGAGTTAACATCTCGGATTAGTAAACCTCCGAAAACATCGACTATCAGGACTGCCAGAGAAAAGTACTTTTGCGTCAAATACTAAAATCCATGATGACGAAGGAAGAGGTTGCCCAAGTGATAGCCTTCTGCGACGAGAACAAAATCAGTTACAAACAGCGAATGTTGGAGCTTATAATTAACCCATAGAACTTCTATGATACTAGCGTAAGTACGTCCTAAAAGAGTATGGAGAGCACAATCGGAAAGCCCTCCGTGAACTCCGGACCGATAGGTGGGTAAAATTAACCAACTAGAATCAAGTTGATACGACATGATCCAACTTGGAAAAGTTGCGTCCAGCTTGAAATCAAATATACAAGTCGTTCTTAATCGGATGCTTACGCCGAAACGACCGGAATGAGATATATAAACGGAAATATGATGAGCCGGATGCGGAAAACGAAGGGGAGTAGTCGGCTACCTCGGTTAAATAGAAAACATTAAACTACTATCCCTACGTAATCGCGGAGACGCTTACTTTCAGTTGAAGATAATCGTTTACTCTAATAAACGCGATTTACGCGTTAACAGTTTACACCACAAACAAATACTCCTGAAAAGTGCACCTTCATATCTGCCTGTATATCAGGCAGCCTTTGCTTAGTGACTCAACTTTCGGACACTTATGTCTGCAATACGGCTTTCACTTAACGATTACATACTCATAATAAAACAATATTTTCTAATTCAAAATATAATAACATAGAAGTACTAAAGTTGCTTACACTCTGCTTTATGCTATGCTTGTGAGATACTTATATTCAAGTATCCATTCGTCAGAGAGGGGCTTTCTATTTAATAGAACGAGTAATTAAAGAACCGCATTCGTATTTACGATGTAATATTCTTTTTAAGTCGCATCAAGAAATACAACTAAAAATATGTTACAATCAAACGTATCTTTGGAGGGCAAGACTGTCCTCGTTACTGGTGCCGCTGGTTTTATCGGTGCCAATCTTGTGAAAAGACTATTTTCTGATATAAAAGAGATTAAAGTAATCGGGATAGACTCTATCACCGATTACTACGATGTCAATATCAAATATGAACGGCTAAAAGAAATCGAAGGACTCAAAAGGGATTGGGTATTCATAAAAGGCAGCATCGCTGATAAAGAATTGGTAGAAAAAATATTTACCGAATATCATCCAGCTGTGGTTGTCAATCTCGCCGCTCAGGCAGGAGTTCGCTACTCCATTACCAATCCGGATGCATATGTGGAGAGCAACCTTATCGGATTCTATAATCTTCTTGAGGCTTGCCGTCACCACGAGGTGGAACACTTGGTCTATGCATCCTCATCATCCGTATATGGTTCAAATAAGAAGGTGCCATATAGCACAGATGACAAGGTGGACAATCCAGTCAGTCTCTATGCAGCAACCAAGAAGAGCAACGAATTGATGGCTCACGCATACAGTAAGCTTTATGACATACCTTCTACAGGTCTAAGATTCTTCACGGTCTATGGCCCTGCAGGTCGCCCTGATATGGCTTATTTTGGATTTACTAACAAACTGAGGGAGGGTAAAACCATACAGATTTTCAACTACGGTAATTGCAAGAGGGACTTCACATATATAGATGACATTGTCGAGGGCGTAGTTCGTGTAATGCAACACGCTACAGAGCGTAAGACCGGAGAAGATGGTCTTCCAATACCTCCATATAAGGTATATAACATCGGAAATAGCAATCCTGAGAACCTGCTAGACTTCGTGACTATCCTCCAGGAGGAACTCATTGCTGCAGGGGTTCTTCCTGCAGACTATGACTTCGAGTCACATAAGGAACTGGTCCCTATGCAACCTGGTGATGTGCCTGTGACATACGCTGACACTACCCCTCTTGAGGAGGACTTCGGCTTCAGACCGAACACCAACCTGAGAGATGGATTGAGGAGATTCGCACAGTGGTATGCGATGTATTATGGGATAAGAGACAATCTTTAAATTCATCTCTTTAACCCATATTAAGGGTATGATTGTCATATTAACTATTTCATAACACTATTTGAGATTGTTATTCTATACTCTACAAAGTATACAATTTTGTTTGGACCATTATTATAGTAAGTAATCGAAATAATTGTTAATATTTCACATAGTATTGGTCTAACATGTATATATTATCCGTCCAATCGTGGACACAATAAAGCAATTATATGAATATAATAAAACGTATCTGCAATTGGTACTTTTCTCGAAAGGCATTACCGTTTTGGTGCATTCTTTTGATGGATTGTGCCATTGTATTTCTCTCCGGATATTTCGTATTTTATATTTTATACGGGGAAACTGCACTAAAGCAACAAATAGGCCAAGTATCACTAGGACTTTTAGTCTGTTTGATCCTATATATCATCGCATTTTTCGCATTCCATACATATAAGGGTGTAATGCGTTATTCCAGTTTTGTGGATTTGCATCGGGTAGCTTATTCCACGATAGCTGCTGGAATAGGAGTATGTATATTACATCAGATTCAAGTACATACTGGTATAACCCCATATATAGTTATACCTAGATTTGAGAGTGCTATTCTCATATTTATCGTTGCAACTATGCTGATGTGGGGACTAAGGATTATTGTCAAAAGTCTTCACGATACTTATCGAGGTAATGACAGTATCCAGAAAGTATTCATTTATGGTTGTATGCAAGGTGGTATCGCCTTGGCAAAAAGTTTAAGTGATGAATCACCTCAGAAATATAGACTACGCGGTTTTATTTCAAATGACAAGTCATTAAGTGGATCTTGGCTATTAGGAGAGCAGGTATATTATGATGACGATTCGGTCGTGGAGGTGATGAAGAAGTATCACGTGACTGCATTGTTGGTTTCACCTCTAAGGAGAGATAAGTTTATAAAAAGAACAACTCTAATTGATGCTCTGATAAAGGCTGGCATCAAGATTCTTATATCTCCTCCAGGTGTTGAGGAGTGGGATGGAAAAAGTGAGTTGTCTCATCACCAATTAAGAGAAGTAGAAATAGAAGATCTTCTTCCAAGAGAGAAGATAGAGGTTGATTTGGAGGCCATTGGGGCTATGCTTAGAGGTAGGCCTATTCTTATTACAGGGGCTGCAGGAAGTATCGGAAGCGAGATGGCACGTCAAGTCGCAAAATTCCATCCATCAAAACTAATCTTAATAGATCAGGCAGAAACTCCAATGCACGATGTCCGTCTTTATATGGCGAATAATCATAGCGACTTGGATGTTGAGACCATAGTTACCAGTATCTGTAAGCCTGAAAGAATGGAACAAATTTTCAATAAGTACAGACCGGAATATGTATTTCATGCTGCTGCTTACAAGCATGTTCCGATGATGGAAAATAATCCAGCTGAAGCTGTTCAGAATAATATATATGGCACGAGGGTTATCGCTGATTTGGCCGTCAAATATGGAACTAAGAAGTTTGTGATGATTTCAACTGATAAGGCAGTAAACCCTACCAATGTAATGGGATGCTCAAAGAGAATCTGTGAAATTTATTGCCAGTCGCTGAACAAGGCTATTCTAGATGGAAAGATAAAGGGAATTACACAATTTGTTACCACCAGATTTGGAAATGTACTAGGTTCAAATGGCTCTGTTATTCCGATATTCAAGGAACAGATAAAGAAAGGGGGACCAGTAACTGTCACTCATAAGGATATCATTCGCTTTTTTATGCTCATACCCGAAGCTTGTCGTCTAGTTCTTGAAGCTGGAACGATGGGTAAAGGAGGAGAGATTTTCGTGTTTGATATGGGAAAACCCGTTCGCATAGCTGAACTTGCGCAAAGAATGATAGATCTTTCAGGGGCGAAGGATATTGAAATAAAATATACTGGACTTCGTGACGGAGAGAAACTTTATGAAGAGGTGCTTTCGGACAAGGAACGAACTGTTCCTACTGTTCATCCACAAATTATGGTAGCTAAGGTACGGGAGTATGAATACGACCTTGTACTCAAGAATGAAGTCGAGCTATATCAATTATCATCTCAAGTTTCGCAAGTGAAAAATAATTGAAATAAAAAAGGCTAAAGGTTTTGATA
>ERZ780105.262-NODE-262-length-17960-cov-11.4093_pt1 | contig 17960 bp, 14 predicted proteins | sample MGYA00511172_ERZ780105 | MGnify/ENA primary metagenome ERZ780105 (study PRJEB29588, sample SAMEA2144299) | human gut metagenome | biome: human gut; feature: human-associated habitat; material: faeces | place: Denmark | collected 2008/2010 ...
AAAAAGGTGTTAAAAAAAAACCCCCCCCCCCCCCCCCCGCCACACGAAACCAAGCCTTCCCATTGAGGCTGTTGCATATCCGGGTGATGATCAAAGACTATCAGAGAGAAAGGTTCCTGCAGCCGTGACACCCAGTATTCGGTAAGATAATGGAAATCTCCTGAGTCCAGGAAATGAATGGCTTTAGAAGGGTATGGGGCCAACCTGCGATGAAGTTTCTCCCTGCCTTCCTCATCACAATAGCAGTCCACTCCTTTCAGGTCCTTACAATCTACACGGATGATATTACGACTTGAAGCAAACGCCTCAAAATCATATACACCCGAAAAATCCAAAACTATAATAGGTAACTTGTTCACAATTATAATATGATTAACTGATGGTTATTGTTATCTAAACTTCGGAGCAAAGATACCTTTCAGCCTTGCGAATCTATCATCTACATCTCCGCTTTCAGCTGCTGTATCATTTGTGCCGACAGCCCCGTTATTTCCATCACAGTCGCTTCATCCATGCCCTTTGTCAGCATCTTCTTGGCAATCTCAAGGCTTTTCTTTTCCATTCCTTTTTCCATTCCTTCAGCAATACCTTCACGCTTGGCGGTGTCTACGGAATTCTTGATGTCGCGATACGCTATCTTACTGGCCTCGTACTCCCTCAATTCCTGCGGAGTAAACTTGGCAATCTCGGCTTCCTCGAAGAGGCGGTCGAAGACCTTGTCGCATAACTCCTTAGGGCGCTGGGTAAGCTTGTAGAGATTCTTCAGTGCATAGAGCCACTTGTCGTAAAGCGTCTCCAGTTTCTCCAGCGATTTGTTAAACTTGGCTATTTCTACATAGATGAACTCCAGCTTGTCGTAGAACACTTTATGAGTGGCGGTATCGCACAGCTGTATACTATGGCGGATTTTTTCCTTTTCGAAGGCTTCCTCGTTCATGTCGAAGTTGAGCAGGGCAACGGTATATACGTAGTTGAGTTTAAAGTCCCAATCATTCCCCTTTGGTGCCTGCTCACGGATAGGGAATGTGGAATAGAACAGGGAGCGGTCCTTGAAATATGCCTGATAGGCATTCTGCATTTCTACGATGAACTTCTCGCCGTTTTCGCCCTCGCAATATACGTCGAAGATGGCTTTGCGGTCGGTGTAGACGTCTCCCACATGCTCAGGGTTGAGATACGAAACGTCCTTCACAACCTGTTTGCCATCAAACAAGCTGTTGAGAAAACAAATCAGCAAATCCTTGTTTATTGCTGTTCCAAAAATTCGCTTGAAGCCGAAGTCGGTCAGCAAGCTGATATATCTTTCTTCTACCTGTCTCATACGCATTTCTTTTTATTCCTTTGCAGGGATACGTTTTGATTCCTTTGTCTCGATACGTTTTATTCTTTTGCAAAGATACTCTGAAATTTAGTAACTTCCAAATATTTAGACTGTTTTTTAGCTAAAATGAGTAAGCGGGCTGGGTAATATCAACCATACAGGAGGCCGTGCTGCTTGAATTCATTTGCCCTGGGCTATGGGGGGCGCAAACCTGACACCCTGAACCAACGGTCACCGGTGCATAGCGGAATTGAAAATCCCTGTACTCGTCGCCGACTTCTGCACCTATTACGCTCCACACCCGAACAAGATGGTCATCTACTACTATGATGCCACAGCCCTTGGCTCTAACTATGCCGTGAACGACCAGGACTTCCATTGGGTGGTTGTCCATGAGTTCGAGCGCAACGGCTTCCGCAAAAACAAGTCTATGGAGAAGCAGCCCGAGTCCGAAGAAGACCTTCTCGAACACCGTACCGACGGCACCGATGCCTTCGAAACACTCTATATCGGCTGCGAGAAGTTCCCACAGCACGATTTATACCCAATAGCGGTTGGTGGAGTGAGATAACCAATATTTTACGTTAATAAGTCTTTAAACATTTGGAATTTCTGCAAATAAATGCTATTTTTGCAAATTAAATAATAATTTATGCCTAATAAAACGAGAATGAATATGAAGAAGATTTTAACAATGCTATTTGCCTTGTTGTTTGCATTTACAATGCAAGCACAGAACATCAAGTTGACACTGAACAATGGTCAAACAGTGAGTGGAAACACTAAATCTTTGTTTATGTACGACAATGGAAGTGAAATCCGTGTTAAAGATAAAAAGAATGGTGAGCATAAAGATTACAAATCGTCTGAGATAAAAGAAGTAAAGTATTTCGACGAGAAAGGAAAAAAATGGATTACATTCGTTCCTCTGATGGCGCAAAAAACTATGCCGAGCGTTTGGGTCAAAAGTCCAAAACCATACAAAGAACCTGTATTTATGATTCCTTTATATGAGGGAAAGAGAGCTACTGCATATATGCATCCAATTACCACTCAGACCAATACCAAGAATTTACAAATAACTGGAAGTGGCTGCATTTATTATTTTAAGGTTAAGGGTGAGGATGTCGCCAGAGCTTTTTGGATGTCATCTGCCATTGGTGTGAAAGCAATGTTGAAAATTGTCTTCAAAGACTTTCCTGAAATGAAGCCTATTATTAAGGAGCTTGATACAGACAAGTTTTATGAAGATCCGACTATGCTCATAAAGAAGTTTGACGAGGCGAAATAATGTACGTTACAAATTTCTTTAGAAAAATATAATGAATCGGAATAAAATAATTGCTACATCACTCCTTGAATGAGAAAAAAAACAGTACCTTTGCGAACAAGAATTCAAAACAAATTATAGTTATGAACAAGCTTTTAATTATGCTATTTTCATTGCTTACTGTTGTGATATTAAGCAGTTGCGATGAAGTGAAAGACTCGCCCCTTTTGTTTAATGCTACTTCAAACACTAATCCTGAATATATAAGGGTCAGCTATTATCCCGAAGAAATAGGTTATACTCTTTACCCTAAGGTATCGAAATACTTCATCTATTCGTACACTTATATTGATGGTGATTTAGAGCTGACATGCACTAACTGCGACAATATTAACTATTCATTAGATTGCAATTTTGGAATAGTAAAAAACAATAAAGGGGAAAATATCTCTGCCACCGAGGAAGAGGTTGGTGTCTCTGTGAAAAATACCGACAATAAGACACTTCGCATTCACTTTGCCAAGTTGAAAGATGAAGATTTGCCGACGGGCTTCTTAGGCGCACGAGCCACTATAAAAGTATATGGTCGAGTAGGAGGAAAAGATGTAACCACAAATATTTCGGTTTATCGCTCAAATCTTCGTAAGCAACCTGATGATGACATTAGTAAAAAGTAAAGACATCAAAGACTATGTGAAGCGAAACACTGCCTAATCATCCTTTCCTATACGCCTTTGTCTTGTGCCAACGCAGGATGAAGGCTTTTCTTTACCAATCCTTCAGCAATACCTTCAAGCTTGGCGGTGTCTACGGAATTCTTGATGTCGCGATACGCTATCTTGCTGGCCTCGTACTCCCTCAATTCCTGCAGAGTATATCTTTCTTCTACCTGTCTCATACGCATTTCTTTTTATTCCTTTGCAGGGATACGTTTTGATTCCTTTGCAAAGATACTCTGAAATTTAGTAACTTCCAAATATTTAGGCTGTTTTTTAGCTAAAATGAGTAAGCGTGCTGGATAATATCAATCGTACAGGAGGGCGTGCTGGGTAATATCAATCGTACAGGAGGGCGTGCTGGGTGATATCAATCGTACAGGAGGGCGTGCTGGGTGATATCAACCTTACAGGAGGGCGTGCTGGGTGAGTTCATTTGCCCTGGGCTATCGGGAAGCTCTGAGGGACCAAAAAGAGAGACTACCAGGCTATAGAAACAGCTTCGGATGATAAACAGGCGGAAATTACTGATTTTTGAAAAACACCAGAGAAAAGAGACATTTTTATCGGAAAAACCCCTTTTAGGTGTCGCATTCCCTACCAATGCGACACCTAAATGATAGGAATGCGACACATAGACAGGGGAATGCGACACCTTTTTCCAAATTATTTTGGTATATTTGCTCCATGATTGCGAAACAGGAGCCATGCCAGACTGCAAGTTCGGCATACCTGTTCATCATGTAGACAAGCCACTTATATTTTTATGAGTGTTCTTCGTCCTGACAATTCAGTGGGCTTGATGGCGCAGTCTTTCCCATCATAGAGGAAAGCACCCTACCCTCTTGATAAATTGACAAACAGAAATACAAGATAAAATATTTACATTAATTATTAATAACAAAACGTGTATGAAAAAGAAACAATTACACAAACCGAAATGGCTCGTCACGATGCTGCTGCTCGTGATGGCTATCCTCATGCCTTATGAGGGGGCATGGGCACAGACGAAGCCTACCAGAGGTAATGGCTCAGTAGACAATCCTTATGAGATATCCTCTGCTGCCGAACTGGCGTGGTTCCGCGACTATGTGAACAAAGAATCTCAATTTGCTTCAGCCATGCTGACTGAAGATATTGACTTGTCAGAGTTCTGCCATGCGGCTGATGCCGCCACAAATACAGAAGAGCTCAGTTGGGATCCTATCGGTAATGGCAAGATGTATTGTGGAACGTTCGACGGCAACGGGAAGACTATTCGCAATCTATACATCAATACCACCTATATATTTAGAGGTTTCTTCGGCTATGCTAATGGTGGCAGTATCAAGAACATCACTTTCGACAATGCGAAGGTGAAGAACACTAATAAATTTGGTACAGGAATATTGACAGGAGGTTTTGAGAAATGTACTATTGAAAACATCAAAATCCTGGCAAACTGTTCGGTAGAAGGAACTGAAAATACAGGCGGAATTGCAGGAGCAGGAGCGGGCTACATCAGCAACTGCGAAAACCGTGCAATGGTGAATGGTACAAATAATGTTGGCGGCATAGTTGGATATGGTGAAGGAAGCCTCCAGAACAGTGCCAACTATGGCGATATATCGGGAGTTGCCCAGGTCGGAAACCTGATAGGATTTGCTGCAGCAGTCAATCTGAACAATGTGCTTGGCGTTGGCAATGTTACTGCGACAGATCAAAAAGGCGGTCTCCTTGTTGGAGAAAGCAATAATCCATGGAGCACCGCTTCTGGCATCTTGGCATACAACAGCAATGCGAAACTTACCATCAAAGGAACTGAGCAGACAGGTGAAGCTGTCAAGGCTATCGGAGAAGGCTCATTGCCTTCTGCTTTTAGGGTAAAAGCATTTTCTGCAGAACAGTTGAAGAGTGGATTGGTTGCTTTTATACTCCAGGGAAATGCCTCAGAAAGTGCAAAATGGGGGCAAAAACTGAACACCGACGATTATCCTATGCTTGGCTCTACGAATAAGGTGTATTCGGATTGTCCTGTGACAATGAAATGCTCAGGCGAGTTGGAAGGTACAGGTAAATATAGCAATACAAAGCCAGCACAAGAGGGCACATTCACGATGCAGCATGGCAATAGTATCACACATCACGAATCAGTGGATGTTACCTGCACAGTAGATGGCACAATTGAATATTGGGAATGTGATGCTTGTAATGAGACTTATTTTGATGAAAGATTGACACAACGAGTAAGTGACATTATTAAGGAGACTGCCACTGGTCACAACTATGATGAGAACGACAAGTGCACGAAGTGCCAGAAAGAAATTCAGTTCGTTAAATTGGGCAACAATAACATAACGATCGAAAAGGTATTTGGTTCGAGGACGAAAATCAGCGGTTACAATCTTTATAAATTTACAGCCCCAGAAGAGGGAGCATTGCTGGTAACGGCAGACAGCCACGGCGAAGACACCTATGGCGCCCTATGGGACAGCCGCACGGCTAAATACTTGATTAAAAAAGGTAGTGGTAATGGTAAAGACTTCAAAATCACCTACGATGTAAAGAAAGGCACCACTTATTATATCGGTGCCAGAGAGCATGATGGCGATGCCATCGAAGGCAACGTCACGCTCTATGTAAATTTGATAAGTAATCAACTACCTGCAGGCGTGACTGGTAAAGGAACCGAGGCGGAACCTTTCATACTGAAGACGGCAGATCATCTGGAGTGGTTCCGTGACTACGTGAATGTAGGTAAGACAAGTGCCTGCGCAAAGATTGCCGATGATGTGGAAGAAATTGATATGAGCACTGTATGCCATAAGGCTGATGCCGAAAAGCAGGTAGCAGAGCTCAATTGGACTCCTATCGGTAACTATTTTAAGCAGTATCAAGGAACGTTCGACGGCAACGGGAAGACAATCCGTAATCTCTTCATCAGCTCCACCTCTGATGAAATTGGTTTCTTTGGCTATGCTGCTGATTGCCGCATCAAGAACATCACTTTCGACAATGCGAAGGTGAAGGGCAATGATAATTATAGTACTGGTATTTTGGCAGGATGTGCAGGTTCTTGTGTGATTGAAAATATCAAGACCACAGGAAACTGTTCGGTAGAAGGAAAATATGAGACTGGCGGAATAGCAGGAAGAGCTAATGGCAACATCAGCAACTGCGAAAACCATGCAATAGTGAAGGGTTTACATTCGGTTGGTGGCATTGTAGGTATCTGCTTCGATTCAGAAAATTCCATCACTTCATGCGCCAATTATGGTGAGATAACAGGCACGGAGGATTTCGTTGGAGGTATAATTGGATATTTTGGTGAAGGAAGCCTCCAGAACAGTGCCAATAATGGCAATATTACGGGAGATGCTCGCGTCGGAAACTTGATAGGATATGCTAATATATGCAATATTAACAATGTGTTGGGTATTGGCAATATTACTGCTAACTATGCAGATTGTAATGGCCTCATTGTCGGATACATTGCAGATGCTTCCAGCTCTGCTTCTGGCATCTTGGCATACAACAGCTGTGCTAAGATGACCATCGATGGAACGGAACTGACGGGTGATGCCGTCGTGGCTATCGGAAGTGGCTCATTGACCTATCCTGAAGGTAAGAATGAAGCAGACGTGGTCAAGGCATTCACCCCTGAGCAGCTGAAGAGCGGCGAAGTGGCATGGCTGCTCAATGGAAGCAAATCAGAAGGCGAACTGGCGTGGTATCAGAAACTCGGCACAGATGCTTATCCTGTACTGACAGCAGCTGAGGGTAATACAGTATATCATGGATCATTCCGTTACTGCGACAATACGACTTGCTCATATAGCAACAGCACTTCTGAGGATGAATTGGTTCACGTAGCATCTGCCACCTTGGCCAGTCCTGAGCATGACGCCGACGAGCATATCTACCACATGGGCTGCCGCAACGAGGGCTGTACTCTGCACAAGTATGTTGCCGACAAGGCTGGAAACATCGTGGTGACAAAGGATGCAAACAACAAGTTTGTGGCTACAGAAGACCTGACACTCGTCGACGGCGAGGACTTCAAGGACTATGAGGCGTTCACCTCCAAGACCATCTCTTACAGCCGCAATATCCCTGATGGCGCAGCCTGGGGAACACTCTGCTTGCCATTCGCCATCGACCTGAGCCAGGAGGCAGAATGTGACTTCTATCGTCTCACAGGCATTGATGCTTCTAAGGAATGTATCACCATAGAGAGTTGCGCAGAGGGCGTAATCCCTGCCGGCACTTCGGTGCTCTTCAAGATGAAGGAGGGCGAGACGGTGCTCAGCCTCTCTGCTGTCGGTGCCGACATCGTTACTGCCCCACTGTCAGGAAACCGCTCCGATGTCAACCTCGTAGGTTCGTTCATTCAGATCAGTGGTGAGAATCTTGCGACAAGCGACTACGTCATTGGCGAGAACCAGTTCTGCCGCGTCAGCGACTTGCACGACACCCCCATCCTACCGATGCGTGCATACCTCCATCCATCCGACGCATCACTTACGACAGCTGCCAAACTGAGCATCGGAAAGAACGATGGAAGCACTGCCATTGACCACCTCAACGCCATCAGCCGTGATGCCGACGCAGAATACTACGATACGAAGGGTCACCGCATCCATGGTCTGCAGAAGGGTCTGAACATCGTGAAGCGAGACGGCAAGACGTATAAGATAATGGTTAAGTAAGTTTCGCAAGTATATTCCACACGCCCTGAATGGGCAGAAGCTCATATAAGCAGCTTCTGCCCTTTACCTTTGCTTTACCCTTCGGCCAGTGATTTTCAATTCCGCTACGCGCCGGTGACCGTTGGTTCAGGGCGTGCTGCTTTTGGAGCTTTCGGGCCTTCAGCCCGTACATAAACCCCTTGCGAAACTTGAGTAAACATCATATTTACAAGAAGGAAACATCATGCTTAGATGGTGAAAACTACTGACTTATAAATGTATGTATGGCGTGTATCACACAGTATCAAAGTGTATCATTTTCGAATCGATACAAAATAACAGATAAAACACTATATATCAGACAATTAGAGTGTATCAAACCCGATACAGATGCCGTCGTAGAATCTATCCAGCGATAAACTCCTGTATCGAGCTGATACAGCCTAACTATCTATATATCAAATAGTTAGTATGTATTTTGTATCAAAAATTGGAATGATACACCTTGATACAGAAATATTGAATTTAACTCCCTTATCTCCTTCATTTAATCGGATTGTTTCTCTATCTGATTCAAGAAGAAGCGTTTGTATTCATTCTCAAAGTTGGGAGTAAAGATATTCTTTCCAATATTCTCGCTGATCTCCTCTTTGCTCCAGAAGCGTCCGCCTGCCAACTCATCTTTGTCAGGACAAACCGGTCCGTCGTAGACGCAGCGATGAACGTAAACCAGTTCTTTCTCCTTCAGGCTTTCGAATACATAATGTCCCATGCTGACGGGCTCATAGTCGGTCATTCCTAACTCCTCTCTCACCTCTCTGCGAAGCGCTATTTCTACGCTCTCGCCCAGGTCGACATGTCCTCCACATGCCGTGTCCCATTTGTCGGGCTGGATGTCCTTCCAGGCAGGACGATGCTGCAGGTAGAGTTCTCCCCTGCTGTTGAATACATGCAGATGCACCACAGGGTGCAGTATTTTGCATCCATCATGAGCATGTCCGCGACTGATGGCACCGAGAATGTTTCCCTGTTCGTCGACGATGGGAAACTGCTCTTCCTCGTTGTCGTGATGCTGATTGATTACTTTAGATTCTGTCACAACTAAAAAGTTTATGAATGTTGTTATTGTTTCATTATAATGTTCCATACTCTTCAGAGTATCGCAGCATCTGCTCTGTGTAGCTCTCAGTGTAGTCTAAAAGCACATCTACAGGATTGCCTTGGTCGTCATGAAGGATCGTCATCTTCGGATTGATGAATCCCTTATAGGGCACCAGGTTAAGCAACTCGTATCGCTGTCTGATTTCGTGATGCAGCTTTGGGTCGATGTTGACAGCATACTCTTCCACGAGACTGCGAGCAGCCTCGAAGTCACCCTCGCTCTTGATGCGCTGAATTTCGGCAAGCAGTGTTCCGAAAGCATTCCTCAGTGCGGCATAATCAGTGATCTGCACATAGGTCTTACCCTCACGCTGAACGAGCGATACAGCTCCTTGTGAATGATGAAGAGTCCACCAGGCGATGAGTGCACGGTTGCGCATGTGAGCCTCCTCTATCTTGTCGCCATCCTTGATGCGGATGGTTTGAGTGAGCAGACCGTTCATCAGATATGTATAATACTGTGCCTTGTAGGCTTCTGCGTCGGGAAGGAGTCCCAGTTCCACAAGCTTCTCATCGGCCATATAATACAGGCCGAAAAGGTCGGCACGTGCTTCCTCGATGGTATTGCCGTAAGCCTTGAGGGCATCAGGGTCGGTTCCTGGCAGCAGTTGACCGCTGCCGTGTCCCAAGCATTCATGCAGGTCGGTATGCAAGTCGTCCGTCAGGTCGGAATACTTCTCTATCATGGCGAGAGTATCCTTGTCGATGACAAACTCCTCGTCGAATCCGTTGCCATGAGCAGCTTTATTGTATGCCTCGGTCAGATTTCCTATCGTGACACTCTTTGATCCATAGGTCTGTCTTATCCAGTTGGCATTGGGCAGGTTGATGCCTATTGCCGAGGCGGGATATTCATCACCACCGAGCATGGCTGCACAGATGACGTTGGCTGTGACGCCCTTTACCACAGGCTTGCGGAAGCGTGGGTCAACAGGCGAATGGTCTTCAAACCACTGGGCATAGCTACTGATGGTCTGGGTTCGCTTTGTGGCCTCGAGGTCTTTGTATTCAACGATTCCCTCCCAGGTACCCTTCAGTGCCAGTGGGTCGCCATACACCTCAATGAAGCCGTTGACGAAGTCGACCATACCCTCCTGCTGTTCTACCCAGGCTATGCTGTAGCGATCGAAAACAGCCAAGTCGCCCGTATGGTAGTATTTCAGCAGCAGGTCGATGACATGACGTTGCTGTTCGTTCTCGGCATACTTCTGAGCCTTGCGGAGCCATGAAGAAATTTCGCGGATGGCCTCACCATACATACCGTTCTCAGCCCACACCAGCTCTATCATCTCGCCATTGCGCTTGGTGAGCTTGGAGTTCAGTCCGTACGAGGGAGCCTCTTCGTTGCCCTTTTCCTTCATTTTGGCATAGAATCGCTCCACCTCAGCCTGCGTCACATTCTCATAGAAGTTGCAAGCCGATGTCTTCACCAAGTCTTCGCCGTCAGTCTGGTTGACACGTTTGGGCAATACCGAGTCGTCAAAGATCACTGGTACGAGCTCGTCGAGCAGGTCTTCCTTAGTCTCTCCTCTCTTCAGTGGCAGCAGTTTTTCGTCCATGCCGTCGATGAGTTGATAGAAGTATTCCTCGCTGAAGTCAGGCTTCATCTTCTCGCAACCATAGTGGTGATAGATGCCGCTTGAGAACCATACTCTCTTGAGATAGACAACGATTTTCTGAAACTCGTCACTCTCAGCCTCCTCGCGAACCTTATAATATAGGTATAAGGCCTCAAGGGTTTTGCGTATGCGCAGGTTGTACTTACCCTGCTGGTCGAAGGTGATGTCGCGTCCCATCAGAGTGGCTTTGGCCAGACAGAAGATGTACAGTTTCTGAGAGAGCGAAAGGCTCTCGAAACCATTCAGGCGATAGCGCAACATTTGCAGGTCGGCAAAGCGCTCGTCACTATACTTAAACTGATTGTCGTGCATGATGTGATGTTGATGTTCTTATTTTTTCTTCTTCTCTTTCTTCAGTTCTGGGTGTAGATGAAGGTATTCCATGCGGAAGTCGCGTGGAGTGGTGCCATTCTGTTTATAGAAAGCAGAATAGAAACTCTGACGGTTGGCAAAGCCCACCATGGAAGCAACATCCTCCATGTTGAGTTTCAGGTAGCGGCGATCGATGAGTATCGACATGGCCTCGTCGATTCGGTACTTGTTGATGAGTGTGGCATAGTTCATGTGGAACTTCACATTGCATACAGCCGACACATATCGGCTGTTGGTGTTCAGGTCCTGTGCCAGTTTCTTGGCCGAATAGTCCTTGTCCATAAACTTCCTCTGGATGAGCAGAATGTTCAGTATCTTGGTGTGCAATTCATCCAGTATATCGGGATTGATGCTTTCCTGATAGCTTGCTCCCGACTCTTTGTATTCTCTGATATTATATTTTGCCATATTTGTTTTGTATGTTTATTCATCATTAGTCTGTACGATAAAAACCATGAATTTCACCCGTAGTGACCCGTTGTTTTGTAACGTACGTACGAAAGTTTTACATTTAGGCTTGCAAAAATAATGAATTTATCCCATTTTATCAAATATCTTGCTTATTTTTTATAAAAAAATCATTACCTTTGCCAGAAATTATCATAAAAATGCAAATAAGCGACCTATTGAGAAACTACTACGGATATGATTTCTTCCGACCCAACCAGGAAGCAATCATCCGTGAGGTGATGCAGGGCAACGACTGTCTTGTGCTGATGCCGACAGGTGGAGGCAAGAGTATCTGCTATCAGATTCCTGCCCTTGCCTTGCCAGGAACGGCTGTCGTTGTCTCGCCGCTTATCAGTTTGATGCACGACCAGGTGGAAACGCTCAAGGCCAACGGTATCGCTGCCGCCGAGCTGAACAGCAACAACGACTCCACCGACGAGATGATCATACGCCGCAGATGTATGTCGGGTGACCTGAAACTGATTTATGTCTCGCCCGAAAAACTGATCAGCGAGATACCTTTCCTGTTCAGCAACATCAAGATCTCGCTATTTGCCATCGATGAGGCCCACTGCATCAGCCAGTGGGGACACGATTTCAGACCCGAGTACTCGCAGTTGGGAACCATCAGAGAGCATTTCGCCCATGTGCCCATCATTGCCCTTACAGCCACTGCCGACAAGATAACACGACAGGACATCGTGAAGCAGCTACACCTGAATGGCAAGACATTCGTCAGCAGTTTCGACCGTCCCAACCTGAGTCTTTCGGTGAGACGCGGCGGAACCAAACAGGAGAAACTGCATTATATCTATAGATTTATCAACGGCCATCCTGGCGATGCAGGCATCATCTATTGTCTTTCGCGCAAGAATACTGAGATGGTGGCGATGGAGCTAAAGAAGAAAGGTATCAATGCCGCGGCTTATCATGCAGGTCTGAGCACTGAGGAAAGGGCTTCGGTGCAGGAACGATTCAAGATGGACCAGGTGCAGGTGGTATGCGCCACCATAGCCTTCGGCATGGGTATAGACAAGGGAAATGTGAGATGGGTCATCCACTACAACCTCCCCAAGAGCATTGAGAGTTTCTATCAGGAGATAGGCCGAGCCGGACGGGATGGGGCTCCTGCCGACACGGTATTGTTCTACTCGATGGCAGATGTCATCCAACTGCGTTCCTTTGCGGAGGAAAGCGGACAGAAAGAGGTGAACATGGAGAAACTGAAGCGTATGCAGGAATATGCCGAGTCGAGGGTATGCAGACGAAGAATCCTGCTCAACTACTTCGGCGAGGAAGCCACCCACGACTGCGGACATTGCGATGTGTGTGCCCATCCGCCACAGACCTTCGACGGAACAGTACTGGTGCAGAAAGCCCTCAGTGCTGTTGTGCGTGCCAGCGAGAAGATACATATCGGTACCTGCATAGATATCTTGCGTGGAACACACTCGCCTGCTGTCGTGAAGAACCACTATGATGCCCTGAAGACCTTCGGTGCAGGAAGAGACCATCTCGCACGCGACTGGCAGGACTATCTGTTGCAAATGTTGCAGATGGGATTCTTCGAGGTGGCTTACAACGAGCATGGAGCGATGAAGGTTACTCCTCAGGGATGGCGTGTGCTGAAGGGTGAGATGCCCGTGCAGTTGGTACTACTGCAGAAAAAGACTGACGAGATACCCGTGGTCCATGCACGAAAGGTGTCGTCGAAGAAGCCGAAGGCTGCAGAAGGGTCGCTCTTTGAAAGATTGCGGCAACTTCGCAAACGGCTTGCCGACGAACAGGGCTATCCTCCTTACATCGTGCTCTCCGACCAGTCGCTGCACGAACTTGCTTCAGTCAAGCCGCGCACCATGGAGCAATTTGGAATGATCCATGGTATCGGCGAGTACAAACGTAAGAAATATGGCGAGATCTTCCTGAAGGAAATCAGAAAGGTAGACAGACAGGAAGGAGAAATGTTCTGAACCCAAAGACAGTTGAAGAATTTAAAAACATAAAGATATACGATTATGAAGTTTATAGGAATCATTCCAGCCCGCTACGCTTCTACGCGTTTCCCGGGCAAACCATTGGCACTGCTGGGTGGCAAACCTGTCATTCAGCATGTTTACGAGAAGGTGGCTGCCGTGCTCGAGGCTGCTTATGTCGCCACTGACGACGAGCGCATCTATGATGTTGTGAAATCGTTTGGCGGTCAGGTGGTGATGACACGCACCGACCACAAGAGCGGTACCGACCGTATAGAGGAAGCTATCGAAAAGATAGGAGGCGAATGGGACGTGGTGGTAAACGTTCAGGGCGATGAGCCCTTTGTGGCAAAGAGCCAGCTCGACACCATCTGCCATTGTTTTGACGATCCTACCACACAGATAGCCACACTCGGAAAACCTTTCGAGAGTATGGAGGCTGTACAGAATCCCAACAGTCCGAAAATCGTAGTCGACAATATGGGCTTCGCCATGTATTTCTCGCGCAGTGTCATTCCTTATGTACGAGGAAAAGAAAAGTCTTCCTGGCTCACTCACTACCCTTTCCTGAAGCATCTTGGCATTTATGCCTATCGCAAGGACGTACTGCGTCAGGTTACCCAACTGCCACAAAGTTCACTTGAGATAGCCGAAAGTCTGGAACAGTTGCGGTGGTTGCAGAATGGCTTCAAGATAAAGGTGGGAACCACTGATGTTGAGACCGTTGGCATTGATACACCACAGGACCTTGAGCGTGCTGAGGAATTCTTGAAAGCACAGCTTCTCTAACGTCTGAACCCAGCGAAAGTTATTAGTAAATGAATATATCTCGTTTCGAACATAATGTAGAGCAGTTTATTGCCCGGCATCAGTTGCTGGACAAGGACAAACCATGCCTTATAGCCTTGTCGGGAGGTGCCGACAGCGTATCGCTGTTGTTGGCGCTTCTCCATCTGGGCTATAAGGCAGAGGCCTGTCATTGCAACTTCCACCTTCGTGGCAGCGAGTCGGTACGCGATGAGCAGTTCTGCGTCTCACTCTGCGAACGTCTTGGCGTGCCCCTTCATCGCATACACTTCGATACAGAACAGTATGCCTCGCTCCATAAGGTAAGCATCGAGATGGCGGCTCGCGAATTGCGTTATCGCTATTTCGAGCAGCTCATCCAGGACTTGGAGGCGCAGGGTGTCTGTGTGGCTCATCATCGCGACGACAGCGTGGAGACACTCCTCATCAACCTGATAAGGGGCACGGGCATCAACGGACTGACAGGCATCGCTCCTCGAAACGGACACGTACTGCGTCCGCTGCTCGATGTGAGCCGTGAGGATATTCTGGAGTATCTGTCTTTGCAGCAACAGGACTATGTGACAGACAGTACCAACCTGGTCCCCGATGTAGTGCGCAACAAGATCAGACTGCAGGTTCTGCCCCTGCTTCGCACCATCAATCCTTCGGTTTCCGACAGCATTGCCACTACGGCAACCCATCTGGCTGAAGCCAACAAGATGCTCATTGCAGCCTTGTCGGACAGCCGTCTTACCCAGACCGACAGCAAGGGTATCACAGCCATTAGCAAGGAGGAATTGCTGTCGAAGGCAAGTCCTGAGTTTGTGCTCCACGCCCTGCTCTCTCCCTATCACTTCCAGGGAACCTCTATCCTGGAAATCCTTAACAGTATAGATGCTGTAGGCAAAAGATGGCAATCGTCTACACATCAGGCGGTTATCGATCGTAATGCTATTCTCATCAAAGCCCTGGAGAAGGGCAAGCAATCTTGTGCTCTCAAGATACCGGAAACGGGTAAATACAGTTGTGCAGAAGGACAATATATCAAGGTGGAAAGCCATGCCAGAACTCCAGACTTCCGTCCGAGCAGGAAACCGATGGTGGCAACCCTTGATGCCGGCAAAGTAGAGTTTCCTCTCACCTTAAGAAGGACCATCCCTGGCGACCGTTTCCGCCCTTTCGGTATGAAAGGAAACAAACTGGTAAGCGACTTCTTAACAGACATCAAGTGCAATGCCTTCGAGAAGGAAGAACAGTTGGTGGTAGAGGATGCCAGTCAGCGCATCGTATGGTTGATAGGCAGAAGAACCGCTGATGACTTCCGCATTGATGACTCCACAAACCAGATACTACAAATAGAATATATATCAACATGAATTTCATCAGTAATCACTTCGTCAGCATTAGCCTTTTGCTGTGCATTGTGGTGCTCTTGTTTCACATACGTGATCTTCGCCATAAGCTCAGACGTTTGTCTGCGATTGTGAGGCGACTCCACCTTCAGGAACGTACGCTCCTGTCGGAACTGGAAAACAAACCGCAGGCCAAACTCAGCAGGGAGGAAAGTCTCTTTGTACGTATCTGTCAGTTGATGGATGAAGATAAGCCTTATGCCAGTCCCGACTTTAAGCCCGAAGACCTTGCTGCGAGCTTAGGTACCAACCGCACTTATCTGGCCAATGCCATCAAACGTTATGGAGGCGGACTCACCATTAGCCAGTTTATCACGCGTTATCGACTGCGCTATGCCTCACAACTGCTCGAAAGAACCGACCTCGACCTGAGTGTCAATGACGTATCACAGATGGCGGGCTTCTCGTCGCGCTCTACTTTCAACAGACAGTTTGCCCTGTTCTTCAACGACACACCGTCAGACTATAAGGACATGCTGTCGCGCCAACGAGCAGGCGAGACACCCTCCAAATGAGAGAAAACTTTAGAAAAATAAGAGAGAGAAGAGAATCCCGAGAGATAAGCCACGTTTTCGAGTTTGTCCTTGGGATTCTTCCGCATCAGCTCCTTGGCCTTCGACACACGCAAGCCCGAAACCCACTCGCTGAAGTTCACGCCATGCGTCTCCTTGAGAAAGCGTGAGAGATAGGTGTGGTTGGTTCCCACATAGGTGGAAAGAGAATCGAGGGTAAGGTTGGGCTCGGTATATTTCTCCCGGGCAACCCAGATTTTCAGTTTGCTCTCCAACAGGTGATACACCACTTTGCTGTGGGTTATTTCCGGCTGACAGACAGACTTCTCCTGTTCTTCCCATTCCATATAGGCTTTTTCTATGTCGCCATAGGGCTGACAGTGATTCAGGAAACTGATGACAACGAAGAAATTGAAGACCAAAGCATAGCATTGGAAAAAGAAGTTGAACCATATTCCCTGGAAAATAGAAATAAATGCCAGCAGGCCATATACCACCATGAGTAAGATGAGTCGGTTGGTCCATGCCACAAATCTGCGTTTATCGTCAGCGAAATAGTTGGCCATCACCTTGTCGTTATGCAGGTAAAGTTTGCGGAACTTATAAAGGAAACTTACGATGTATTCGATAAGCAGGAACGAGATGAGTGCTGCAATTCCCCATCTTATCTTCTCGAACAGTGGCAACATTGACAAGGCGCTTATCGCTATGACTCCCACCCATCTGAAGGCATCCGTCAACAGCCGGCGACGGGTAAGATAGTGATGGTCCAGAAGATTGCAGAGCGCATAGTTGAATATAATGTAGAGCAGATAAAAGGCGATGATCTCGTTGTAAATATCCAACAAATCGGGCTTGGTAAACCTATCATCGAAAGTGATGCCCCAAAACATAATGTTGAGGCTCATGACAAGATAGCCTGCCGCCAAAAGACTCTTTGAACGTCGGTAAGGTTGGTAAATATTGTTGGCTGGTGCCTTAAAGAAGAGAAGAAACAGTCCGAAAATCAGACTTGCCACTCCTATGCACAGCAAAAAATCTTGGTAAAACAAGTTGGGTGACATCATATTGGTAGGTTTGGTTTATAACTTATCTTGCAGAGATCTTTTGATAATCTTTTGCTAATCTTTTGCAAAGTTACGCAAATTATCCGAAAAGCTTTATCATAATTCAAAAAAGATGTTTCAAAAATGCAAAATTCTGATTATCAGTTATAACAAACCGTTATTTTGGGCTTTTGACTATCATTTTTTGATGTGATGGCATGGATAAAAAGGTGTTTTTTTAAGATTTTACAAATCACAAAGAATTGTTTCTTTCATATTACAAGCCTTTTTTATTAATGTTGATTATCTTTGCATTACATTAAAAGTGCTCTAATAAGGACTTGACTCATACGATGGATGTCATAAAGTTTACAAGGTTTTTTAGTTAAGTAAGTATTATGTGATTCTTTAGGTGACAGATAATAGTATAAGTATGTTTTCAAGGTATGCAGAACTCAATCGAGATGATTGGGTTCTGTTTTTTATACTACATCTCCTTTTTATGGTCAGTCCACGTCATCTGTTAATATTCTCATCGGATATTAAAGTCATAGATAAACTTTTTGAGGAAAAACTTGCAAAGATGTTATTTTTTTATAACTTTCCTCTATAAAACAAAAATGAATATCTCCGCAAAAGGTAACTAAACATC
>ERZ780105.265-NODE-265-length-17931-cov-5.79811_pt1 | contig 17931 bp, 18 predicted proteins | sample MGYA00511172_ERZ780105 | MGnify/ENA primary metagenome ERZ780105 (study PRJEB29588, sample SAMEA2144299) | human gut metagenome | biome: human gut; feature: human-associated habitat; material: faeces | place: Denmark | collected 2008/2010 ...
ATTTCCCTACACAAGAAGACATGCATAGTATGACATGGATGGTCCTACGAAATGGAGTTAAACCTACAGGTAAAGATGAGTCTGTTCCTGAAGATCTTACTGAGGATGAGGTTCGAGATCCCCTGACAGAGGGAGCTGTTAAAGAGCTTACAAAGGTACTTCAGCAGTTTAATAAACTATTAGATAAGCTTATTTGCGGATAATGAAGAGTAAGAATATAGTATTTGGCTTAGATGCACTTGCAGAAGTTAAGAAGGGTGTAGATCTCTTAGCAGATGCAGTGAAGGTAACCTTTGGTCCTAAGGGTAATACAGTAGTTATCTATGAGGATAACTATCCTAAGGTTACTAAAGATGGTGTTACTGTAGCCAGAGCTATTAACTCTCCAGAGCCTTTATATGATGTAGGAGTACAGCTTGTTAAGGAGGCAGCTGCTAAGACTGCTGATATGGCAGGAGATGGTACTACGACATCTACAATTATTGCTCAGGCTCTTATAAATCTTATCTATCAACAGCTTGTTGCTGGTGCAGATGCTAAGAGTCTCCGAGCAGAACTTGAGAAATCCAATGAGGTAGCTAGGGAAGTTATTAAATCCCTAGCCACCAAAGTTGGCGATACACCAGATAGTATTAAGCATATAGCTACAATCTCTGCTAATGGAGATGAGTTTATAGGCACACTTATTGCTGATGTTATCTCAAAGATTGGTTATGATGGGGTTATAACCCTAGAAGAGTCTAATGGTTTTGACACATATGCAGAGACCGTAGAGGGTATGAAGATTAATAAGGGTTATATCTCTCCCTATTTTATAAACGATCCTGCTAATAGAGCTGCAGTATTAAACAACCCTAGAGTACTAATTTACAATGGTATTCTTAACAATGTTAAAGAGTTATTCTCTATCCTAGAATGTATAGTCCAGGATAACGAGGAAATACTTCTTATAGCTAATGATTATTCTCCTGAGGTAATTAATGCTATTGTACGAAATGTGCAGCGAGGCTTGCTTAAAATAGCAGCTATTCGTACACCTGGTGTAGGTGAATATAAGAAAGATTTACTGGAAGATATTTCTGCTATTACCGGATCTCAGGTATATGATAAGTTTCCTGATCCTAATGAGGATTTGCACTTAGGAGTAGTCAAGAAGGTAGTAGTTACTTCTGAAGAGACTACTATTATAGGTTCTACAGAGTCAAATGAGGCTATTACAAAGCGTGTAAAGATGCTTAAAGAGTCTCTTAAGAATGACTACCCTAAGTACCTTATTGATGATATTAAGGCACGTATTGCTAAGCTTTCAGGAGGTGTAGCAGTGATTTATGTAGGAGCACCTACAGAGATTGAGATGTCTGAGAAGAAGGATCGTATTGAAGATGCGGTATGTGCTACTAGAGCAGCCATTGAGGAAGGTGTTGTTGTAGGAGCAGGTATCATACAGGAAGACATTGCTAAGGCTCTTGATAAGAAAGGTTACCATATTCTTGCAAAAGCATTAATGGTGTGTAGAAAGTTAATTCTTGATACACTACCAATTTACTATGAGGATGCTCTTGAGGCTAATGTTCTTGATCCTGCAAAGGTTACAAGAGTCTCTATAGAGAATGCCTTATCAGTAGCATATATGTTCCTGTCTACTAAATGTGTAATAGTTAATGAGAATGAAACGTCTAACAGCTTATATTGAGCAATTTAATGAGGCATACTCTCCTCCTTATAAGTTGATTCTATGGGGCCCATTCTCAACTACTAATAGTAAAGTATCTATTGGGTTAGAGCTTCAGCTCTTATATGATGGAGGCTTTCAAACACTCTTTATAGTAAATGATGAATCAGATGATCTTACTGAGAAGAATGTAAAGTCTACAGAGTTAAGGATTATAGAAGCTTTTAAGAAGATAGAGTTTAACCAATACCTTAAGCAATGGAAGGAGAATTAATTAAGCCTAAGTGTCCTCCTTTAGAGACTCCTTCCGACTTTGAGAAGGTTAAGTGGAGCAAGGAGGATTATAATCGAGAGCCAGTATACTATTGTAAGAAATGTCTAAGCCTTGTTATCATGGCTTATAACGAATCTGGCATCTCAGAATATTGTAATGATTGTGGCAGTACAGATATTGCTACTACCTCAATTAATGAATGGCAAGCTCTTTATAGAGCTAAATATGGTAAAGAATTTTAATTATGACTAAAGCTATGGAAGCAAATAAAGCCATGAAAGCAAGTAAAGCTATGGAAGTAAAACAGCCGGAGAAGTTAAGCTATGAGCAGCTTAAAGATATTGCTAATAACCTACAGGTACAGCTACAGAATAAGCATAAAGAGTATCAGCAGCTATTAGTGGAATATAATCGAGCTATGGAAGTTGTTATGGGTAAGCGTCTTGATAGTTTATTCAATGTCCTTAAGTATAAGGATCTTTTTAGTGAAGACTTTGTAAGTAAGGCAGTTATTAATATTGAGAATATGCTTACAATTCCTGAACCTGATTCATGTGAAACTTGTGAAGCAGATAAAGATGTAGAATAATGAGTAAACGGGATATGACTAAGAATACTGACATTGTGTCTATTTCTACCAATTTAAAGACCTCTGGCCTAAACTTTTTCAAGCTCTGGCTAGAGTTTCTTAAACCTTTACATAGATTACCTGGTAGGGAGCTCGCAGTGTTAGCAGCACTATTACAACGTAGATTTGAATTATCTAGAACAATTACAGATGATGATATACTGGACAAAGTTTTGTTCACTGATGAGATTAAGAAAGGTATTGTAGCAAACTTAGGCATATCTCCGGGAAACTTTCAGTCAGTATTAACCAATCTACGAAAAGCGGGTGTTATTACTAATAACACTATAAGTAAGAGATATATTCCCTCATTGGAATATGAAGGAGATTCATATAAGCTACTACTAAATTTCAAGGTAAGTTATGATAAATAATAAGACTCTTCAAGATATAATTCTTGCAGCTTCTGAGAAGCTTAACATACCTGATGATGTAATAGAAATAGCTTATAGAGAGTATTGGAACTGGGTAAAGGATACATTAGAAAATGTTCCTGTAAATGAGGATATGACAGAGGAGGAATTCACGAAGATGCAGACTAGCATCAATGTTCCTAGCTTAGGCAAGTTTTATGCATCATATTCCCGAGCTCAGTTCCTTAATAAAAAGTTTAAGGAATATGCAGAGAAAGCAGTTCAAGATAAAGAGGGTGACGCCTCCGTTCACGAAGATGATAGTAACATCTAATACTTACACTGAGGAAGAGTGTGTAAGTGAAGCAGGTCTTATTGAAAAAGACTCTGTAGGTATGCTTAAAGAAGTACAGGAAGTTATTGCTGTAGGACCTGGGGTACGAGAGTATAAACCTGGTGATCTAGTACAGATTGACTTCTCGAAGTACGCTCGGAAGCGTTACACTAAAGATTCCACTAAAGCAGACATGCCTGATGAGTTTTATAATGAAACTCTAGATTTTGAGATCCCCATGTTTGAGATAGATGGTAAGATTGCATTGCTTATTGATAGTGCTAATATCTTCTTCAAAGTGGATGAATTTGATTGGGAAGTAACTGAGGTTACACCTCCCAAGGCTAAGAAACTTGTATGTTAATTTAACGCTCCCTATCACAAGTAGGGAGCTTTTTTAGTATGAGACTATTTACGTATAAAGACTATAATTTAAAGATTTCTGATGAGGCATATGCCTTACGTCCCTTTAAGCGACTTGTAGATAGGGATAGAACTAAGGAGAAGACTAAGGCTATGAAAGAGTTAGCTTATTTATACTTTATGTATGATCCTAGGTCAGACTTTTCCTTTGAAATTATAGAGGCAGATAGAGATTTACGAGTTAAGGATAGTATAGGTTTAGATGCTGACTGGAAGCCTGATAAGCAGGTTTTAGAGGCTATAGAACTCTATAAATACCTTACTACAACATCCTCGTCGTTACTGTTACAAGATACTAGGGTCATTATTGATAATATTCGCAATACCTTTAGATCTATAGATTTAACTGAGAAAGATGCTAATGGTAAATTAGTATTTAATATAGGCCAAGTTATGACTGCTGTAAAGCAGGTTCCTAGCTTGGTTAAGGAGCTTACTGATGCCGAGAAAGCTGTATCCAAGGAGATTGAAGATATGGGTACTATGAGAGGTATGAAGCAAAAAACTATCCTTGAAGACGGACTATCTAATTTTTTGAACTATCATGATTCTTCTTCCAACTAACGAATTTCAAACACCTATTACTGAAGAATTACGAGATTCACTTCCTACAGAAGTTTGGGATGATTTCATGGATATTATAACAAATACAGAGTTTATAAAAAGTCTTATTTCTCCTGAACGTAAGAGAGCAAAAGATCTTCCTAGGGATTCTTATGGTAGGATTATTGTAGATGTCTGTCATCCTCACATCCTTGAAAATATGGACTATTTTAGGCAATCTGCAATATATTTTCAGAAATATGGATGCTATACTAAGCTACTTCCAAATCCTAATCCTAAGTCTGAATTTGGTATGTGGCTAACTAGGGAAGTTACTAGATGTCTTGAAGGAATGGTACGACCTGAAGATGGCGAATGGATTCCAGGAGATATGTATTTTTATCTAAATTACTTCCCCATTATTCAAACTAAGCTTCGTAAAGGGTCTAAAATTGGTGATCGTGTAGTAGATTTTCCAGAGTTTTGGGAAGGGGTCTATCTAAGGTTTCACTATCTAAATCAAGCTCGAAATGGTGGAATATATGATGATTTTGTAGGTGCTAAACATGCTGTAGAAATTGCGTCCAGAGGCCGAGCTATTGAGGTAAATGAGTTAGTAGAAACTCCAGAAGGGCTTAAATTATGGAAAGACATTAAAATAGGGGATTACTTATTTGGAAATTATAATACTATTACAAAAGTAGTAAATATCCCATTTGTAGGAGAATCCCCTTGTTATAAAATAACTCTTAGAGATGGTAGAACTATCACAGCTTCTGATAATCATATTTGGAATGTTTATAAGCGTAATTCTAAGAAACCTATACTCAAGACTACGCTGGAATTATTTAATGAATATAAACATTCTCATAAGATAAGCTCTAGGGTTCCTAAAGGTATTGAATATATATATTCTATTCCATCTAATGAGGGAGTTGAATTTAAAGAAGATGTTACGCAAATAGATCCATACACGTTTGGGCTCCTTCTAGGAGATGGATGTTTTAAACATCTTAGTTGCTATTATACGTGTGAAACTACTGATTTTGATATTATAAAGCAGTATATACCTTATCAGTATACTAAATGGAAAGATAAGTATGCATATAGAATTCATATTCCTAATTGGAGAACTTTGCTAAAGTTTTATAAGTTAGTAGATAAAGGATCTGAAGATAAATTTATTCCTAGAGAATTTAAGTATAATAGTAGAAAAGTTAGGTTAAGTTTATTACAAGGACTAATGGATACAGATGGATATGTATCTACAGAGGGCATCCCTATTTTTACTACAGTTTCAGAGTTTTTATGTCAAGATATAATGTGGCTTGCTAGAAGCTTAGGATATAATTGTTCTTTTAAAAAACATCCAGCAGGTTACAAAAAAGATGGTATTTATAAGAGATGTAAAGATGTTTATATTGTAAAGATTTATGGAGGACCAGAAGTATTTAAACTTCCTCGTAAAAGTAATCTTGTAAACTATAAATCTAATTATGCTAAATCTAGAAGAGATTCTACTAGGATTATTAATATTGAATTTGTTGGAAATAAACAATGCAAATGCGTTACGGTAGATGCTTTAGATGATTCTTTTCTTATAGGAGATTTTATACAGACTCATAATAGTAAGTCATATAGCATAGCAGCTATTATGTGTAAGATGTTTCTGTTAGGAGAATCTATGACTTCTCTTAATAAAGTTAAATGCACTATTGTAGCAGATCAGAAAGAGTTCTTAATTAAAGACGGCAGCTTAAATAAGTTTGTAGATGGTATAGATTTCTGTTCGAAGTATACTCAATTTCCAAAAGCTCGATTGAAAAATTCACTATCAGAAATGCAATGGGTATCTGGTTATTTAGATAAAGAGACTAATATTCCTAAAGGTACCCAAAATGAAGTTTTAGGCATTGCTATTAAAGATGATGCTGACAAAACTCGTGGTAAACGGTCTCAGAGACTATTTTATGAAGAGTTTGGTACGTTCCCAAAGTTTCTAGATGTTTGGCAAACTTCACTACCTAATGTTCAAGAAGGCAATGTAGCTTTTGGATTAGCCTATGCTATAGGCACAGGAGGATCAGAAGGCTCGGACTTCATGGGAGCTCTTGAGATGATTAATTATCCTGATGGATATAATGTTTATTCTCTTCCTAATGTATATGATAAAGGTTCTGTAGGAGCTAAAAGAACTATATTCTTCTTCCCTAGTTATATGAATTCTAAAGGATTCTATAATGAAGATGGTGTATCTGATGTTGTTGGAGCTATCATTGATGAGTTAAAATTTAGAATAAAGTTAAAGTATAACTCTTCTGATCCTATTCAGCTCACACGTCGTAAAGCTGAGTATGCATTTACTATCACAGATGCTATTATGCGTAGGGATAGTAATATCTTCCCCTCTGATAAACTTAATGATCGTATTTTGGAGTTAGATCAGAATCCTAAGAGTTTAGATGATATGTGGGTTGGAAGACTTGTTCAGACTAAGGAAGGTAAAGTAGAGTTTACTCCTGATGCTGATATTAAGCCCATCCTTGATTATCCTCATAAAGATAATAAGCTTGAAGGAGCTGTACATATTAATAAGATGCCTATTAAAGGTCCTGATGGCAAAGTACCCTGGGGACGTTATATTGCTGGTGCCGACCCTTATGATGATGATGTATCTGACACTATGTCTCTAGGATCTATCTATGTATTAGACTTATTTACAGATGAATTAGTTTGTGAGTATGTAGGACGACCTATGTTTGCAGAAGATTATTATGAAACATGTAGACGTATATGCTTATTTTACAATGCAGAATTACTGTATGAGAATAATAAGAAGGGCTTGTTTACATATTTTTCAAAAACTAACAGCTTATATTTACTCTGTGAAGTTCCTGAGTTTTTAAGAGATAAGGAAATTGTTAAAGGTAATTTTTTTGGAAATAAATCCCGAGGTGTAAATGCTACTCAGCCAGTTCAAACTTATGGTAGGAAATGTATTAGAGATTGGCTACTTAAGCCCTTTAAAATTACTACTAAAGTTACTGTAGATGAGCATGAGGAAGAGGTTGAAATTACTATTAACAGTATTAATAGATGCTACTATAGAGCTCTTATGAAAGAGCTATCTATGTGGAATCCTGATAGCAACTTTGACCGTTATGATGCTCTACTAATGCTTATGTTATTACGAGAGCAGAAGTTAATGCTTTGTGGTAATCAATCACCTTCAGAAGTTATTAGTATGGATCAATCTAATTACCTAGGAAACGATGACTTCTTTACTAGGAATTATGACTATAAGTTCGCTAAATATTTACACAAGGATAATTAGTAGTAGATATTTATGAAAACTATTAGTAAACTTTTGAACGTCTTGGAAATTTGAAGATAATTACTTATCTTTGTACAAATTATGTAATTAACTTAATGCTATGATAGATTTAAAGAATATTCCGCCGCAGATGCTTGCCTACTCCAAGAAGACCAAGGAGTGGCGTAAGCAGCACCTTGACTGGGCGGATAAGAGAACTTACTATTTTGGCAACATGGTGCGTAACTCTCTACTGAAGAAGAGGGTCAATTATAATCTCATAAATGGTGTTCTAGATATGAGAGATGTAGAATTGATTCTCAACCCAGATAATGTAAATGCACTTTATGTTCCAGAATCTATTCAGCATTTCCCGATTATGAATTCTAAGCTTCACGTACTTCAAGGTGAGGAGTCGAAGCGAAGATTCGAATTTAAGGTTGTTGTAACCAATCCTAACTCTATTTCTGAGATAGAGAATAGTAAGCTTTCTATGCTTCAGGAGCAGGTCCAGGCAATGATAGAGGATGAGAATTTATCCGAAGAAGAGTTTGATAAGGAGCTTGATAAGTTATCTTATTACTTCGACTATCAGTGGCAGGATATGATTGAGATGAGAGCTAGTACTATTCTTTCTCACTACATGAAAGAGCTTAATATTCCTAAGACCTTTAACGATGGTTTCATGGATGCTATGATCTGTGGTGAGGAGATCTACCAATGTGATATTGTTGGAGGAGAACCTACTTTTGAGCGACTTAATCCCCTTAAAGTCCATATCTTTAAGAATGGTTTCTCCAATAGAGTTGAGGATGCAGACCTTATAATTCTCATAGATTTCTGGAGTCCTGGCAGGATTCTAGACACCTACTTTGATGTACTTACTAAGAAGGATGTGGATAGTATAGATAAGCTTGCTAGTACTTTTAGCAGCGATTCTATGTATAATATTGATGAGCGAAATGCTTTTATCAATACCGCAGAGATTGATGGTACTGACATTTCAGGTGGCACTATCGTAGAGAACTTCTTGCTGATGGGTCAGTCAGGATTCTCGGCTACGAGTAATTATTATGATCTCCAAGGAAACATTCGAGTCTTACGACTTTACTGGAAGAGTAAGCGTAAGATTAAGAAGGTTAAGTCTTATGATCCTGAGACTGGTGAAGAAATATTCGATTTCTACCCAGAAACTTATATCATAGATAAAACTCTTGGTGAGGAAGAAGAGATTTTCTGGATTAATGAAGCCTGGGAAGGTACTAAGATAGGTCCTGATATTTATGTTAACATGCGACCTCGTATTGTACAATATAACAGGATTTCTAATCCATCAAGATGCCACTTTGGTATTGTTGGTTCCATGTATAACCTCAACGATTCCAGGCCCTTCTCCCTTGTAGATATGATGAAACCGTACGCCTACTTCTACGATGTCATCTATGATAGACTTAATAAAGCTATTGCTGCTAACTGGGGTAAGATTGTTAAATTAGATCTTGCTATGGTTCCCAAAAATTGGGAGATTGATAAATGGCTTTACTATGCTAAAGTTAACCATGTAGCAGTTACAGATAGTTTTAAGGAGGGAAATGGTGGTGCTGCTCAGGGTAAGATTGCTGGTGCTCTAAATAACCAATCTAGTGGTGTTATAGATGCAGAACAAGGCAATTATATCCAAGAGCATATAAATCTTCTTGAGTTTATTAAGAATGAGATGGGAGAAGTTGCTGGTATTACACGCCAGCGCGAAGGTCAGATAAGTAATCGAGAGACTGTTGGAGGTGTAGAAAGATCCAATCTCCAGTCCTCCCATATTACTGAGTGGCTCTTTACCATGCATGATGATGTTAAGAAGAGAGCTTTAGAGTGCTTCTTAGAAACTACTAAGATAGCTATGAGGGGTAGGAATAAGAAGTTCCAGTATATAACCTCAGATGGTGCTATTAAGTCCTTAGAGATTGATGGAGATACCTTTGCTGATAGTGATTATGGTATTGTTGTAGATGCCTCTCCTGAAACTCAGAATCTTGCATCTAAACTTGATGTTTTAGCTCAGGCTGCCCTTCAAAATCAGACTCTCTCATTCTCCTCGATAATGAAGATTTATACTTCCTCATCTCTCTCAGAGATTAGAAGAACTATTGAGAAAGATGAGCAGGCTATTCAAGAGCGACAAGCAGAACAGGCCCAGCAAGAACAAGAGATTGCTCAGCAGCAAATGCAGGCTGAGATGGAGATGAAGCAGGCTGAGATGGACTTCCAAGATATGCTTAACCAACGTGATAATGAGACTAAGATTCTTATTGAACAGATTAAGCAGTCTGGTAATGCAGAACAAGAGGCTCCGGAAGTTCAAGATAACTCTATGGAAAGAGCTAAGTTAGATGAGCAGATAAGGCAATTTAATGAAAGATTAGCCTTTGATAGAACTAAACTATCTGAAGAGATAGCTATCAAAGAGAAAGATCTTGCTATTAAGAAAGCCAAGCCTAAACCATCTAGTACTAGTAAATAACAGTTAGGGGGGGGGGCAGCAGCTCCTCCCTTTATTATTATAATTAATTCTAACTATGACTAACGAAAAAATTATTTTACAGCTTGAAAAGGGCTACGATATTAAAAATCCTCAACTAGCTCAAGTACTTACGAACATTGAGAATAATGGAGTTACTAAAGAGGAATTCGCAGAAGCTATGGAAACCAAAGCTGACCTCATAGGAGGCAAAGTTCCTGGTGAACAATTACCAAGTTATGTAGATGATATTATTGAATTTGAAAGCATTATTAATGGGAGCACCCCTATTAATTTTTATTTAAATAATCAAAGTTATACTGATAAAGTTTATTATATTCAAGGCTCCACTTCTATTGAAGGAACTTTAAGTTTTAAATATCCTAATAAATTTATTGATTTTGGAGCTAATACTTCTGAAGAAGATTGGACAATTATTGAACCTGAAGAAGGAAAAATTTATATAAAGATTGGTTCTGGTAATGACTCAAATCATAGTTTTCGTTGGAGTGGTAGTGATCTTATTGATTTAGATAAAAATTGGTCTGATAGGATAAATACTCTGGAATTAAAGACTTTAACAAGTAATTTAGGAACTATTACAAATCCTCTTGATTTATCTGAATCTACAAGTACTTCATCACTTACTCAGTTATACAGCTATCTTAGCTAAAGAAATAAATCTTCATTGATTAATTTGCTTTGGTATCATAATGGTGCCGCTTATAGTTCTCCTATAATTGATGTAGATCCTATTGAAAGAACTTTTGCAATATATAATCAAGGGTACTTACAAACTTATAAAATTCTCAAAGAAGATAATAATTATAGTCTTGTAAAAGTTAAGGAATTTTCTGATTTTGTATATCTTGATTACAGCACTGTAGGGTCAGTTTTAGATGATAATACTATTGAACGGATAAGAAACGCATCTATAGTTTTAGTAAATAATGATCCCTCTATACCCAATATTAATTATGTTTATACTGCTAAATTAAAAACTAAAACATATTTGCAATTTATAAGAGTTAGTGATTTGGGTGAAAGTGAGAATGTTATAGTCTATCATGAGTTGTCTATAAACACTAATACTAAACGATGGACTATAGCTACTAAAAGGTATACATTCCCTTATGGAGCTTACACTTCTTTTGGATTCACAGGTAAATCCTCTTCTGCTGTTAATCAAGAAGTAGCAAGATTAGTTAATATGAACTCTTATAATATTACTTCTTCTGATTTAAATAAAGTACATAGTGGTGATAAGTTAGAGAATATTAAGAATGCTACTTTCCTTATATTGGATGAAGGTAGCGGTAAGACCAAGATTTTTGTAAGAGGATATACATCTACTACAATAATATATTATAATTGTATAAGTAATAGTGGTTCGGTAAATTCTATTCTTTTGCGCATGTCATCTAATACTTTATCGCCTATTGAAACTACTCAATTTGATGATGTATTTTATAGTTATTATTCAGCAAAAGGTGGTACTAAAGTCAATAAAGATGAGTTGTATAAAGAGTTTATTGCTCAACTTACAGAAAATACTTATGTATTAGATTCATCTAAATTAAATACTGTACTTACTAATGAAGAAGATACTGCTATATTAAATGCTACTACTATTATAGTAAGTAATTATCCTAACAATAAACCAATGGTTTTCATAAGAGGATACGACCAAACATCTCAAATAAGTTTTTTAAACACATCTGAATCTATTGATGGTAGTGTAGTCTTTAATAAATTAAAATATATTAAAAATAGTAAAATAGCTTCAATTGCTGCAAGTGTTATTAATCCATATCAATGGTATGCAACTCATGGAGGAACTATAAAGGATCAAAGTAATTTCGAATCTATTAATGCGTTCTTATATGATAGAACTTATATTATAGATAAAGCATTACTTACTGGGACTATTACAGATACATCTATTCAAGATAATATTAAGACGGCAAATATTTTGGTTGTTAAAGATTCTACTAACAGTAGTTATAAAGTACATATTAGAGGGTTTGTAACTTCTAATGCGATTTATTTCTTTAATATGCAAAATGCAAATTCTGATACTATAACAGCTACAAGAGTATCATTTAACACTACTACTAATTTGTTAAGGAGTAATGACATATATTTACAATCTGCTTTCAATGCTTATAAATTAGGCGGCGGTACTAAATATACTACTGAATCAGCTTTTAATAAAGCATTTGCAGCAGCAATAGATGCTTATACTTCTACAATATAATTAAATAATATATGTATCAATATAGAACTGGACTAGGCCAAGTTTGGGTGGGTTCAAAACTCCCACCCTCTCCTAGTACTAATATAATTTGGTTAAAACCTTCTGATGATAAAAGAGTACTTTGGGAGATTAGAACTTTCAATATTTATAAAGAAGAATGGGAGGTACTTACTAGTGCCGCTCTTACTGCAGAAGAATTATTAAAGCTTATATATTCACTTGAGAAGAAGGTAGATTCCTTAGAAGAATTAAAAGTAGTACTCTACGATCAAGTACAATCTCTTACAGAGGATGTTAATGAAATTAATCAAATTTTATTCACTCAATACACCTCTTTGACAATGAGCCGTACTCCGACTTTATTTGAAAAAGGGGTCTCAACGCAGGTAATTCTTAACTGGTCTACTAAGTTTAATAATCAAGAAATCGAACCTGATTCTATCTCTGTAAAGAAAGGTAGTCAAGTTCTTACCTCTGATAAAGCGCTCAAGACCATCAAGGATTCAATTTCGGATACCCAAACATATTCTATGACGGCTATGATTAAAGGCATCACCAAGACCGCTTCAGTTACGGTTAATGCCTACTATCCAATGTATTTTGGTGCATCCATAAAGGATGCTTTAGTATCGTCCGAGGTTCTATCTCTTACCAAGCAGCCTATTAAAGCGTCCCCTTCAGGCAATGTTACCATTGAAGTTGAAGATAACGAGTATATTTGGCTGTGCGTTCCGTCGAATATGACCATTAACAGTGTGAAGTCGGGGGGCTTCGATGTACCTATGGCTGCTCCTATAACGGTTGTTGTTAATGGTAAGGGGAACTACAAGTGTTATAGAAGTGCTAATAAGTTTGTAGCTGGTACTTTTGTTGGTGTTATAGCATAATTTTTGATTATCATGGAAGATTATATTAATATTTATGGTCTGCTTTTTGCTAAGACTGCTGATGGCAAACTTGCATTTACAGGTCAGATTTACGACAAACAGCTACAAAAGTTTCAGTCAGACATTAATAAGGCAACTCCCCAACTTAACGAGGAGGGTAAGCTACCTATTGATCTACTTCCGGAACCGCTTCAAAATGTTATATCATCTAACACAGTCAAAGGTATTGAAGTAGTACAAGGCACAGCTCCTATGCAGCAAGATAATATCTTATATATAGAGTTAGAAGAAACTACTACATAGTTATGAGTCATAAGATAAAGACTATTACCTTTAATGGTAAGACAATAGCATCAAAGGATAATACTCTTATCAAGAGGGTTATCTTTAACGGAGTAGTAATATGGCCTTACTCTCCTCCTGTAACATCTGATTTAGTTATTGCTACTTATGATGATGGAACATGTAGTCTTTATGACGAGACTAAGGCAGGCCATCTAGCTGAAAAATCTTCTTCAAAAACTAATTCTTCTTTGTGGACTATACGAAGAGTTTTATATAATGGTGAAGAACTATGGGCTAGGCCAAGTGAAAAAGATTATTTAACTATTGAGAAAGAACATGTTATACTCAATGCACTTAATCATTGGTCCGATACTAATACAATATATACTAATTTAACATTTACAATTAATTAACAATTATGGCAGTTACTAAACAAAACATTTCTGTTAACCCTACATCTGGCTCGGGTAATACTACTCTAACTTTTACAGCAAGTCCCGCTAGTTTAGGTAATCGTGTTGCTAAGAATGCAACCTTCACAGTCATAGCTCCGGGTGTTTCCCCGAATAAAACAATCACTGCAACTCTTGAAGCTGCAGCTGAATTTGTGTCGTTTGATGATGGAGCTGAAATGGCTGTTGCCAAGGGCGGAGGAGCTGTAGTTATTACAGGTACTTCCAACTCTGATAAACTTACTTTTACTAAAGGATCTGGTTCTGTTATTACAGCAGATATTACTTCGGTTAAGTATAAGGTTAACACATCTACAGATGTAACCAATGGTGTTGCTATTGCTGGCGACCCTGGTGCTACAGCTAAGTACACCTTTGAGCTGACACTTACCGCTGCTAATAATACGACTATTAGTAAACGTACACAGCAGATTATAGTTACTTCTACAGGTGGCAAAACTGCTACTATTCAGCTTAAGCAGGCTTCTGGAGATGCTTATCTTAACCTTTCTGCTGCTACCATTACGGTTCCGCAGACTGGATCTGTTACCGTCGACGTTACTACCAACACAACGTTCACGGTATCCTAATAAATTAGGATTATTAGTAGGGGGGGGGGTAAACTGCCACTCCTCCCTATTTTAACTTAGTAAAATTGTATTATGAGTATCCAGACGATTTCAATTCCTTGGTCCACAGATGCTTCAGATTCTATTCATCTTCAGTGGGATGACAGTAAGATTACTGGAGGTAGTTTAGTTACAATCTCTACAGGAATTACTTCTGATTATAACCATACTGGAGAAGATAGAGAGAAGACTGTAACTTTTCGTACAACAGGAACTTCTGGACCTCAAGCATCAAAAACACTTAAAGTTATTCAGACATCTGATAACTTAATAATAGCCACTTATACAGATATATATAGTATATACTCTGAAAATAAAGCTGGTTTTTAATTAAATAATATATTAGATATGGCAAATGTTTACAAAGATATTTCTGAGTTTGTCCAAAAGGTTGCTGCTACTGGTAACGAGGAATTCCAAGTTTCCGCTACAGAGAAGGTGACTGCTACCCAAATTGCCAATAAGGTACAGTTGAGTCAAGTATTAATGAGCGGCTTCGGAGCCGTTTCCATTAAGGGTGTTGAGAAGATCAAAGATACCAACTCACTTCTTGGAGCGCTGAAAATTCTTTACAGCCTTTCAGGAAATGGCCTTGTAAAAGTCGTTGGTAACAGTGAAAATTGCTTCGGGTTGATTTCTATCAATACCGCAGGAACCTTAGCGTTCGGAATTTTATTCGATATTCGTAGCTCCACTCCGCCCTCGATATTTATTCGAGACGGCTTTGGTCTTACCGGAGGTGCCAGTCTAAAGAATCTTACCGACAATCAGTGGATCGCCGAAGTAAAGAAAGGTAAGAAAATTCCTATGGAAAGCGATATTCGGGTTGTGGAAATCACCGACTTTGCAATTCCTGGACTTAATATAACTAAAGACGGGGAGAGTTTCTTATTTTATGCCAATGATGCAAGCAACATCCCTAACTCCAATCATGGAGCTACTTCATTTGTAGGTGTAGCCATTGCAAGTCCTATCTTCATAACCGGAGACCAAAGATTGCTGTATTATATGATGATAGATACAGCAAGGGGTATGTTCTACACGGGGCGTGCAAATCTGGAAGATGACGTTGTAGCTTGGAATGATACTCCAGTTACTCGCTTAGGACAAGCTGTACAGGTTACTGCCTTTACTGAAGGGGCATTATCATCACTGCTGCATACCTTCAAAGCAGGTGATTTTATACCTTTTTACACAGGAAATGTTACAGCTTCTACGGCTAATCAATTCCCTGAGTCAGGAGCATTCAATGGCTTCATCTCCATGGGTAGCAACGAAGGAGATTATTTCCAAATCTTTGCTTTCAAGTCAGGTTCTCCCAATGCTTACATGGGAGCCTGCATTGGGAGTACTACCCAATGGACTAAAGCAAGTAGTGGACTTAACGTTTATACGATATCTGAAAGTGAATCTCAGAATCAAAAGATAGATGCTTCACGTGTAGAGGAACTTAAAAAGTCTGAATTAGTATTATTTCCTAATGAGGTAGGCTATACACCGTATTTTAAGGTTTCAGTAGATAATAGTAAAGCATATTTTATAACAGGAATTATACCTATTAATTCACAAGGCCAACCTGGACTTAATAATGGAGAAGAGCCTCCTTTTGAGCAGATTCAAACTGTGATGATTGAAATTGATCTCACTACTTATGATATAACAATATGGCCTTATCCAGTTGTAAAGAAAGAGTGGCTGCAGTTATCTGCTGGAGGTGGAGGAGGGGGATTAGAAAAATTGTCTGCTTGGTCAGATAGCAGATATGTTAGCGTAAATGTAGGGGCCGGTACTGGAGATTATGTAGACTTCCCGCTTACCCGAGCATTAAAATCTACTGACGTTATATTAGTAACGTGGAAGAAACAAAATGCCTCCTCAAAAGATACTGAGATTGCAGGACATGCAATCTTTAATCCCGGGGCTTATAGTTATGATTGCTGCTTAGACCTTCTGGAGAACTATCAAAGTAACGGTGATTATTATGGATTGTTCATTAATCAAGTTACTTCTGAAGTTGGCGTAAACATGTTAACTCTTTATGCCGAGTCTGAGGGGGCCAACTCTTATGGCCCAAGTTACTTAATAACGGGAGTGTATAATATTTCGGGCAAGTAAATAAAAATCCCCCTCGTAACTGAGGAGGATTCTTGTTATGGTGAGGGTTGTTGTACCTAAAGACGAGCTAATAGTATAACTGTAGGGGATGGTGATTTGGTCAAGATTCTGACTGGATTGATTAGCCTTGAGGTAAAAGGAAGTATTAAAACTTTATTATATTAAATAAAATATGTATCATTATATAAATGGATTTGGTAAAATCTGGGTAGGCCTAGAGCCCCCCCCCGATGAGACTTTAAACGTTACTTGGTTACATCCTACAGCTACAGGTAAGCCTTCCTTATGGGAATTATTGGCTTTTGACTGTAATGAAGACAAGTGGGTTTTAGTAGGAGGATCTGGTGGTGGAGGTACCACAGACTTTGAAGCTACTGTAGATTCAGTAACGTCTACTAGTATTGCAAATGCTTCAGTTAGATTAGAAGACAATGTCTTTAAATTTAGCTTTGACATGCCTAAAGGTGCTGATGGTGAACCCGGACCTCCTGGACCTGAAGGCCCTCCTGGAAAGGATGGAACTGATGGTAAGCCAGGCCCAGAAGGACCTGTAGGACCAGCTGGTTCAGTACCTAATTATAAAACTTATGTTTATAAGTTAAGTGATTCTAAGCCTGAAGCTCCTACTGGTACTAGTCCTCATCCTGATGGTTGGGAAGATTACCCTACTACTAGTGGTAGTTGGTGGCAGTGTATTGGTACTGTTATAGGATCTACAGGTCGAGTATCAAAGTGGTCTGAAATACTACCAGTAAATGGCAGAGACGGAACTGCTCAGGATGGTAAATATACTGAAATGCGTTTTGCGGTAAATTTCAGTAACATTACCCCTCCTCCTCTTGATAAAACTATGAGAACTCCTACAGGATGGTCTACAACTCCTACTGTCAAAGCTACTCAGGAATTTATGTGGATGATTGTAGCCACAATTAATCCTAATGATACTTTATATACTAATTGGTCTACTCCTACTGTTATTAGTGGGGAAGCTGGTCCTGAGGGTCCAGAAGGTCCCCCGGGGCAAGATGGTAAGGATGGTGCTACTGGTCCTGCTGGTAATCCTGGTCCTGCGGGCAAAGATGGAGTATCTGGAATCCCTGGAGTTGGTATTGAAGTACAGTATTGCTTAGGTACTGAATCTACATATACTGGTAGTACAGATTTAGGAGATAATAGGAATCCTATGGGATGGAGTATAGCTGTTCCTACGGTGACTGAAGATAACCCCTATATATGGTTTATACAGGCTCG
>ERZ780105.278-NODE-278-length-17386-cov-11.1115_pt1 | contig 17386 bp, 13 predicted proteins | sample MGYA00511172_ERZ780105 | MGnify/ENA primary metagenome ERZ780105 (study PRJEB29588, sample SAMEA2144299) | human gut metagenome | biome: human gut; feature: human-associated habitat; material: faeces | place: Denmark | collected 2008/2010 ...
GAAGTTACAAACTGTAAGAGAATTAAGTCTTAAATTTATTTAGTGGACACTAGTGCAAGTGAACAAAAAAAAACTATAAAATAAAGAAATGAGAAAATCAGTACTCACCCTGCTCCTGCTATTCATCGCCATGATGATGCAGGCACAGCAACACCTCATCACGGGTGCCATTATCGACAAGGGAACCAACGACCCTGTCGAGGCATCGACCGTACAACTACTACGCGCGGACAGCACCTATATCTCAGGCGCCATCAGCGACGAAAATGGACTCTTCAGCCTTCAGGCTCCCGAAGACGGCAGTTATCTGCTCAAGATAACCAGCGTAGGATACAAGCCCACCGTAAGGCGCATCATGATGACCCAGGGCAAAGACCTCGCCATGGGCAAGATAAACATCAACGCAGAGGCCATCATGCTCAAGGCCGCCACCGTCACGGCCATGGCCAAGAAAGTGGTGCTCAAGGAAGACACCTTCGTGTACAACTCTGCGGCTTATCGCACACCCGAAGGCTCCACCATCGAAGAGCTCGTGAAGCGCCTGCCTGGTGCTGAGGTGAGCGATGACGGAAGCATCAAAATCAACGGAAAGGAAGTGAAGAAGATCCTCGTAGACGGCAAGGAGTTCATGACCGGCGACACCAAGACGGCCCTGAAGAACCTGCCCACCAGCATCATCGACAAAATCAAGGCCTACGACGAGAAGAGCGACCTGGCTAAGGTGACGGGCATCGACGACGGAGAAGAGGAAACCGTGCTCGATTTCGGCGTCAAGAGAGGCATGAACAAGGGACTCATCGCCAATATGGACCTCAGCATGGGCACCAAGCAACGATACAGCGAACGAGGCATGGCGGCTTATTTCAACGACCGCAACCGACTCATGATGTTCGCATCAGCCAACAACACCAACGACATGGGATTCCCCGGAGGTGGAGGCCCTGGCGGATGGGGATTCAACAAGCAGGGACTCAACGCCTCGAAGATGCTGGGTCTGAACTACAACTACGAAAACAAGGACAAGCTCAAGATGGACGCCTCGCTGAGATGGAACCACAGCGATGGAGACATCAGCAGCACGGTGGCTTCCGAGAACTTCGTGAGCCAGAACTCGTCTTTCTCGAACAGCCGTGCCAAGAACTTCTCGCGCAGCAACAGCTGGGACGGACGTTTCCGCCTGGAATGGACCCCCGACACAATGACCAATATTATGTTCCGTCCATCGTTCACCATCAAGAGCAGCGATGCACTGGCACGAAGCTTGTCGGCACAGTTTAATGCCGATCCTTACCAGATCACCAACGACCCGCTCGAGGACGCAGCACGTGCCGAGCTGGGACTTGAGGACGTAAGCCTAAGCAAGAGTCTGTTGCAGCAGGCTGGAGCTCTCGTCAACCTGCAGTCGTCGAGCAGCATCAGCTATAGCGAGTCTGAAAATCTGAGAGGCATGTTGCAGTACAATCGCCGACTCAGTGCGATGGGACGCAACATCACCGTGCGCACCGATGCCAGCTACGGCAAGACCGATGCCAACAGCCTCTCACTCACCAATGCCTACATGTACCTTGTAGATGTGGCCAACGGCAACGAGACCGACCACTACAACACTTATCGTTACAACGTGACGCCTACCCGCAACTACAGCTACTCTCTGCAGGCCACCTATAGCGAGCCACTCTGGAAAGCCACTTTCCTGCAACTGAGCTATAAGTTCACCTACAAATACTCGAAGACCGACCGTTCCACCTACAACTTCTCCGACTTCAGCGATGAGGAGGCAAACCAGTGGGCTTCCATCACTCCCGAGTATCGTGGATGGGGCAACTACTTGGGCACTCTGCGCTCGCCTCTCGACGAGTACTTCGACAGCGACCAGAGCCGATTCTCCGAGTACAAGAACTACATTCACGAGATGCAGCTCATGATGCGATTCATCCGACCAAAGTACAACCTCAGCTTCGGAGCCATGCTCCAGCCACAGAGGTCGAACTTCATCTACGACTATATGGGGCAGCACATCGAAACGACACGCAACGTCACCAACTTCTCACCAGCCCTCGACTTCCGTTATCGTTTCAGCAAGGTGAGCAACCTGCGCGTCAACTATCGAGGCACCACCTCGCAACCCTCCATGACCGACCTGCTCGACATCACCGACGACAGCAATCCGCTCAACATCAAGAAGGGAAATCCGGGACTGAAGCCATCGTTCACCCACAACTTCCGACTCTTCTACAACAACTATATAGAGAAGCACCAGCGAGCCCTGATGACCTTCGTCAACTTCTCGATGACACGTAACAGCATCAGCGACATGGTGACCTACGACGACAAGACCGGTGGACGAACCACACAGCCCGAAAACATCAACGGAAACTGGAACGCACGAGGCGCCTTCATGTTCAATACAGCCATCGACAGCGCTGGCGTATGGAACATCAACACCTTCACCACCCTCGCCTATACCAATGCCGTGGGCTATCTGAGCCTCGACGGGAAGACCTCGCAGAAGAACACCACCAAGCAGACACAGGTGGGCGAGCGAATCGCCATGGGCTATCGCAACAACTGGCTTGAGGTCAACCTCAACGGAACCCTCAACTACAACCATGCCCGCAACAAGCTTCAGGCATCGAGCAACATGAACACCTGGCAGTTCTCTTACGGACCGAGCATCACAGCCACCATGCCCTGGGGCATGAGCCTGAGCACAGACTTGAGCCAGAGCAGCCGACGAGGATACAGCGACAAGTCGATGAACACCAACGAACTGGTTTGGAACGCCCAACTCTCGCAAGGCTTCCTCCGTGGCAAACCCCTCACCGTGATGATCCAGTTCTACGACCTGCTGCACCAGCAGAGCACCCTGAGCCGTGCCCTTACTGCCATGGCCCGTACCGATACCGAGTACAACAGCATCAACTCTTATGCCATGCTCCACGTCATCTACCGACTGAATATCATCGGAGGCAAGCAGGCACGCGAGACGATGATGTATGGCGGACGCCCCGACTTCCGCGGACGCCCCTTCAATGGCGGACGACCTCCCATGGGACCACCTCCAGGAGGCGGACATCGCCGCTTCTAAGTTTAGAGAAGTTGAAACCCATATACATGATGCCCAGAACCATTCGTCATCGTTGGTTCTGGGCATATTTTTTGTCTCATTGGCTCTAACATCTCAACACCTTTCCACATCCGTCAGTTTTAATTTTTATAAAATAATCTTTAAATAACTATAATAAAGCTATAAGAAAACTATAACGATACAAATATTTTCCTAACTTTGCAACCACTTTTTATTGTAACAGAAATGAAACATCGTATTTTAAGCATGACAATGTCACTTTGCCTCGCCTGCACGATGGGAGCGCAAAGTGCCGAAAAGATTGTACCCATCAAGTATGGAAACATGGATAATTGGGTTATCAGAAACATCAAGGAATCAGGTATCATAGGCGGAAACAAGAAGGTGGTTTATGCCGTAGGTCCGTCGATGACCATCAATGGCAATATCCCCTACACCAACAAGGGCGGCTCGCCCTGGGGAACCTCCAATGTGCTTGCCCACGTGTCAGGCATCTATAAGACCAACAACTCGGTATATCGCGACAAGCACGAGAACGGCCATTGTGCCAAGCTCGTCACCCACATCGAGAAGGTGAAGGTATTGGGACTCATCAATATCAAGGTGCTTGCAGCAGGCTCGCTCTTCCTGGGCGACGTGCGCGAACCCATCACAGGAACCAAGGACGGTCCTAAGGCCATCAACTGGGGTATTCCTTTCACCCATCGTCCCAAGGCGGTGCGTTTCGACTATAAGACCCTGTTGCCCAACTCAGCCACCCGCATCAAGCAGAACGGCTTCAGCAGTGCATCGAAAGTGGCAGGACGCGACTATGCTGTCGCCATCCTCTATCTGCAGAAGCGTCACGAGGATGCCCACGGCAACATCACGGCCAAGCGTGTGGGCACCATGGTGGTGAAGTACAGCAAGAGCACCAATGGATGGGTGAACGACGCCACCTACACCATCCACTATGGCGACATCCGACACATGGCAGGCTATAACGCCTCGCTCATGGGACTTCGTAATTGTGACTATGCTCGTAATAGCAAAGGCAAGAGCGTCATCATCAAGGAGACGGGATGGGCTTCGCCCAACGAGACCCCTACCCACCTCATCCTGCAGTTCTCTTCCAGTCATGGCGGAGCCTATATCGGAACGCCCGGCAACACGCTCTGGATAGACAATGTGTCACTCGTTTACTAACTGTTTATCACATATAAACACCCCTACACATTATTATATACATAACACATGAAGCAGCTTCTACTCTCATGCCTAACATGCCTTCTCTTGCCTACTCTTGGTATGGCAGGGGAGGCTGACTCTACCTTCACGCCACATACCGGAATGGAAAAAGAGGAAGTAAAAATAGAAAAAAAGGTGGACGAAAATGTGGAAGTGAAGGTGGAAGCGAAGGCGGACGAAAAGGCGGAAGTGAAGGAGACGGAAGTGAAGAAGGCGGACGAGAAGAAGAAATCGCTCATCACCCGTTTTCTCGACTACTTCAACGATGCCAACAAGAAGAACGACAAGCGGTTCGACTTCAGCATCATCGGAGGCCCACACTATGCCACCGACACCAAGTTGGGCTTAGGCTTAGTGGCAGCAGGCATCTATCGCTCCGACCCAGCCGACACGCTCCTCCTCCCCTCCAATGTGTCGCTCTTTGGCGATGTCAGCACGGTGGGCTTCTATCTGCTCGGTGTGCGCGGAACCCACATCTTCCCCCACGACCGTTACCGTGCCGTCTACACGCTCTACTTCTATTCCTTCCCCAGCAAGTTCTGGGGAATGGGATACGACATGGGCGACAACGACGACAACGAGAGCGACATGAAGCGATGGCAGGTGCACGTGAAGGGAAGCTTCCTGTGGAACCTTGGCAGCAACCTCTTCCTCGGTCCTTCCGTGGCCTACGACTACATCATCGGCAAGGACATCGAGCGCCCCGAGCTCTTGGCGGGAATGGACCGACATACCGACAACTATGGCGTGGGATTCACCTTCATGTTCGACAACCGTGACAACCTCACCTATCCCCACCGGGGTTATTACGTGAACCTCACCCAGATGTTCCGTCCGCGCTTCATGGGCAACGACTATGCCTTCAGCACCACCGAACTGCAGCTCAACGCCTACCAGCAACCCTGGCGAGGAGCCGTACTGGCCGAGGACCTTCGTTCCACACTCAACTTTGGCAATCCCTCGTGGGGCATGATGGCACAGACAGGAGGCAGCAATGCCCTGCGCGGATATTACGAGGGAAGATATCGCGACAAGCACATGATAGAAGCCACTGTCGAACTTCGCCAGCACGTGTGGAAACGCAACTCGCTCACGGCCTGGATAGGTGCAGGAACCGTCTTCCCCAAGTTCAGCCAGATGAGAAGCCGTCACATCCTGCCCAACTATGGTGTGGGCTATCGATGGGAATTCAAGAAGAACGTCAACGTGCGTCTCGACTATGGTTTCGGCAAGGGCGGACAGAGAGGATTCCTCTTCAATATCAACGAGGCGTTCTAAAAGCAAACAACACACAACATGAAATCATTCAACAAAATCATATACTGGTATGCCGTCATCGCGCTTACCGTGCCCAATGTGGCCCTTTGTTTCACCGAGCACCTCAGCACATGGGCAGCCCTTGCCAACACCGTGCTGCCCTTTGGTGTCTACATGGCTCTGATGAGCATCTGTCGCAAGCCGGGCAAGATGGTGTGGTGGCTCTTCCCCATCATCTTCTTTGCGGCTTTCCAGATCGTGTTGCTCTATCTCTTCGGCAAGGGCGTCATAGCTGTGGATATGTTCCTCAACCTCGTAACCACCAATCCTGGCGAGGCCATGGAGTTGCTCGACAACCTCATTCCTGGCGTGGCGAGTGTCTTCATCCTCTATCTGCCCCTGCTCATCCTGGGCGTGGTGTCCATACGGAGCAAGAAGGCACCCGTGCTGTCCTCTGCCCTCAGAAAGCGATATGCCCTGTGGGCTTCAGCCTTGGCCATCGTGGGATGCATCCTTGTTGCCACGGCCTGTCTCTCCCGTCCCTCCGACAACTCACAGCTCGACGACCATCACGCCCCACACTATAGCGTGCTCAACGACCTCTACCCCGTCAACGTGTTCTATAACCTCTACCTTGCCGTTAAGCGCAACAACGCCTCCATCCACTACAAGGAGGCATCTGCCCGTTTCCGCTTCGATGCCAGACCGTCCCATCCCGAGGACTCCTGCGAGGTCTACGTCATGGTGATAGGCGAGACGGCACGAGCCATGAACTTCAGTCTCTATGGTTATCAGCGCGACACCAATCCACGGCTCAGCAAGACCCCGGGACTGGTGACGTTCAGCGATGTCACCACCCAGTCGAACACCACCCACAAGAGTGTGCCCATGCTCCTCTCGCAGGCTTCGGCCTCCGACTTCGAGCGTCTCTTCCACGAGAAAGGCATCCTGCAGGCCTTCCGTGAGGCAGGCTTCCACACCGTGTTTCTGAGCAATCAGCGCCCCAACCACTCGTTCATCGACTTCCTGGGCGAACAGGCCGACCAGTGGCTCTTCCTCAAGACGGGCGACGCCAACCCGGCTGGACGTGAGTTGGCCGAAGCCCCGGGCAAGGACGGCAACTACTATGACGCCGACCTGCTGCCCATCCTCGACAAGATACTGGCCCGAAAGCGCAAGAAGGAGTTCATCGTGCTCCACACCTATGGCTCTCACTTCAACTACATGGACCGCTATCCCCGACAGATGGCGCATTTCCAGCCCGACACGCATTGCGAGGCCAAGAAGGAGAACCGTCCCGACCTCATCAACGCCTACGACAACACCATCCGCTACACCGACCTTGTGCTCAGTGGGGTGATAGAGCGCCTGAGAGCACACGGAGGCATGAGCGCCATGCTCTATACGAGCGACCATGGCGAGAACATCTTCGACGACAGTCACAAGCTCTTCCTTCATGCTTCGCCCCGAGCTTCGAAGTACGAGCTGCATGTGCCCTTCCTGGTATGGACATCGCAGAGCTTCCAGCATCAGGAGCCAGCCGTGGCACAGGCCCTCTCCGCCAACCGCCACAAGCAGGCACAGAGCAGCCGTTCCGCCTTCCACACCATGCTCAATATCGGGGGCATCAGTACGCGCTTCCGCCAAGAGCACGAATCGTTGGCGAGCCCAGCCTATCGTCCCGTCCCTCTGCTCTACCTCAACGACCACAACGAGGCTATCCCACAGGCAGAATGTGGATTTTAGCATATAAAGGAGTTGTTTTTAAGGAGTTAAAGGAGTTAAAGGAGTTAAGACAACAGCCTCTAAGGAATGTTTAATTTTAAGTCCACTAAAGCATTTGTCTTAACTCCTTTAACTCCTTAACTCCTTAACTCCTTAAAAATAACTCCTCAAAAAACTTTCTCTTTTCTTTCTCTATATCAGTTTTTTGCTGTAATTTTGCACCCGAATAAGTCAATAACAGTAGAAAACAATGGACTCAACACGCAAAATCGAAAAAGTAAGTTTGCGCAACCTCCACATGGAGGATTACGACCAACTGGCGAAATCGTTCAAGCGCATTTATGCCGACTCGGACGTTTTCTGGACACGTTCTCAAATCAAAAAGCTCATTACCATCTTTCCCGAAGGTCAGGTAGTCATCATCGTCGACGACAAGATCGTGGGATGCGCCCTCTCCATCATCGTCAACTACAACATGGTGAAGGGCGACCACACCTATGCCCAGGTGACAGGCAATGAAACCTTCAACACCCACGATGCCAACGGCAACATCCTCTATGGCATCGAGGTCTTCATCCACCCCGACTATCGTGGCCTCCGACTGGCCCGACGCATGTACGAATACCGCAAGGAGCTGTGCGAGAAGCTCAACCTCAAGGCCATCATGTTTGGCGGACGCATACCCAACTATCACAAGTATGCCGACCAGATGCGCCCCAAGGAGTACATCGAGAAGGTGCGCAGCCGTGAGATCTACGACCCCGTGCTCACCTTCCAGCTGTCCAACGACTTTCACGTGCGCCGTGTGATACGCAACTATCTGCCCAGCGACGAGGAGAGCGAACACTGCGCCACCCTGTTGCAGTGGGACAACATCTACTATCAGCCACCTACGGACTCCTATGTAGACCGCAAGCCCACCGTGCGCATCGGTCTCGTGCAGTGGCAGATGCGCCCCTATGCATCGGTCGACGACCTCTTCGAGCAGGTGGAGTTCTTCGTCGATTCGGTGAGCGACTATAAGAGCGACTTCATCCTCTTCCCCGAATACTTCAACGCCCCTCTGATGGCTAAGTTCAACAATATGGGCGAGGCACAGAGCATCCGACAGATGGCACAGTACACCGAGCAGATACGCGACCGGTTCCGTGAGCTTGCCATCAGCTACAACATCAACATCATCACGGGCAGCATGCCTTACGTCAAGGACGACGGCGCCCTCTACAACGTGGGCTTCCTGTGCCGACGCGACGGAAGTGTGGACATGTACGAGAAGATTCATGTCACCCCCGACGAGCAGAAGTGCTGGGGTCTTACCGGTGGAAGCCGCATCCAGACCTTCGACACCGACTGTGGCAAGATAGGCATCGTGATCTGTTACGACGTGGAGTTCCCCGAGCTCTCACGCCTCATGGCTCAAGACGGCATGCAGATACTCTTCGTGCCCTTCATGACCGATACCCAGAACGCCTACTCCCGTGTGCGTGTATGCGCCCAGGCCCGTGCCATCGAGAACGAGTGCTATGTGGCCATTGCGGGCAGTGTGGGCAACCTGCCCCGTGTGCACAACATGGACATACAGTATGCTCAGAGTGCCGTGTTCACGCCTTGCGACTTCGCCTTCCCCAACGACGGCAAGCGATCGGAGGCTACGCCCAACACCGAGATGATTCTCGTATCCGACGTTGACCTCAACCTGCTCAACGAGCTCCACACCTATGGTGCCGTGCGCAACCTGCGCGACCGCCGCAAGGACCTCTATGAGCTGAAGAAAAAATAAAGATGTACAAGATCGACATATCGGAGCGCACGCTCCACTTCAAGCAGCCTGCCGGAACCTCACGGGGTGTCTACACCACCCGGCACAGTTATTACCTCACCCTCACCTCGGCAGAACATCCGGGCATCAGGGGCGTGGGCGAATGTGCCACCCTGCCCGACCTGAGCTGCGATGCCAAACCCGAATACGAGCTCACGCTCCGACAGGTGTGCCAGATGGTGGAACAGATGGGGCGCATACCCTACGACATGATACGTGCCTACCCCAGCATCACCTTCGGACTGGAGACCGCCTTTGCCGACTTCTTCCGTCAGTGCCCCGCTATCGACGTGCCGGCATGGGCGACGTATCTGGCAAGCCTCTACGACACGCCCTTCGCACGGGGCGAGGAGGGCATCACCATCAACGGACTGGTATGGATGGGCACCTACGACGAGATGCTCGCCCGACTGGAGGAGAAGCTGAAGAGCGGATTCCACTGCGTAAAACTGAAGATTGGTGCCATCGACTTCTTCAAGGAGCTCGACCTCATCAAGCGCATACGCCAGGTGTACAGCAAGGAGCAGATAGAGTTGCGCGTGGATGCCAACGGTGGCTTCACGCCCGAAAACGCCATGAGCCGACTGGAAGCCCTGGCACAGTACGACATCCACTCCATAGAGCAGCCCATACGCCAGCACCAGTGGCCCAAGATGGCTGCCCTGTGCCGTGAGTCACCACTGCCCATCGCCCTCGACGAGGAGCTCATCGGCGTGAACGTGCGATCGATGAAGCAGGCATTGCTCGACACCATACACCCTCAGTACATCGTGCTGAAGCCCTCGCTCCACGGAGGCATCTACGGATGCCGCGAATGGATACAGATGGCAAGCGAACGGGGCATCGGAAGCTGGATCACATCGGCCTTGGAGAGCAACGTGGGGCTCAGTGCCATCGCCCATTTCTGCGCCAAGACTTATGGTCCCGGGGTCTCCATGCCTCAGGGCCTTGGCACCGGACAACTCTTCACCGACAACATTCCCATGCCTTTGGAAATCAAGGGAGAGAAGATCTTTGTTCGTGTCTAATTTCGGAAGTTCAGAAGTTAAGGAGTTAAGGAGTTAAAGGAGTTAAGACAATAGTCTTTGTGGGTGTATTCATTAAGCTGTTGTCTTAACTCCTTAACTCCTTTAACTCCTTTAACTCCTGAAAATTACTCCTGAAAAATTAAAATTCCCCTTTATGGAACTGAACGAATTTCTTGCCGAATGGCGCAATGACAACCCCCGCATTCTGGTACACACCAGCGGATCTACGGGCAAACCCAAGCCCCTGATGGTGGAGAAGAGGCGGATGCTCAACTCAGCCCGCATCACCTGCGACTTCTTAGGACTGAAGCCGGGCGACACCGCCCTGCTCTGCATGCCCCTCGACTATATCGCAGGCAAAATGATGGTGGTGCGAAGCCTCCAACGGGACCTTCGGCTCACCTCCGTGCGCCCGAGCAGCCATCCCCTGGCCGACGAAACCCTGCCCAACTTCACCTTTGCCGCCATGGTGCCCATGCAGGTGTACAACAGCCTGAAAGTGCCCCGCGAGCGCGAACGGCTCATGCACATCCGTCACCTCATCATAGGCGGAGGAGCCATCAGCGACGAGTTGGCACAGATGATCAAGCCCCTGCCCAACGCCGTATGGAGCACCTATGGCATGACCGAGACCCTGTCGCACATCGCCCTGCGCCGCCTCAACGGTCCCGACGCCAGCCTCTGGTATACCCCCTTCGACGGCGTAGGCATAAGCCTCAATGCCGACGGATGCCTTGTCATCGACGCCCCCGAGGTATGTGCCGAACCCCTTGTCACCAACGACATCGCCCAGCTACGCACCGACGACCGCACGGGCAAGACGCTCTTCCGCATCAAGGGCCGCAAGGACAACGTGGTGTGCAGTGGCGGCATCAAGATTCAGATAGAGGAGGTGGAGGAAACCTTGCGTCCGCACCTGTCGGCGCCCTTCATGATCGTCAAGAAACAAGATGAGATGCTGGGCGAAAAGGCCATCCTCCTCACCGAGTCGGCCGACCTGACCCACATAGAAGAAATATGCAGAAACACCCTGCCCAAATACTGGGTGCCACGGGAGTTTCTGCACATCGACCACCTGCCCCTCACCGAGACAGGCAAGCCTAAACGCACCCTCCCCTTCACACCACGGTGATCCAGATGCTCTCTTCGTTCTGCTGAGCCTGGGTGATGAGGTCGATGAGTTGGCGCAACCGCTGTTGCGAGTTCACCACCATGCCCACCATTTTGTTTTCGCCCACCAGGATGCAGCCCTGCGTGTCGTCAGGATAGTTGCCTGCATGGATGCGTATGCCCTCAAAGAGGGGCACGCCCACGAGTAGGGGCAACCATCTCTTGAATCGTGGCGACTTGCTCACCACCACGGTGTAAGAGCCTTCGGGGATAGCCGTCTTGCCCTGCACCTTGCGGGCCATCTTGCCCGACACCCTGCCGTGGCGAGCATCCACCTCCCTCGGGGCAAGCGGAATGCCCAGCAGGTTGCGCCATGTAGGCTCCAGGGTGTCGCAGAAGTAATGCTCTGTGGTGAGCAGGCTCTCGTCCACACGGCAGCGCACAGTGCGCTTGTCGTCCCTCCTCCTGCCGGGTATCAACTCTCGTTCCACACTTCCATCGGGCAGGATGTACAGTCGGCCGATGGTGTAAGTAGCTCTCTTGGCTATGCGTTTCAATATGATTTCCATCTCTAAGATAACGTTTAATGTTTAGTATTTTTATGAAAAACTCTCATCCTTTCAAGAACTTCACCTTGCGGAAAATCGGACTGTCAGTGTCAGTGTCAGCACCTTCCACCTTAGCCACATATCCACGGTGCACCCATTGGTGTATGGCATCCCTGATGCGCCTGGCATTGTCGTTGTCGAAACCCTGAGCACGACGCACCTTCACGTAGTCGTCCATGGTGAACTCGTCGGGCAAGAGCGACAGCAGGTTCTTAGGACCGTTGGGTGCTGTGCGGCTCACCTTGTCTTGCTCGCCATCGGCATCGTAGATCATTTGTCCGAAGAGCTTCAGCTTGCACCACAGGTCGTAACGCTCGCTCCAGCGCACGAAGTCCTCTATCGACTTCTCCCACTTCATGCCGTTGGCGACATACAGCACACAGGCCTTGAGGTAGGCGATGACGTTGGCACGGAAGGAAAGGTTCTCGAACACATAGTTCTGCGACAGACGGGCAAACTCAGCGTTCTCCTCCATCAGTTTGCGGGCGAGCCGGAGAGCCTGGGGGCAGTCCACCAGTCCGCGGGCCTTCAACAGGTTGTCGATGTAGGGTTTCAGTTCCTCGTCGAAGGAGGCATCGTAGGAGCCATAGACGGGAATCTCCGAACCGCACGGGCGTCGCTCGATGGTGGCAAACGAGATGCGGCTCACGGGTCCGTCGGTCACCACCCTTCGGAAGTAGTCACGACACTTCTTCGGTGTGCAACAGGCATTCCAGTTGAAGCGCACCTTTACGGTCTCGGTCACCGACTGCACGCCCACTCGGTCCTGTCCATAGTTGCCCAGGTCGAATGCCAGCTCCATGATGCGGAAGTGCTGGTTGGTCTTGCCCTTGAGGGCATCGAAGAGGTTCAGCTCATTCACTTTGGCATAGAGGAAGTGCCGTTCAGCCTCCTTCATACGCAGCACGAAGGCAGGGTTGGTCATGTCGATGTTCACCTCCTGGATGACGAGTCCTTCGGGTCGCTCTCGCTTGTCCTTGTTGGAGCCTTTGCGGTTGCATTCGTCCTTCCAAGCCCTCTCCCGCTCACGCTGCTGGGCGTCGCGTTCCCTGATGTCCGCCATGATGCGGTTGATGGGCTGGGTGATGCTCTCCTTGCCGCTTCCCGTGGGAGCACAGAGGATGTTCATCAGCGTAGCCTCATGCTCCACGTTGTCGATGTAGCGGAAGCGGGTGTCGCACAGATGGCTTGCCAGGGCTGGGAAGACGGCTTGCGACACGGCAGGCTGATAGATGGCAGGCGTCTTGCTCACGAGCAGACGGATGAGACGGGGCAGTTTCTGTGGCATCTCGTGTATGCGATAGAAGTAGGAGTCGGGGTTCAGGATGTCGCCAAACTCGTCGGCATCATAGTCGGCGGCTTTCCCCCTTGCCCTCTCCTCCTGGCACAGGCTGATGGCCTTGCGCACAATCATCGGCATGCGGTGCGACTGCTTTCTCTGACAAGCACTGTCGACGGTGGTGAAGGCTCGCTTCTTCTCCTCGCCGAAGGTGGGTATCACCTGCTTGATCCACGCAGCATTGTCGTCGCACAGATAGCGCAGATAGCAGCTCAGGGTGAAGATAAACGAGTTGCGCGAACCGTGCTGTGGCTCACCTCCGAGCAGTTCTACGAGCTTGCTTGTTATCGCCTCGTAGGGGATTCCGTCGTATTCTTGGGCGAAGTTTTGTCGCTTCTCCTCTCCGCCATGATCTTGATCCACTCCATGATTGCCGATATGATGATCATCAGCACGATCATGATTAGCAGACTGGGCATACTCAACAGCAGTGCCAGCAGGAAGAGCAGCAGAGCTATTATCGCTCTCAGGTCGATGTTCTTGATTCGTTGCAACTTGGGGTTTAGGGTCATGTTCGGATTCATGTTCGTTAAGTTTAGGATTAGGGTTGATATTTACGCTGGTATTCGCCTGAGAAGCAGCATCACCGTTGGAGCCTCTCTCGTCCATGCCGGAAGAGCTTCGCAAGGGGGCGAAGAGCCGTGCCTCGTCGATGAAGAGGATGTATTCTTCGGGCACGATGAACGACGGCCGTGCCAGGTCTTTCACGCACACGTCGTACTCCTCATCGCCGAGTTGTTGCGACATCCACTTCTGAGCCTCTGCCAGGTTCATGCCCTCTGGCATGACGAAGACGAGCCTGAGGCCCTCCAACGACGGTGTGACGTGCACGAGCAGTATTCTCGCCAGCACCTGAGGATTCTTCACTCTCAGTTCTTCGCTCTTCGCTTTCCACCATCCCGTAGGGTCGGCGATGTGGTCTTTGTCGTAGATGCTGAGTCCGCTGGGTATGGCGTCGGCATTGAGTCGTCGGCCATTGCGAAAGGTGGCGTGGGGCGTGAGTATGGGCAACTGGCTCTTGAGCCGTGTCTTCATCGTGTCGTAGTCTTCCTGCCCTATCTCTCCCCGGCGTTTGCGCTCCAGTGCATCCTCTATCTGTGCGCAGACGTCCTTCACCCTGCTGCTCTTAGTAGCCTGGTGGAAGAGCTCGGGAGTGCATACTTGCACCTCCCTGCTCCTTACGCTTTGTGATATTCCAAAAGCCATGGTTGTTTCGTATTTAATGTTTAATCATTTTTTCGATGTCCTGCACCAGGATGTCCTGATACACCTGTCCCTGATACTCATGGGTCTGAAAGCGCAGTTTCACCACGACCACCTCTCCGGCATAGAACCTCAACTGTGCGTCCTTGCCAAGCATCACCGCGGCAAACTGATTTTCGAACTTTCCGCCAAACTCCTGCAACACGATGTTGCACTTGGCGAGTTTCCCGTTCTCACTCTTCTGCGAATCGACGAGGGAAGTCTCTCCCTGCATCACTACTTTCATAATCATTGTTTCCATGTTTTTTAATGTTTAGTTTATAATTGAAGTTTCGTATTTTCGGAAGTTATTTTTCAGGAGTTAAGGGAGTTAAGGAGTTAAGGAGTTAAGACAAATGCCTTTGAGGGCAATGTTTTAATGTTTGATTTCAAGCAATAAGACTATTGTCTTAACTCCTTTAACTCCTTAACTCCTTTAACTCCTTAAGAATTCTCCCTTAACTCCTTAACTCCTTTAGCCCTCAGATGAATGAACTCCCGTCCCTTCTCCGTCCACACAAGGTACATGCGGGTTAGCACGGTGTCTCTTCCCACAAAGAGGTCATAGTGGGTTCGGCTCTTCGCCAGTCCGCGGTGGGCATAGTCGGCATAGAGCATATACTGCCCGCTCTGGTAGTACTGAATCCGTTCAGCGCAGAGCCATCGGTTCAGTTCCTGCGCCGTCATCCCCAATTCCTTGGCTATCTGCGTGGTGGTGTAGCACGAGATGCTTTCGAGCACGCTGTCGGCGTAGAGAGCCTTGGGCAGCAGTCGGTCGATTTCCACATCCTGCTCAGCGATCCGTCTGTTCTTTTGTTCCAGGAGCACTTTCTGCTCACGGATGAGCTTGTCCTGCTGGGCTATGAAGGAATCCTTCTCCCGAAGCGTCTTGCGAAGAATCTCCTCAGTCTTGCGGACGACCGCCTCATCGCTCTCGCCTTCGTGGAGCGGAATGAACCCGCCCGTCTTGCGAATTTGCGGCAGCACCACCGAGGTGACCCAATGCTTGAACCGCTGCGCTGTGGGGAGCTTCGAACCAAGCACCAGCGCATAGAATCCGCTCTCGTTGACGAAATGCAAACTGCGTTTTTGTTCATACACAGATCCGTTTCTTCGTATAGTCACACTCGCGGTACGTTTCGTACCGTCAGTAGGCTTCACATGGCGCAAGATAGCTTTGCGGGCCTGGTCATATCCAAGAGCTTTGCACACGTCATTTCCGCAAAACTGAGGCTCACCTTTCTCGTCGGTCAAGATGCGGATGCATCCGAACTCAGAGCACTCAAATACCATCACCCGGATGGCGTTCTCATGATTGGCAACATTAGATGCCACCATGTTGGCAGCAGCCTTGCTACCGACAACCTTTTCATTAGTTTTTTTCATATGCTATAACTATTAAAATGGTTAATACTATGTTTTGAATACAAAATGTGATTTTCATGGCAGAAGACCATCATTCTTGTTGTTTCAACCTTGTCAAAGAGCGAGTGGATGGCAATATCATTCTTATGTCCCACTTACAACATGGCATACACAGGAATGTCCACGAACTTCAGAACTCGGCGATGGTTCTGAAATCCATGAGCAAAGGTAAAGCGAAAAAAAAGGATGCCAAAAGAAAAAAATATGCAATGATCAGCTGGTCTAATCAGTCTAATCATTGCATATCTTTTCGTCTCATTCGTCCAACAAAGAGTCTAACGAATGTTATGTTTTACTGACGGTAAAAAAAAATAAATTGGTATGCTGTTCTTTAAGTGTTTTCCATTCATTGTAATTGGTACTGCTTAATTCGTCACCAACTTAGTAACGAATTTGTGAGACGCTGTCTCACAAATTCTTTTAACCTATATTGTTTTCTTCAAACTCTGCAATCCATTCCCTAACCTTGGCTTGCAGCAAAGCCTTATCTGGCAAATATAATTGATATGCAGAGGCATAGACATGCGAGTCTTTTGGTAAAGTCAACTCTACAAGTGCATCGTTCTTACTCTCACAAAGCAAAATGCCGATGGTTGGTTTCTCGAAGTCTTGCTTCACAAAGCGGTCATAATAGTTGACATACATCTGCATCTGTCCAAGGTCTTGATGGGAAAGTTTGTCTGTTTTCAAATCAATAAGGACATAGCATTGCAACAATCTATTATAGAAGACCAAATCAACATAATAATTGTCTTCATCGAAAGTGAAACGTTTCTGACGTGCCTCGAATAGGAAGCCTTTCCCTAATTCGAGCAGGAACTGTTGCATCTTGCAGATAATGACTCCAAGACAGCTTAAACATTTGATTATCACTATCTTTTGAATTTGCTAACCAGTGGTTAGCATTTTTGTTTTCAAAAGGGCAACCAGTGGTTGACCTTTTTGCATATACAATATAGAATTGCCTAATATTGCGGAGATTTGGATATGACCATCCCGTCCCAAAACGAGCTGTCAAACTCTTAGATAACTCTTGCAAGACTTGCTTTCCATATTGCGCATGGACATTTCCATTCTGTTCATACTCTACTATATACTTGCCAACATAGTACTTGGTATAGACCTCCGCCGTGTTGACAGAAGTCTTCACGTAAGACCTTGCCTGTTCTATCAGACCAGACACCTTGTTGAATAGGTCTTCTACATTATCTGAAGTCTTTGTTATTTCGTTTGCCATAATTAATTACATTGTTATCTGAATTTGTGGGACGCTGTCCCACAAATTCCTATTTCAAATAAGTGAGACAGTGTCTCACCTTTTATTTGGTACGCATGCGTACCAAATTTTATTATTATCAGAAGTTCTACAACATACCTGTCTAAGACATCTTTTATCTTGTTTTCTTCATAAATTCACCGAATTTTGCAGCAAATATACATTATTTTTTGCGATAATCATTATAACAATACTCTGTTAATAATTACATAATCGTTTGAAAATGAACAAGTTAATTAACA
>ERZ780105.298-NODE-298-length-16643-cov-9.04021_pt1 | contig 16643 bp, 7 predicted proteins | sample MGYA00511172_ERZ780105 | MGnify/ENA primary metagenome ERZ780105 (study PRJEB29588, sample SAMEA2144299) | human gut metagenome | biome: human gut; feature: human-associated habitat; material: faeces | place: Denmark | collected 2008/2010 ...
ATGAAGCCAGAACGGATAAGGAACGCAGTTCAAATCCGTGGAAGATGCTTCTCATTGCCTTTATTGTCGGAGTGGCGACCGGCACAGTATTAACAATCATAACAAGAAAAATATGGCAGAAAGTAAGAAATTCATGTACGGCATCGGTGTCGTAAAGTTTGGTGACAAGAAAGTCGGCTATATAGAGAAGGGCAGCTGGGACTGGGGTGGAGCCAAGCCCGAGAAAGTGGATGTGGAAGCCGAGCAGGTGCCCGGTGCCCCCGTGCTGACTCTTGTCACGAAGAACGGCACGATAGCCCCCACGTTCAACCTCATACAGCTGGACTACGAGAACCTCCAACTCGCCCTTGGTGGAACGCTTGTCGGCACGCAAGGAGCCTATACCGGTTGGAAAGCCCCGACCGACCTTGTGGAACTCCGTGACAAGTGTGAGATTCAGCTGAAGAGCGGTCAGACCGTGACGATACCGAGTGCCACCCTTATGGCCAACCTTGGTGGCAAGCTCACCCTGACCGAAGTCTCCAAGATAGAGTGCCAGTTGACGGTGAACGCGCCTGATGACGGCAGTGCTCCCTATGATGTGGCCGATACCAAACCAGGGGAGTAGCGCATGAACCGAGCAATCGAAAAAGAAGCGGCGGAGACACTCCTTGACAGGGGTGTCTCCGTGCCGTTTAAGGACATACGGCTGCCGTTCCGCAAGAAACCCCTGAAGGTGCGCATCACCATGAAACGCCCCACATTGGCAGGGCAGATAGAAATCGGGCGGCAGTATCTGGAGATGGACACAACGGCAGAGGAGGTGCGGACACTGCCCAAGCTGGAGCAGATGCGTTTCATGGCCAGACACGGCAAGCGCCTGTCGCGCATCATCGCCTACACCGTGTGCAGGGGGTATATATCCCGCCATCTGTTTGTGGGGCTGACCGCGTGGCTCGTGCGCAACTTCGTGGCGTACCGGTACCAGGTGGCCGCCACCGAGCAGTTCGAGCGACTGATGGGCACAGGCCCTTTTATGAGTATTATCAGATCCGCGGAACGGACGAATCCGATGAAGCTGAGACTGAGCCAAGGAAAGAAGGGGAGTTAAGGACCGAGTATGAAGGTTCCCATAGCCCTTTCGGATTCGTGTGGCAGATAGCCAGCGCGACAGGCTGGAGCGTGGATTACATACTCCACGGCGTGAATTACCAGACCCTCATCATGATGCTGTGCGACGCCCCACGTTACATCAAGAAGAAAGCCGGCAGACCCGACAGCGGCAAGACCGCCGAGGAGGAAGCCGAGGACATAGCAGGATTTTTTCAAAGTAAACTGAATTGAAAGCATGAGCAAGCCCGTAGAGATAGAGTTCCTGATGAAGGACAAACTGAGTGACGGTATCGACAATGCCAACGCGCATATCGACACCCTCATCGACAATGCCAAGAAAGCGGCCGAGCTGGTGAACGCCAAGATAGCCGAGCAGCACAAGGTCATTGACGGCGTGGCCTCGGACCTCAGCCGTATGGAGCGGCAGCTTGCAGGCATGAAACCCGGTACCGCCCAGAAGGAACTCGCCGCCGATGTCATGGCTTGCCGTAAGGTGCTGGACGAGGAGCGGAACACCCTCGTCTATCTGGAGAAACAACACCGCCAGGCGGAAAAGGCTGTGTCCGACTTAGAGAAGGAGCATGGCAAGCTCTCCGAGTCCAGCACCACGGCGGCTGTGGCGCAGAAGACCCTTGCCGAGCGTATCGCCGAGAGCAAGGACTTGGTGAAGTACACCACGTCCTGTATCAAGGAGCTGGAGAAAGCCTACAAGAACGCAGCCCCCGGTAACGCCCAGTCCGCAGCCCTTGCCGAACTCAACGCCGCCAAGAAAGCGTTGGAGGAAGAGAAGCTGATACTCGCCAGCCTCACACGCGAGCAGGAGGAAAACCGGGAGAGCAACAAGCGTCTGGCCATGCAGTTGCGCGAGTTGCAGAACGCGATGGCCAAGATGCGTCTGGAAGGGAAGCAGGACACGGAAGAGTACCGCGAGATGGCGGAGAAGGCAGCCCTGCTGTCCGATACCATCGCCGACCTCCATACCCAGACCAAGATACTCTCCAACGATGATGCCAACCTGCAGGGCTTCATGTCCGGCATCAGCGGTCTGTCCGGCATGTTCACCGCCGCCACCGGTGCCGTGTCCCTGTTCGCCTCCGAAAACGAGAACCTTGCCAAGATACAGGCGAGGGTGCAGTCCGTCATGGCCGTCACGATGGGTCTGCAGCAGGTGTTCAACACCCTGAACAAAGACTCCGCATTCCGACTGGTGACGGTGGTGAAGATGAAGAACCTGCTGACTGCTGCCAACACAAGGCTGGCGGCAGCCCTCGGCATCTCCACTGCAGCGGCGTCTGCGCTTATGGCGACCCTCACGATGGGTCTGTCCGCCGTCATCACCGGCCTGATAGTCCTGTTCAACAAATACAGCGACGCGCAGGAGGAGGCACGGCAGAAGGCGCAGGAGCTCATAGAGGCGGAGAGCGAGGGCAGGGCGCAGATGATAAAGACCCGTTTCGAGATAGACAACACCATTCGCGAGCTGAAGGAGTTCACCGGCAGCAAGGAGGAGGAAAAGAAGAAGACCGAAGAACTGAACCGCAAGTACGGCGAGGCCTTCGGCTACTATGACACCGTTGCCGAGTGGTACGATGTCCTCACGCAGAAAGCGGCCGACTATATCCAGATGCTCTTTCTGCAGGCCAAGGCACAGGCACTGGTCAACAAGGCCGTAGAAGCCGACGACAAGGTGAACAAGCTGAAGGCGACCGATGCAGATGATGTCGATGGCTCCATGGGGTGGTTCAAGAAGTCCCTCCTGTATTTTGCGCAAGGAGAGAGCAACGGCCAGATAGACGCGTCGGCCATCATCAAGGAAGAGAACGAGAAAAACAAGGAGCAGGCCATCGCCGATGCCGAAAAACTCCGTGATGACCTGCTCAAACAGGCGGAGGACCTGACCAAGGAAATGGGCGAGATAGGCAAGAACAGCAATATCGGCGGCCATACCAAGCCCGAACACAAGCCGACTGGTGGCAACGGAGACAAGGACCGGCAGAAAGAACTGGAGCGCGAGAAGGCGGCCGAGCAAAAGCGGGCCGAGGAACTTGCGCGGCTCCGTCAGGAGAACGAGCAGGAAAGCATCGACCAGATGGCTGAGGGCAGTGCCAAGCGAATCCGGCAGATAAAGTTCAACTACCAGAAAGAGGAATCCGAGATAAAGGCGCAGGAGGCCAAGTGGCGCGATGCGCAGGGTGGAAATCTCACGGAGGAGCAGGGTGAAGCCCTTGCGGAACGGCTTCGTCTGGCACAGGAGGAACAGCGCAAGGGTCTGGAGGAAATCGACAAGGAATCCCTGAAGAACGAGCTCCAGGCCATGGTGGACTACCTGCGCGAGTATGGTACGCTCCAGGAGCAGAAATTCGCCATCGCCAAGGAATACGCCGAGAAGATACGCGAGGTGAACGAGGGCGACGGCACGGCGGAGGAAAAGCGGTGGCAAGTCCGCAAGCTCGAAAAGGAGCGTGATGCTGCCGTCAGCCAGACCAATGCCCAGAACCTCGCCTTGAACATAGACTGGAGCACCACTTTCGAGGGTGTCGGCAACGTGCTCAAAGACGTTGCGAAAGAGACACTCGCCAAGATAGAGGAGTACATGCAGACCTCCGAGTTCAAGAAACTCTCGGCGGAAAACAAGAAGGTATATACCGACCTGCAGGCGAAACTGAAGGACGAGACCGGTGGCAACAGCACCAGCGCCTTTAACTTCAAGATATGGGACACGATTGCCAAGAACGTGAAAGCCTATCAGGACAGCGTGCGCACGCTCCGCGAGAAAACCGACGCCCACACGCAGGCCGTGACCGATTTGGAACAGGCGCAGCAAGACCTTGCCGATGCCACCGACGATGCCTCAAAGGAAATCGCACAGAAAGCGGTGGACATAGCGCAGGGCAAGGTCGATGCGACGGCAGCATCACAGAACGAGGCGCAGGAGGCCAGCGACAAGGCACGGAAAACCCTCACCGACAACACCAACGCGGCGGCGCAGGGCATCAAGAACTTCACCGGCTACCTGAACGAGATGTCGGACGGCTCACTGTACGGCTTTGCCAACGGCATCACCAAACTTATCACCTCGCTTTCCAAAGGCTCTGACGGCATCGGCAAGTCGTTGGGCGAGCTGGGCGGAAAGGTGGGCGGCATCGTCGGTGCCATACTCCAGATACTCGACGCGTTGGGCGATGACCCGAAAGGCTTTATCAACGACCTGCTTGACAAGGTGGCCGACACGATAAACAAGGTGGTGGAGGAACTTCCCGAAATCATCATCGATGTCATAAAGGACGTGGGCAACATCGTGCAGGGGCTGCTCAGCGGCATTGCCGGGTGGTTCGGCATAGACGACCTCTTCGGTCTGAACGGCAACGAGAAAGAGGTGAAGAAGACCATAGAGAATCTGACCGAGCGCACGGAACTCCTGCAGAACGCCATCGAGGACCTGACCGATGTGATGGAGAAAAGCTACGGTCAGAAAGCCACCGATGCCTACGAGCAGGCCAAGCGCAACCAGGAGGAGACCAACGCCAACTACCTGGGCATCGCGCAGGCACAGGCAGGCTACTGGAAGCACCACCACAGCTGGAACTACTACTGGAACGGCTTTTCAGATGACCAGACGGCATGGATAAGGCAGAACGTGAAGGAGAACTTCGACGGCAGCATCTGGAGCCTTACACCGGAGGAGATGAAGAAACTCCTCTCCAATGTGGATATAGCCGAGTACATCAAGAACACCGGCAAGGGCGGTTATGGAAATGATGTGCTGGACAAGCTGCAGGACTACGCGGACCAGGCAGGAAAGATAGAGGAACTGACCGACAGCTGGCGCGAGACCATCACCCAGATAAGTTTCGACAGCATGAAGGACAGCTTCATCTCCAACCTGATGGACATGAAGAAAACCTCCAAGGACTTTGCCGAGGACTTCGCCACGGACATGCAGAAAGCCCTGCTGAGCTATTCCATGGAAGACCTCATCAACGGTGAGCTGAAGCAGTTGTACGATGACTGGGCACAGCTTATCTCCGACAAGAACGGCGAGCTGACGGAAAAGGACATCGAGGACTTCAACCGCCGCTATGACGAGATAGTGGCTGAAGGGCTGAAACGCAGGGACGAGTGGGCGAAGGTCACCGGCTACGAGGACACGGGCGGTACCAGCCAAAGCGCGAAGTCCGGAGGCTTTACCGCCATGACGCAGGACCAGGGCACGAAACTGGAGGGCATGTTCACCAGCGGACTGCAGCACTGGTCAAGCATGGACGAGCGTCTGGAGACCGTGGCCGACCGCATGAACCTTGCCGAGAGCCACCTTGCCCGGATTGCCGAGAACACCGGCACGAGCGCGGGGCATCTTGGCGAGATAAAGGAGGACATCAGAAAAATAGTAAGGGACGGACTAAAAGTAAAATGACATGGACAAGATACTTGGAGGGCTGGTGCTGGTGAACGGCACCGACATCTGGAAAGAATACGGCGTGTTCCTCGTCGAGGACAAACGTGGCGGCATGGATAACCTCACCGCCATACTCACACCGAGCAAGACGAAGAAGGACACCGCCGTGAACATACGCGAGGAGCAGGGCGAGAAATACTCCGCCACGCTTACACCGAGAAACGAGCCGAGGGACATCACGCTCAACTTCGCCCTGTATGACAAGACACAGGCGGGTTGGCTGCGGAAATACTTCTCGTTCATCAATTTTCTGAAACAGGGCAAGGGCGGCTGGCTGGACATCGTATTCACGCAGCTTGACCTTACCCTGCATGTGAAATACAGCGAGAGCCCCAAGTTCACACCGCTCACCTACCTGTGGAAGGAGGGTGTGAACGCCGGCAAGTTCAAGGTGAAGTTCCGCGAGCCTGTCCCCATCATCTAATGACATTCAAACAGCATTCCTATATGGTTCTGACGATATACGACAAATACGGCACCGCCCGGACGGACATCTCGCCCGGTGACGGCAGCACCCAGCAGAAGGAGGTTCAGGGCGACAACGTGCTGACGCTCTCCTTCACCCATTACGAGCACATACCCCTCGATGTGAACGACTATGTGGACTTTGAGGGCGAGCGCTACTGGCTCACCGAGAAATACGCCCCTGCCCAGAAGAGCGATGGCGAGTGGTCGTATGACGTGAAATTTTACGGCATCGAGAGCCTGATAAAGCGTTTCCTCGTGCTGGAGACCACAGACAACAATGCCGAGCCCGTGTTCACCCTCACCGCCACTCCGAGAGAGCATGTGGCGATGGTGGTGAAGTGCATCAACAACGGCATGGGGCACACCACCGACTGGAAGGTGGGGCAGGTGGACGGCACCGACCTCATTGTCATCGACTACGAGGGCAAGTACTGCGACGAGGCGCTGAAGGAGATAGCCGAGAAAGTGGGCGGCAGTGCCGAGTGGTGGGTGGAAGGGCAGACCGTGAACATCTGCAGATGCGAGCACGGCGAGGAAATAATATTGGGGTACGGCAACGGACTGACGAGCCTGGAGCGTGACACTGACAACACCAACAAGTTCTACACGCGCCTGTTCCCGATAGGCAGCACCCGCAACATCGATGCGGAGAAATACGGCCACAGCCGTCTGATGCTGCCCGGCGCCCGCCAGTATGTGGAACTGCACACCGACGAGTACGGCATCTATGACCACTACGAGAAAGACGCGTTCAGCGGCATCTATCCAAGACGCACCGGTGAGGTGAGCAGTGTGCGCAGCGAGAATGTCAAGGACGATGACGGCAACGCGTTCACTATCTACTACTTCAGGGACGACACGCTGAACTTCGATCCCAACGACTATGAACTGGCAGGCGAGACCAAGCGCGTCTCGTTCCAGAACGGTGATCTTGCCGGGCTCGGTACCGATGACGATCACTATTTCGAGGTGAACTTCGATAGCAAGACACGCGAGTTCGAGATAATCACCATCTGGCCGTATGACGACGACACCCAGCTGCCCGGAGGAAAGCTCGTGCCCAAAGTGGGCGACCACTATATCCTGTGGAACGTGCGCATGCCCGACGAGTACTACCCGATAGCGGAGGAGGAGTTCCTGAATGCGGTGGAGAAGTACAATGCCGAGCACTGGAAGGACATCAGCGTCTATAAGGCTCCGACCGACCATGTGTGGGTGGAGGAGAACAATGCCGTGCTCCATGTCGGCAGGCGTGTCCGGCTTGTGAGCGATAAGTATTTCCCGGAGAACGGCTACCGGCAGAGCCGTATCACCAAGATAACGCGCAAGGCGAACCTGCCAAGCCAGATGGACCTTGAAATCAGCGACGCCCTGCAGACAGGCGCGCTTGACAAGGTGAACGACAGCATCGGAGAGCTGAAGAACTATACTAAGTCCAGGACAGAGGGCGTGGCCCTGCCCGACATCATACGCTCGTGGGACGACACGCAGCCGACCGACAACAACATTTTCTCCGCAAGACGGAGCCAGCAGGAGTTCATCAGCAAGAAACGCAACGACCGTGCGAAGAAGAAAATCACTTTCGAGGAAGGCATCGGTATCGGACTGGAAGAGAATGGGCGCATCGATGGCAAGGGCAATGCCGAATTGCTCACCCTTGTGGTGCGCGAACTGTTGCGCAGCGCCAACTATGGCGGCAGTGGCATGACAGACAACGGCTGGCAAATCGGCCTTGACGAGGACCTGCTGTCGCACCTGATAGTTGACAAGATAACCGTGAGGCGCGTGATGAATGTCTTTGAACTGCTGATAAACAAGGTGCGCAGCGTGGGCGGACAGATTTGCGTCAGCGCGGCCAACGGCAAGATAAAAACAGTGCGGGAGCAGGGCGACTACTGGCACATCACCTTCGAGCAGGAGAACACCTTCGTGGCGCACGACCTGATGCGCTGCCAGGTGTTCACCGGCACGTCGCAGAAAGCCTACTGGGTGGAAGTGGCCGGCATCGCGAATGGTGGCATACTTGTGGAGAAATCCGAGTTTGAGACCTCACAGCCCGAAGAGGGCGATGAGTGCGTGCTTATGGGCAACACCGAGACGGCGAACCGCCAGAACCTCGTCCTCATATCCGCCTCGGAGGACGGACACCCGAGAGTGGATGTGCTGGACGGAGTAAGCGCCAAGAATTTTGACCACGCCCTGCGTGCAAGGCTCGGCAACCTTGACGACATCAAGGACGACCGTTTCCCTTTGGATAACCAACCGAAGGGAAATGGCCTGTATGCCGACAACGTGTATCTGCGCGGCACGTTCCTGCTCTCCACCGGCGAGGACATCAAGACCAAGCTGGAGATAACGGAGGGCAAGGTACAGAGCGCCATCGACAGTGTGCGCAACGACTTCCTGAGCGAGAAAGGCTACCTGAACAACCCCACGTTCACATCGGGGCTGGAGAAATGGAACTCCGAGAACGAGACCGTGTTCTTCCTTGTCGGCAACAAGTGGATATGGGCCAACGGCAACGTGCTCTCCAAAAAAGGCGACGGCGCAAGCGTGGTCACGGACATGGGGCGCACGGTGGTGCGCATACGCAACAAGTACATACTGCAGAAACACGGGAACCTGCGCTATGTGCCCACGTTCCCGACCAATGACGAGGGGCAGAAAGAGGCCCTGCCTGTGTATCTGACATTCTTCTACCGCTGTGCCAAGGTCGGCACGCTGAAGGTCCGCTTCGAGAATGTGGACAAGACAGGCTTCGCCAACTTCAACAGCATGGAGATAAGCGAGGAGATTGCGGAGACCGAAGGCTATGTGCAATATACCGGAAACGGCCTGTGGAACGGAACGGGCGACTTCCGTCTGGAGTTTGACGGTGACATCTACATGTATATGCTGGTGCTCAGCACCGACAAGTACGAGGCGCTGACGCACCGCTACCGCACGTTGTTCGAGCAGAGCGAGCGTCTTGTGAAAATCTCCGCTGCCGTGTTCGACAAGGACGAGAACATGCTGGAGGAGACAGGGCTTATCACCACTTCCAAGGTGTCGGGTCTGTACGCCATCGACGGGGACGGTAATCTGAAATCATTTGTCGGAGCGGGTCAGGACGGTGTGAAGATAAAGGCCGCCAACATACAATTGGAGGGAATCGTCACGGCCAACGGCAACTTCAAGATATTGGAGGACGGCAGCATCGTCACGCAGAATGCGACGATATACGGCAAGGTGTTCGTCGAGGACGGCGGCAAAGTGGGCGGCTTTGATATTCAGAACGCCTGCATGAAATGGAGCGACAGACTGGCTGAGATAAGGCTTGGCTATGACGATACCTGGAGCAGGAAAACCTGCGTGTATATCAAGGCGGACATGTTCAGCAACGCCATCGCCGGGCTTGCCCCGATGGGCGGCAGTGGAATTTACGGAAGTTGCAGGAGCACCCCCACATTCCCGAACAGCAATACCATGTGCGCGGGGTATTTTGACGGTGACATACTTGTCAACGCAGGCGATATAATTGTAACGGGCGGTACTATCCAGGCGGATAGAATGTGGCCACAGAACGGCTGGTCTGGAAGATTCAAGGGTAAAACTGTGACGGTAGAGAACGGAATAATAACTAATGTATCATAATATGAAGATAGATTTTCAGCATTTCAATGTTTACATGGCAGTGAATCACAAATCTGCACGGACAATGGATGTACGCGAGTCTTTCGCGGACATGATATACAACAACGTGAACGGCATCAAGGCGCACTCCCTCGCCATGAAGATATACGGGAGTGAGGGCGAGGCGGACTACACTGATGACGAGGTGAAACTTGTGCGCATTGTCGCCGAGCGTCTTTGCGTGCCCGGCTTCATAGACGGACTGAACGAGCAGTTGGATAATAACCCTAACAACGAATGATATGACAGACGAGGAGAAGAAAACAGTCGTTCAGGAAGTCCTGAACCAGATAAAGACCGACAGTCAGAGCGTGGACGAGCTGGAAACCGTCACCTCGCTTGACAGCGTGAACTCACTGCCGGCCATGCAAGGGGAGAAAGTGGTCCGCGTGCCTGTGTCCCTGCTTGCGAAACCTGCGGAGGAAGCGGCCAAGACCGCGAACACGGCGGCTGCCACGGCGGACGCATCATCGAAAGCGGCAGGGACGGCAGCACAGCAGGCCAAAGATGCTGCAGGTGTGGCTTCCAGTGCGGCACTCACGGCCAACAATTCGGCCATGCTTGCCGATGACGCCACGGCAAAACTGAATGATGCCATCGCAGCGGCCAACACCCACCCGGTGGTGCTGGTGAACAGCCTTATCGGTGATGCCGACCGCATATTCAGTGACTGGTCTGAAGCGTTGGAGACCATTGCCGGCAACGAGAGCACCGGTGGGGAGAAAGTGTTCACCACCGGCTGCGTGATGATATTCAGAAGTGCGGACGGCTGGGAGTCCTGGCAGTTCACCGGTGACCCCGACAACGACCTCCATGATGCGGAGAAATGGCAGGAATATGCCACAGGCGGCAGTGGCGGAAACACCTGCAACGTGACAGAGGAAATCCCGCTTGAGAGTGGTTACTACACATTGGCGACCGCCATTGTTGCCGTGGGGGAGAAGAAAAGTGCCAAGGGACGCTGCATCACCTACGAGACGGCACAGGGCAAGTGGGAGACCAAACAGTTCATCGGCACGAGCCTTGACAGTTGGGAACAGGTGGCGAGCTGGGAGGACTTCGGCGGTGCGGGCAACGTGAAGAGCATTTCTGTAAACGGAAAGAAACAGGCGATAGACAACACCGGAAACGTAAACATCACCATCAACGAGATAGAGGTGGACGAGAGCCTGAACACGAACTCCACCAATCCGGTGCAGAATGCGGCAGTGGCCGCCAAACTTGCAGAGGTCGAAGCCAACACCATATTCGGCGGCAGTGCCGAGCTGAGCGATGACGAGAGCACCGTGCGTGTGACGCTGACCAACAAGAGCGGCGCAGAGGTCGTAGGTTTGGACATACCGGCAGGAAAAGGCGACGGTGGCGGAGACACCTCCACTACCAAAATCGTGCTGACGGCGGAGACAGACAAGGCCGTCATCAAGGAAGGCGACAAGGCCACACTCACATGGTTCTACGACCACCAGTACAGCAGCGGTGACGAGAAGGGAGCATCGACGGGGCAGAAAGCCATCGTGAAGATACAGATGAAACGTGGCGCGACACTGATGTATTCCGACACGCAGCAGGACGTGAGCAAGGGCACCTATACGCTGGGCCTGACTAAATACCTTCTTTTGGGCACGACGGACATCTATGTGAAGGCGACCACCACAGACCCGACAACAGGCAAGACGCAGACCAAGCAGAGCTATGTGAGCGTGAAGGCGGTGACCCTTGCCTTGAGCAGTGGTTTCAATATCGCCGAGTGTATCGCAAAAGGCGGCTATGGCGTGAGCGAGAACGTGGACATACCCTATGCCGTAAGCGGAAGCGGCACAAAGACCGTCACCCTTTATGTGGACGGCATACAGAAAGACTCCGTTTCCGTCACAAGGAGCGGTACCACCAACGGCAGTTTCACGCTCTCCATGTCCGGGCTTGCAGTCGGCAGACATACCGCGCAGATGGTGGCCGAGATGAAGGCAAGCGAGGAACTGACACTGAAGAGCGAGAGCATCTATTTCGACATATTGAAGACCGGCAGCAGTGCTCCATATATCGGAACCAAGATAATTTTCAAGGACGGGCGCGTCTTTACGGCAGACCATCTCACCCCGACCATCGATACGGGGCAGTATGAGCAGATGATGTTCGACTTCGTGGCCTACGACCCCACGGCAACCCCTGCGGGCATGAGCGTGTGGAGGGACGGTATAAGGACGCAGACGGTGAGCGTGCCGAGAACGGTGCAGACCTACACGAACCGTTTCCTGGAGAAAGGCGCGGTTGCGATGGTGCTGAAGTGCGGCACAACGGAATACAAGCTGAACGTGAAGGTGACGGAGAGCGGCATCGACCTTGGCGAGGCGACATCGGGACTGGTGCTGAAACTGACGGCAGCCGGCAGAAGCAATGCCGAGAGCAACCCTGCTGAATGGAGTTATAACGACGTTCAAACGGTGTTTGAAGGTTTTGACTGGCAGAGCAACGGCTGGACGGGAGATGCCTTGAAGCTGACGAACGGCGCGAATGTAGAAATCGGGTACAAGCCTTTCGGCAACGACGCGACCACCACGGGCGCAACCTACGAGATGGAGCTGACATGCACGAACGTGACCGACCGCAGGAGTACGGTTGTGGACTGCATGACCGGCGGCGTGGGCTTCAGACTGACCACGCAGGAGGCGCTGATGCGCACGGGCGTAGGCTCGGAAGTGGGCACGAAGTTCGCGAGCGGCATGACACTGAAGATAGCCTTCGTGGTCCAGGAGAAGAAGGGCAACCGGCTGATGGAACTGTATGTGAATGGCATATTGAGCGGTGCAAAGCAATACGCCCCGACAGACAGCCTTCTGCAGGACGAGCCGGCCAATATCAGGATAACGAGCGAGAGCGCGGACGTGGAGGTGCGGAACATGCGTGTTTACAGCCGTGCTTTGGGTGATGACGAGGAGCTTGCCAACTATATGGTGGACCGCCCGACAAGCGACGAGATGGTAGTGCTGTTCGAAAAGAACCAGGTTATGGACGACGAGGGCACAGACGTTGACATCGACAAGCTGAGGGCAATGGGCAAGAGCGTGATGAGGATCGTGGGCGACGTGAACCTGGTGAACCAGACGAACAACAAGAAGTTTGAGGTTCCGGTGGACATCTACTTCTACTCAGCCTACGGTAAGGAGTATGACTTCATCATCTACCAGTGCGGACTGAGAATACAAGGCACCTCATCGACGACCTACCCGAGAAAGAACTACCGCATCTACTTCTCAAGAGAGAACAAGTACGGCACGAAGCTGTATGTGAATGGTGTGGAGGTAGCGGACTTCAAATATTCGTTCAAACCAGGTGCAAGACCGATAGACATATTCTGCCTTAAGGCGGACTTCTCGGACTCATCATCTACGCACAATACGGGTGCGGTGAGAATCGTGAACGACATCTGGAAGAGATGCGGCTGGCTGACTCCGCCACAAATGGCCTACAAGGGCAACTATGATGTGAGAATCGGCGTGGACGGTTTCCCGATAGATTTGTTCTACGACAACAACGGCACGGGTGAGAACGTGTATCTTGGCAAGTACAACTTCAACAACGAGAAGAGCGGCAGCGGCATCATCTACGGCTTTGAGGGTATCGAGGGCTTCAACGATGAAGCGACTCTGAATGGGGAGCGCAACAAGTGCATCTGTCTGGAGTTCCTGAACAACTCGGAGGCGCTGTGCCTGTTCGGTACAAGCAACATGGACTCCTTTGATGATGCGCTGGAGTTCCGCTTCAAGGCTGACGACACATGGGCGACGGCACATGAGGACGACAAGGCGGCGGTGAAACGCCTGTGGGAGTGGATACAGAGCTGCAAGGGCAACCCGATGAAGTTCCTCAATGAGTACCAGGACTATTTCGGCAATGACTCGCCATTCGCGTGGTATCTGATAACCGACTACCTAATGGCTGTGGATAACCGGGCAAAGAACATGATGCTTGCGACATGGGACGGATTGCACTGGTACTTCCTGCCCTACGACATGGACACCATCTTCGGCGAGCGGAATGACTCCGTGCTGAAGTACGACTACACGATAACGTGGGAGACGATGGACGAGAGCATCGGCTCGTATGCCTTTGCCGGACACGACTCCGTATTGTGGGAACTGGTGAGAGGCTGTCCTGACAAGTTGCGCGAGGTGGCCGACAAGCTACGCTCTACCATGTCGTTGGAATATGTGCTGAAGGTGTTCAACGAGGAGCAGATGGGCAACTGGTGTGAGCGCATCTACAACAAGGACGGTATCTACAAGTATATCAAACCGCTGACGGAGGGCGTGACAACGGCCGACGGCACGACCAATTATTATGACTATCTGTACGCATTGCAGGGTAGCCGGTACGCTCACCGCACCTACACGATACAGAACCGCTTTGCACTGCTTGACAGCCAGTATGTGTGCGGAACGTACCGCAAGGACAGCTTTGCGGCTTACTTCGGCTACAAGTTCGGAAGCGACAACCGCAAGATAAGGATCACGGCAAGCGAGCGGTACTTCTTCGGCTACGGCTACACGAGCGGCACGCCTCACCAGAGCGCGGTGCTGGCAGAGGACTCGGGAAGCCAGGTGGAGCTGACACTGGACACGGACCTCATCGTGAACGACCCTCAGTACATCTACGGCGCGAGCCGCATCATGGGGCTTGACCTGACGGACGTTAGCCATGCTATACTTCAGACGCTGAACCTGAACAACTGCACGGCACTGCGGACGCTGGACGTGAGCTGCGCCCAGACACAGACGACGCTGAACGCCCTGCTGGTGAACGGCTGCAGGAACCTGCGCACGCTGAACATGACCGGCTTGAAGTCCACAGCCTTTACAGGCATAGACCTGAGTGACAACACCAAGCTGAAGACGCTGAAGGCAGGACGGACAGCACTGACCGGTGTGAACTTCGCACAGGGCGCACCGCTGACGAGCGTGACGCTGCCGGCAACGCTGCAGACACTGGAGCTGCGCTATTTGGCTAAACTGAGGACAAGCGGTCTGACATTGGAGGGTACAGGCAATATCACACGCTTCGTGGTGGATAATTGTCCTGGCATTGACTGGCAGACATTGTACGCACGCTGTACCAATGTGAAATACCTGCGCGTGACAGGCATTGACATGGAAGGCGACGGCAGTCTGCTGACCTCCCTGATGGCGACTGGTGGCGTGGATGAGAACGGCGGCAACGTGGACACTTGCCGACTGGTGGGTACATACCGTTTAACCACCTACAAGGCCGATGAAGAGTACGATGCATTGCAGCAGCACTTCCCCGAACTGAACATCATACAGCCCGAATACACCATGCTGGAAAGTGACGAGAGCGTGGCGGACGACGCGAACATCTCTAATCTTGACAACGAAACCGGTTATAAGTATGGCAACGACTACAAGCCGAGCGGTCACATAGAGGCAATCTTCAGGAACCGCCACCGTGTGCTTGCCAAGGTGACAAAGAAGGCGACGACGCGGAACGTGAACATCGCGGGTGTGGATACAGTGGTGAACAATCTGGACGGAGAGATGACGTACTGCCCACTTGCAGACACGGACAGCAACAAGTATTATGACGGCTCGTCTGCAAAGCTGGACGGTACGGAGGGCGACTGGATGATGTATGAGCCGTTCTTCTGGAGCAAGGGCATCAATGACTTCTTGAACAGCAAGAACTACAGCTGCTACAGTTCGAGGGACAAGGACCACATGCCGGCGGTGCCGAATGTGGACGTGCTTACACTTGCGGACATCAAGGCATTGCAGGGCGGCTATACAAACGGCAAGAAGATAATGAGTGGCAAGGACACCATCAAGAACTCCTACAGCACGGACAGTGCCTATTCCGTATGTGTGGTAGATGTCAGCGGTTACAGGAAAGTGCGCTGGCCGAGCGTACCGGGAACAAATCTCGTCGGGTCGGCTTTCGCGGACGAACAGGGAAACGTGCTGAAGAGTATTGTGGTACCGACGCTGGGCAACCGTTTCGAGGCTGGCATGTACCTAATATGCGATGTGCCTGAAGGTGCGACGGCGTTGTATTTCTCCATCTTGAATACGGCGGAGTTTGACAAGGTGGTGCTGAGCAACAGCGAGAAGATAGAGGACATGGAGCCTGAGTGGTTCGCCAACGACGAGCACCTCTGCGCTGTTGTGGGCAGCAGTGTAGTAGGCAGCAAATTGCGCTCTGCCATAACAGGCAACAGCACCACAGGCAGCATGTCGTGGACGGACTTCCACTACTACAGCGTGCAGCGTGGCATGCAGCAGATAGACGCACTGATGCACTTTCGCATAGCCAACCTGAGCTATGCCAAGTATGGCCGTAGAAACATGCAGGAGCAATGCGGTGCCGGCCAGCACACCTATCTCAGAACAACCGGTGGCACAGCGTCAAGAGGCATGCAGGACACCATCGGCTTTGAAGAGGCAAGCGGAATCAACCCGAATGTAACAAACACCACCTCCGATGCTGGAGTACACCTGTATGCGTGGTATTTGGAGAAAGACGAGTACGGTGCCACGAAAGTGACACAGGTGAACAATATCTGCTGTATAGGCTATGAGGACATCTACGGACACAAGTATGACATGATGGACGGGGTTGACATACCGAATACGAGCGGTAACGTCGGCAAGTGGCGTATCTGGCTACCCGACGGTACGACCATGATGATAAAGGGCATGACCAACAGCGGTTACTGGATAACCTCAGTGGCACACGGCAAACTCATGGCCATAGTGCCTATCGGAGCCATGAACGGCTCGTCCACCACCTACTACTCTGACATATACTATTTCAGTTCTGGTATAGGCCGTGTGGTCGATCGTGGTTACTATTACGCCTACGCGAATGGCGGTGTGTCGTATGCGAATGTGAGTAATGGTGCCTCGTATGCGTATGCGTACATCGGCTCGCGGCTATCCTTCCCCGG
>ERZ780105.319-NODE-319-length-15908-cov-7.48918_pt1 | contig 15908 bp, 11 predicted proteins | sample MGYA00511172_ERZ780105 | MGnify/ENA primary metagenome ERZ780105 (study PRJEB29588, sample SAMEA2144299) | human gut metagenome | biome: human gut; feature: human-associated habitat; material: faeces | place: Denmark | collected 2008/2010 ...
CATCAGATGCCGGGCCGGAGTTGGCGGGCAGGGCAGCCGTGCGGCGATGGAAAGCCCGTAGGCCCTGATGTGCCCCCTTGAAAAGGGGGTTAGGGGGATTGAGACAGGTCATCAGATGCCGGGCCGGAGTCGGCGGGCAGGGTAGCCGTGCGGCGATGGAAAGTCCGAAGGTCCTGATGTGCCCCCTGAAAATGGGATTAGCGGGATTAACAAGTCGTCATCAGACGACCGGCCGGGTCCGGGTATTTGCGACAGCAAATACGTGGAGGACGCAAAGGCCGCGCGGAGTGTCAGGGTTTGGGACAGAGTCCCAATAAAACAACAAGGTTAGGGGGATTGAGATAAGCGGTCTATGCCGCTGCTCGGCTTCACTAACTTCAGTGAGTCAGCATGGATGTTTAGTTTTTTTTCGGTGCGAGGCTGTCCTGCTCGCCACCATGAACCTATTACTGTAAAAAGTTGACTCAAAATGCTTAAGTTGTCCGTAAACAGGTGGGGTTTTACGGATAAGTTGTTCAAAATCAACAACTTGTCCGTGAGAAGGCGAGTTTTCACGGACAAAACCCATTCCGTGAGACAACGATTATCAGGAATAGCAGAGGTGCTCACAAAAAAATGCGGTGCGTTACGAGGAATGAGGCAAACACAGAATTGGATTGAATCGAACAACCTGCATGTCGTGATTTGGTCTATATTATTGAGAGTTAAGAAGATATAATGAGAGACCAAAAGCAGGTTATGTGAAAAGTGGGTAACCTGGCTTTTGCGGCTTTCCTGTGTTGATTGAAATGAAATTTTGGTACGCGAGAATGATTATTCGCTCCTGCGCGAAAATAAAAAGCTTTTCAGGTAAGGTGCTTGCAAAGGTTTTATCGAACCAATGCGCATATCGCTAATATAGTAAAAATGCTTGTAACTTATTGAATTGCAAGTTATTATATAGATTCAAACCTGTTTCTCAATATGCTCACTCCCATAAAAAAACAGGGGGATGAGCATATTTACATTTTGCTTCAATTTAACATAATCGATTGGATGCCAGCTTGTTGTGTGGATATCCGCGGATTCGTCTGGATGCTCATTAGTTCGGAAACTACCGGAAATTACCAGAGATTACCGGAAATTACCTGTGGCGGAGCTCTCTCAATCCCGCGACTTCTTCTTCGACTTGGTGTTGGTTTCAGACTGAGTCGCTATCAAGCAGAAAGCCAGCGATGATTTCTTCGACTTGGCGACCGTTTCAGGAGTGTTTGGAAAATATGCGAAAAAGTCGAAACTGGTGGTGTGGTTGGTTTAGGGGATACGCTTGTAAAGTTCGCCGTTGATACTCTTGAACTTTTCCTCTAGCTGTGTGCGAATGGAAGAGCACAATATGCAAAAACCCCTCGGGCTCCGGGTGGAAACCGAGGGGGTATAATACAGTTGATTCTCAAATCATCAGATCAATGGCTCTGCATCCATGTCTGCAGGCTGTGGAAGACCCATCAGCTTCAGGATGGTAGGAGCCACGTTGCAGAGGGCACCGTCCTTCACGCTCTTTACTTCGTCACCGGCATTGACAACAATGAACTGAACCGGATTGAGTGAGTGGGCGGTGTTCGGAGTGCCGTCATCGTTAACTGCGTGGTCGGCATTGCCGTGGTCGGCAGTGATGAGAATGACATAGTCATGCTTGATGGCCTCTGTGACAACTTTCTCGACGCAGCCGTCAATGCATCTGACAGCCTTCACGATAGCGTCATAGACACCGGTGTGGCCGATCATGTCGCCATTTGCGTAGTTGAGGATGATGAGGTCTTCCTTGTCGCTGTCGATAGCCCCGATAAGCTTCTCGGTTACGATAGGGGCACTCATCTCAGGCTGGAGGTCATATGTAGGAACCTTAGGAGAAGGAACCAGGATTCTGTCCTCATTCTCGAAAGGAGTCTCGCGGCCGCCATTGAAGAAGAATGTCACGTGGGCATATTTCTCGGTTTCGGCGATACGGAGCTGATGAAGACCGGCGTTCGATACGATTTCTCCGAGTGTGTCCTTCACGATTTCCTTGTCGAAGAGAATGTGCAGACCCTTGAATGCGGCATCGTACGGGGTCATGCAGCAGTAGTAGAGGTTCGGAATGACGTGCATGCCCTCTTCCGGCATATCCTGCTGGGTGAGAACGGAAGTGATTTCACGTGCGCGGTCATTGCGGAAGTTCATGAAGATGACAGCATCGCCTTCCTCTATCTTTGCGAGAGGAGCGCCTGCAGCATCTGTAACAACTATAGGTTTGATGAACTCGTCGGTGACGTCTGCGTCATAAGACGCCTGGATACCTTCAGTTGCGGAGGTGAAAGCGGCACCTTTGCCTTCAGTGAGAAGGTCATAAGCCTCTTTTACGCGTGTCCATCTCTTGTCTCGGTCCATTGCATAGAAACGGCCGCAGACTGTGGCAACTTTTCCGGTGCTCTCTGCCATGTGCTTCTCGAGGTCAGCCACGAAGCCCTTTCCGCTGTGCGGGTCTGTGTCACGGCCGTCCATGAAGCAGTGTACATAGACATTCTCCAGGCCATATTCTTTGGCAACGTTCAGGAACTCGTAGTAATGGTCGAGTGAACTGTGTACGCCGCCGGTAGAGCAGAGACCCATCAGGTGAAGTTTCTTGCCGCTCTCTTTTACATAATCATATACGCCCTTGACTTCTGCACGGCTGAGAAGCTTGTGGTCACGGCAGGTCTTATTGATTTTCATAAGATCCTGATATACAACGCGTCCGGCACCGAGATTCATGTGGCCTACCTCAGAATTGCCCATCTGTCCGTCAGGAAGACCGACAGCCTCGCCGCAAGTGAGAAGGTGGCTCATAGGATATTTGGCTCTGAGAGAGTCAATGAAAGGTGTTCCGGCTGTGTAGATGGCGTTCGAGTGGTCATGCTTGCCCTCGCCCCAGCCATCAAGAATCATAAGAAGAACTTTTCTATTCATATCTGTTACTATTTGTTTTCCGCGCGCAAAGATACAAAAACCCTACCTCTTTTTATGCTAATCATAATGTTTTATTTAATTTTGCATATTGGAATTTAAACAGATAAGAGAATATGGCATTCGACAGACGAAAACGCAGCGGCGGAAAACGCGAAGATTCAAGAAGAGACGGAGGAAAAGGACGCATGTCCGGTCGTAGAGGCGACGCTTCCGGAAAAATGAGCAGAAAAGATAATGAAAAGCCTCTGAAGGAATGCCCTGACTATACGGGAACTGTCCAGATGACCAGGGACGGATTCGTTTTTGTCAAGGTCGAAGGAATGGAGGATGACATATTTGTCCGCAACGGAAAGACCAAGGGCGCATTGAACGGTGATACCGTGAAAGTGGCCGTAACCAAGGAGAAGACAGATAGCAAACGTCAGGAAGGCGTGGTCATCTGCGTCCTGGAGAGGTCCAGAAAGCCGTTTGTGGGAGTCCTCCACGTCGTCGGCAACCAGGCGTGGGTCCTCATGCAGAGCCGTGTAATGCCATATGACATCAGCATTGACATAACTGACGAAAAAGGTCGTCCGCTTATGCGGCGAAAAGGCGCCGTCTCGGAGACGGGATATCTCAAGTCTCTGGGCAACAAGGAGTTTGCTGTGGCGGGAGTTACCGAAACGGTGGATGGAAAAGACTGCGAACTTAAGGTCCACACCGGACTTAAGGTGGCAGCGCTTGTGGACAGTTGGGACAGGGGAGAGCCGAATCCGCATGGCTATATCGTGGATGTTTTGGGCGAGCCGGGTGAGAATGATACTGAAATGCACTCGATTCTGGCCGAATACGGATTGCCTTACAGGTTCGAAGCGGAAGTGGAGAACGCTGCAGACGGCATCTCAGATAAAATCACGGCGAAGGACCTCAAGGGCAGAAAGGATTTCAGAAAGACATTGACCTTTACCATCGACCCTGAGGATGCGAAGGACTTCGATGATGCGCTTTCATTCAAGAAACTGGACAATGGAAACTACGAGGTCGGTGTACATATTGCCGATGTTTCGTATTATGTCACTCCGGGGTCTGTCGTGGACAAGGAGGCCCAGTCGAGAGGTACATCCGTGTATCTGGTGGACAGGACAGTCCCGATGCTTCCGGAAAAGCTTTCCAACAAACTCTGTTCGCTCAGGCCTAACGAAGACAAGCTCACTTTCTCGGCGGTGTTCGAAATCTCGCCTCTTGCCAAGATTGTCAGCCACTGGTTCGGAAGGACAGTCATCCGCTCCGATTACAGATTCGCTTATGAGACTGCCCAGCAGATTATCGACAATGGTGAGGAATCCTACAATATGGAACTCAGGGGCGGTACGGACGGTATTCATTCTGTAGTCAAGGACCCTATTCTGGAGGCTTCACCTGAAGCTGCGGCTCGTCGCGCGAAGACTGAGGCAATGATGGGCGCAGGCGTGTATGAAGGCTGCCTGATTCCACGTGAACTGAAAGAGGCGATCCTGACATTGCACAAGATCGCGTCGATTCTCCGCAAACGCAGATTCGCTTCCGGAGCCATCAGTTTCGAGCGGCCGGAAATGAAGGTGGAAGTAGATGAAAAGGGGCGCCCTGTAAGAGTATATCAGAAAATTTCCAAGGAGGCCAACTGGCTTATCGAGGAGTTTATGCTTCTGGCAAACCGCTCTGTGGCTGAATTTATCGCTACAGACGGCAAGATGAACGGTACTGCCAAGAAGAATGCCAAGACATTCGTATATCGTATCCACGATGTGCCTAATCCGGATAAAGTGAATGGACTGAGAGATTTTGCGGGCAATTTCGGATACAAGATGGAAGACGCCGACGACGGCAGGAAACTCGCAAAGGCATTGAACACGCTCTTGGCTGAGGCAAAGGACAAGCCGGAGTTTGCAGCGATAGAAATGCTTGCGCTCAGGTCAATGGCGAAAGCTTGCTACAGCACCGACAATATCGGGCATTATGGCCTTGCATTCAAGTTCTACACTCATTTCACATCGCCTATCAGACGTTACCCTGACACGATGGTGCACAGGCTGCTCGCGATGTATCTGGACGGAGCCGACTCACAGAACAAGGCTTATTATGAGGAACAGTGCAAGCATGCATCTGAACGTGAAGTAGTTGCAGCAGAAGCCGAGCGCGCCAGCACGAAGTACAAGCTCGTGGAATTTATGCAAGACAAGGTGGGCGGAGAATATGAAGGACATATTTCAGGACTTACCGAGTGGGGAATGTACGTGGAGATAGAGCCGACAAAGATAGAAGGTATGGTTGCGCTGCGAGACATTCAGTCAGACTTCTTCGAGTTCGACCAGGACCATTACCGGATAGTCGGGAAACGTACCAAAGTGGTTTACAGCCTCGGTGATCCTGTGAAAATACGCGTGAAAGCTACGAATCTGGACCAGAAGCTGCTGGATTATGAACTGGTTGAGACCGGAAATGAGCGCAGAGAGGACTCTGTTCCGGATATTCCGGGCCAATATGAAGAACGTCGTCCTGCGGCAAAGGTCTTCGACAGCACTTCCAGAAAGAAAGCCGCTCCTGGAGAAGGAGACAAAGCCGCACGGAAAGCTAAGGTAAAACAGGCCATAAAGAGGTCCAAGTCCGTTTCCAAAAAGAAATCCTGAGATGGGTAAGGGAATTGACAACCTGCGCTATCGGGAGATGGAAGTCGAGGACGGGAAACGCCCGGATTGTTGCCGGGCGTTTTCCTTGTTTAATATTTGATGCGGGGTTTTGTCAATGCCTCATGCAGCTGATTGTCATATCTCAGACGAACTTGCACGCCTGCTTCCTGATAATAATATCTCGTAGCGATTTCCTCCTCTATGAACGGAATTATTTCCTGTTTCTTGAGAAGAAGGAACTGCTCTTTCTCCATGTCCAGCTTTTTCGCGAGCGCATCCAGCTCATCCTTCATTGTCCCGGCCATTCCATCCTTTTCAAGCTCCTTCTTCATCTGGTCGTACAATGTCTTGGCTCCTGACCTGTAATCGAAATCCTGTCCCTTTGCGTACTGGATAAAGTCCTCATAATCAGCATCTGAGAAATGGAAATCTTCCGGAGACGGAATGCTCTCGTGCTTCTTCACGTACTCCAGAGAATATCTGTCAATGATGCCGTTGAGGACCAGCGAATATACCAGTCGGCTGTACTGTCTCTCTGTCAATGTGTCGTCAGGCATGATGCCGCCGCCGTCGCGGACCGGACGCCCGTGCGCAGTGAAAAACTGATGTGTCAATGAATCCGGAATATGACCCACGCTACCGTCGGATTTGCGGTGGCTGTAGTCAATGGCCTGAATGCATCGTCCGCTCGGAGTGTAATACTTGGCCGTGGTTATTTTCAGCTGTCCGTTATAAGGTAGCGGGCGGATGCTCTGCACAAGTCCCTTGCCGAATGTCCTCGAACCCATTACAGTGGCCCTGTCCATGTCCTGGAACGCTCCGGACACGATTTCTGCAGATGACGCAGTGCCTGAGTCCACCAGGACGATTATCGGAATCTGCGTGTCCACTGGTTCCGTCAATGTGCGGTATTCATCTTTGGTCACGTTTCCGTTGCCCTTGGAAGTGACGACGAGGGAGCCCTTCGGGACGAATAGAGAGACAATGTTTACTGCTTCCTGCATCAGACCGCCTACGTTACCCCTCAAGTCTAAAACCAGCTGTTTCATCCCCTGCTTTTTCAGATGGAAATACGCATTGCGCACATCTCCGGATACATTTTCCGTGAAACCGGTCTGGAGAATATAACCGGTCGTGTCATTGACCATACCGGCGTATTCCACGTCCGGAAGGTGGATTCTTTCACGTGTGACAGTGACTTTGACGGTGTCCCCGGCTTTCCACGACTCACCGCCGCGGAGCTTTTTTACGTCGAAAACGACAGCTGTGCCAGGCTTTCCCTTCATCTTGGAAGTGGACTCGCCGGCATCCAGCCCGATGACGGACAGCCCGTCTATCGCCGTGATTTCATCTCCGCATTTCAGCCCTGCCTTGCTTGCAGGGGAGTTCTTGTATGGTTCATTGATGACAATGTTGCTCTCCTTCGTGGGTTTGTAGATGATGGCTCCGATACCCCCGTAGGTCTTGCCGATCATGAACTCGAAATCGTCATTGTCCTCCTCCGGAACATAGATGGTATAAGGATCGAGCGACTCGAGCATCGCATTGATGCCGGCTTTCTCGATTCTGTCAATAGGAAGAGAATCGACGTATGATTTGTTCAGTTCTTTGAGGATAGCATTCTGGATTTCAACCCATTGCCCCAATTTGAAACTCTTTGACTGCCCGAAAGAAGGGGCTGCAGATATGACCAATGCTGCGATTGCAGCTATCAATTCAGTGCGTTTCATTATAAATGAATTATTTTGTTGCAACTGACAAAGATAGCAATCTATTTTGATTTCCTTTTGTGATTGTCCGTGAAATTGATACCTTTGCACCCGAATATATAAGGTAAAATTAAAGCAGTATGACGATTATTTTTGCAACGGGCAATAGCTGTAAACTGCGTGAAGCATCAGAAATTTTAGGTGGGGGCTTTGAGCTCGTTACCCCGGCCTCAAAGGGGATTACGGAAGATATCCCTGAAACCGGCACGACTCTGCGTGCCAATTCTTTACAGAAGGCGCAATACATCTTCGACCACACTTCAGGTGCGGATTGTTTTGCGGATGATACTGGACTCGAGGTGGACATTCTCGGAGGTGCTCCGGGAGTCTATTCGGCTAGATATGCCGGTCCGGACAAGAGTTTCAGCGCCAACATTGACAAACTCCTCGATGAGATGGCCAGAAAAGAGTATGAGGCATCTGTTGCCAGAGAATATGGCATCGCTACGCCCAAGGCCACGAGAAGAGCAAGGTTCAAGACCGTGATAACCCTGATTCTGGATGGCCAGAAGCACTTTTTCGAGGGAGCTATGGAAGGTAGGATCTCTTACGAGAGGGTAGGAAACGGAGGCTTCGGCTATGATCCGGTTTTCATTGCCGACGATTATCCTGACGTGACGGTGGCCGAACTTACAGATGACCAGAAAAACGCGATTTCCCACAGGGGAAAGGCGTTGAGGTCAATGGCACAGTGGCTTCAGGAGCACTCGGCCAAGTAGCCCTACCGGTGACAATGCCATGGATGAGCAGGTTATAATACTGAATTACACGAAGATACGGGACAATTCCATAGTTGTCCATACATTGAGCCGGACTTATGGCCGCAAGAGTTTTCTGGTCAGAACCGGAGCGAAGGCCAAGATGGCATTCTATCTTCCGCTCAATATCCTGGAACTTTCTGTCACTGAAAACCCCAAATCGGATTTATGGTATGCCAGCCCCGTGGCGGCGAAATATCCTCTGCTCGGAATCAGGAACAATGTATTCAAGAATGCAATCTCCCTGTTCATGGCGGAGGTGATCTACCGTACAGTAAAGGACGGAGCGGCAGAGGACGGCCTGTATGAATGGTGTGAGCATCAGATATTGACCTTGGATGCCCTGCAGTCGGATTTCAGCAATTTCCACATCTATTTCCTGCTGGAGTTCTGCATTGCCCTCGGCTTCCGTCCGGAAGTGGCTGACCTGCTGCCTTTTACTGATGAGAACCAGGCTGTTGTGGCTCAGTTCATGCGTTCTGACCTGGCTTCGGCAATGCTGATTCCGCTAACCGGCCGCGTCCGTGGCGACATAGCCTCCTCCATAATCCGCTACTTGGAATTCCATACCGAGTCCGCCATCAACATCCGCTCCCTGCAGGTCCTCCACGAACTGTTTTCGTGAAGCAGCGGGCTGCAGCGGACAATACCAAATAATAGTTAAATTCATAGGCGCACAATCCCAACAATTTGGGATTGTGCGCTCGTTTTGTCCATAATAACTTTGCAGGCGAATCAGGCAAATTACTTGACAATGGACAAAAAAATCTTATCGGCATTGACGGCGCTGCTGGCGACCGGTTTTACCGTGTCAGCCCAGGAGAAGACTGCCAATGCTCTGAGTCGTCTTTCAGTGGGCGGATATGGTGAAGCTGTGATGTCACGCAACTTCTACAGTCAACATTTCAACCGTTACCGCGATCCGCTCACCTACAAAGATGACAAATCTCACGGCCGGTTCGACCTTCCGCACGTCACATTGAATCTCGGATATGACTTCGGAAGAGGCTGGACAATGGGGATGGAAATCGAATTTGAACATGGAGGTACCGAATCGGCTGTAGAGATTGATGCAGATGAAAGCGGTGAGTATGAGGCAGAGACTGAAAAGGGCGGAGAAGTCGCTCTCGAGCAGTTCTGGATCAACAAGGCCTTCTCGGGCGGTCGGTTCAATGTGAAGGCGGGAGAACTGATAATCCCTGTAGGAGAGATAAACCAGCATCATCTTCCGAACGAATTCTTCTCTGTATATCGTTCCGAGGGAGAAGCCAAGTTGCTCCCGAACACGTGGCACCAGGTCGGACTGTCCCTATGGGGAAGCCTTCCGCAGTGGCGTTACGAAGCTATCTTTACCTCAGGTCTGGATGCGGAAAGATTCGGACACAACTGTTTTGTCCATTATGGTGCGACAAGTCCATATGAGTATAAACTGGCCAATGTCTATGCAGGTGCCGCCAGAATCGACAATTATTCCGTGAAGGGGCTTCGTCTGAGTCTGAGCGGATACTATGGATATACTTTCAGGAACACTGAACGGAAGGCCGGTGCTTCATATGATGACTGTCACGGTGCATTGGCCATAGGCAGTTTCGGATTTGAACTGAACAGATGGAATCTCATCGTCAGGGGCAATGCCACTTATGCCAATCTCTCTGATGCCGAGCGTATTACGGCCTTTTGCAACGCGTATCCGAAGCATACTCAGCAGGATGGTTCACCTTCCAAGCATTCGCCTATCGGCAGCAGTGCATATTCATTCGGCGGTGAAGCCGGATATGATGTGTTCAGCATTTTCGACGCCCTCAGGCAAAAGCAGAAACTTTATGTTTTCGGCCGATATGAGGATTACAACACATATGCGACAGGAAACAAGAAAGTCGCCTATACGTATGATCACGTGAAGCGTATGTCATTCGGTATCAACTACAAACCTATACCTCAGATTATAGTGAAAGCGGAATGGGCGAAAAGATATCTGGATTCGGCATATAATGACGAACCGTCCATTTCGCTCGGCGTCATGTTCGTGGGCTGGTTCAACAGAAAATAAATCCAAACAAATATGAAAAAGATTATCAATTATTCTTTGATTGCTCTTTGTGCAGTCGCAATCAGTGCGACAAGTTGTGAGTCATCTCACGAGAAGAGCGAAGCTCTCACCATTCTTGAGAGCAAATTCAAAGCCACAAACGCGGATTTTGTGGAAAAGACAGTCAAACCTACCTATCGTGCGCTTGCTGACAATGACAAGAAACTGGTAGAGCAGCTCAGCGCCCTCAAGACAGATGCTGATGTCCAGAAAGCCTGTGACCTATGGAAAGTTGCACGTCAGGATTGGGAGTGGTCGGAAGCATTTCTGTTCGGCCCTGCCGGAGACTACGGCATTGACCCTCATACTGATACCTGGCCTTTCGACAGGACACAGTTTGACAAATACATGGCCAAATTCCATCCTGCAACAGATGAGTCGGATGCGGCCATCATTGATGATGCCATCGCTAACGGGCAGAACCTCACTGGCTTCCATGCTGTAGAGTACCTTATATTCCGAGATGGAAATGCGCGCAAGTTGGCAGACATGACTGCAGATGAAATCTATTTTGCCAAAGGAGCTGCTCAGGATTTGTATCTCAGTTCATTGAAACTGGTCTCTGCCTGGGGCGGGGAAGTGTCTGCTGATGAGCAGAAACTCCTTGATGAAGTAGAATTCGCGTCCAAGGATTACGGCGCAGATTTCAAGAATGCCGGCAATCCGGGCTCAAGTTATTCTACCATCGTTCTTGCAACCCGTCAGATCATTGCCGGAGCAAACGACATCATCGGCGAGGTGAGAGATTCCAAAATCGGGTCCCCTGCTACAGGAGAAGATGTAAATTACATTGAATCTCCTCATGCACACAACTCCATCCAGGATTTCTATGACAATATCATGTCTTGTAAACATACCCTCTACGGAGCATTGACAGTATCAGGAACAGAGCCTTTGGCCAACTCCCTCATCGGCGTATGTCTCGATGTCAAGGAATTCGAGGCTGCGGCAGAGAATGTAAAGACCAATATGGAGGCCGCGCTCAAGGCTATTGCCAATATGAAGAAGCCTTTTGTGCAGAATTACACTCACCAATCTGCAAAAGATGCGATGACGGCATTGGATGGCCTGGAAAAATCGCTCAATGCACTTGATGAACTTATAGCATCTTATGAATAAGAATATGAAAACATATAAGACAGCGGTCCTTGTGGCCGCTTCAATGCTTCTTGCCGGATGTAGCGATGCCTATAAAGGAACTGAACTCGGTCCTGGCAAGACTGCCGACAATCCGGATGAATACTATGCCGGAGGAAAACTGGGTACTACGGCTCTTGTCAATGCCTATGCATATCAGCAGCCGACTCAAGCTGTCGAGAATGCAGGTCTGGATATGGAGTTCCAGAACGGTGAAACCCTTTTCGAAAGGGATTTCAATTACAATACCGAGGGGGCATTTACCGGGCTCGGACCTCTGGCTGTCCGTGTGGGCTGCCTGTATTGCCATCCTAATTACGGACATGGAAAGCGCCAGGAACGCTACCGTGCAAGAGATATGGGCAACGGTTATCTTCTCGTCGTTTACGACAAGAAAACCGATTCCTATGTGATGTCTCTTGCCGGAATGCCTCAGACGATAGCCCAGGAACCGTTCAAGGCACCGATTGATGAAACCAAAATTAAGATCAAATGGGAACCGTATGTGGATGAATGGGGCAACAAGTTCGACGATGGAGAGACATACAGCCTTTTTTATCCGGAAGTCAAGATTCCTGCGGATGCTTATTATGCCCCGATGGTGGTCAAACGCGACGGACAGATGGTTACCATTCCGGCCTCGCAGATTCCTGATGAGATAGGAGTGCTGCTGGAATCCACTATCGGAATCTACGGTACAGGTCTGGTGGATGCTATCCCGGAAGACGAGATAACCGCCCAGTGGGAGTCAGAAAGCAAGTATTTCAATTCCATCGGCAAATCAGAAGCGCTGAATCCGGCATATTGGGACCAGGCCGGAAACAAGTGGGCGAGCCTGTATGTGAACAAGAATGGTGACAAGAAATCCTACGTGCGCCGTTATACTTATGGTCTTACACGTGGCCCTGTCCTGGACGGAGCCGGTGCAAATGCCATCTGGAACATCACCAATGTGACGCGCTCTGACCGCCGTTATCATTATCTTGACCTCGCAGGTGTATATTATGCACAAACGGCAATGAACGACAAGGATGTCCAGGACGGCTTTCCTGAATTCATAGCCAAAGTGGATCCGGACAAGAAACATCCTGAATGGCACACCGATGACGTTGCTCAGAATATTTATAACTATCTGACCAGCAAGACGCTCGATCCTGAAATGTCAGACAGGCAGTTTAAAAATCTGATGGTATGGCACCGTGGTCTGGCAGTACCTGCAGCGCGTAACGTAAACACCGAAAAGTTCAAGGAAGGCAAGCGTCTCTTTACCGAAATGCATTGCTCCGAATGCCATCGTCCGTCATGGACGACAGGTGAAGACAATATCCAGGACCCGAATATGATGTGTTCAAATGAGGACATGCCACGCTATCCGAACCAGACTATCTGGCCTTATTCCGATTTCGTTCAGCACCGTCTTCATATGAAGAATGACATACGTACAGGCTGGTGCCGCACCACACCGCTTTGGGGACGTGGATTGAGCAAACTCTGTACAGGAGCGGAAGACAGACTCCATGACTGTCGTGCAAGAAATACCTTGGAGGCCATAATGTGGCACGGAAGCGCGCAGAGTGATGCACGCAACTCTATTGAGAGCTTCCGTAAACTGACTAAAGAACAGCGAGATGCAGTCATCTTCTTCTGTGAATCCATCTAAGCGCTACATATTAAACTCTACGGTCATAGTTGCCGCTGTCCTGATTCTGATTATGGCAGCGGCGACTTGCATTGAGAATGTGCGCGGCTCCGGGTTCGTTGCGGAATATGTCTATGGCTCATGGTGGTTCGTCCTGCTCTGGGCGATATTCTCAGGCCTCGGCATCGCATTGATAATCAAGACGAAACTGTATCGGAGACTGCCTGTCTTCCTGCTGCATGTCTCGTTTGTCGTGATTCTCTGCGGAGCGCTCCTGTCATATCTTACCTCGGAGAGGGGCGAGGTGCATCTGCGCAAGGATGAGCCTGTAAGTCAGTACTACAACTCTTCAGGTGTCAGGGCAGACCTCGGCTTTGCATTGACACTCAAGGACTTTGAGATCAGATACTATCCCGGAACAGACTCGCCTTCCGACTATGTCTCTCACGTTCTCACGGAAGGGGAGGACTTGGCGGTGTCCATGAATCATATCGGAACGCATAAGCGCTTCAGATTTACTCAAGCGGGCTACGACAGCGATATGGGCGGAGTACGTCTCGGGGTGTTGTACGACCCGTGGGGAATAACATTGACCTATGCGGGCTATATTCTCCTGCTGCTCTCCATCATTCTGGTGCTGGTTTCGCGCTCTTCCTCCATCCGGACATGGTACCGCAAGGCTCTCGCCGTCGCCTCTGCCCTGGTTTTCGCCTTTCAGGTCAATGCAGGGGCTGCCAATGCACAGTCTTCCGCCTGTCCCGTTCCTGATAGGGTGATTGTAGATGACTTTTCACGTATCTGTGTTCTGTATCACGGCCGCGTATGCCCCGTCAGCACAGTTGCCGATGATTTTGTCACCAAACTTTCCGGAAAATCTGCCTGGAACGGTTATTCGGCAATGGAAATTTTCGCAGGATGGACATTCAATCCTATGGAATGGGAGAAGGCAGAGATTTTTGCGATTAAAGACAAGGTGGCCCGCAAGATGCTGGGAATCAATGGAAAGTGGGCTTCATATGATGACTTCTGGACTCAGGAAGGGGAATATAAGCTCAAGACTCCTCTCAATGACGCTTGGCGGGATGGAAACCAGTTGATGGTCAAGCATCTGCGTGATGCGGATGAAAAATTCAACATTATCAGGATGTTCTACAACGGAGAACTGCTCAAGATATATCCATATAGAAATGCGGACGGACAGCTCAATTGGCTTTCTCCTGGACAGAGAACAGTGGAAGTTTCACTGCCGGAAGGAGAGTGGATGTTTGTGAGGAAGTCAATGGACTATATCAGTGAATGTGTTGCGTCGGGCGATAATGGACGTGCTTCGATGCTGTTAGGTAAAATCGTCGATTATCAGCGGCTTAAAGCTGGCGAGGCAATCCCTTCCGAATGTCGTGTCCATACGGAGCAGATTTATGGTACGCTAAGTTCGCAGCGCTTTCCTGTAATGATCTACTTGACCGTGGCGCTTGTCCTGGCCGTATTGTATGTATCTGGATTGTGGGGGAGAGTATGCTCTTGGGGCGGAGCGGTATTGGCATTGACAATGCTCATCCATATCTCGGTTCTGCTGGCTTTGCGCTGGATTGTTTCCGGACACGTGCCGCTTTCCAACGGTTTCGAGACGATGCAGTTCCTTTCCTGGTCTGTGCTTGTGGTGACCATCCTTACTTGTCGGAAATTCCGTATCATACTGAATTTCGGGCCGTTGCTCGCTTCGTTTGCTCTGCTCGTGGCAATGATAGGTAGCGGAAATCCTCAGATTACCCAGCTCATGCCGGTATTGCAGTCGCCGCTTCTGTCTGTTCATGTGATGGTGCTGATGTTCTCTTATGCGCTTTTTGGCCTGATTGCTTTGATCAGTTTTCAGGGGACGCTCCTATGTGTCCGTTCAGAAGCGGAAAAGGCCGGAGCACTTGCGGCATTGTCACATCTGCTATTGTATCCGGCCGTGTTCCTGCTATGTATAGGTATATTTATCGGTGCCGTCTGGGCCAATGTCTCTTGGGGGCGTTATTGGAGCTGGGATCCGAAAGAGGTCTGGGCTCTTATCACGATGCTGGTTTATGCAGCGCCGCTCCACTTTACCTCACTCAAGAAATTCCAGTCGCCGAAATTTTTCCATTTATATTGCCTGTTGGCCTTCCTGAGCGTACTGGTTACGTATTTCGGGGTCAATTTCTTGCTGGGAGGAATGCACAGTTATGCGTAGGGTTCGTTGAAGCCAATATGATATTGCCAGCCGAAAACCGCTGGTTGGCTGAATAATTTTTTTTAGTAGAGCGACCAATACTAACTTTGCCGATGCCAATGATAGGTTTCATTTGGACGTGTTTGCAGTGAAATGTCAAGTTTGGCACGATAAATGCAAATAGTCGGTCAAGTGAATAATATTATTGGTTGGTTATTATAATGGTTAGTTAGTAGTGTTTAGTTATGGTATCGCGTTGTACTGCCAGATGTGAGATCTCGCCAAAACGCAGATACGAATCTACAGAAGCCCGTTCAGATTCCTGAACGGGCTTCTCGTTTGATATCTGTTATCGCCGAATTACATTCCGGGTCAACGTAAAAAGTAGGTTGAAATTAGTCTTGTTACCTATATGGTATGGTAACAAAGACATTATTAGAGACAATCTTTCCGGGCGTCATATCGTTGAGAACTTTGACATCGTATCGATACAGCATTATCCAAAGGAAGAGGAGATTCATATACATTTGGACGAGAAGAAGAGTATCCCTGTAGATTTTTCTTCCCGTCGTGTTGTATTCAATGGATTCACATCAGCGGTTTCGAGGAATGGGAGATTGTGTGGCACCGCAGCCGGCAACTCGCGGGTCTCCGCCGGTTATTACGAATTTTATTATATCTGCTTGCGGTGGTATTTTCGAAACAAAGAGCAT
>ERZ780105.322-NODE-322-length-15745-cov-4.76265_pt1 | contig 15745 bp, 15 predicted proteins | sample MGYA00511172_ERZ780105 | MGnify/ENA primary metagenome ERZ780105 (study PRJEB29588, sample SAMEA2144299) | human gut metagenome | biome: human gut; feature: human-associated habitat; material: faeces | place: Denmark | collected 2008/2010 ...
GCCCAGCGGAAACTTCGGCAACATCACAGCCGGACTCTTCGGTCATGAGATGGGATTGCCTATCCACCGCTTCATCGCAGCCAACAACGCCAACGATATCTTCTACGAGTATCTGCAGACTGGCAAGTACAATCCACAGCCTAGCAAGCAGACCATCGCCAATGCCATGGACGTAGGCGACCCATCAAACTTTGCCCGCATCTACGACCTCTACAAGGGCGATCACGATGCCATCGCTGCCTACATCGGTGGTGCTACATACAAGGACGAGCAGATTGCAGAAACCATGAAGCAGTGCTACAATGAAACCAAGTATGTGCTTGATCCTCACGGAGCTTGCGGCTATCGCGCTCTGAAGGAGCAGTTGAAGCCAGGTGAGGTTGGCGTGTTCCTCGAGACCGCTCATCCAGCCAAGTTCAAGGAGAAGGTAGACAGCATCCTTGACAGCGATATAGAGATTCCTGCACGCCTTGCAGAATTCATGAAGGGTGAGAAGAAGAGCATCCAGATGACCAAGGATTTCGCATCATTCAAGAACTACTTGATGAACGAATAAACCATACATACGGAAAAGCCTTTCTCTTTCTCAGGGGGAAGGCTTTTCCCATTAAAATAAACTCAGACTCAGATTTGTCAGGACAGATGGGTCTTGAATTTTATAACAACAGAAAACGGGAAAAATTTATGAAGATTGTTATTCTAGACGGCTATGCCGCAAACCCGGGAGATTTGGATTATCATCTTCTGGAGAAACTGGGCGAGGTGGTAGTTTATCCTCGCACATCAGATGCAGAGAAAGTGGAACGTGCCAAGGATGCCGACATCATCCTTCTGAACAAGGTGCAGATAGATGCAGAGACGCTGGCGCAGCTTCCTAAACTGAAATACATCGGTATCCAGGCTACCGGTTTCAACGTGGTAGACATCGAGGCTGCCAGGAAACAGGGCATCATTGTAACCAATATTCCTGCCTACAGCACCGACAGCGTGGCGCAGATGACCTTTGCCCTCATCCTTGCCGTAACCAACCGCGTAGAGCATTATACCCAGGAGAACCGCAACGAGCGCTGGGCTTACAATAAGGATTTCTGTTATTGGGATACCCCACTGATGGAGCTTGCCGGCAAGACCCTGGGTATCATGGGATTGGGCAATATCGGCATGAAGGTTGCCAACATCGCCCGCCAGTTTGGCATGAACATCTGTGCCTGCACCAGCAAGAATTCGAGCAATCTGCCTGAGTGGATCCAGAAGGTGAGCAAGGAGGGTTTGCTTGCCACGAGCGATATTCTCTCGCTCCATTGTCCGCTTTCTGATGACACCTATCATTTCATCAACAAGGAGAGTCTGGAGAAGATGAAGGATACCGCTATCCTGGTAAATACGGGTCGCGGTCCGCTGGTAGATGAGGAGGCCGTAGCTGCTGCTCTCCACGAAGGCAGTCTGGGTGCCTACTGTGCCGACGTAATGGCTCAGGAGCCGCCATCAAAGGAGAATCCGCTCTTCGGCGAGCCTAATGCTTACCTCACCCCTCATATTGCCTGGGCTACCTACGAGGCTCGCGCGCGCCCGGACAAGCGAGTGAGCCCGCGAAGCGCCTGAACAAGCAGGTAGCCGCCAACGTCAAGGCATTCCTCGAGGGCAATCCGATTAATGTCGTGAATAAGTAAGGTTCTGTAACATCATGGCAAAAAATAGACGGAGAAAATAATATTTTTTCAAATGTTCTTGGATATTTAAATAATTCTTCATATCTTTGCATAAGATAAACTGCACTCGGCAATCTGAAAGCAAGCTTTCATTGCACTCGTTTGCATTATCTTTGCCACAAATAAAAAAGAAAAGGTATGAAAGAGAAGAAATATCACTTACAGGAAGACCATGGTGCTGCTTTTGCAGAAGAGCCAACACCGGCCTATCATGAAAATACTACAGTTGTACTTCCTGGAAAAAAAATCGCCGAAGATAACTTCGATGATGATTTTGAATGGGATAGAATACCTGAAGGATGGGGACCTATCAACGAAGAAGAAGCCATAGCCCGTATAGAGGCCATAGAAGCCGACATAGAGCAAAATGGTCTCATTGACGAAGAGGATATGATAGAACATCTTAAAGCAAAGGGATTATGGCTTATATAAAACCATCTAAGCCATTTAACCAGGAGCTAGAAAAAGTGTTAGCCTATGCTCTATTTGAATTTGGAGTTACCACAGTAAAGCGATTCAACCAAGCATACCAAAGCATTCGAAATCGCTTGGCTATTCACCCTTACTCTTCGCCAAAAGAACCTCTTCTGAAGAGTTTCTTACGTTCATACCGTAGTGCCATCATCATGAAAAATTGGAAAATCATCTATCGGTATGATAAAGAATACGATAGAATTATCCTTGTTGACTTATGGGATATGAGAAGAAATCCCAAGTACCTGATTAGACAGTTCAGAAGAAAACTATAAAAAAGCAGCCAACCTTCAATATACCAATTGAAAGTTGGCTGTTTCTTTTTCTAACACCTTATTTAAGGACTTAGATGGTTTAATCTAAGCCATAAAACTTTAGTTTTAAGATGTTCTATCATTTCTTTTTCACCAAAACATAGATGATGACGGGAGCGCCGAACAGCGGGGTGACGGCATTCAGGGGGATGATGCCTCCGTCCGACGGAAGGGTACAGAAGAGATTGCAGAGAAGGGCTATGGCTGCACCCATCAGCATCGTGACGGGCAACAGACGGCGATGATTCTCCGTGCTGATGATGAGGCGGGCGATATGCGGCGTTGCCAGGCCGATGAAGGCGATGGGACCACAGAAAGCGGTAACCACAGCCGTAAGAAGACCGGTGATGACGAGCAGAACGATGCGCAGACGCCTGATGTTGAAACCCAGATTCTCGGCATACTGTTCGCCTAACAGCATGGCGTTCAGCGGTTTTACAAGAAGCAGAGACGCAACCAGGGCAATGAGGGCTAACGGGATGAAGAACATCACCTGCTGGCTCGAAACATTGCCAAAGCTGCCCATGCCCCAAACTATATACGATTTCACGCCCTCTGCCGTACTGAAGAAATTGAGCAATGAGATGGCGCTGCTGGCAAGATAGCCCACCATCAGTCCGATGATGAGCAGTACCGTATGGCTGCGCACAATGGCAGAAAAGAAGGTGATGATGCCCATCACCACCATAGCCCCTATAAAGGCTGCGATGAGGATAGCCAGGAAACCACCGATGGCATAGTTGCCGGCATCGCCCAGAAATCCTACCCCTAAATCATCCAGGGCAATATTGCCGCCAAAGGCAAGCATCACGATGGCTACGGCCAGTCCGGCTCCGCTGCTGATACCGAACACATCAGGACCCGCCAGAGGATTGCGGAAGGCTGTCTGCAGGAGCAAGCCGCTCGTGGCGAGGGCTGCGCCCGAAAGCAAAGCGGCAATCGCCGCCGGCAGTCGCGATTCCAACAGAATATAGCGATAGGTTTCGTCAGTCTGAGAGCCCGAAATAATCGCCCCCACTTCCTGCCATGGGATGTTTACACTCCCCCATGCCAGGTTGGCAAAAAACAGTATGATAATGGCGATTGCCCCTAAAACGATGGTTTTCATTCACTAAAACTATTTCTTGTAAAATCTCTGATTAAAGCCCTATTTCTTATAAAATCTCAATTTGCCGAACCGCTCGCCATGAGCCAAGATGATGAACTCTCTGAGCAGCAGTTCGGGATGGAAACTCGTAAGCTCGAAATAAGGTACCGTAGAGGTATCTACCTGATAGATATTACCCCGGCTGAAGGCAGCAAGAGCCTTGTAGCCGTCATATTCCTGAAGCAGTTGAGCCTGCGACAAAGGGGCACCACCGAAATACTTGAATGCCCATACATCCACCTGCTTTCCCTTCGCCAAGATTTGCTCCGGACTCATCGCCAGACTTCCGCTGTGCTGATCGTCCTCGAAGATATAACGGGCGTTGGCATCCTTCAGCAGAATACCGATAGTGCTCTGACCTCCAGGCACATACCATACATTGCCCGTCTTTCTTTCGGTCAGGATGGAGAGACCCTTCGGATACCCGGCAGCCTCAGCTTTCAGCTTCAGATATTCCTTTTCTATCTTCGCAAAGAGCGAATCTGCCTTTGGTTCGCAAGATGCAGCAAGAGCGGTCTTCGGTGCATTCCCGTCTTTTTTAAAGAGCATGCCGTAGAATTTCATCCATTCCGCCCTGCCCAGTGGCGAAGACTCCATATAGTCGGCAGCCTCGATGATGGGCATGTGCAGCTTGTCGAGCTTGCCATATCCTCCGCTGTTTTCGAAAGGCGAAAGGAGGATGGCTTCGGGTTTCAGGGCGATGATGCGCTCGATATCGGGTGCCATGCTCGAACCGCAATCCACGATGGAATTTCCGGCAGCAGCATTCTCTGCAGAAAGATTTCCTGCAGAAGCTTTTCCGGCAACAGCATTTCTTGCAGAAGCAGCCCTCTTCTTTACATCCGGAATATTGATGTAATCGAGATCGCAGACACCACGAATGGCCTGCTGGCAGCCCAGTTCGTACATCAGCTGGCAATGGGGAGCGATGAAAACAGCACTTCTCTCCACCGGTGTGCGCACGGTATCGGTAGTGCATCTCGCCCCCCTGCTGCGCCTTCTGGCAAGCATCGCCACCGTCTTATCCCCATCCTCTCCCTTCGGAATCAGGATGTAGCGATGCAGCATCGTTCCCGCCTTCCAGGGATTGGCGATGATAGCCTCAGCATACTGATAATCAATGTCTTCTGCAGCATCGGAAGTTTCTTCCCCATCACCATGTTTCACGATGGTAAGCAACTTGGCGTACTTCATCTCCAGGGTATCGCCAGCCTCCGCATCAGCAGCAGCCGTCTTTCCTCCCTGGCATGCCGCCATCAGCAGGGCCGCCGTTGCCCCATACAAAAGAATATACAGTTTCTTCATAATCTTACAAAATATGTGTGCAAAGATACGAAGAAATCTCCATTTTCCGTTTGTTTTCTCGAATATTCTTTGTACTTTTGCCCTCAAATTTAACTAACGCTACAATTTAATAAGTCAAAATGAAGAAGATTATTTGGGGCATAGCCCTTTTATTCAGTACATCGATGGTCGCCGGTGCGCATACCTGCTGTCATAATTCAGCACAGAAATGCGGCTGCAAGAGAGGTTATTACACACAGTATTACGGCGATAAGCCCGAACTCATAAAAGAAGCTATAGCTTGGGCAGAGAGCGGCATCTGGCGCAATGGTTTCGACAAGGCGAAGCCACATTCCAGCGTAAACCTCACAGATTTCTATCTGCAGTATCAGAAGAATCCGCAGCAATGGCAGGCGCTCTTCGACTATCTGGCAAAGACCGATTTGCTGAGCATTCCGAAGGGAAAGCACAAGATTCCCGGTTCCGACCTCGTGGTAAGTGTAGAGGACAGCAAGAACGAGCCGCTGGAAAAGCGCCGCAGCGAGAGTCATAACAAGCACATCGATTTTCAGTATGTAGTAAAGGGCACAGAGCGTTTTGGCGTGATCGACCACTACTCCAGCACCCCCAACTGCAAGTATCGTCCCGACGTAATCCACTACGACTACGACCGCCGGAAGGCCCGTTTCTTCGACAGTACCCCCGGCGAGTTCTTCATCTTCTTCCCGAGGGATTGGCATATTGCCAAGGTGGCAAATGATGGCGAAGACCAGACCATCCGCGTTATCGTAATCAAGGTAGATTATAAGGACTAAGAATAATTGAAAATAATATGATAGTTTATATAGCCAATCCATTATATGATGCTGTGTTCGAGCGCATCATGGAAGAAGAGCGCATCGCCAAGACGTTCTTGTCTGCAATTTTACAAAGAGAAGTCGTCAGCATCAAGATATACCAAGATGGATTCCGCAATATCAAAAGCAATAGCATTTCGATATTTAAGATGGGATTTGTTGCCAGCATAAAGAATAATGAGAACAGCAACGAGCTCACAAACATAAGGCTGTATAAAACTTGGGTTGACACGGACGTCTTGGAACCTCGCCAGCATCTGGCATGGCAGCGCTATATAGAAGAGAAAAACTCGGATGGTATTGGAGATGAATCTCTCCCAATGATTTCGGTTTTTCTCCTAGCCCACCGTATAGGAGATTTCGAAACTCCAGTTGCATGCCCTGCCCCCGGCAATATTATTATCCAACTGCCAATAATCAGCAAGACTCAAAACTCGAGTCAAAAGAAGGTATTAAGCATTTTTGACCAAGCAAGAACTTGCAAGGAAGACAAACACCTCTTGAAAGTAGATTATACACCCTATGATGGAGATACGGATATGGAGTATATTCTTAAAATACTTCTTTCAATGGCATCTGACCCAGATATGCAATACCAGATGAATCTCGAAGATGAGTTTATCTCCTTACTTGAAAAGAAGGATACCGAAATCCTGCGACTGGATTATTTGATTGAGCAAAGTAAGCTGAAGGAGGAATAAAAAAAACTTCCCCAAGTTTGCCCCACACGCCCTGGGCTAGGAGCTTTTGAGCCTTCAGCCCGTTCTTGAACCACATGCAAAAGTTCAACACCATGATATTGAAGTGAATTATATCGAAGGAGAAGATGTTACCCAAGAGGAGTCTCAAGGTGGTACTCAGGGTGAGTCTCAAGGTGGTATTCAAGGTATCCCTTACCCCATTTCCTCCTTCACTTCCACTACCACTTCGCCCTTACGAGCAATGACCTTTTTGATGCGGTCGTAGAGCTGGAGGAAGGTATCCTGGCTGTGGATGACGAAGCCGGGAGGACAGACCTCGCCCACCAAGATGCCGCCCTGACGAAGCGTGAAGGGACCATTGCCCGGCTGAAACATCGGACACTTCACTGCATGAAGGGCCGAGAGATGCCCCCGCTCGTGGTGCTTCCGCTCTTCGGCACAGGATTGACAGGCGCTGGATTGACACGAACAGGATTCACAGGAACAAGACAATGGAGCCTCATCAGAAGGAGACGAAATTTCCGACTGAAGACGATGCAGGAACAGCATCTTGCGATGATGGAACGAACACTTGGCTATCTCCACCCGATACTCACCGGGAGCCAGGTTGCCACCCTCACGCTCCACGGTATCGCAGATGCGCTCATGGTCGATGAGACCACCCTTGCGGTCTAATATCTCTTGAAACAGGCGACCGATTACGGCGCCACGAACTGTACGGAAACGACTTAATATTAACTTCATATTTTCTTGATTATTAAATGGTTAAACTTATCTATCAATATCTATTGATGCCTAGGAAGAGAAGGCTGGCCGTCACAGAATGCGAGACCTTGCACTTTACTAAAAGTGACAGTTGACCAGTTGACCTTTTCCATCCCATGGCAGATAGCTACCCGAGCGTCTGGAGATAGTAATCCGAGAAATCCTTGCAGCCCTCGGGCAACTGATGCCTCACGAGCTGCGGCAGACGCTCTTTCAACTCCAGATAAAGACGCTCACCCGGCTCGTCCTGGTCGGGACAGATGTGGAGGTTGAGGCTACGCAGGGGGGTGGTGTTGTTTGGGGTTGGGGCTCCGCAGGGGCTCGATGTCGTCGGGCTTGAGAAGCGTGGCTGATGGAACGGCGATAGCCTTGCGACCGGTGCTCATCATCGCCCAGCAGTCGGTACAGCCTTCGGTGATGAAGAGGGGCTCATCGGCTTGGAGCCAGCGAAGGATGGGCAGGTTGTAGATGTGACATTGCGAGCCCCGCGGGAACTTGAACCTCGACACGCCCTTCGCCTTGGCACCCTGCTTGCCTCCCCTGCCCTCACCGTCGGTACCCAGGTAGCGGCTCTGCACCGCCTGCGCCCCTCCGTCGGCATCATAATAGGGTATGAGGAGCGAGGGTGCATCATAGAAAGGACGCCCAAAACGGGTGCAGGGGGTAGGCTGCGAAACACTCGACACGTGGCACCACTCTACGACCTCCCGCTTCAGCTTGCGCTCTTCGAAGAGGAAATGCTCAGCCTCTGGCGTGAGTACGGGATGGGCTACGTAGAGGGCAAGATACTCCGTATCGACCACGGCGGGACGGGCTTCGGAGGATGGGTTCACGGAGGAGGAGGCGGACAACGACTGGGATGCATTCGCCAGTTCATAGAGCTGGGAGAGGCGCCGGCTACTACGGTCGGAAAACTTTCGGGAATCGTCGCCGACATACACCTCGAAGGCATCTGCCAGCCAAAGGCAAGCCTCTTTAAACTTCAGGTTCTCACGATGCATCACCAGGTCGATGGTTCCCCCATGAGCCCCACAAACGTAGCAATGATACGTATTGTGAGTCTTCGAAAAGTGGAGGCTCGGATGGGAGTCGCTGTGGAAGGGGCATAGGGCTTGGTGCCATCGTATGCCCATGCCCAGGGCGTCTGCCACCTTCTCGATGGGTAGCTGGCGCAACTTATCTATGATGTATTTGTCTATCATTGTATTAATATTTAATAAAGAGATTCTTACTTTTGTATCTTCTGAAACTGGTCTTTGCCCAGCTTGCTGATCCACCCCATTTTCTGCCAACGGTAGATTACGTTTTTTACTGGCGATGACTGCCCCAAACGTTCCAGAGTAACCTTCAGCAAATCCCGGGTAAACTCAGTTGGCAAGTTCTCATAGACCTGACTTGTATGATAGGTAGAAACCTGATGATCAGCATTTATCTGCTCGTACATAGATCCCCATTTGTCGGTCATCTGTTTCAAGATGTAGTCCGCCATAGAGAGATAAATCTGTTTTACCAACCGGTGGATTTCCGCCTCTCCCTTCTTTCCTTCAAGTTCATAGAGATATTGGCAGAGGGCAGCGATACGGAAAGCTGATACTGAGCTGCGCTTATAGAACACATCCAGCGCCTTGGAGCAGGATTTGATGGCCTCTACACGGCGCTCTGCACACCATTTAGTCACCTCCTTGTCTATCCATCCGGTATTGAGCAACCGCTCTGGCTGAACCGTTTTTTCATCTAAGTAAGTAGCTCTTATCAACTTATCTATCATGCCAGCTATTTCATTCTTCTGTTCCAGTGTCAAGGGTTGCATGGTAGGCGGTTCCTCACCGATATGACTTTCGAGCTGGCAAAGAATGGTTCGGGTAATATTTCCACCCTCAACGGCAGTTTTATCCATGTAGCGGTCTACAGCTGCTGGGGTTCCGCAGAAGAGGCTGTTGAGCATCACATCCACCACCGTACTGTAAGATGCCTCACTCAGATAATCCTGACCATAAAAGGAGCCGAGATCATAGGCGGTTTTCATGATTTGCTTCAGGTCGGCAAAGGCCCGCTTGTTGCTCTGGGTGATGGTACTCAGCTCATCGGCAAACATGAAGAGTGTTTTCGGCACTCCATATTTCACTACCGGCGCATCGGCTCGTTTCATCAGCATGGTGATACTCACACTTGGCGGCAGATTCACGATGTCGGTCTTGGGTTCAGGAGGCAGTTTGCCATCCTTCTTGCCCTGGCGCCGCTTCAGTTCATTATACTTCTGCTCTTCTCTTCGCTGTTCGTTGTCTCTATCCAGCAGCCGCTGCATGATGGTTTGCTCCACATATCTGGCAAAAGATTTTCCTGAGCTCTGGTCGCCGCAGACTATCACCTGCAAGAGGCAGGCTGAGGGAGTCTGGTCGTAAACATAGTTTAATCGGAGCCTCGTAGCATAGGTAGCAACGGCTGGCGTGGCGGTTATAAAGACAAGGGTTTGCAGCGTCTTCGGGGCATTCATCACCAGTTCTCTGAAGATAGGCGGAAGATCTTTCGCCTTGGGCAACTGCCGTTTTCCGATTTGCCATGCAAGAAGATGAGATTCAACCTCAGGTTCTACTGCGTTTTGGTTTTGCACTTTTTCTTTAATCATATTATAAACGTTTTAATAATTAAACATTCCTGTGAAACCAAAGTTCATCTTTTGGTTTCTGATGCAAAGATACAACAGAAAAAGGGCGAAAACAATAGCTTTCGGGGGCTCTATAATGATTGGGATAATGATTATAATGAATGGGATAATGAATAGGATAACAGAATGGAATCATATACATAAAAAAAGCCCAGAAAGGGCAAAAGCATCTTTAAACTTAATGCTTTTGCCCTTTCTGGGCACTCGGGAAACAGCCACCAGACTTAGATACTGCTGTTATCCCTCCCGATATAATACTAGAAAGCGGGAGGCTACGTTATTAGCTATGAGATTAGCGTTTTCACTCCCCCTTAATATTGTCCAATTGGGATAGGAATCATTCATCAGTTTCAATCGGTTGTCGATGGTCTGGTCGCTACATACCTTCCCCAACCCCAATTCTTCCAGATATTGCAAGAATTCGAGCGAGTTATTGAAACGTGGCAGATGATATTTTTCGCAGCATTTTCCATCGGTCATCAGGGCATAGAGATAAGCATATTGATAAGCTTGTCCTGAGCCGAAGAAATTGTTCTTGCAGTACGGACATTTCTCTTCCCACATCTGCAGGATGGCATGATGTACCTTCTTCATACGGATTTCAACATCGCTCACCTCATCAGAAATCTCCTGCCCGTCAAAGTCAGCATTCGCAGCCGGCTCAGCATTCTGCTGCACCACTATCTGCTCGCGCATCATGGCAGCCTCTGCACCACGCGCTACCACGGTGGCACCAGCCTGTACGGTATAAATATCACCGTAATTTTTATTAATCAGTATATTCCCCATTGTATATAATCTATTCTTTATCTATATCCGGCAAGCTGATGGGAGAAGGGGCCAGCTTGCCCAACTCCCTCATGATCGATTTGATTTGCTCTGTCGTAGCTCCCTGCTGGCAGGTAGCACCCGCCTCAAGATTGAACAGGTCGCCATAGCTCTTGTCCACCACATGCTTCTGCGCCACAAAGTCGCCCTGCACGGTGATAGCCTGCCCCTGCAGAGCAGCCTTTTCTCTCAGTTCTTTCTGATGCTTCTGCTCAGCCATCTCACATTTCAGTTTCTCCCGCTCCATTTTCAGTCCGTGAATCCGCTTGCTGTAAGCCCTATAAACATCTCCGTCCAGCTGTCCAGCCAGTTTTTCATTGTCTATCAGCATTTCCAGTACTGTGTAAATGCTAGGCAGATTCTCATCGCTCACGAGCCGGATATCCATAGCATAGCCAATGAGATATTCCAACATCTGGCAGAAGACGGTGTTCTGGATTAGTTCAGGCTGATGTGTAAGCGGGCTCTCGGCTACTTGGAAATCCACATCTTCCCCATTCTTCAACTTCTCTATGTTCTCTTGAGTCAGAGAGATAATGAGTTCTTTTGGCTGGAAATCATCAGAACCGATAAGCTTTTTCAGAGATTCAAAGAGTTTCAACTGCGCCTCCGAGCGTCTGTTCATGTCTTTGATAGCTTCAATAGCCTTCTTCAGCTGCTCGTTTCTTTCATCCAGCATCTTGGCATACTTCTCTTTCTGCTCTATGAGCAACTGCTGCTGGTGCTCGTCGATACCCTTTCCCATCTCTGTCAGATTCTGCATAAAAACAGCCTGAATATCGAGTTTCTCATAGACTTCGCACTTACTCTTGTAATACATCATCAGCTTATGCCAGTAACACGTCTCCGAATTGGCAATATCCACATAGGTCTGCAATTCTTCGGGCACATTCTTTGGAACCTGAATCATGCGAGGTTCTGTGTGCACAAACTCTCCCTTGGAGATGCGGGTTGCAAAGTTGAAATGGTCCAGAAACTCCTGATTCCTGCGTATAAGTTCGTCATTCAGTTTCTGCTGCTCATCACTAGTCTGATAAAGTTTGAAAAGGAAGATGAAGTCCTCCTCAAACTTCGGCATAGGAAAGCTAATATCAGAAATTTCACCTAATAGGTTGGCAGGAATCGGCTTGGGAGATATGTCGAAATTGTAGATATACCCTTTCTCTAGTTCTTCGTTCAATATATTCCATAAGTCACCGAAAAGAGGTAGCTTCGTGAAGTCTAAAGAAAACTGCAAATGCTTTTTAAAAACCTCCAGGAACTCTATCTGTTCGGAAGAATTATCTTGCCTGAGCACCAGAAGGGCATAAGCCATCATGTATACGAGATAATAATCTTCCCATAACATTTCATAACCACCATTATCCAATGCCCTTTCAATACACCGATCAAGCTGCTTCATACTGATGTATCGGTTGGGATACTTCTGAAGTTTGAGCCTGATTGCCAATTCATAGGCACAGTCAAAATAGACGGATGGTTCTTCATAATACAATACCGCATCGGAATTTTTGAAGGCTGCACCATACATCTTGTCCAACACCTGGTTGATGCCTGTAGGGTCGTCAGCCATATATGTCTCATATCCTTTATTTCCCTTCTCGCAATAGACTAGCTCAACAGGGAGATTCAATGTTCTGATCATTTATAGATTTTTGATAGTTGTTAGTTACAAAAGTACAAAAAAAAACGCATACCGCCAACATTTTATCCACTTTTCTTTCATGCCCTTTTACATTTTATCACTTTTTAAACATTCGCTCTCCAAATCAGTAAATTCGGGAAAGGTGAAAAAGTCACTCGTCACTCGTCACTTTTTATTTTTCTGCATATTGCAACTTCATAAAGATAAGAAGACAGAAGCTAATATCTATTATATTATTTATATATAATAATGTTCGCGCGCGTACATTATTATAATGTATTTATTATACCCCTTTCTTTCTATAGGCCTAGAAAAGGACTACTGAAAAACGGAAAAAAATAAAAAGTGACGAGTGACGAGTGACTTTTTCACTTTTCAGGCTTCCAGGGAGCATTCCTCATATCAGCCTACCTCCCTAAAACTGCGTCCCGACGCACCACCATCTGCGTCCCGACGCAGATGGCGATACGTCGGGACGTAGCGCCGACTGCATCGGGACGCAGTTTCTGCCCCCTCGCAACCTATCTTTTCTATCGGGGAAAGCGGAGCAATGCACGACATTCGGGACAACTATTGCATTTTGGCGATTTTTTTTGTATCTTTGCACTGTGTTAGAAGAAAGGCTGCACTCGGCAAAGTTCAAGCAAGCTTGACTTTGCTCTCGTTTGCACTTTCTTTGCATTGTCATTCATTAAGAACGGCAAATGGGAAATTAACCACTAAAAAACGGAGGGGAAAACGACAGGGGTGCACACCTGCCCAATCTCTTTCTAAATGTTGAACCATTAAAAAAAAGAAAGGAAAAAAGAAAATGAAAAAGGAAGTTTGGAAAACTATCTTGCAGGTGATTATCGCCGTACTTACTGCCGTAGGCACCACGCTCGGCGTTACCAGCTGCATGTAAACTGATTTGTTTAACCATTAAAAAAACGATTTGAATTATGGGTATTAAAGTAAAAGCAATTGAGCGCAACGTAGCGTTCGAAAAAGGTAAGCAAAAGTGGGCATTCGTGATGCAGGCTGATCTCTACAGCCAGCTCAACGCCACCAAGGTAATAGAAGAAGCCGCCGTTCGCAGCGGATTGCCTAAGGCGGTGATCAACGCCGGATGGTCGGCCATCGGCGAAGTGATTGCTGCATGGGCCACCGAGGGCCACAGCGTGGCTGGGGCCGGGCGTGGGCGGCTGTGCCAGGACTGGGCAGCCTCCGATTCGGTCTTAACTCTACCGCCGTTGAGGATGTGAACAAGGTGAGCGCCAACCTCATCACCCGCCGATACATCATCTTCGTGCCTAACACCGACATCAAGAAGGAACTCGAAGAGACCTCCGTCAACATCACCTGCTACGACCGAAACGGCAAGGTGGTGAAGCAGGTTACCTCTACCGATACGCCTCCTACTACCCCATCCGGAGGCGATAATCCATCCGGAGGCGACACCCCATCGGGCGGCGATTCTACTGGCGGAACCGGAAGCGAAACCGGCGGCGATGGACTTGAATAAAAGGTGCTGAGCCTGAAAAGTAAAACCCTCCCCAGGTCTTAAAAAGTCCTAGGGAGGGTAAACTTTGTCTGGCAATTTACCAGACGTCCCGAACACAACATGCTAACCCACACATAACCCCTTCGAAATCAGCATGTCGCTAACAATCCTTTGTGCCTCAAATAAATAATACTTTTTTTCAAACCAAATCAACAGCCTAGCCTCACGGCTAAAACGTATATAATGTTCTTTATCTTATTTCAAAACATGATGGTAACATATTCTGCAGCGATATCAACCAGCTTCTTGCGGCGGGCTACACCTATTATATAATGAGCCTCCTTCGCCGAACAGTGGAAGTATTTCTTCACAGCTGTTACCAGTTCTTCCTTCCTTATCGAGCCTATACCCTTAGGATAAGCCTTGCGGATAGCCTTCTCGATGTCCGCCATCTTATATTCATGGTGGCGCTTGTGGAAGTACTGCGATACGATGATAGATAGAACTATCACGAGCAGGATGATGATAAATACTACAGACTTGTTCATTTCATTATCTCCTAATTTATTTATTAGACATATCAGGTTCGCTGAATCACCCTTCCGGGTGCTCCAAGTTTTCAGAATCACCGATAGCCGTTATCGGCAAATCCACTGCAAATATAGCATTTTTTCTTGAAACAACAACATTTTTCGGCATTTTTTTCACTATTTCTGCAAAAAAACTTGCTAAATACAAAAAAAACACGTATTTTTGCAAGAAAATAATCCTTAAGACAGAAAGATAATGCAAGAAACTGTAAAGAAAGTATTGAATGGCGATTTTAATCGCAAGAAAGCATTGCTGTTTCTCATAACGGCTCTGCTTACCGTTATCGTCTGGAACCTGCCCATCGACAGCTTCGGCATCGATGGACTCACCATCGTGCAGCAGCGCGTCATCGCCATCTTCGTCATGGCCGTGATGCTCTGGCTCACCGAGGCCATACCGGCATGGGCTACCAGCGTAGTGATCATCTTCGTGCTGCTGTTCTTCGTCAGCGACTCCGCCTTCAAGATTATGCAAGGCTCGGAGGCAGAGATGGGCAAGCTGCTCGACTATCAGGGTGTGATGGCGTGCTTCGCCGACCCTACCATCATCCTCTTCCTGGGCGGTTTCGTACTCGCCATAGCCGCTACCAAGAGCGGACTCGACGTGATGATGGCGAAGGCCCTGATTGCGCCATTCGGCAAGCGTTCTGAGAACGTGCTGCTGGGTTTCATGCTCATCACCGGCATCTTCTCTATGTTCATCTCAAATACAGCCACCGCCGCCATGATGCTCACCTTCCTCACACCGGTGTTCAAATCATTGCCGCCTTCAGGCAAGGGCCGCGTGGCGCTCACCATGGCCATTCCTATCGGAGCCAACCTGGGCGGTATGGGTACCCCTATCGGAACCCCTCCTAACGCCTTCGCCTTCAAGGTGCTGAACGACCCTGCAGGACTCAACCTGGGTCTCAGCTTCGGCGACTGGATGCTCATCATGGCCCCTATGGTGCTCATCATGCTCCTGATGGCATGGGTCATCATCCGCAAGATGTTCCCGTTCTCTGCCAAGACCATCGAGCTCAACATCGAGGGCAACATGCAGCACAACTGGCGCACCATGGTAGTGGCCGTTACCTTCCTTGCAACCATCGTGCTCTGGGTATTCGGCAAGCAGCTGGGCATCAACGCCAACACCGTGGCCATGCTCCCTATCGCCATATTCGCCCTTACGGGAGTGGTTACAGCCAAGGACCTGAAGGAGATTGACTGGGCTGTCATCTGGATGGTGGCAGGCGGATTCGCCCTCGGATTGGCGATGAACGGCACCGGGGTGGCCGGGGGAG
>ERZ780105.328-NODE-328-length-15586-cov-4.92029_pt1 | contig 15586 bp, 19 predicted proteins | sample MGYA00511172_ERZ780105 | MGnify/ENA primary metagenome ERZ780105 (study PRJEB29588, sample SAMEA2144299) | human gut metagenome | biome: human gut; feature: human-associated habitat; material: faeces | place: Denmark | collected 2008/2010 ...
GGGATAAAATTTTTTTGGGGCACTAGAGAGGCCCCATTTTTCCGAGGCAGAGCGACGAAAAAAATCGGAAGTGCAAAATTTGTCTATTTACGCCACAGTATTTTCAAAAAGTCGGAAGTGCAAAATTTGTCGAAATAGATAGTGTATAGGCGCGATTTTTTCAGTATCAGAATGGTTAAAATATCTAATATTAGCTTTTAAACTTTGTATATTTTTACAGGCAAAAATTTTGATTTTACTATTGCAATTTTAATAACATTATGATATAATAATTACAGAAAGAGGGGATAACCTCTAATAAGCTGTGCTAACGGTTAAACGGGCAGAAAGGGTGTCAGCATGAAATTTACTATTAAAGAATGGTTGCTAATTCAAAAGGGCATGATTGAAATGCTCACTAACGACGCATTTCGCGATGTGCTTGATGATGAAGAGCGCGAAACAGTTCGTGGCATATTCGACAAAATTCAGAGCGCAGAAATAGGGTAAATTAAATGTGGTTGTGCTATCAGACCGTAAAGCGGGCAGAAATTGAGGGGTAATATGTCAGTTTATAAGGTTATCGTTGGCTTAGGGAAATTTGAATATGTCTGCCATAACAGCATTTTTGCGAAGAACAGTATAGAGGCTATTGAAAAAGTGCTAAGCATACACGAACACAACTGCCCCATAATACGAGTGATTAAATTGGATGGTTTTGGAAATGAAAGGAGCGACACTAAATGAACGATTTTGTATTAGTTGAAATTTTATCAGCCTTAAGAGACATTGCCAAAAGTTTACGAAAAATTGCGGGAGAAAGCGAGGAAGATGGAAATGAATGGTATTAAACTACGAGACATTTATAATGTTATGGTTTACGATAAGTTAATTTTGGAATACAAAAACGCCATTTACGAATTTGGAATAGCGTCCAAACAACGGCATTTAGCCTATATAACTGATTTTACCGATAAAACAGTTAAACGAGTGGCGAGCGTAGATACCGGCGTGTTATATGTAGAGGTAATGTAAATGGAAGATTGGCAAATAAACGCAATTGTACTAATAGTGAGCCTTATATTAGTTTGGCTATATTTTTATAATAAATTAAAAAACTGACCAGATTGTTAAATTTTTAACATTATGCAAATTGCACAACAAACGAGAATTTTTTTCTAAAAACGATTTTTTGAAAAAATATTGCTTTTGGTCAATTTGTATGATATAATAATTATACCAGCTGGAAAATAATTAAAAATAATTCGGAGGAATAAATTTAAAATGGATAAGATTACTCGCACAATTGAAACAACTATTATTAATGGTGTCGAGATTATCGCCGTTGATAATTCTGTTACACAAAAAGAATTGCCAGATTTAATTGTGTCAGGCAAAATTGACAAAGAAGACGCAATTAAACTGTTGCGTAAAACTTACGGCAAGTTGAAAAATTTTGCTGTCATTGGTTTAACATATCAGACGAAAAAATATGAAATGCCTTTGAATTTGTTTATTGAAAACGCTACGGAAGTAAAGGAGTAATATCATGGCTGAAAATATGGAATTGGTTAATATTACCACAGATGATGGTGAGCATCTTATAGCAAATTTGACCTCTAAAACTGCGGCATTTTGCAGTTTTAAGGCAAATACCACCGAAGAAAAGGCAAAGCTTTTCGAGATTATGAACAATCCCGAAAAACGTCTTGCAGATTGCATTAATATGACGATTTACGTTAAAGACCTATATTGTGAAGTTGTCAATTGCACCAATACCGAAAGTGGCGAAGTAACACAGCAACCGCGCATAGTTGTAATTGATAAAGACAATATCGGCTATCAGTGCGTATCTATCGGAATATTCAGTGCGTTTAAAAAGTTAATTTCAATTTTTGGAGAACCCACGTGGAACGAGCCAATCCCCCTTAAGGTTAAGCAAATTACAAAAAACACCCGCAAAATGCTCACATTGGACTACGATTTTAAAGCAGGCAAATAATTATGTGAGGTATAGGGGGCGGAGCAATCCGCCCCACTTATTTTAATATGGAGAATAAGAAGCAAATGATTAAAGTGGTAAACGACTGTGGGATTTTTTATTTTAGTCGCCCATATCGCGCTGAAAAGTTTAAGTCTGAATATTTAGTACATCGTGCGCAGATAGCAGTCGCATTTAAACAACGATATAAAGTGCAGTTGGTAGCATATTTGTTGGCAGATTTGTACCTATATAAAAAAATTGAAAAAAATATTTTTAAAGTAGTGATAAATGGCGAAGAATATAACGATATATCTAATATCACACTAAAGGTGGTAAAATCATTATGAAGTTTTCAAAAAAAGACGAGGATGAGCTTTCCAAATTAGTTAAAAATTTCAATGCTAAAATTCGCAGAGTCAAGAAAAAGCACCCGGAACTTGCGTTTATTCAACCAGCCAAATTGAGCAAATCAGAAATAAAAACAAGTTATGAATCTGTTCCCAAAGCTACCTATCGTAAAGCAATTGCCGGTTATAAAAAATATTTGGAGCGCGGTGCTGAAATGCCATACACAACAAAACGCGGTGTAAACATAACTTTATGGCAAAAACGAGAAATAGACAGGCAGTTTAGAACAATTAACGCACAAAGAAAAAAGGAAATAGATAAGTATCAGCCATCTGTATTCAAGGGAACAAGTAACGCCATTAAAAATATGAATCTCAAACCGCGAAAAAACACAATCGAGGAAATAAGCCCAAAATCTTGGGGCAGATTTGTGGAAAATTTAGAGAAACAAGCATATCATAATACCTCAAAAAGGCATTACAAAGAAAATTATTTAAAAGCTATACTTAACGAGTTTGGCGATGGCGAACTCTATGAAAAGTTTAAAAATGTTCCCGAAGATACACTATACCAAATGTATTTTGATTCGCCCTATTTACAAATTGACTTTATTTATGACCCTCACGAAAAGGATATTGTGTCAAAGTACATGATTGAAGAATTAGATAAATATATGAAACGAGAATAGCCATGATATTTTCCGCCGATTTTGAAACGACCACGCAACCAGATGATTGCCGTGTGTGGGCATGGGCACTGTGCGAGGTTGGTAATTGCAATAACATAAAAATCGGTACAGATATTAGCAGTATGTTTAGTTGTGTCACAGAATTGAAACAGAATGTAGTGTTGTATTTTCATAATTTAAAATTCGATGGAGAATTTATATTAAATTGGTTATTTAAAAATGATTTTGTGCATGTTTTAGACAGAAAAAAATTAACAGATAAAACATTTTGCACTTTAATAAGTGACAAGGGCGTATTTTATAGCATAGAAATATTAATCGAAAATATTCGTATAAAGATTTATGATTCTTTAAAATTGTTTCCGTTTTCGGTCGATAAAATAGCAAAAGCTTTTAATTTATCCACGCAAAAATTATCAATTGATTATACCGCCATCAGGCCTGTGGGATGGAATTTAACAGATGAAGAAATTGAATATATTAAGCATGACGTTGTAATTGTTGCTAATGCGTTGGAAATATTGTTCGCACAAAAACTTAATAAAATGACGATTGGTAGTAATGCGCTTGAAGATTATAAACAAATTATTCAAAAAAATCGTTTTAAGAAAATGTTTCCGCCGCCAAATTATGATAGTGATATACGCAAAGCATATAGAGGTGGATTTACTTATTTAAATCCAAAATTTAAAGAAATTGACATCGGAGTTGGCATTGTTTTAGATGTAAATAGTTTATATCCCTCTGTTATGTATTATAATGATATGCCATATGGCGATGGTATAGCATATGAGGGCACATATATTCCCGACGAAATGTATCCTTTGTATGTACAATATATTTCATGCCAATTTGAAATTAAAAAAGATAAAATACCAACCATCCAATTAAAAAACAATTTGGCGTTTGTCCCAAATGAGTATATAACATCGTCAAACGGGGAATATGTTACAATGGCTTTAACCAGTGTCGATTTAGAATTGTTTTTGAAGCATTATGACGTATACGATTTAGATTATTTATTTGGCTACAAATTTAAAGCAAGCAATACACTGTTTAGAGATTATATTGACAAATGGAATAAAATTAAAGTGGAATCTACTATAAATGGTAACGCTCCTATGCGCCAAATTGCAAAACTTATGCTAAATAATTTATATGGCAAATTTGCATTAAACCCGAATGTTAGAAGTAAAATCCCGTATCTTGGTGATGATGGGATTATACAGTATAAATTAGGCGAAGAAGAAAAAAGAGAACCTATATACATACCGGTTGGCGTTTTTATAACCGCATGGGCGAGATATAAAACAATTACAAGCGCGCAAAGTGTGTACGATAGATTTGTGTATGCTGACACAGACAGTTTACATTTAATTGGTGACGAAACACCAAAAGAACTTGAAGTATCTGACACGGAACTTGGCAAATGGAAAGTGGAAAGTAGATTTACACGCGCCAGATTTTTGAGACAAAAAACGTATATAGAAGAAATTAACAATGAGTTAAAAATAACGTGCGCGGGAATGCCAGAATCTTGTTATCAATACGTAAATTGGGACAATTTTAGAACGGGTGCGGAATATCCCGGTAAACTTAAAATTAGTCACGTTGCTGGAGGAATCGTATTGGCAGATTCTCCGCACACTTTACGGTAAATGTAAACTTTTTGTGAATTTTTTGAAAAAAGTATTGACAAAACAATAATAAAGGAGTATATTATAATTGGGTGTAGAAGATTTAAACGATAAATCCTAAAACGGGGTCGACGCTTGGAAAATAGTGCCGTTTTGGTTTAAGGGCTGACACCTATTTGTCGAATCTTTTATTATCCACATTATTTAAAGGCGGGAGTAAATTTACATAATTTAATCTTGTATTTTGAAACCGCCTTTTATTAAAATATGTATTGGGATATTAATAGAGCGTTAAGCTACAATTGCTTATTCAATTTTATTGTCGGTGCTCGTGGTGTTGGTAAAACATATGGCTGTAAAAATTGGGCTATAAAAGATTTTTTAAAAACCGGCGGTCAGTTTGTCTATGTTAGACGTTTCAAAACTGAATTAAAGAAAACCGACAAATTTTTTGATGACATTATAGATAGTTATCCAAGTGTTGATTTTTATGCAAAAAACGGCAGGTTTAGAATTAACGGGCAAGATTGCGGTGTTGCCGTGCCATTATCAACGGCCAAGGTGGAAAAGTCCGTACCATTTCCAAATGTTAATAAAATAATTTTTGATGAATTTATCCTTGATAAAGGCTATCACCACTATTTGCCGGATGAGGTTACTAATTTTTTAGAGCTATACAGCACAATAGCCAGAATGCGCGATGTTAAGGTTTTCTTTTTATCAAACGCCCTGACGATAACGAACCCGTATTTTATCTATTTTAACCTACGTTTGCCTTATGGCAAAAATGATATAATCGCTAAAAATGATATTTTGTTGCAAAATATAAAAGCGTCTGAGTTTGAAAACAGAATGCAGGAAACACGTTTTGCTAAAATTATTTCTGGCACCCCATATGCTGATTATGCAATACATAATGATTTTTTACGAGACGATTCGACATTTATTCAAAAGAAAACACCAAATTCCACATATTTGTTTACCATGGTGTACAAGGGAGAAAAATATGGCGTGTGGATTGATTATAAAGAAGGACTTGAATTTGTTTCACACGACATAGACCCATCGTGTTTGCTTGTGTACAGTTTGACAATGGCTGACCATTCGCCAAACACACTATTGTTAAAAGGTCAAAAATCATCATTGATTGAGACTTTTATAAAAAATTATAAATTGGGGGTAGTGCGTTTTGAGAGTGTCAATGTGAAAAATATTTGCAATGATATAATCAAAATGACGTTATAATTATGGATGTAGGAACTGTTACGCAATTAATTAGTGGATTAGGTTTTCCGATTGCCTGCGTTATTGGGCTTTGTGCATATATCGTGTGGGAACGAAAAAACAGAATTGCTGAAAACGAACGGCGCGATTCTGTTCTAAAGGAATTAACAACCACGGTTAATAATAATACTTTGGCTATTGAGAAGTTGCTGGAAAAGCTGAAATGAAAATACCATTTGCTTGTAGCGCCGTAAAATTAACATCACCTTATGGCGAACGCGTTTTAAATGGAATTAAAGAATTCCATCACGGCTATGATTTAGTCGGAATCGGAAGTGATGTCGTTGTGTCTATCACATATGGTGTGTGCGTTGAAAGTCGAATTGTCACGGATAAAAATAATTTAACATGGCAATGGGGCAATTATGTTTGCATTCGTGATTATTTTGGAAATTTACATTATTATTGCCATTTGAAAGAGCGGCTTATACAAAAGGGCGGCGTTGTTTCAGTTAATGATAAAATTGGCATAATGGGAAATACAGGTTATTCATTCGGGAAACATCTGCATTATGAGTGCCGCAAGGGGAGCACTCCATATTCGCCCGAAATAGAAACAATGATACCGAATAAAGCGGGTGAATATCACAACACCGTTTTTACCGATTTAGACGTACTTAAATCAGTTGGAATTATTAATACTATTGAATATTGGCAATTACACTATAACGATTTGTTTTATTTGCCGGATTTAATTCACAACATGGCTAACTATTTAAGAGGTAATAAATGAAAATACCTGCATTAGATTTTGCTTTAGACCAAGGCCACAGTAAAGCATGTTCAGCATTTGCTGTTACAATGGCAAGAATGCTAAATATTTATCAATTGACAAATAAGTGGATACCATTAGACCCTTATAGCATTTATAATAATGTGTCAAATGGTTCTGATGGTATCGGAATTAGATATGCTATTAAGTACGCTTGTGATTATGGTATAGCACCTTTAAATTCATTCACTACAGATTCAGCACATTATCGAATCACGAACGCTATTTGTATAAATTCTATTGAAGAAATAGAAGACCATTTATTATTGAATCATCCTGTTGTTACAGGTATTATAATTGATAGGCTTTTCGGTAGACGTGAAAACGGCATCGAACCAAATTACCCTAATAAAAAACACGCCGATCACGCAATTTGCATTATTGATGTAACAGTGATAAATGACAAAAAATATTTTGTTTGCGTTAATTCATACGGCTCTAAAGTAAATGGCGGTATTATTTATTTACCATACACCAGAATTCTTAGAATCGGCGGCGAAACTTTTGCAATATGTGACGAATTTACCGAAGTACTCCCGGCATATAACTCCATTAAATTTAAAATTAAAGATAGATTCGCGGAATGTGATGGTGAATTGTTGGAACTCGAACACGCGCCGTACATAAAGAATGACCGTACTTTTTTCCCCGTTAGAAAGTGTGCGGAAATGTTTGGCATGCGAGTTTATTGGGATGGAAAAAATGACCTAGCCACTTTGATAGATGAAATGCGGACAATATCTATATCACCGCATAATTGCGTTTTGGGCAGTAACGATTATTCTATCGAAATAGACACCCCGCCAGAGATTAAAGGCGGCAGAATGATGGCACCCATAAGACCAATTGCCGAATTAGTCGGATATAATGTTGATTTTATTGATGATACTATTATTATGGAGAGAATAATATGACACCCGAAGAATTTAAAAATAAAATAAGCGAAATATCGCAAGCAACCAACGATAATGAATATGTGATGAATGCGCTCAAAGAATTAAATCAAGCATTTATTGATGTATCTGGCGCACCGTCATATGCAAAAACAGATGTTTATGACGATGACGAAATCACATGGAAAGAAAAATATATAAATATGAAAGAAAAATACCGCGAAGCGTTTTTCAACGGCGCTCCGGTCAAAAACGATAGTAATAGTCAGACGCTTGAATCCGACATGCAAGCTACGACGATTACAATAAATGATTTATTTAGATGAGGTGATTATACTATGCCTACTATGCCGAGAACAGTAGACCTTGTGCCGGATGGCATTAATATTTTAAATGCCATTCGCAATGCCGCAAGTGCCGATTATCAAAGCCGTGTGCCTATTGCTACGCAGGACAATATATTTGATGTTGGCGTATCAATTAACGAATATCATTCAACCCAGAATGAATTTTTGAATGCTCTTGTTAATCGCATTGCCCGTGTTATTATTGTTTCAAAACTGTATTCCAATCCCTTGAAACGTTTTAAAAAAGGAATGCTCGAATATGGCGAAACAATTGAAGAAATTTTTGTAAATATTGCGCACGCTCACGAATTTAATCCGGATACTGCCGAAAATCAGGTATTTAGACGCGAAATTCCCGACGTTGCTACGGCTTTCCACAAGCTCAATTATAAAAACTTTTACAAAGCCACTATTTCGGATGAAATGCTTAGACAGGCATTTGTATCCCCGCAGGGCGTTACGGATTTGATTGCCAGAATTGTTGACAGCATGTACAGCGGGGCTGAATTTGATGAATATCTGGTCATGAAACAGCTTATTGTTGAAGCCGCTAAAGCTGGTAACATGTGGCCTGTTACAATCCCTGCCGTCAGTGCGGAAAATGCAAAGAGCATTGTGACTACCATTAAGGGTATTTCCAATAAGCTTGAATTTATGAGTTCCCAATATAACGCACAAGGTGTTGTGACATTTACCAAAAAGCCCAACCAGATTATTTTGATGGACGCGGCATTTGACGCTACGATTGATGTTAATGTACTTGCGTCAGCGTTTAACATGGAAAAAGCTGAATTCATGGGACAACGTGTGCTTGTGGACGATTTTGGGACGCTGACCGGCGCGGTTGCCGCGTTGGTTGACGCTGACTTTTTCATGGTGTTTGACACGCTCGCAAAGTTTACGGAGATTTATAACAGCGAGGGGTTGTATTGGAATTACTTCTATCATGTGTGGAAAGTATTTTCCACGTCGCCTTTTGCTAACGCAATTTTGTTTACTACTGATACAATCACCGCAACTGGTGTTACTGTAACTCCGGCAACTGCTACGGTTAAAAAAGGCGCAACTGCACAGTTTAGTGCAAGTGTGGCTGGTAACCTTGTGCCGCAGCGTGTGGTATGGACTACCAATAGCACGGTTAGTTTGATTGACCATGATGGCACGTTGCAGGTTAGCCCGGACGAAACCGCCACAACTATTACGGTGACTGCCACTTCCGTATATGACGGAACCAAAAAAGGCACTGCGACTGTAACTGTATCTGGACAATAAGAGAGGGATTTTTTCCCTCTCTTTAATCAAAAGGAGTTTACGACATGGCCATGACAGTAACCGGAATATCTATCACCCCCGCAAGTGTTAAATTAAATAAAAATACGATATTTTCATTTAGCGCCACGGTTAGTGGCACCAGCGATTTGTCGTTATTTGGCGAAGCAAATATTGTAGACCAGTCTGTTAAGTATGAAATTGTGCCGGTTGTCGGAACGGTAAAATCTCAACTTGATTGGCGCGGTGTGCTTTTTGTGCCGCTTGACGAAACCGCTACAACGTTTAACGTTAAGGTTACAAGCACACATAACGAAAACGTTAGCGCAATTTCAAAAGTGACGGTGGTGTAATATGGCTAATAGTTTGACTGCTTCTGCAATTGTGCTATGCGAGGGTGTGCCGTTTGACAATAGTTACACTGATACTATAGACTTTTCAAGCAAAACCGAACAGCTTAATTATTTTGGAAACTTTTCTAAAGATGGATTGCGATTTGCAAACGTATCATATCAGCATGTTAATTATCAATCATCAACTACAAGGCCAGCTATGACGTGCCGTATTGATAAATATCGCGGAGAGTTAGAAAACGTTAATTATTTAATGTTCCAAAATAGCGCAGTTTATTCCGAAACAACGTCACAAGTTGGTAAATGGTATTACGCATTTGTTACTCAAATAAATTATATTAACCCGTACTGTAGTGAAATTGTGTATGAATTAGATTATTTCCAAACATATTTATTTGAATTTGATTTTATGCCGTCATATATTGAACGAGAACATCCTGCAAACGACAACTTATTTACATATTTAGAGCGTGAAAATATTGAACTTGACGGATATTTTGGCGTAGCGGCGAATAATGAATCTAACAGATATGTTAGAACATATAATATCCCATATGTTACCATGTTAGTTTCACCAAATCTTATTGTATTAAAGGAAGATGAAGATTCCGGTGGCTTTTCGAAATTAGGATTTTCAAGAGCTGATGAAGTCGATGGTATATATTGCGGATTATATATAGCATCTTGGCCATACACTAACTACAGCCAAGTTAATACTGCAATTAAATATTTTGAGATACTCGGCGCTACAGAATGTATAATATCTATTATCATGTCTCCGTTTATGTTAGGTAAAGGCGGCAGTGCAGTTAATGCAACTAATATTGACACCAATATTTTAATAGCGCCGAATCAATTAGGTGCACACACTGTACGTAATAATAAACTTTATAATTCGCAGTTTACATATTTCAGTTTGCGTACAACAACTGGCAATGAAATAAGTATTGCACCAGAAACAATGACAGACTGTAATTTGTCTGTAATTGAAAGTTATACTTTGAACGGAAACGTTTTAATAATGCCGCATTTGCATACCACCTATGATAGTTATAGCCCAAATATGGGTGGAAATCTATCATATAGTAAAGGTGTGATTTTGAACAATGTCAATATTGAATGCCCTTATACTGCATTACAGCAATTAGGGTCTATTTACAAATGGTCTTTTAATGCATTAAATAATTCTATTACCGGTTTGGCAACTATGTATGCTGGGCTATATACCGCAAATCAGGGTGTTGTGCAAGGTACACAAAGTGTGTTTAATACTGGTTTAAATCAGTTTATGAAAGGTGAATCTAATACTGTATCATCGCTACAATCATTAGCCCCATCCTTATTTAATGTACTATTTGAGCCATCTACAACTAAATATTCTAAATCAGATGAACTTTTGATGTCTAATAGGCATTTTGAATTTTATTTTGAAAGGTATTGTTTAAATGATGAAGCGTTGGAACGAATTGACACGTTTTTTGATTACTATGGATACCAGATAAACACCATAAAAATTCCAAACCAATATAGCAGAGCCAGAATGAATTATGTTAAATCTAAAAATCCTAAAATTGTAGGGCGCATACCTAACATAGCTTTAAACACCATTCAAAATATTTTTGTGGCAGGTGTTAAAATTTGGCATGACCAATACTGGGAAACTACTGAAAATTGGGTTAGTGGTAATATATTAACAAACATAGAGGGGTGGGGCAGAGGTAATGCCTAACATAATCAAACATTTTTTGCAACCTCTAAATAGAGACGTTCGCAATGACATTTCAAGCGCACAGCTTAATAACGACACCTATATCGACTATTTGTACCGACTTGAGGAATTAGCAATCAATATGTTTGAATGGGAAAATTTGCCTGACAGCGTAGACGAGCGATTTCTTGAGCTTAGCTTGTGCGAATTTGGATATTGTCTATATTTCGATGATGAAGTGATGGGCAACTTAGCGCTAACTTGTATGATTGGTGCGCCGCTCGATGTGTATAGGATTCCCACACAACGCACTGCATATGCGCAAAACGGCTACCAAGCTAAACGCACTAACAAGGATAGCGTATTAATCTATAATAACTATCTGCATACGCCGTCAATTTTAACAATTATGTTATATGCCAATAGACTGTACGAAATAGAGCGAACTATTGACATTAACGTAAAAGCGCAAAAGACACCTATTGTAATTATCACGGACGAACAGCAACGGCTTACGGTTAAAAACACATTCCGCAAATACAATGGTAACGAACCACTTATTATAGGTAGTAAAGGGTTTGACCTTGATTCTATAAAATCGCTAAATACCGGAGCGCCCTATATTGCGGATTCGCTCAATTTGTTAAAAAAGCAGATTTGGAATGAAGCATTAACTTGTTTTGGTATTGAAAATCTATCTACAGATAAAAGAGAACGACTTGTGTCGGATGAAGTTAATTTAAATTTGGGCGCTGTACAAGCTCAAAGATATGTTATGCTGAACGCTCGACAGCAAGCCGCAAAGCAAATTAATAAAATGTTCGGCACGAATATTAATGTTAAATTCCGCGAAGATTATTCAACGTTGCAAACCTTTATCAATCTCCCCGAAAGTGAGGATAGTGACGATGGCAAATTACACAATTGAACTCGGACAACTTGTAAACAGGGGATACCCGCTTGCACTTAATGATTATCCGATTTTCGACGAAAGTCATCGTGATGTGCTTAATAAAAAAATCATTAGTCACTATTTTTTCCGCGAAATAGGCGCAGAAACGCCAGATAGATTCAATTGGTATTTGCGCACGAAGATGCACGAAATAATGCCATATTACAATGAGCTTTATAAAAGTGAATTAATTGATTTCGATCCTTTAGAAACTTTCAAATATAAAGAAAATGTTTCGGGAACAAAAAATCAAAAGGAACAGGGAAATACCGAAAACAATTTGAAAGAGACTGGCAACACAACTGACACTTATGGCGAAACAAAAAAGACAGATATTAATAAAACGTTGTCCGGCACTTCAACCGAAACGATTTCGGAAAATACTGAATCCACAGCAAATGATACTGTCACCAACAATCTAACCGAACTGCAAATTAATAAGGGTGATACGGAATCCACTCAAACAAACAATTTAACCACTACAAATGCAACGCAAAATACAGGTGGCGGCACTAATGTGACAAGCGGCACAAAGCAAACTGATTTTTCAGATGTGCCCCAAACCGGTATTAATACTACTACGGTCGAAACCATTAACCCAGATGGCAGTATAACTCGTACCACTACAAGCACAGGATACTTGACAACGCGCACTACAGATACCACAAATGAAAATGCAAAAACTACCACAAACGAAACAAGCAACGGTGTAACAACAAACACCGGAACTACTGGTACTACAAATGTTGTGACCGAAAATCGTAGTAACACGAAGACGGGCACGGTTTCCACAAAAACAACAAATAATACTTCTAATTCTTCGGATAAGTCGATTGAAACAGAACAAACTGATAGCGAAACGGTGAATGCTTCTATTGACAGCGACAGGAGCATAGTTGTTGACAATTCAAAGCAAAACTCAATAAATCAAAATGTCAATATAGATGAGACACAAACAAACGCTATCGAGCGTAGCGGCAGACAAGGAACAAGTCCCGCCGCATTAATTAGCGAATATAGGGCAATTATACTCAATATTGATATGATGATAATTGACGAACTTGAAACTTTATTTATGGGGGTATTTTGATATGAGCGAAAAAGAATTTCCGACTTTTGTTCCCAATCCGCCGGTTGGATGTATTCCAAATCCGAATATTCCAGCAGTTCCTTACGGTTATAGCGTGGAAGAACAAATACTTGCACTTGATAAAAAGGTGCTTTGTATGGCTGGCACTTACAATAAAGTAATGGCCGAATGCTATAAGTTGTTGCGAAACATGCAGAAAGCAGTTGAAGAAAATGGCGCATACTATAACAAGGAAGCTGTTTGGACGGAAGAAAAATTCGACGCGGAAAGCTCTGCAATATATACTTTGACGCATATCAATAAATATGACGCTAAAAACAATCCTATAAATTTTAAACTTCGTCTTGCTTATGACAACTATGAGAACAAAAATCTAAAAGAAAATATGTTTGAAGCGTCCAAGGCAACAAGCGCTGATAAAATGGTGATTGCCCAATATCAAACTTCGGCAGGGTGGTACGGACTGAATTTCGCTGACGGATGTAAACTTCCTACAACTATTAATGAGAATTTATATACACTTGGTTTCACAAATGAACGAGAGCTTAAATTATACCAAAATTCAATTGGGTATGAACAACTTGTAAATGACGGCATTGTAAATTCAATGGGTGTTGCTGGAATATTGATTCAAGACGGTGCAGTTACGGCGACCGAATATATTAATAAAATACCCCAATATAACGTTAAAACAAGCAGAGTGGCTATAGGCCAAAACGGCAAAACTGGTGAAATAGTAGTTCTGTCTGCCGGAAAAGAAGATAATGCAAATAAACAAGGTATGACAACTTCTTCCGTTGCTTCCGCTTTACTTTCCGCCGGTTGTACAATCGCTACGGAATTGTGCGAGGGCGACAATTCGGAAATGATGAACAAGGGTGGATTCAATTATGTTCCTGCCGATAATGAAGTGCCCAGCGCTGTAGCTTATTGGTATATATCTCGTGACGAATTTTATGTAAATGACTGCCAATATGAAATTGCCGACTTAACTCAAGATTATGCGAAAGCTCTTTGGACGAACTACCTTAACGCGCTAAAGATTGATCAGGAGATTGAGGACAGAAAAACCGCCGACGAAAATTTGCAAAATCAAATAGATGATTTGGAAAACACATTTAGCACGTTTGAGTCAAGAATAAAAACACTTGAAACAAACGTGTCAAGTCTTACAACAAGAGTAACAGCGGCAGAAACTAAACTAACGCAACAGGGAACTGCTATCACAACTTTGCAAAATAATGAAGCCAAATGGTTAGACAAAACTACGGGTGGAACTGTAAATGGCGATGTTATTATCGCAGGTGGCTCTAATGGCAATTTAGAACTGCAAATCAACGGCTCAAATAATCAACCGCAAATTACAAGCACTGGCGAAAGTCTTACTTTTGAAGTGGCAACAGGTGACATAATTGTTAAAGATATGTCTCAATCTGATTCTAAAGGTATGGTTACTAATCTTAGAACACCGACCAATGATTATGATGCCGCAAATAAAGCTTATGTGGACGCTCATTCCGGTGGCGGCCAGCCATCATTTCCATATTTTTGGTGGGCACAATATGGGCAGGCCTCAAATTTTGCAAAAGTTATGTTTTCTGATGGTATATTATCAATAACTATAGGAAACACAACAGCAATAAATACATCTTCGTACACATTTACATCACTATGCAAAAATGTATTAGATGGCACCGTATGTGAAAGAATCAAAACATGGTGGACTACAAGGTTTCCGGCAATTACTACAAGTAAACTTGTTTTTACTGGATTTTGCGGAACTAATACGCCCTATAAAATATCATCGGAAACTACTGCCGAAACTATTGAAGTAGGTAGCATAACACTTGAAATATATTTTGATACCAATACTTGTGCGTTTAGGCCGTCACCGGCAGAAGAATTCACACATATAGGAAACGGCGTGATGATATTCGGCACTCCATCACAAACAAATCCGTATGAAGCGGCAATTGTAAGATAACAAATGTAATATAATAAAAAGGCCTGTTAATTCAGGCCTTTTTATTTGCACAAGTTAGTATAACGGTTATTGCACAGTTAGCATATGCTAACCATAATACCATTTTGTACAAGTTTGGTATAGTTATCGTTAAAATTTTAACAATGGGGTCTGTTTTTTGAACGCTTTTTGCAATTTCCACTACGGCAATTTTGTTGCTATTAGAACGGCGTGTTTTGGCATGTACACGCAAATTATTTTACCATTATTAGCGGCGACTTTTTTGAGCCTCTCTAGTGCCCCAAAAAAATTTTATCCC
>ERZ780105.343-NODE-343-length-15205-cov-7.05822_pt1 | contig 15205 bp, 10 predicted proteins | sample MGYA00511172_ERZ780105 | MGnify/ENA primary metagenome ERZ780105 (study PRJEB29588, sample SAMEA2144299) | human gut metagenome | biome: human gut; feature: human-associated habitat; material: faeces | place: Denmark | collected 2008/2010 ...
TCGGATTTCTTTTCAATGCCGGTGAAACCTGTTCTCTGGAACAGATACGGCTGGTTTCTCAGCGAGCGTCCGGTGTTCACTTTGGAACCGCTGATGCATTGCGGATGCTATTACGTTCAGGATTCTTCGGCAATGTTCGTGGGCGAAGTGTTCCGGCAGGTCCTGAAGAAGATGTCGGGAGAAGGTGCTCTGCCGAAAGAAAGACCGTTGAGGGTTCTGGACCTGTGCGCGGCTCCGGGCGGCAAGACCACTGATATACTGTCGTCCCTGAAAATGTCCGGCATCGGTTCTTATCTGTTGGTATCCAATGAGATAATGAAGCAGAGGGCCGCCGTTCTTTCAGACAATGCAGGTATCTGGGGAGACCCCGATGTGGTGGTTACCTCCGTGGACCCGAAAGCTTTTGCGTCACTTGGCGGATGGTTTGACATCATTGTCGCTGATGTGCCGTGCTCGGGTGAAGGTATGTTCAGGAAGGATGAAGAGGCGCTCGCCCAGTGGTCTGAGGCCAATGTGGAGTTGTGTTCAGCCCGTCAGCGAAGGATTTTGGCTGATGTGTGGCCGGCCCTGTCCGAAAACGGATACCTTATATATTCCACCTGCACATTCAATAAATATGAGAATGACGGGAATGTCGCATGGACAGCAGAAGAGCTTGGTGCGGAAGTCGTGAATGTCGGATCTGAATACAAGGGGCTGATACGGACAGAACACGGTGTGTCGCTTGTTCCCGGCTTCGTGGAAGGTGAGGGACAGTATTGCTCTGCTCTGATGAAGACCTCGTCTGCCCCGTCACCTGTATCATCTGCGCAAAAGGCTGACAAGAAGCAAGTTGTGCCGGCTGATGCCGCGAAGAAAATAAAGACCTGGTTCAATGTGCCTGTAACATTGACCTTGAGAGGGGACATGATAGTCGCGGTCCCGGAACATCTGAACTCTGAAGTCAGATCTCTTGAAGGCCTCAGGCCGCTGCTGCGCGGAGTTGCCGTGGGGCAGTTGAAAGGAAAAGACATTGTCCCGGATGCGGATCTTGCGCTGTCGTCGATATTGGAAAGGGGAGCATTTGTGGAGGAGGAACTGACTAAAGAGCAGGCACTTGCCTTCCTGCACAAGGATTCATTGACATTGACGGGAGTCGAAAAGGGCATTGTCCTTGTCACTTATCTGGGGCACCCGCTCGGTTTTGTTAAAAATCTCGGAAACCGCTGCAACAATCTGCATCCGCAGGGACGGCGTATCCGTATGAATATTTGAAAGTTATGCGAAAATTATTGACATTGGCAGTGTCTGTTCTTGCTGCAGCTACGGCTATGGCACAGACGCCTTCATCGAAAGAGTTCAATGAGCGTTATCAGCTGCTCGTATCCAAACTCGGACCTTCGGGAGTGGGAATCGAGACATTGCTTGACAAGTGGGAGGCCGCCTATCCGGATGATGCGGATATGCTGCTCGGAAAGTTCACATATTATTTTTCCAAGTCGCAGTCTTCCGCTGTGGTGGCCAAACCGCAGGAAAAATTCCTTGGCGAGAAGCCTGTGCTGACATTGAAAGACACATTGGGCAACCCTGTGAATTATTTTCAGGTGACGGATTATGATGACGAGCTGTTCGGGAAGTCGCAGAAATCCATTGAAAAAGCCATTCAGCTGAATCCTGACAGGCTGGATTTGAGGTTTCTGAAAGTCGCTGCATTGACAGGATATGAGAAGGAGAGTCCGGATATGGCGCTGTCGAACCTGAAGTCGCTCATCATCTACAATGAAACCCAGCATCCGAAGTGGGTGTATCCGGGATACGAAAAGGTGGACGAGGAACTTTTCAGTGCTGCCATCCAGGAGTATTGCTTTCTGTTTTTCAAGTACGCCACGCCGGTTTCCTATGAAGCGTTCAAGGAAATTTCCGAGACGATGCTGTCTTACCATCCGTCCGATGTCCTGTATCTGGACAATGTGGGGTCATACTGGCTCGTAGTCAGGCACGACTACAAACAGGCTGCCAAGTATTACAATAAAGTGCTGAAAATCAAGCAGGACGACATTACTGCCATCAAGAATATGATACTTCTTGCGCGCAACACGTCCAATACCAAACTTGAAAAGAAATACCTTCCGCTGCTCGTGAAGTACTCTGACTCAGAGAGCGAAAGGTTATCTGCAAAGGCCCGTCTGGAGGCCCTCAGTATCAAGAAATAATTATTTCAGTCTCGCTGAAAGTTTCGCCGGCAGAATCCGTTTTGTGAGTCTGTCGGTGAATTTCATACATACGCCTGTGAGCAGGGCCGACATGATGGTTCCCTCGCGGATCACGTTTTCGGAACCGTTGCCCAGGACATTGCCGAAGCAGAACCACGCGATGGCTGCTGCAATCACTACCAGGAATACGTCGAAGAATATCTTGGCGTTTCTGAATTTGACATTGAAAGAATCGGCGACCGCCGCTACCGTCATCTCGCCCGCCAGCATCCAGGCCTTGCCTTCCACTTCCAGGCTCCAGGCTGATGCCCAATGCCGTAATCACGATGGACAGGCACATGAGGATTATCTTCATGCCGTAAGTCCCCGCCTCGATCCAGCCGAACGCGGCGATGGACAGGTCGGTAAGCAGGCCGAAAACGATGGCCGCCGGAATCTGCATGAGGTTTTCGAGCCTGAATCTGCTGCGGAGCAATGCCATCTGCAACAAGATGAAAATCAGGTGCATAAGCATTGTGTACTGGCCCACGGTGCCGATGGTGAATCCGCCGAGTTCGAAGTTGCCGCACATTGAAACTACATAGGGTGGGCATGAAATAGGCGCAGTGCCGAGGTCTGACTTTATGGACAGGGCGACGCCTATTGCCACGAGTACCAGTCCGAGCGTGCCGGTCAGGTATCTTGCAAAGATGTTCTTTATGTTCTCTTTATTCATTTCCGTTGTTTTTGGATAAAAATGTAGCGGGCAAATATCGGATAAAATTACTAACTTCGCAAATTGGCGTCGGCATTGGCCCCCATCGGCATTGACCTGCGCCGAAAATTTTATTAACAATTACTTGATTTCTGAAATTATGAACAGAATCACCAGATTTACAATGATTATGGCTTCTGCGGCAATGGTTATGGGATGTGCAGACAGAAACCGTGAGAAAGTTCCTGCCATCAATCTGTCCGATTTGGATACGACCTGCTCTCCGGCAGTGGATTTTTATCAGTACGCTACGGGCGGCTGGCAGAAGAACAACCCTCTCAAGCCGGAATACGCACGCTTCGGTTCATTCGACATTCTCAATGAGAATACTGAAAACAGACTGAACGAGCTCTTCAAGGAAATGACTGAAATGAAGACGGCCAAGGGCACAGTTGAGCAGAAGATTTCCGATATCTACAAGATGGGCCTGGATTCTGCCCGCCTCAATGCGGAAGGATTCGCCCCTGTCCAGAAATATCTCGACCAGGTTTATGCTGTCAATGACAAGTCTTCCCTCGTGAAACTTGTTGCCGACATGCACAATGAAGGTCTCTCTCCTTTCTTCGGAGCATTCGTGATGGCAGACCTGATGAACAGCGATATGCAGATTCTGTATCTCACGCAGTCCGGTCTGGGAATCGGTGACAGGGATTACTATCTCGATCCGGCCAGCGCTGAAATCAAACAGGGCTATCTCAATTTCCTTACCCGTGTATTCGGCCTTGCAGGCGTTCCTGAGCCGGAAAAAGCTGCTGCCAATGCCCTCGACGTGGAGACTCAGATCGCCACAGCATCATGGACCAGGGTTCAGGAAAGGGATATGGAAAAGATCTACAATCCTACAAATACTCCGGCTCTTGAAAAAGCATACGACGGATTTGACTTCACTTCATATTTCGCTGCAAGAAACATTGCCGACCAGGACAAGCTCGTGGTCTGCGAGCCTTCATTCTTCGAAGCCTTCTCCAAATATTTCGCGGAGGCTGACATCAATGTCCTGAAAGACTATCTTGCAGGCCAGCTCATACAGGATGCCTGCGGTGCTGTCAGCGATGACTTCTATGATGCAAGCTTCGACTTCTTCAGCAAGCAGATGACAGGTGTCACCCAGCAGAAACCGAGATGGAAAAGGGCAATGAGAGTCCCTAACAGCATTCTTGGCGAGGCTGTCGGCAAGATGTATGTGGAGAAATATTTCCCTGAGTCATCCAAGAAGAAGATGCTCACACTCGTGAAGAACCTTCAGGACGCTCTCGGCGAGCATATCGACAATCTCGACTGGATGAGCGATTCCACAAAGGTGAAGGCACGTGAGAAACTCTCTGCATTTACAGTGAAGATCGGCTATCCTGACAAGTGGAAAGATTACTCTACACTCAATGTGGACCCTGCATTGTCATATTACGAAAACCTCAGGGCAGCAAGCTGCTGGAGCATTGCCGACAACATGGCCAAGCTCGGCAAGCCGACCGACAGGTCAGAGTGGGGAATGACTCCTCAGACCATCAATGCATACTATGATCCGACTTCCAATGAAATCTGTTTCCCTGCTGCCATACTTCAGCCGCCGTTCTTCAATCCTGATGCTGACGACGCTGTGAACTATGGTGCAATCGGCGTGGTTATCGGACATGAAATGTCTCACGGTTTCGATGACCAGGGACGTCTTTTCGACAAGAACGGAAACAAGGTGAACTGGTGGACTGCAGAGGATGCAGCCAAATTCGACGAGAAGGCAAATGTGCTTGTCTCCCAGTTTGACGAGGTGGAGATCCTTCCTGGTCTCAAGGCAGACGGCAGGCTTACCGTAGGCGAGAACATCGGCGACCACGGCGGACTCAGTATTGCATATTCCGCTATGGAAAAAGCGATTCAGAAAAACCGCCCGGGCCTCATCGACGGCTTCACTCCTGAGCAGCGTTTCTACATTTCATACGGTATCGTGTGGGCGACCAACATCAGAGACGCTGAGAAAGAGAGACTAACGAAACTCGATGTGCATTCTCTCGCAGAGAACAGGGTCAATGTCTCACTTCGCAACTTCCAGACATTCTTCGATGCATTCGGAATCAAGGAAGGCGACCCTATGTACAGGCCTGAGAGCGAACGTGTACATATCTGGTAGTGAACGCTTCCGGATTCATATCACGGAAACTTAAGTTTCAAGGAAAGATCGCAGTGGCTACTACGGCCATCGCCTCTTTCGTCATAATTATTTCTGTAGCAGTCTCTTCCGGTTTCCGTAAGGAACTTCGCTGCGGAATTGCATCAATATCCGGAGATATCAGACTGACGTCTCCGGATTTGAATTATGTCAATGAATCTTCACCGGTCCGCTCGGACGCCTCGTATATCCCGTCAATAGACTCGCTCGAAGGCGTGGCCTCCATTGTCCCTGCAGTTTACAGGGCCGGAATCGTCAAGACAGATGAAAATATCCACGGAGTCCTTTTCAAGGGGGTACCGGACGGGGGAGACAGCCTTTCCGCCAGCATTCCTCAGAGGCTTTCAGCCATTTTGGGAGTCAATGCAGGTGACGACCTTACTGCATATTTCATTGGTGAAAAGGTCAAGGCGAGGAAGTTTCACATCAAGTCGGTATATGAGGATGTGCTCGGCAGTGACGACAAACTGCTGATAATCACCGGTCTTTCGGATATGCAGAGACTGAACGGCTGGAGTCCTGACGAGGTGTCTGCGATTGAGATCAGACTCGAAGACAAATACCGTGATCCTGTCTTGCTGAGGGAAATGACTCAGGAAGTTGGGGCGAGAGTGCTTTTCAACACGCCTGAAGATGAAGATACCGTGGTAGCGTCGTCGGCTCTGAACATGTATCCTGAAATCTTCTCCTGGATAGAGCTGATCGACTTCAATGTGTATTTCGTCCTGATACTGATGATCCTGGTGGCGGGAGTCAATATGATTTCTTCACTTCTGATAATGCTTTTCAGGAATATTTCCGCTATCGGAACCCTCAAGTCAGTCGGAATGACGGACCGCTCCATCGCAGCAGTTTTCCTTAAAGTGGCATCCTCTGCAGTCATCAGGGGTATGGTCATAGGAAATGTCGTGGCGCTGCTGTTCTGTCTTGTGCAGGGCACCACTCATCTGATAAGTCTTAATCCTGAAAACTATTTCGTGTCCTTTGTGCCTGTCCACATTGACATAGTCCTCGTGCTGGTGGCGGACATCATTTCTTATCTGGCGATGATGTTGTTTCTGCTGCTGCCGTGTCTTTTCGTGTCGGGCGTGGATCCGGCGAAGACGGTCCGTGCCCAGTAGTTCCCGAGCCAAATGAGGATTTCGTTCCGGAAACCGCTGCGAATGTCCGGCTCAGGTCCGTGAGCTTTTTCACATAGTTTATGGTCTCGTAACCCTGGAATTTTCCGAGCTTTACAGTGTCCGCTTCCAGGATAGAGTCTTCTCTCATGTCCGGAATCACGGCCACTATGTCTTCCCATCTGCTGTGAGGCGCCCCTATTGATGCCGCATAGTTCATACAGTCCTTTATCCTGCCTTCCCCTGCATTGTATGCCGCAAGTGTAAACTTCATAAGTTCCTGCCTGTCAGAAGTATATGGCCGGAACATGTTCTGGAGATGCTTGAGATAGGTGACGGCGGTCCTGATGCTGACTTCCGGGTCCAGGAGATTGTCCGCCTGGAATCTGTCGGCAGTACGCGGCATCAGCTGCATAAGGCCCACGGCTCCTCTTCGCGACTGGGCTTCGATGTGGAACTGTGACTCCTGCCAGATGAGTGCGGTCAGCATTGTCCTGTCCCAGCCGAGTTCTGCCGAGTATTTCCTGATGAGGTCATCGTAAGGGCTCAATGTCCTGTAGGTCCATCCCTTTCTCAGTCGCCTATATGGTTCGTATCCCGGTGAGAACCGTCCCTTGATGATCTTATGCTCGTCGGTGATGCTGAATGTCGAGAGCCAATGGTTCACTTCATAATGTTCTGGGCGCAGCCGTCCGTGCACCAGCCACGAACTGCTGTCAGCAAGTGGGATTGACGCGAAAACGCTCTGGTCGAAAATCAGCGAGTCGTCGAACGGCATCACCACTATGTCCACGGCTCCGTTCTTGAGTGAGTCGATATACTCTTTTCCTCCGAGCATGATGTCGGTATTCTTGCCCAATTGCCAGGCGAAAAGCTGAAGCATTTCGTAGTTGTATCCGACCGCATATCTCATTGACGGAGAATTCTTTATGCTGATCACGCAGCGAAGCGTGTCCTTTTCGAAAGGCTCGCGTCTGCTGGTTGTTCTTTGCAACAGGGGAACCCCCACCATCACTATGACAGTAGGAATGAGATATTTCAGAACAACCTTGAGTTTCTTGGATATCTTCATAGTTTCAGTGTTGTTGTTTTCAGGAAATGTTCCTCACGGTCAGTTCCTAAAATGTATTTTGTGTGGCGCCTCTTCCTGAACCGCCTCCGAATCCTCCTCCGAATCCGCCGAGTCCTCCTCCTAACCCGCCAGAAGAGCCTGAGCCCTCTGAATTTGATGAGCCGCCGCCTAATGAACTGCCTCCGCTGACCGCCTTGTTCTTGGACGGCTGTATATAGAATGGCCAGTAGATGCCGATCTTGAATGCCCTCTGAGGCCTTATGTAGCCGTGTGCGCTGAAGTAGTCCGCGCTGTCCAGAGGCCAGCCCATATTTACATTGATCACCTTAACGAATATGCAGGCCCTCTTCCACTGGATGTTCACGAAAGCATCTATATAAGGGCAGTTGCCGTATTTTTCGACTTTCTGGTTGTAGAACATGCCGAGCGCAGGGCTGTATCCCGGCTCGTACCACTTGGTGGTGTAGGTGACATTGGCACCTATCTGCATCTGCATCACTTTCTTCACGACATTGAACTGCCAGTACCACCGCGCATTGATAGCGACCATAGGAAGCGGAATGACATCGTCGTTGGAAGATATCTGGAACAATGCCCTGTTGTCGAAGTGCAGGCCCTTGAGCTTGAAGTTCTTGGTTACCCCTATCTTCAATACGCTGATGGCGTCGGTGCATTGTCTTGCCATCGCCATGCCGTCGTAATATACGTGGTTCTTCAACAGAGACCAGCCGGCTGACACGTCGAAGTTCCAATGCGGAATCGAGAATGAGCCTGTGAGTCTGGTGTCGGAAATCTTCGAGAAATCATTGTCCCATTTGTAATGGTTCGAATAATAGTGCTGCTGATAGTAGTCAGGCTCGTCGAGCGTCGTCTCGAAATGTATGTTGAATGACATCGGACTCTTCTTGTAGCGCCTGAAAGGGTAGATGTTGAATCCCATATTGGCATTGATTCCGAAGTCATTGATTTCCTTTCCTGCGAAGGTGTAGAAACCGTCGGCGTCCCAGTGGAAATAGTTCTTGAACTGGCCTTTCACGCCGCCGTACAGATAGGCTGAGTTCCATACCACGTTCCCTCCCTTCTTCTTGAGGTAACTGTCTGGGGTGAACATATAGTAGTTCAGCAACTTGTCTCCGATACCGGCGTTTATGGACGATACGATGGCGTCGTCAGCCCACGGCTGGAGCTTGATGAACACTTTGTTTTCGAATTTCATGACTCTCAGGGAGTCAGCGGATTCCAAAGGATTCAGATAGAACTTTCCGTTGTACAGGTCCCGTGCGTTCGTGTCATCAGCACTGATTTTGTCCTTGTATATCTTGCGATATGTGGAGTATTCACTCGAATGTCCGATAAATGCGGTCGTAAGGTCGGTGTCCAGCGTGTCTTTCGCCGAAGCTTCCGCGCGCTCGTCCGCCTTGGCCTGAAGCAGTTCCTCCATCCTGATGATGGCGATGCTGTCTCCGGTAGCCATCACGCTGTCCCTGTACATCTGTTCCTTTTTGAGGACCTTCTTTTCCTGCAGCTTGCGGATGAATGTGAACGGAATCCTGTATGTCTGGTCGAGGAATACGGTGTTCTTCTTTATCAATGTCGAGGCGTCCTTCAGCCTCACGTCTATTTCCCTGGAGCCGACCGTGGTGTCCCTGATCCAGAAATTGTCCACGATTCCGCCGTTCTCGCCCTTGTCCATCTTGTTGTAGATGTAGCCGGCGTGGGCAAGGTATTTCTTGCCTGTGAAGTTCGTGGAAGCGGCAAATGTCCTGTTGTCCACCCTTTCGTTTTCGAGCATGCCGTTCGCACCGAACCTGTCGTATTCCAATGTGAAGTTCCATGACGGCAGGATGTTCTGCGTCGTCATTATGTGCAGATTGTTCTCCGCCCTCTCCTCATTTGCGAACAATGTTCCCCAGTATGCAAGTTCCGTATATGGGGTCTTGGTATTGTAGAAAGGAAGTGAATAAGGATTGTAGCTGTAACATTCATACGGGGTGTAGAACGTCACGCCCTCCGCGCTCTTCCTCTTGAAGAAGTCGTAATACTGTGTGGCAGAGCCGACTATGCCGAGATATGAGACGTTTACATCCTCGCGGTAGAACGGATAGTCGTTGAACCTGTAGTTGTAGGAAGTGTCCAGCTTCTGAAGGTGTACGTCATTGAAGTAACTTCCTTTGTTCCAGGTCAATATCCTCTTATAGTACAATGAATCAGGCACCGCGAACGTCTCCAGGATTCTCGGAGTGTTCTCCCTGATACTGTCCCTTATGGCGAGCAGGCTGTCCTTGGCGTTCAGGATGCTGTCTATCATCACCTGGCGGGCCTTCATCTTCTGCTCGAAGTCGTATTTCTTGCGGGCGGCCTTGTCGAGCGAGGCGTACCATTCATTGAACTTGCGTATCGCCGTTTCCGTGGAATCTATCTTGTACAGGGAGTCCAGTTTCGGCCAATCGATGCTGTCGCCGGCATTTTTCAGGGAGTCTCTGACGATCACGTGAGTGAGGGAGTCCTTGATGGCGACATAGTACTTGTATCTGAACGGGTCTGTAAAGCGCAATGAATCTGGAACTTTCATCGTGTCTCTTGCCGTGATGACGACTTCGTTCGAGTCGCCGGACGTCAGTTCGAATGACATGGAGTCCTCACGGGCACGTTCATATTCAGACCTGAACTTGGTGAAGATGTCGTTGCTGTATATTACGGTGTCACGGGATGCCTCAGCCCCGCGTGAAGCCATTGCTCTTGAAAAATCGGATGCGAAACTCTGTACGGCAACTATTCCGACAACCAATGCCGGAAACCATATCTTGGATATTGCGGATAATACTCGTTTCATATATGTCACAAGATTTGCATAGATCCTGCCATGCCGGCGGAATTGCGCATCATCTTGCAAATGTAGTGATTTTTTCGCTATTCCTCATTTTTTGCATTGTCGAATGCTTTGACGATCTTGGTGACCAGCGGGTGACGCACGATGTCTTCATTGGTGAAGAATATGGTGCCTACCCCGTTGAGGTCTTTCAGCAGTGAAATGCCACGGAGGAGTCCGGAGTCTTCCTTTTTCGGAAGGTCCACCTGGCTGGCGTCGCCTGTGACAATGAATTTGGCATTTGTGCCCATTCTGGTAAGGAACATTTTCAGCTGGCCGAGGTTGGTGTTCTGCGCCTCATCCAGGATTACGCATGCCTTGTCCAGCGTGCGGCCTCTCATATATGCCAATGGCGCTATCTGGATGGTCCCGTCAGTCATGAACTCCTGCAGTTTCTTGACCGGAATCATGTCTCCGAGCGCATCGTAAAGCGGCTGAAGGTACGGATCCAGCTTGTCTTTCAGGTCGCCGGGCAGGAATCCGAGTCTCTCGCCGGCCTCCACCGCAGGACGGGTGAGGATGATCCGCTTGATCTCCCTGTTTTTCAATGCCCTGACTGCCAATGCTATGGCTATATATGTCTTTCCGGTTCCGGCAGGGCCCACCGCGAAAGTGAGGTCATTGAGGAAATAGGATTTGACCATCTCCTGTTGTCTCTGGTTTCTGGCTCTGATGGGCTTGCCGTCAGTTCCGTGCACGATTACCGCATCCCCGTTCAGCGTAAAACTGTCCGGAGAAGTCTCGCCGTCGAAGATGTCCTCCACATCGAATTTGGTGAGGTTCATCTTGTGCTTCCTCCTCTCTATGAGCTCTTCGAGTTTGTTCCCGAACTGCTCAATCTGTGCCGGCGAGCCGTCCAGTATTATCTGATTTCCACGCGCCGCCACCTTCAGTCCGGGAAAATAAGAACAGAATTCTTCCAATATCTTGTTCCCTGCCCCATATATCTCGATCGGGTCGATTGCCTCCAATGTTATGACATTCTTCATTGTCTCTTCAATATTCTATATCCTTTGCAAATTTACAGCATTATCCCGTCACTTGAAAATAAATGTCTTGAAGCCGAAAAGGCTCCGATATCGCTATCCCGCGACACGGAGCCCTGATATCCGAAAAGTATGTGCAGAAGACGCTTCCTTAGAGGTCGCAGTCCTCTACGACCCAGTCTTTATCTATGTAATAGATGAGTTTTACTTTTGCAAGCCCCTTCAAGCCATTCTCTACGCTGTTGAATATGCGGCCTACATCAGAAACCTTATCGGTCTTTATAATGACTTCAGCCTTTTTGCCCACGTCGTCCTTCACATTGTTCCTCACGGGTGCGAATCGTGGGGTTTTGCCCCCGTCGTTGGATTCACGTGTGCAAATCCAGCCATTTTGCCCCCGTCGTGCCATTGTGAAGTTGTCACGGGTGCAAATCAGGCCTTTTTGCCCCCGTGGATTAAACTTGATGTTTCGTAGTTTGAAATCTTAGTTTTATTTTCTACCTTTCTGACTACATAGTATAAGAACTGATATTCAACACTTGAACAAGCCAATAACCTACTTATGAAACGCACAACTCTACTGATTGTCATTCTGACATTATTTGGCAGTTCGCCGCTTTGGTCTCAAGATTCAGACCAGAGCATACAAGAATATGCACATGGGACGCCTATTCCAGAGGGTCAATTTGACCCCTTGGTTCCTGATGTCTATAGCATGACTCGCTATAAAGGCGGAAGTGCCGATCTGTACACAGGTTTCGCTTCATATTCAATTGATATATACAATTATACTGACAAGTATTTCAACATTCCTGTAAAGATTGCATATTGCGGAAATGGATACAAACCAAACCAGCCTTCTGGCGTTGTAGGTTTAGGATGGAATCTGAACGTTGGCGGTATCATAACCCGCGAAATAAGAGGAATTCCCGATGAAGCTACAGACAGAGTGTATGCGAACAAGAATAGTGGCGCCGGAAAAATAGATGACGTTTTTAGAATCGCATCACGTGCAGGTTTAGGACACAACACATTAAAGCACATGATCAGTGCATACTATAACGAAACCAATATCAATATATTTGGTTTTGGTGCGAGGACGGTTTCTTCAAAGGCATTAAAAGCTATGGATTTCGCATATTCTGGTGAAATCGGCCGCGAACTCATTCTTTTTCAAGAAGAGATAGACAACCATGAAAGCACAAAAAAATTCGAGGTGGAGTCAGACTTGTATCATTTCGATTTCATGGGCATCAAAGGAACATTTATACTTGGCGACGGTCCGGAATGCATTGTTCTCAATTCGAATAGCCCCGTAGGCGAATTGAGAATTATATATAATTATAACGTTGCCTCTCCTCTCTTGTCATCCTTTAAAATCACCATGGGAGATGGCAATACCTATACCTTCAAAGACATCGATACTCACACAAGTTCGAGCGACTGGGGATATCAAGGCTACTCTCCTGAAAGCGAAAACAGTATTTCTTGTTGGAAGTTAACGAAAATTGAAACTCAAAATGACATGACTGCTGAGTTTGAATACGGTCCCGAGTTCTCGACAGAAATAGAAAACAAAGCTATTTGCGTAGATGCGTTAACAGTTAGTAAGGCATCCGGCGAGCGTCATGAATCTTGGCATGATTGCGGGATGTACAAAGAAGGAACCGTCAAGAATAACCTTTATCAGAGTAATATCTCGAAAATAACGATTCCTGATCGGGCCACAATTCACTTTACATATGACGACAATAAACTCATATCCATTATAGTCAATAATGTCAACAACCGCCAAGTCCGAAGTTGCAGCCTATCATACAAACAGTTTGGTCCTCAATGTCTATTGAAAAATATCTGGCTCTCAAGTGAAGGAGAATATACTTTTCAATACTATGGAGAAGACAGTACAACCTCGATTCCAGACTCTCCGACATGGCTGGAAGACTGGTATGGCTATTATTCTGATGACATAACAATACCTACCTATAAAAGCGGAAGTTTGAAAACATACTCCACGAAGCTTTTGGACAGTAAGAGCAAATTCAATTTCAATGATACCAGATTCTTGATGCTCAAATGCATGATTTACCCAACTGGGGGATATTCTGTTTATAATTACGAACAGAACCGTTATCTGCGAAAATTCAAAAATACTCTGCTCGATGAAGAACAGGCAACTGGTGGAATTAGAGTATATCGAATCGAGACATACAGCAGCGATAACGTGCTTAAGTATTCAAAAAAATATCGTTACGTTACGACGGAAGGACGATGTTCAGGCATATTGAATATTGAACCTCACATTTACTTTCATTATAAACTAGAATCTCCTACTTTATTCATTGAAAGAGAAGTCGTTTCATCAATGTTTATCAGTTCACAACCAAGAAATTATCATATAGGATATACAAGAGTGTTGGAGGAAACTTATTCTGCAGCAGACAGTGTTGCCTGCTCAACGGTCGAGTATGATTTTTGCCCTCCTTCCGATGGGCCCTATGAAGAATCATTCAACAGTTCGACATCCGACTTTATCTCTCAAGACGGTCAGAAATTTACATATCATGATCTTGGATCAGACTACGTCTCAGCACAAGAGAATAATGGCTCTCTTGTAGGTACACTAAACCACAACGTTTATGAAAACAAATAGATTATTGTGGATAATTATCGTAGCTTTTGCGTTATTATTCTTGCCATATGGGAGTGGTGCACATATAAGAAGCGATAAACGCATAAAGATTGCAGAAGACACCTGTTTCTATATGGCATCCGGTGGCAGATATCCGTCGTTACCTTCAGATAGCAGCAAAGTCAAAAATCATTTTTACGATACGGGTATGCAATTCATGCTTGTTGACGACAATGGTAATGTGATTCGCAAAACTCCATTTGTGTTTTCCTTTATATCACGTAGTTATGATGGCTTTAATGTCGAAATCATCGAGCCTGTGATTTTTCATAAAGATACAACGACTTTAGATCTTGTGTTTCTGCATTTGGACAGCAACTTCAATTTGAAATTCATATATCCAGCGAATTGTATTGCCCGCAGTCCATATGGGGCCAAAGGAATATCTTACATTTTGAACCATGGTTTTTGGGGTGCCGTAGATTCTTTGGGACATTATATCTACGAGCCCGAATATGATGAAATCGTGAACATTGATCATAATAGTGATGAATTGGATGCCCTTAAAATTAAATACGGGAAAAATAATGAAGACAATATACGCATGAGGGTATTCAGGTCGGAGTATGAAAAGAACTCTTATGAGCACTATGACCTTTATATGCCGGCTGATTGCTTGCCATATGTGATACACCCGGGCAACTTGGGGCAATTCTTCGACGAAGCGGATGAACTCATGGCATTAGAATATCTCCAGGGAAAATATGGAACATCTCAAAAGTTCAACGAGTTGTATCAATTTCACCATGGAATATTCTGCGCGATTACTCATAATATGGATAAATCCATAAATCTTTTCACAACACTAAGTAACAGCAGTAATCGTAACATACGTTCATTGTCAAGAAAGAATCTAAGATCAATTGAGCGTCACTCAAAACGCACGAAAATAGCATTTAAAAAGTATGACACAAACACTGTCGAGCCAAATAGACAGAGGGCAAAAGGCCTCAAAATGGACATGGTGATATCCCACATTACTGACAATGGGGAATTTGCAAGACGATATCGTGAGAATGTATATGACATCCAAGTCGGTAAAAGAATACTTTTGTATGACAAGAACGGCCAAGTTCTAAAATGCACACTGCCAATATATGATGACGTGCAGTTCAATAAAGATGAAATAATCTGCACTAGAAACATCACGTATTCAGACAAGTACACGATCCAGCTTTTAATGACCTTAGATAAGGATTTAAACGTCAAAGATAATTCAGCCAGAGACATACGGTCAACTGACAATTGACAAAGGTGCAGCCGGGCAGGCGGCCAGCCGCGGCGGACGTGGCCGGCCCACGGCCTCGGGAAGTGCCGGATACAAGTTCTCGCGGCAGCGAGGACGCAGGAGACGGTAG
>ERZ780105.347-NODE-347-length-15022-cov-5.43269_pt1 | contig 15022 bp, 12 predicted proteins | sample MGYA00511172_ERZ780105 | MGnify/ENA primary metagenome ERZ780105 (study PRJEB29588, sample SAMEA2144299) | human gut metagenome | biome: human gut; feature: human-associated habitat; material: faeces | place: Denmark | collected 2008/2010 ...
CCACCCGCCCCGCAGTTCTGCCCCCCCGCCTCATCGACCGCCCCATGCGTCCCCTGTTCCCGAGCGACCTGCGCAATGATGTTGTCATCGCTTGCGAGGTTCTGTCCGTTGACCGTGACTGCAGCCCCGAGATCACCGCTATGATCGGCGCATCGGCAGCAGTCTCCATCTCCGATGTTCCGTTTAACGGCCCCATCGCTGGCATCGTCCTCGGCTGGGACGGCGAGAAGTACCTGTTCAACCCCACGCAGGAGCAGCGCAAGAACAACCGCATGACCACCACCATCGCCGCAACTCATAAGAAGATCGTCATGATCGAGTCCGAGGCAGATCAGGTCCCCGACGAAGTCATGTACGAGGGCATCGTTCAGGCGCACGAGCACCTGCAGCCTGTTCTCGACCTCATCGACAAGATGGTCGCCGAGATAGGCAAGCCCAAGTTTGAGTACGAGCACGCTTCCTTTGACGAGGAGCTGTTCAACGAGCTCGTCGAGAACGAGTTTGCCGGCATGGAATACTGCATGGACACCGACGACAAGAATGTCCGTGAGGCCCGTGTAAACGAGTGGGTCACCGCAATGGAGGAAAAGTACTCCGACGAGCACCCCGACATGATGCAGTACATGGATGAGATACTCTATAAGCTGCAGAAGAAGGTCGTCAAGAAGTGGCTGCTTGCAGGCAAGCGTGTCGACGGCCGTGCAATGAATGAGATCCGCCCGCTCGGCTCCGAGGTTGGCATCATCCCCAGAGTTCACGGCTCGGCTCTGTTCACCCGTGGTCAGACTCAGGTTCTGTCCATCGCAACTCTCGCAACCCTCTCCATGAGCCAGAAGCTCGACACCATTTGGGAAGAGGAAGAGAAGCGCTTCATGCACCACTACAACATGCCCTCCTACTCCACCGGCGAGGCTCGCCCGAGCCGCATCACCGGCCGCGGTGAGTACGGCCACGGCGCACTGGTCGAGAAGGCACTTGAAAGCGTCATTCCTCCCGTTGAGGACTTCCCCTACACCATCCGTGTAGTCAGCGAGATACTCTCCTCCAACGGCTCCACCTCTCAGGGCTCCATCTGCGGCACGACCCTCGCACTCATGGACGCAGGCGTTCCCATCAAGGCTCCCGTTGCCGGCATCTCCTGCGGCCTTATCCAGGACGGCGACGACTTCACCACCTTTATCGATATTCAGGGCGTTGAGGACTTCCACGGCGAGATGGACTTCAAGGTCGCCGGTACGAAGGACGGCATCACCGCAATTCAGATGGACCTTAAGAACGACGGTCTCAAGCACGAGATAGTCAAGGAAGCGTTCAAGATCACCCGTGAGGCCCGCATACAGATACTCGACGAGATCATGCTCAAGGCTCTGCCCGAGCCCCGCAAGGAGCTTGCAAAGACCGCTCCGAAGATGATCCAGATGAAGATCAATCCCGACAAGATCCGTGAGGTCATCGGCTCCGGCGGCAAGGTCATCCAGAAGATCACTGCCGACACCGGTTGCAAGATCGACATTGATGACGACGGCAGCATCTTCATCGCATCCGAGGATATCGAGGCCTGCCGTGCAGCACGCACCACCATCGAGAACATCGTTTTCGAGCCTGAGGTCGGCGCACTGTACTACGGCAAGGTCGTGCGCATCATCCCCATCGGCGCATTCATCGAGCTTGCTCCGGGCAAGGACGGCATGTGCCACATCAAGGATCTTGAGTTCAAGCGCACCGAGAAGGTCGAGGATGTTCTGAATGTTGGCGACATGACTTGGGTCAAGGTCACCGAGATAGACGACCGCGGCCGTGTAAACCTCTCCCGCAAGGAAGCTCTTAAAGAGCGCGGCGAGGCTTAAGGCCGAATCGAACCGACGAAAGCGGAAAACCTACCGGTTTTGACCGGCTCTTTTCCGCCCATACCGCACAAAAAAATTCCGGTAATACACAAAGTATTGCCGGAATTTTTTATTTGTCTGAACGAAAAATAGCTCACTCAAAACTAAACCCGTAAAGGGCGGCAGAACTCCCGCTTCCATCGGTTCGCTCCGGCCGTGGGTACGGTGGACTACGCACAATATCGTTCTAACGAAAAACAGGCAATGCAGTGCATTGCCTGTTTTTTTATAGCTCTGATATCAGATTTTCCAGCGCTTCGGCGAATTTGCCGATGTGGACGCCGTCTGTGAAGCGGTGGTTGAGTTCGAGCGACATGCCTAAAATTTTTCGGCCGTCCCGCTCGTAGTATTTGCCCCACGAGATGCGGGGTATGGCATCGTCGGGGTCAAAATCACGCTCATTGGTGAGCGCCGTGAGCTCCACCCACGGCAGGCACGAGATGTATATAAGGTCCGTGCCCTCCTTGTCAACGGATAAAAAAGTCGTCTGCTCGGTGCTGCGGCGCTTGGCGTCAAAGCAGAAGTCCGCTATATCGCCCACGCAGGGCATGGTGACGATGTGGAAGCTCTCCGAACTCTTTTTGAGATCGGTGAAGCTCGGGCTGCGCTCATCGAAAAGCACAAGCTCCCCGTCAACAATGCCGTATCGGAACGCTTCAACGGAGTTTATCGCCTTCGTCACAAGATACACCAGCGCATAGTAAAACGACAGGCCGCTGCGCTTGGCGCAGGCGTATGCCTCCGTCACATCGACATTGAAGGTCACGCTGTAAAACGGGTTCGAAATTTTTGAGAAAAAGTCGAATATATCCCGGCGAGACCATGTATCTTTATTCACTTTCCGCACATTACTCACCAATATCGGGGCAGTGGTATCTCGGCTTACCGATGCTTGCCTTGCCGTATTCGATTGCCGCCTCGGGGCAGTCGCAAATGCACTTCATGCAGTGGACGCACCTGTTGCCCCATGTGGGCTTACCGTTTTTGAGCTCGATGTTGTGCGTCAGGCACGACACGGCGCACAGGCCGCAGCTTATGCACTTATCGGTGGCGTAGAACTTGTCGGCCTTGACGAACATTGCGTAAAACGCATCGTTGACAACACCGCTTTTGAGCTTGTCGGCAAGACTGATCTTCTTCGGCTCGAGCGGCTTGCCCTCGGCGATAAGCTCGGCATAGCCGTCAATTACGGGCACGGCCTTTTCGACTATCGCCTTGGCCTCGTCCTCGCCCGGGACATAGAACATGGCAACATAGTTTTCGGGCATGACGACCTCGCCGACACCCATGAGCTCAAAGCCGCACTCATCGCACAGCGCCTTGCAGTGCTTTTCGGCGTCGCCTATCTCCGAGCCGCAGGTCATGACGAAATACGCCTTGTGCGCACCGTCAAACGAGCCTGCCTTTATCCAGTCGGACACGATGCGGGGTATGCGCCAGCCGTGGGTCGGCGTGACGAAAACGAGTGTTTCCCCCTGCACCGGCTCAAAAATTTTGCCCTCGGAAATGTACTCATACACGGGTACGGTCGGCATACCCGTTTTCCCGGCAATGCGCTTTGCCGCAAACTCGCTGTTTCCCGTGCCGGTAAAATAATATATCATAAATACTTCCTCCTTTGCCGCTCCGATTTTTGTTTTCAATATATGCCACCGCAAAACGCTTGTCAATGCGTATTTTGTAAACTATTTATATAAAAAACGCCGCAGGAACGACCCTGCGGCGTTAAACGGTTTTAACTTACTTTGCAGAAACGGTGAGGGAATTGAGGATGGCCACGACCATTTCGTTCGTCGGGAGCTTTGCGGCCTCGTCGTCGCTCTCATCGACCATGGAAACGACCGTTATCAGCAGATAGTCCGCCGTCACACCCTCGATGGGGAAGGCAAGGCAGTAGTTGTGGCCGTTAAAGTAGTGAACGCCGGTGTTGCCGTTATAGGTGATGGGGTCGACATGCGAAAAGCGGTCCTTGAGCTCGTCAATATGGGCTGCAAAATCGTCGCCTGCGTAGTAGGAGGCGTACTCGGCCTGCATTGCGAAGTCATCGCCGTAGATGATGGCGGCATGGGAGTCGTCGGTGGGGACAAGGAATCCCTCGGACACCTCGCCGAAGGTGCACTTTTCCTCATCGTAGGTCAGGGCGACCTCGACGGTCTTTGCATCCTTGTAGCCGGAAGCGAAGCTGTAAACGCCGGTCTTGGGCTTGGTGATTGCGGGCTTTGCCTGCTTCTTGCCTGCGGCGGGCTTGGCCTGCTTGGGCTCACCGCCCTTGCCCTTCTTGGAAAGCAGCACTGCCGCTGCGGCGGCGGCTGCGCCGATGGGTGCTATGATAAGCCATTTCTTCATGATATTTACCTCCGTACACTTTGTTGCGTGTTTAACTATGATATGATTTTAATCCAATTATACACACATAGTCAAGTCTAAAAAAGTCAGCGAGCCGAATTTCGGCTCGCTGAATGCTATTATTTAATGGTGAGCAGCAGCTCGCCTGCCTTGACGCTCTGCCCTTCCTTGACGAATATTTCGTCGACCGTGCCGTCCATGCGGGCAACGATGCTGGTCTCCATCTTCATCGCCTCGATGACGACGAGAACATCGTTCTGCTTTACGGTATCGCCGGGCTTGACGGCGACCTTGCAGACCATGCCGGGGATGGATGCGCCAGTCTGGCTCTTGTCGTTGGGGTCTGCCATGACGGTCTTTACGACGCTGTCGGCAGCCTTCGGGTCGGGCACTGCGACCTCACGGCGCATACCGTTGAGCTCGAACTGCACATTGCGGGTGCCGTCGGCGTTCAGATCGCCCAGGCCGAGGTACTTGATGATGAGGGTCTTGCCGTCCTCGATGTTTATCTGGTTGGTCTCGCCGATCGCCATGCCGTTGAAGAACACATGACTGCCCATGCGCATGATGTAGCCGTACTCCTTGCGGTGGCGGATAAACTCCTCGTACACCTTGGGGTACATGGCGTAGGAAATGAGGGAGCGGGGGTACTCGTAGCCGGGATAGAAGCTTGCAACTTCCTTGCGCAGCTTCTCAAAATCGACAGGCTCGAGCAGGTCGCCGGGACGACCCTCGATGGGCTTTTCGCCCTTGAGAACCACTCTCTGCAGATCCTTGGGGAAGCCGCAGGGTGGCTGACCCATCATGCCCTTGAAGTAGCTTACAACAGAATCGGGGAATGCAAGAGATTCGCCGCGCTCAACTATATTCTCGGGCGTCAGATCGTTCTGCACCATGAATATCGCTAGGTCGCCGACCATCTTCGACGACGGCGTTACCTTGATGATATCGCCGAGCATGAGGTTGACGGTGCGGTACATTTCCTTGACCTCGCCGAAGCGGTTGCCCAGACCTATCGACTCGACCTGCGGCTGCAGATTCGTGTACTGGCCGCCGGGTATCTCATAGCGGTAGATATCGGTGACGGGGATCTTGAGACCCTTGTCGAACTTCTCGTAGCGCAGGCGGACATCGCCCCAGTAATCGCACAGCTCCTGCAGGCGCTGCGGGTCGAAGCCCGGGTCACGCTCCTGCCCATGCAGAGCCTCGTTGAGAGCGTTCATGCTCGGCTGGCTCGTGAGGTTTGCCATGGAGCCGATGGCGGGATCGACGATATCGCAGCCGGCCTCGGAGGCAAGTAGCAGCGTTGCCAGCTGGTTGCCGGTGGTGTTGTGCGTATGCAGGTTTATCGGCAGGCCGACCTCCTGCTTGAGGGTGGAGATGAGCTTCTTGGCCGCATAGGGCTTGAGAAGGCCGGACATATCCTTAATGGTCAGGATATGAGCGCCGCGCTTTTCAAGCTCCTTTGCGAAATTGACATAGTACTCTAATGTGTAGCGGTCACGGGTCGGGTCGAGGATATCGCCGGTGTAGCACACGGTGCCTTCAAGCAGCTTGCCCTGCTTTAGGACCTCGTCCATTGCGACCTCCATGTTCGGCAGCCAGTTGAGCGAGTCGAACACCCGGAACACATCGATGCCCTCACGGGCGGCCTCGCCGATGAACGCTCGCACCAAGTTATCGGGATAGCTTGCGTAGCCGACAAGGTTAGAGCCACGCAGCAGCATCTGGAACGGGATGTTCGGGATAAGCTCACGCATCATGCACAGGCGCTCCCACGGCGACTCGTGCAGGAAGCGGTAGCAGGTGTCGAATGTCGCACCGCCCCACATCTCAAGCGAGAAGCAGTCGGAAAGGATATCGGCAGTGCCCTCTGCGCCCTTGAGGATATCACGGCTGCGCATACGGGTCGACAGCAGCGACTGGTGAGCGTCACGCATGGTGGTGTCGGTTATGAGCAGCTTCTTCTCGTTGAGAATATGCTGCTTGACGGCCTCGGGGCCTTTGGTATCGAGCAGGTGCTTGAGACCGTCCTCGGCGGTGATGACACGCTTTGCCTTGGGGAACCTCGGCGTATCGTACTGATGACGCTCGGTCTCGGGATCTGCGACCTGAATGTTCGCAATGTACTTGAGCACACGGGTGGCACGGTCCTTGCCCTCGGAGAACTCGAACAGCTCGGGAGTTTCGTCGATGAACTTGGTGTGGCACTTACCGGCGATGAAGGTCGGGTGGTTGAGAATATTGGTGACAAACGGAATGTTCGTCTTGACGCCGCGGACATGCTCCTCGTTTATCGCACGGGTGGCCTTGCGGCAGACTGCGGGGAAGGTGCAGTCCCAGCTCGTGACCTTGACCAGCAGCGAGTCGTAGTACGGCGATATAGTCGAGCCCGTGGCGACATTGCCGCCGTCAAGACGCACGCCGAAGCCGCCGCCGGAGCGATAGGCTGCGAGCTTGCCGTTATCGGGCGCAAAGTTGTTTGCCGGATCCTCGGTGGTGACACGGCACTGGATGGCGTAGCCGTTTATCTTGAGGTCGTCCTGGCTGCCGAGACCTATCTCGGGGTGGCTTATCGGAGCGCCCTCGGCGATGAGTATCTGCGCACGCACAAGGTCGATGCTGGTGACCATCTCGGTGACGGTGTGTTCGACCTGAATGCGGGGGTTCATTTCTATAAAGTAGTGGTTGCCGCTCTTATCGACAAGGAACTCCACCGTACCGGCGTTTACATAGCCGACGGCTTCTGCGATCTTGACGGCATCACGGTGCAGTCTGTCTCTTACCTCCTCGGGCACGCTCCATGCCGGAGCAAACTCGACGACCTTCTGATAGCGGCGCTGCAGGGAGCAGTCACGCTCGCCGAGATGGCGCACATTGCCGTACTTGTCGGCGAGGATCTGCACCTCAATGTGCTTAGGCTCGACAAGGTACTTCTCGATGAAGATATCGTCGTTGCCGAACGCCTTCTTGGCCTCGCTCTTGACAAGCTCAAATGCAGGGATGACCTCCTCGGGCGCATTGCACAGGCGCATGCCGCGGCCGCCGCCGCCTGCAGCTGCCTTGAGGATGACGGGGAAGCCGAAGCTTATCGCCTTTTCCAGTGCCTCCTCGCCGCTCTTGAGCGGCTCCTTGCAGCCCGGGACTACCGGCACGCCGCAATCGATAGCGATCTGCTTTGCCGACAGCTTGTCGCCCATCTTGCCGAGCACATCGCTGGGAGGCCCTATGAAGGTGATGCCGTTTTCCTCGCAGGCTCTTGCAAAGTCGGCATTTTCCGACAAGAAGCCGTAGCCCGGGTGGATAGCGTCGACATTGCGGCGCTTTGCAAGATCGATGATGTCGGGGATGTCGAGGTACACGCCGAGGGGGCTCTTGTTCTCGCCGACAAGATACGCCTCGTCGGCCTTGGTGCGGAACAGGCTCAGTGCGTCTTCCTTGGAGTACATTGCTACCGTGTGCAGATCCAAATCATAGCACGCTCTGAAAATTCTGACGGCTATCTCGCCACGGTTGGCCGCCAGCACCTTGTTGAATTTGATCTCAGCCATTTCTTTGTCCTTTCCTTTTGATTTATGTCAGTTTATAAAACGCAAATTTCTTAAATTAGTATATCATTTCATTATATTAAGTGCAACATATAAAATTCGCAGACATTATGCATTAAAATTTTAACACAAATCAAGTTCACGCAAAAAGCATCATTTTTTGCGTATTGTGCCGTTTTTTTGCTGAAAATAAGTAAAGATTTTCGAAAAAGCCGCAAAACAGTTCTGAATTTTTAACTATGATAAAATTTTAATTTGCTTTTTTATGTCTCCGGTTTATGCTATAATTCGATCAATTACTGAATTATGGGGGAGTAAGTTGACGGGAGTCGAACGACTATCGGTTTTGACGGGCAGATTTTCGCTCATACTGCGTCGAAGCCCATGTAAACATGAGAACAGTCATTTAAGGCTCAGTCTTGCCTAAACAAAAATCTGCTCGGCAAAACTGCGCAGCATCTGTCAGTAGTGTTTTTCGAAGGATTTTCGGCTTTCTTTTGGTGCGGTCGGGCTTTGTGCCCGGCAAGACGAAAAAAGGCGAAAAGCACCGAAAGGGCGCACTGACAGACGATTGGCGGTCGGCTACCGTTAACTTAAATTAACTATGGCAAACATAAAAGAAGTAACAGATTTTTCAGACCCGGAGCTTGATATCTACGCCCGCCTGACCGAGGTGCAGCTATTAAACCGCCGTGAGCCGGACAAGGGCATTTTCATTGCCGAAAGCCCCAAGGTCATCGAGCGTGCGCTCAATGCCGGATGCGTGCCGATATCGTTCCTCATGGAGACGAGGCATGTCGAGAATCAGGCAAAGCAGCTCATCGCCCGCTGCGGTGATATTCCGGTTTTCACCGCCGAGCTTGATGTCCTGACGCAGCTCACGGGCTTTAAGCTCACCCGTGGGATGCTCTGCGCCATGTATCGCCCGAAGCTCCCGACGGTCGGGGATATCTGCAAAAACGCACGGCGTGTTGCGGTGCTTGAGGATGTCATGAACCCCACGAATGTGGGCGCCATCTTCCGCTCGGCGGCGGCTCTCGGCATTGATGCGGTCGTGCTCACGAGCGCAAGCAGCGACCCGCTGTACCGCCGCTCGATAAGGGTCAGCATGGGCACGGTGTTTCAGGTGCCGTGGACCTATCTCGGCGAGGGTGGCATCAGTGATCTGCGCAGGCTCGGCTTCAAGACGGCCGCAATGGCGCTCAAATCCGACTCCCTGCCAATTTACGACCCCCGCCTTGCAAAGATAGACAAGCTTGCCATCGTTCTCGGCACGGAGGGCGACGGCTTAGCGGCAGGGCCCCTCGGCGCCCGCGACTACACGGTGCTCATCCCCATGTCGCACGGGGTGGACTCGCTGAATGTCGCCGCAGCGAGCGCCGTCGCATTTTATCAGCTTGCCGCACTTGACGGAACGGACGGAGCAAAGGTATAATCATACCAATGCTATATTTATGGAGAAGGAAACATGAATATCAATGTCATAAAGTTTTTTGAAAAGTACGATGCAGACCCGGAGCTTCAAAAGCGTGTTGCCGATGCCGTGAACGCATATCCCGGCAGCCTTGAGCTGCGTGAGGCGCTTGTCGAGGCCTGCCTGCTGCCGTTTGCCGAGGAGCTCGGTCTGCCGTTTACCGTGGTCGATCTCAAGGTCTACGAGGCCACGAAACGCCACGCAAAGCACAAGGATGTCGAGCTCACCGAGGAGGATCTCGCCGCCGAGGATGACGATGAGGATTACTGGCTTGAGGGCAAGGGCTGGACAAACGACGAGTCGGCGTTCTGCACAGGACAGCATTAACTACGATCCCGGCAGTTTTGCCGGGATTTTCTGAGGTTATAAATGAAAGTACAAAGAAATTTTCCGAAGTTCACCATCACCGCCAAGGGCACCCGCTGGGTCGAGCAGGGTCACCCATGGATATACGAAGCGGAGGTCGTCCGCTCCGAGGGCGACTTTGAAAACGGCTGCCTTGTCGATGCCGTCAGTGAAAAGGGCAAGTACCTCGGCACGGGCTTTCTGAGTCTTAACAGCAAGATCCGCATCCGCCTCATCTCCCGCAACGCAAACGACAAATTCGACGAAGCGTTCTGGCGCAGGCGCATAGGCTACGCATGGGATTACCGCAAGACCGTCATGGCGGGCGACCTCAACTGCTGCCGTGTCATTTTCGGCGAGGCCGACGGTTTCCCGGGTCTGACGGTCGATAAGTTTGCCGACATTCTTGTGACGCAGACGCTCTCGATCGGCATGGAGAAGCTAAAGCCCGTGCTGTTCCCGCTCATCGCCGAAATTCTGCGTGCCGACGGGCATGAGATAAGCGGCATTTTCGAGCGCAACGATGTGAAGATCCGTGAGCTTGAGGGGCTTGCGCAGGGCAAGGGCTGGTTCGGCGACGAGCACCCCGGCAGCTGCGTGACCGAGATCTGCGAAAACGGCGTGTATTACAGCGTCGATGTCGAAAACGGGCAGAAAACCGGCTTCTTCCTCGACCAAAAATATAACCGTCTCGCCGTGGCTCGCCTTGCAAAGGGCAAGAGGGTGCTCGACTGCTTCACGCACACCGGCTCGTTTGCGTTAAACGCCGCAATGGGCGGAGCCGAGCATGTGACGGCCGTGGATGTGTCCGAAAGCGCCATTGAGATGGCACGCAAAAACGCCGAGCGCAACGGGCTGAGCGAGCGCATGGATTTTATCGCCGCCAATGTGTTTGACCTGCTGCCCGAGCTTGAAGCCAAGGGCAGAAAGCCCTTTGATTTTATAATTCTCGACCCGCCTGCGTTCACGAAGTCACGCAAGACCGTGCACAGCGCCGAGCGTGGGTATAAGGAGATAAACCTGCGTGCGCTGCGCCTGCTGCCGAGGGGCGGATATTTTGCCACCGCCTCGTGCAGCCACTTCATGCCGTCGGAGCTGTTCGTGAAGATGCTCAGATCGGCGGCGCTCGATGCCGGTGTCGAGCTGCGGCAGATGGAGGCCCGCCAGCAGTCCCCCGACCACCCGATACTCTGGAATGTCCCCGAGACGGACTACCTCAAGTTCTACATATTCCAGGTCGTATAAAACGCAGCACCGCCGTGTCCGGCGGTGCTGCGCTGCTTATTTGTTTAGTTTCACGCACTCGATCAAGACCAAGATCGGCAGAAGGATAATTGTGAGGATAATATACATTTGGGTACCCCTTTCCGTTTTCACACTCCAGCCTGTTTTTTTCTATATTTTACGATATTTCCCGATAAAAATCAAGTTCCCTGCCACATCGTGCGCCCGCTGCGGCTTTCCGCTTGACGAAGTTGGCCAAATGCAGTATTATTATTGTGTATTTTTACGAAGGAGGAACTAATATGGGTCTTATTCCTCAGGTCACCTGTCGCCGCTGCGGCACGAAGTTCTCCGGCATGCGCCACCGCTGCCCCGCCTGCGGCACCCGCAGAGTTAAAAGCAGCAGCCGTGCCCCCGGCACCACCCCCAGCGCCGTTAAGGGTACTCCCGCCAACAAGGCGGCTAATGAAAACAGAAAGTGGCAGCTCGTGTTCGGAGCTATTTTGATAGCTGCGATCATCATCGCCCTTATAGTCATGATAAGCATCAGCCTCAAGAACGCCGACAATCCCAATGCGCCGGTCATGCCGACCACGCCGCCTGAGGTGTCCGCCGTTCCGACCCCCACGCCTACGCCGACCCCGACACCTACGCCCACGCCCGAGGTGACCGAGCTTCAGATCACCTACGCAGGAAACCCCATCGGCACGGACTTCACCTGCCATGTCGGCGACTCGGTCGGACTGTCCGGCTCGCACTTCCCGCTGACGATAGCAGCCGATTACCAGTGGTCGATAAGCGACGAGGGCGTCGCCACTATCTCCGAGGACGGCACCGTCAAGGGCGTTGCCCCCGGCTCTGCGACCATCACCCTGACCTGCTACGGCAAGACCGCCACCTGCGTGGTTTATGTCAGAGGATAAAAAAATATAAAAAACTATTGACAAATTTATCGGTATCGGGTACAATAACCCGTGCCGATAAATGGACGATTGGCGCAGCTGGTAGCGCATCCGCTTGACGTGCGGGAGGTCACAAGTTCGAGTCTTGTATCGTCCACCACAATAAACCACACCGAAAGGTGTGGTTTTTTTATCGGCAAACTATATGCGCTTTGGATTAGATCCCTTCGAGAAAGTGCTTGATATCCTCGTCCGTATCGCCCATCTTCCGTGCGTTCTCCACCAATATTTTGTCGCTCGGGAACTCCTTCAACCATTCCTCTATCCACTCTGTCGCTGTCATTGGGCACACCTCCCTGTTCATCGTTGTTTGTGTTTTCAGTATAGTTGCGGTTTGCGGTGTTGTCAATATTTAGTTTTTATCTCAACCTGCGGCTTCGGTATGTTACCATATATTTACCCATAAGAATACTGTGTCAATGTAATATGTTGAAGGCGGAACAAGGATATTATTGACGATTTCAGGCAGGCGCTATCCCGATGGCGGGGACAGCGTGCAGCTGTTGTTCGACGGGCAGCAGCGAGCCGTGGCCGTGGGGCATGCCGTTTGTATTGTACGACGGTTCCACCGTGGTCGGCGGCAGGATAGCGCACATACCGGAGCATACGAAATTTTCGGCCGCTGCTATCACGAGCTTGTGCGGTGATATGAAAAAGACCACCTTTGAAAGGTGGTCTTTTTCATATCACATAGTCGAAGCCTGTGGGGTCGCTGTGCATGAGGTCGGCAAGGGTGATGTTCTCAAGATAATCGTTAATAAGCTTATCGAGCCCGCGCCACATGTTGAGCGTGCGACACTCGGCGGCTCGGGGACAGGCTTCGGCATCCGAGTCGAGACATGCGACAGGCGCCATGGACTCCTCGGTTGTGCGAAGGATGCTCCCCACGGTGTACTGCTCGGGCGCTCTGGCAAGCTTATAGCCGCCGCCCTTGCCTCGCACGCCGGTCAACAGCTTCGCCTTGACCAAAAGCTTTATGATATTCTCCAAATATTTTTCCGATATCTCCTGCCGCTCGGCAATGATCTTCAGCGGGATAAACCCGTCCGCCTGATGCTCGGCAAGGTCGATCATGACCCGAAGCGCATACCGTCCTTTGGTTGAAACCAGCATTTTTTCACCTTCTTCTTTTGATTAATCCTATTATACACCGGAAAAGTGGGTAAATCAATAAAATGTTGAAAAATGCTATTGACAAATGCGCGAAGCAGCCTTATAATCCGTATAAACCTACAGGAAAGGTTGGTTATTGAAAATGACCTTCATATGGAGATACCGATGTCGGCACTAATGCTGTACAAACTATCAGACATCATTAAATCATTTAAATAATCATTTTGGAGGAACTAATCATGAGTAAGATATATACATCTGCAGATCAGCTTGTCGGCAAGACCCCCCTGCTGGAGCTTGTCCATATTGAAAAGTCCGAGGGCCTCGAAGCCAAGGTCCTCGGTAAGCTCGAGTATTTTAACCCCGCAGGCAGCGTAAAGGACCGCATTGCAAAGGCAATGATTGACGATGCCGAGCAGAAGGGTCTGCTCAAGGAAGGCTCCGTTATAATCGAGCCGACCTCCGGCAATACCGGCATAGGTCTTGCATCCGTCGCCGCCGCAAGAGGTTACCGCATCATAATCGTCATGCCCGAGACCATGAGCGTCGAGCGCCGCCAGCTGATGAAGGCCTACGGTGCCCAGCTCGTGCTCACGGACGGTGCCAAGGGCATGAATGGCGCGATCGCCAAGGCCGACGAGCTTGCAAAGGAAATCCCCAACAGCTTCATCCCCGGACAGTTCGTGAACCCCGCAAACCCCGCAATTCACAGAGCCACCACCGGCCCGGAAATTTGGGATGACACCGACGGCAAGGTCGATATCTTCGTTGCAGGCGTCGGCACCGGCGGCACGGTCACCGGCGTAGGCGAATATCTCAAGAGCCAAAACCCCGATGTCAAAGTCGTCGCCGTTGAGCCGGCAAGCTCCCCGGTGCTGAGCAAGGGCGTTGCGGGCAGCCACAAAATTCAGGGCATCGGCGCAGGCTTTGTCCCCGATGTTCTGGACACCAAGGTCTATGACGAGGTAATCCCCGTCGAAAACGAGGACGCATTTGCAACCGGCAGGCTCATCGGCAAGAGTGAGGGTGTTCTGGTCGGCATCTCCTCCGGCGCTGCCGTTTGGGCTGCCATCCAGCTTGCAAAGCGCCCCGAGAACAAGGGCAAGACCATCGTTGCCCTGCTGCCGGATACCGGTGACCGCTACCTGTCGACCCCGCTGTTTGCGGACTAAAACTTGCCGAAAAGGAGCGATTTTCAATGATACCGACACCCGAGGAAGCTTGGGCACTGCTGTGCCAATATAACGAAGGAGAATTTCACAGAAAGCACGGGCGCATCGTCGGCGATGTCCTGCGCTGGTATGCGATAGAGCTCGGCTACGGCGATGAGGCGGACTTTTGGGAGGCCGTCGGAATTCTCCACGACCTCGATTTTGAGAAGTGGCCGGAGCAGCACTGCACAAAGGAGCCGGAGATCCTGCGGCAGGCGGGTGTCGACGAAAAGCTCGTCCACGCCGTTGTCAGCCACGGCTATAAGCTGACGGTGGATGTCGAGCCGGAAAGCGAGATGGAAAAGGTGCTGTACGCCGCCGACGAGCTCACCGGCCTCATTGGAGCGGTCGCACTCATGCGTCCGTCAAAGAGCGTCAGTGACATGGAGGTCAAGTCCGTGAAGAAAAAGTACAAGGACAAGAAATTTGCCGCCGGCTGCTCAAGAGAAGTCATCGAGCGTGGCGCCGCAATGCTCGGCTGGGAGCTTGATAAGCTCATCTCCCAAACCATTCTCGCCATGCGGGCAAGCAGCGCAGTTGACTGATTTGATATAGATAAAAAACCGTCCAATGGACGGTTTTTTATCTTTGCTCGGAGACATATTTGACGATGATATTCGCCGTTTCCTCGATGCCGACAGATGAGTCGAGAGTGAGCTGATATTGGCGGGCATCGCCCCAGCGCTGGCCGGAAATGTGCCGATAATACGATGCTCTGGCCTTGTCGGAGCGTCGTATGTTGCGCTTTGCCTCGCTCGGCGTGTCGCCGTAGACCTCCATGACCCGCCGCATGCGAAACTCCTTCGGGGCGTGGATGAACACACGCACGACATTGTCGTAGTCCTTGAGCACATAGTCGGCGGCTCGACCGACGATGACGCAGGCACCGTTGTCGGCGATCTTGTGGGTTTTT
>ERZ780105.350-NODE-350-length-14916-cov-4.68246_pt1 | contig 14916 bp, 18 predicted proteins | sample MGYA00511172_ERZ780105 | MGnify/ENA primary metagenome ERZ780105 (study PRJEB29588, sample SAMEA2144299) | human gut metagenome | biome: human gut; feature: human-associated habitat; material: faeces | place: Denmark | collected 2008/2010 ...
TTAAGTTGTGTACTTTACTGTTCGTGTTCTGTATACATTGTATGAAAAGGACATGTTCGCCTACGAAACTACTTGAAACTTACGTGTCTAAAAGTCCTAAAAGTTTCACAATCCTTTCAGGTTAATAGCTTGCTTTTTGTGCTATAATGTTGTATAATATATTTACGAAATGGGAAAAGGGTTAAGCATATGCCAAATTGCGAAGAGTAACGCGGCAGCCTTATCCTTTTCACCCACGTTTAATGTTATGTGGTACAATTGGCGCAGAATTGACGGTTTTCAATGTCCCGTTAAAATAGTAATAAGCCGTAGGGGGCTTGGCAAAACATTTGGAAAGGTTCGGTCGTCTGTCGAAGATTTTGTAACAGACGGCGCAAGGTTTATATATATTGTCGAAACGGGCGACATGGTTCGCGCATTAACTCAAAATAATGGTGAGCGTTTCTTTGCCAAGCTCCTCGAATTTTACTCCGAGCAAGACACGTCTCGAAAAATATATTTTTATAATAAAATATGTTCTACAAGCATAGAAGATTTATCCGACGACGAAAAGAAAAAAATAGTAAAAAAAGGAAGCGCGAAGATATATGGCGGCACTCTCAGAATTAACGGAGAGACGGCCGGATATATTCTTGACCTTAATTCTTTCGGTGAGATAAAGCGTAATAATTTCGTAAATATAAAATGCGTTATAGTCGATGAATTTATATCCGAAAGGCTTGATAAGACTACGCTTTCATCTCCGAAAAAAATTTCGTCTATTATTCAGTCTGTTGCAAGACTGAAAGACGTTAAAATATATATGCTTGGCAACTCTATTCGCAAGGACGACCCTATACTTGCACGCATGGGGTTTAAATTGGATAAGTATGGCATTTACAAAAAATATGACGAATGCGGGTTGTTGGCTGTTCTTGATTTTGTTGACCCGAAAGATTATCCCGAATTTGAAAAGGCGCATGATAAAAGCGTTGCAGGTCGATTTGCAAAAATGCTTGGGGAAACTAACGAAGAAGAAAATAAATTTTTATCAGATTTGCCCGATGTGCGTAGGTTGACGCGTATTGACTATAAGAAAAACGGTTTTGCAATTAACATTGTTAAGGACGAAGAGATAGTCACGCTTAAAGAGTTAAAGGACGGAAATATAGCCTGTGTCCCGTTTTCGGGAATGAATTGCAAAACATTGTTTTGTCTTACTGAGAAAGAACAGGGGTACAGAATGGGTTATCACGTAATGTGCAATTCAGAACTTAGAAAAATGATTGCAAACATGTTGCGGGCGGATATAGTAAGATATTATAGCGAAATCGAATACGCTAAATTAAAATATATTTTAAAGGGAGATTAATAAAATGATAGAAGAAAATAAAGCCGTTAACAATAATGAAGAAACAGTAGATATCAGTGATGATGAAATAGCAGTTCTCGCTAATAAGGAAATCAGAAAAAGAGACAATGAAATAATTGAACTTAAAAAAGAACTTGCAAAATTAAAATTATATTCCGACGCAGAAGAAAATCAAGAAAGCGACGAGTTAAGTATTGAGCAGTACAAAAAAATACTTTCAGACGGGAATGCATTAAACTACGACATAGCCCTTGCTGTGACAAAGATAGCAAGACACGAAGTTGAAAACGGCAGACCTAATCCGTTAGGCAAAGACGGGGATAAAGTATGCGACTTTTTCGAGGACGTTATTAACGAATGTGCCGAAGATAAGTCACGATTTATAAGTATTTATCAAGCGAAAATCGGAGCTGACGATAAAAAAACTGCAATGGCTTATAATAAAAGGAAACAAGAGAGGTAAAATAAAATGGCATTTCCTGTGGAAAGTATAACTTTAAATCAAAATAAAATAACAGCTGCCCTGTTTAACATGATAATAAGTCAACAGGTCTTTGACAGCGGTGTTGCAAGTACCGAGCTTGCCGACAGGTTCAGAGTTGACGGCACTTTGTTCGGCGACACAAAGCTATATCACTCTTTTGACATAGGTTCGCCTGAGGATTGGCTTGACGATGAAGAAGCTAAAAACCTGCTTGAACTTAATCGTAATAGGTCGGGCAAAACCCAGTCAATTACTATGGGTGTGTATAAGATTATTTCCGTAACGACCGACCAATATCTGTCGAAACAGGCATTTATTGCCGAAGGCACTTTTGCGGAGTATATCGGATTTTTAAAAAGTTCACTCCGTAAAATAAAAAGGGTATACGACAGGTCGCTTATAAACAGCACTATCGGAACTCTTACGCCGTCTACCACTCGTTGCGATATTACGGTCACTACTCCTAACGGGGCTACGCAAGAGGAAACAAACAGGCTCGAAGCGCAAACGCTTGCGCAACGGGTTGTGGTGCTTAAAGCCGATTTAGAAGATAATAACCGCGACTTTAACAAGTTGGGTTATTTGCGTTCTTATTCCGCCGATGAGTTTATCGCCGTATGGAATGTTGAACAGCACTCAAAGATAACTAAGCTCGACTTGCCTACTATATTCCATAAAGATATAAAAGTAGAGGGCGGTTTTGCCGAGTACGATTTGCCCGCTAAGTGGTTTGGCTCGCCTGCGTCGGCTGACTTGACTTTGCCGTCAAGCGCGCCTGCAAAAGTAACGTCCCGCGTGCTTGTTTCGGGGTGGTATGACGTTACAAAAACAAAAGTAACGCTTGTATCAAAACCCACAAATGATACTGTGTTTCTTTGGGCAGGTGACCCCGCACCGTACAAAGGGCAGGTGTATTCGGATAATGTAAGGGGCGTATCGGTGACGGTCAGTAGTACGACTATGGGCAAAGAGCATTTGTACACTGTCGACGACACTATTGCGTTTATGTTAGTACACTCTTCGGCATTGCCGTTCATGTCGGGATTTGAAACGGGCACGGAGTTCTGGAACGCTCGCTCGTTGACGTCGAATAGCTATCTTATATTCGGGCATAATAACCTTGAATTTTTGGAAGAGTACCCCAGAATAAGAGTTAAGGTTGTAAAAGAAGTTACAGGAAAGTAGGCGTAAGGAGGGTTAAACTTGGCTACCGTTTGGTATTATAAGGAGCATAATTTGAAATATGCGTCGCGGAACAGGTATAGAAATTTATCTGAGTTTTCGCCTGCAAACGCTGAGACTTATAAAAAAGTGTTGTACGGTGACGGTTCTCAAATGACTTTAAAAACGTCATTTGAAAATATTTGCGATTATATACTTATACAAGACGACAAACACGGCAACTCGCGTTGGTTTGTCATGGCGTATTCATTTTTAAACGGTAGCCAAGTGGAGTTGCAGTTGCAACGCGACGTTATCGGCGAGTTTGGTGTTGAAGATTGTTTCGGTAAAATTGAACGCGGCGTTACTGATAGTTTTTTGAAATACAGAAAAGAGCTGTCGCTGAATGAAATACTTAAAAAGCGTCAATATTTAATGCCTGACACAAATACTTTCGGAAATTATACCGTATCCACAAAAGAAAACTCAGTGTGGGGGATAATGTATTTTACTAAGCCGACAGAGCTTGACCCTATAACAGGCGAGCCTTATCCAGACCAAGTAAATATAAATATCCCCGCATTTGAGCCTAATTATGTGAATTATCCGCTTATAGCTGACGGGGCGCAGTTTTTTGTTCAAAACAAAAGTAATACTTATGTCAGTTGTGTTTGTAAAATAGGTGGGCATTACCATAAAGTTAAAGTCACGTTCAATTTTACCGGGTCATGGTCGTATGATATCCAAATATCTACCGATGATGTCAGAGGAAATGCAACGTTTAATATAGACACTACTCCGTCAATTGCTAACTACGGAGTAGTAACGCACCATGATTTTTTGTTTAAACTTTTCAATAATATTGCAAGCCAAATGGTGCAAAATACGACTGCAAATGACGGGCTTGTTTTTCCTACAATGCCTGTTCTTCCTTACGAAACAGTCAATTATGACGGTGTAATAGTTAAGGACGGCAGTGATTATTACTCGTATTCTGCAAGTTATTCCGAAAATCAGGCAAACGGCGTGTCTATCCCAGATCTGTTCATGAGTTGGGCTGCTGAAAACTATATTAACACATCATACTCGGTTAAGACTGCTACAAGCAATATGCTTGATGTTACTGTCAGTACTTTTGAAGAGGGCGTAGACGATAGGCTGCTTGTCATATCTCAAATTATATATGATAAAAAAACGTATACGAGGACGAAGCTAAGCAATGGAGAATCAGGCAATCTGGTATTGGATATTGTTCCGCAGTTGGTTGATGAGCCGTATAGCGTCCTTGTTTTTCCCTTATACAATGTAACTATTGAGGGTAACGCAAAGACTTATAATATTGAAAAGTCTCGTGCATTCATGATATTTAATACCGTTATTCAATATCTTAGCGGTGAAAATGCTTATCTTGTAGACGCGCAAATATATCCTTACTGTCCAATTTTAACTGACGTGGCAAGCGAAATAGTAGGGTATCCATTTTTTAAGATACAATCAAACACATATAATCATAAGTGCAGCGTTCAATTGTTGCCTTATATCGATATTAAGAAAGAGTATATTTGTCGCACTTATTCATTAGTAAGCCCCGAACAGTCGTCTAAGTTTGACTTCAATTTTTACGATTATTTTAATAATGTGTCATCTGAGGTAAACGGAATTAACTATTATACGGCGGAAATAACAGTTAAAACGGCATTAAAACCGTATGCGATAATTGCAAGCGCAGTGTTGACCCCCACGTTAAATTCATTAAAGGGACAAACATACGCAAGCGATATGCGCGGCTCGCAACCGTCATCTAACGGTTTTGAAGTTTCGTTATCTTCAAACGCATTTCAAACTTATAAAAGGCAAAACAGTAATTATCAACAAATATTTGCGCTACAACAGCAAGAGCTGTCTATATCTCATGAGACAGAGCGCGTAAACGAGGTTACGGCTGTTGTTACAAATACAATTACAAATACTGCAATGGGCGCATTGGCAGGTTACTCAATGGCAGGCGGAAGCAAGATTGCGGGGGCAGTGGCAGGAACGGCAGGCGGTGTAGCCGCAGGTGCGGCTACGGGTATTGCAGGCGCAATACAGATAGAGCAAAACGACAAGCTGAGAGAGTTTGAAGCATACCAACAGCAGCAGAACTTTGATTTTCAAATAGGTACAGTTAAAAATTTGCCTAACAGTGTAAACAGAATAAGCTCGTTTAATGAGATATTGATACAAGATTTTTGGTTTGTAATCGAAACCTACGAATGCTCGGATTTTGAAATAGAGTTAGTAGAGGATTTTATAGCCAAATTCGGCTATGGGCTTGGCTGCTATGGATTATATGTTAATTTTATTAAGGACGGAACTTTCATTCGCGGTACGTTAATAACAAGCTCTTTTTCGCCAGTATTATCTGTAATTGCGGCGCGTGAGCTTGGTAAAGGAGTGTATATTCATGAATAGGTCAAACATTGGAAGCACGGTCGGCGGCGGTGTGCAAAATCTTGGCATTACAGCGTCGGCTGTGTCTGGTATTAAACCGGGTTTTCCAAATAAACGAATTTTATAAGCAAAAAGGTCAACGGCAGTTGGCAAGGGCAGAGCAAAGCCTTGTCAATAACGATAAGCTCGATATTGACAGGATAATGAGCGGTGGTGAAGATATGGACGCACACGGTATTTCTATTGAAAACAATAGCCCGCAAATGCCGTATCTGAAAACGAAGATAGAACAGGACCTTAACATTGCTAAAAAAAGCTACGGCGCATTGCGCGATATTTATAAGGAAATGTCAAAGGAAATAAGTCTTGACGATTTTGTTAGCGCAATAAAGGATATGTGAAATATGCCGATGTATGATACTACAAGCCTTATTCAGGCAGGTATTCCTCAGTCTAAAAAAATGCTGGAATATGGGAATGCCATTGACCAAAACGGTAAAACCATAACTCCAAATCTTTTAAAGTATAACTTGTCTTACGGTGATTTATTCGACATAATGCGCCACCAAAACTTTACTGAGACAATAGAACGCTACATGTGGACTAACTTGCCGTTTGGATTAACGCAGGACATTATAGAGCGCGTGCTGTTTTTCAGAGGCAAGGGCGTTATGTACTTTAACGACAAGGTAGGCAAGTTTCAGTTTTTACCTTTCGCATTAAACGGAAAAATTGACGAATATGGCAGATATTCGTGCGTAAACACATTGCCTTTTACAGGTGTTGACAGTGACGTTAAGAACAAAAAAGCGCAGCCGCTCGTTTATGAAAATCTTGAAATAGTGTACGATTTTCCGTACAGTGAGGATACTATAAAAAAGATAAACGACGGACGTGTAGTCGGTATTATTCTTAACGATAATTCGCTTGAAATTTCTCAACAACCTGTTATAAGATACAATTTTGTTAAGCCCGTATTGCACATGCTTGCAACTTTAATGCAAATTATAAACACGGCAATGTTCGGGAACGCAGACCATAATCTTTTGCAAGTGGCAAATGAAAGCGAGCTCGAAAGTATTAACTTGCAAATTAATGCTATAAATCAGGATATATTGCACGGTCGCAGATTTACGCCCATAATCGGAACACTGCCTATTACGCCTATTAAAACAAGTAATACGTCAAACCTTGAAGGATTATTCGGCACGTTTAATTCGTTGACTAACTTTTTGAAGTCAATTACGGGCGTGGCAAACGCAGGTGTTTTCGACAAAAAAGCGCATTTATTGCAAGAAGAACAACGTTTGAACGGGTCTAACTCCGATGATATTTACTATAACGGATTAAGGTTGAGACAAGAATTTTGTTTGCTTTTTCAAGCATATTATAATTATCCTGTGTGGTGCGAAAGCAAGCGCGGAATGTCTGAGGCGCAAAGCGAAAACATGCTAACGGGCGAGACGAGCGACCCCGATAACACTCAATACAATGACTTGCAAGGGGAGCAAAATGGAACTGTATAGCCATAATACAAAACTGTTTAAAAACATCTTTCCCAACTACGCAGCGTTTAAGTCGTGGTACTCTTCATTGCCGCTTTCAGATGATGAGAACGACTGTCCGAGCGTTAAAACATTCACGCTTATAGCTTACGAGTATAATGACAGTCATGTGTGCACTTCGCCCGATAGCTTTAAAGAACGATTTGCGAAAGAATTGTACACTTACTACAAAGAGTTTGAAGCGACCACTAAGAGTATTGACGACTTAATGTCATTAACGGATACAGACATTTCAATCGAGCGTCAAGACATTCAAAACGTTGCGGACATTCCCGAGCTTGAAGCAAGCACCGATGAAGAAAGCGTAGATTTCATTTCTGCGCAAACAAAAATGATTACTAAAAAAGGAACGCTTCAAGTGAAGCGCGAGCAGCTTAGTAATAAACGCGCGTATACTACTAAGACTTTTATTAACAGGTTCAGACATTTATTTATTAAGATAATTTCGCCCGCATATACTTACGTAGTATGCGAGCCGGACGGGGAGTAAAAATGAAAGAGAAAATAATAGAAATAATAACATATGCTGCTCCGCTTGTGGCAGGATTTATAACGTCCGTCCTTATCCCGTTTTTGATTAAGCGTTTTTCGCTTAAATCTTTACAAAAAAAGATTGACGAGGTAAACGAAGCAAAAGAGCTTAAAGACATTAAAAACGAGCTTTCGCATATAAAACGAGAAATTCTTGAGCTTAGGGGTAAACGAAAGTGAAAAAGTATTATTTTATCCTTTCAATAGGAATATTAGTATTGATTGTCCCAACTGCCATATACCTTATTATCCTTTGCCCGCAGTTATCTGAAAGATATAATACTTTAATAGCAAGCGGCGGAATTATAGGTACGGGCGGGCTTGCTGCGTGCGCTAAAATACCCGAGAGTTTTAAAAACTCGGGATTGTTAAAGCTCGCAGGTCAATCGCTTACTATCCTTACGGTCATGACGCTTGTTTCGGAGTTTTGGTGGCAGATATTAGGGTTGATAATAACTATAATAGCGTCGTTTATAGTTTTTAAGATAATGTTAGAGGTGTTCAAAAATGGACGAAGGAAAATCCGAGCCGAAAAACTTGCAACAGAAGTCGCACGAAGCGTTGCTGAAACTCTTAAATAATATAGGAGTGGTCGGGGCTATTATCGCCGGCGTTGCGGACATTATATTCGTTATAATATTCGTTCTTGGCGTTAATATTCAGGCAGAGACTAATTCAATAGTTATATTCTCCGTAATAAATTCAGTCATAGGTGTGCTTATAAACGTGTTGCTACGCTATCAGGGGCAAAAATATGCGGAAATTGAAAACGCGGAGCTTTGTTCCAAGTTCTATCGAAAGAAAGCAAAAAAGAAGCGCAAGCATTTATCTATGACCTGGTGGCAAGTTATTAACGGATTTTTAGATGTTATTTTAAAAGGTGCAACTGCGGCGTTCAGTATATTCGGAATTATTTACATTTCTATCGAAGGCAGCAAAAATCCTATACAAATTCTTATAACACTTGTCACTCTCGTTTTGTTTGCTTGTTTTGGGCTGGTTAATATGAATTCGGCATACACGCGTTTCTATAACGTTCAGTTGCCGTATATGGAAAATAAAATTATGGAGATTGAATAAATGGCAATTTATAAAGACGAAAACATTTATAGAACTTATGAAGAGCAAGTAGACCACTTAACCGAAGCGCATAGAAAGCAGTTAACTGTCAATTCCAATTTGTCAGAACAGCTAAACGAGCTGATTGAAAATACAAGCTATGGCGGGCAAAATCTGGTAAGGTTCTCTTTTTTGAAGCGCGGAAACTTATATTACCGCCTTTCAGATATTTTTAACTCACAAATTCAACTGCTGGGTGGCGACGTTGGTGACTATGTCGAGATTTCTTCCGGGCGTCCTGATGATATTCCCGCTTACGGCTATATATCTGAGGGCAGCGCGACTATGTGTAAAATCACGCTTGCTTTTAAAGGCGATTTCATCGACAGAGAAGCGCCTATCACGATAAGAAATGTCAAAAAAGGAAAAACTAATAGGCCTGCTCCGATATCTACAAGTTTATGGACTTCATTCGGCGGAACGTCGCTTAACGACTATGACCCAAACGACCGAAAAAAGCAGGTGTTTAACGTTCTTGATGACGTTTTTTACAATTCAAGAACGCAATACGGGTCATTCGACCTGAACGGCGACGGCGTGTATAACTTCGTATATTTGGGCGCAGTGTTTAACGGCGAAGACGGCAAGTCGGTTCGCACGACAACTGGAAGCGATACTGCCGCGGTTGTTGCCGAAATGCAGGAGGGGGACAGTATCCTATTCGGCGCGGATAATAAGACGAGCGCGGTAGACGCGTCGGCAACTGCGGGCGACCTTTATAGATTTACCGGGAATAACAGATTTGTCAAAATGGGCAACATTAAAGGCGCAAAGGGCGACAAGGGCGACAAGGGCGACAAGGGCGACCAAGGCATTCAGGGCGTGCAAGGTCCGCAAGGCGCAAAGGGCAACAAGGGCGACAAGGGCGACAAGGGCGACACAGGCGACCAAGGTTTAACCATTTACACTGGCGTTAAAAATTCGCCCGACGAGCTCCCCCCGTTCTCCTCCGCCAAGCTAGGCGACGCTTATAGGGTTATTAATACTAGCGGAACTACCGTCGCGTATGACCTCTATTTTAAAGCAGAGGGCGGCACCACTTGGGATATTCAGCCCAATTGGGGCGGCGTTAAGGGCGACAAGGGCGATAAGGGCGATAAGGGCGACCAAGGCATTCAGGGCGTGCAAGGTCCGCAAGGCGCAAAGGGCAACAAGGGCGACAAGGGCGATAAGGGCGATAAGGGCGTTGATGGAAAAAGCTACGGCTGCCCCGTATACTGTTTCTTATACGCCCCGTCATTCACTTATACTAGAGAATTCGACGGAGAAGTGTTCGAAGGCTACATTTCTTGTAAATTTACGATTTACACCACACGACTTGAAAATGAAACTAATATAACCCTAGATGATTTTAGCACATACATATCATATTTGAATGATATTGGGAGCACTTATCACAATACCTCGGGCTTTATTCCGTGCAGCGGCGCGTTTACTTGCACAGACGGGAAAGATTTGGCGATAATTATAACGGGCATGAATTTTCAAGATTTTTCCAATGGAACTATAACTTTTGAAGGCGTGATTAATGACATGACTGAAACTGCCAATGCAGGCTCGCTTGATAAAACCCTAATGGTAGACTTTAACGTCGAAATGTCGAAGATAGCCTATTTTTGCGGCGTTCCCGTTCCCCAACCGCCTATTTAATCATAAGCTGCTCGACACAGCGGTTAATGTATGACTTTATAAATCTAGCTTTGCTTTCAAAGTTGATTATATTCAACTTTTTAAACCCGTTGTCATCGCAAAAAGACTTATAAGCGTCGTATGACGTGTCACTTTTAACTGTGAAAAACCGATAAAGCGGGCTTGTCTCAATGGCAAGCTCGTTTCGGTTATCGGTCAAGTCGCACCCTTTCGTCAAAACCTCGTGAACTATCGCGCCGACCTCATCGTTGTCAAGCGTGCACATCTCGACCCAAGAGGGTATAGGCGCGTTCATTTTCACAATGTTTAATCGGCGCATTATGCCGCCGTCAGTGAAGTCGATGTACGGAAGTATGTTTGTCGCGAAAATTTGTTTCGCAAAAATCCTGACTTCGATTGGCGAAATACCTTTTCGGTCAATAGTAACCCTGTTGCCCGTAACTATGCTTTTCAAAGTGCCGACGTTTTGGAGCTCGTCATTTTTCCCGTTATCATCGCCTATATTTACATATTTTCCCAACATGTTTGCAAAAATAAACCTATTTCCGAACTGGTCGAGCAGCACATTTGACGTATATTTCTCGCCCACTATTTTCGTTATGACTTCTAAAAGAGTGCTTTTCCCCGTCCCCCCTATACCGTCGTCGTAGAATACGTGAAAAAGCGGCTTAGAGTTTGGAGTTAATATATTAAACAATATGTCCCTGAAATTTATTTGAAGTCCGTAAATTTCGTCAAGAGACTTCAAATATTTGCTTTCGCGCGGCACGGCTTTTAATTTTATTTTTTCAAATATTTCACCTTGAATTGAAACGTTTTCGCTTATTTTTTCGATATTTTCGAGCAGTAGATTAGCCTCTGTCGGGAGCAGTTGTTCATTTTTCCAAAGAAATTTATAGACATCGTCAATCGAATAAATCTCACCGTTAATCAAATAAATTCCGTCCGCGAATTGAAAGTTGTATTTTTTAATAAACTTTTCAACATTAATGCTGTTTTCGCTTTGAACCTTGACCGTATCGACAAAGTGGCTTTTAATCCTGTCCTTATCTTTCTTTTTTAAATTAAATTGCTTGCTTATTTTTTCTAAAAAATCTAAATAGTGGTACCGTTTCCCCGTGCTTTTTGAAACGGCAAACTCACCGTCAATTTCGATTTGGTCTAAAATCTTATTTATTTCCATTTGGTGAATCTCCCCTTCTCGTCTATATATCTAAATACACCATTTTTGGTTTTAATCTTGCGAACAACCCCCTTGTTTGTTAAAAAAACATCTACAAGTGTGCTTTTACTTTTTTTTGAAAGTGCGTATTTCTTTTTTAAATTTTCAAATTTATCTGTAAAATCTGAAATTTGATTTTCCACGGTCTTTCCGTTACTTTCAAATATGGTTTCCCCCGTTTTTTCATCTATAATCGCGAAATAAGCTACTTCGGGGCTTTGCCCCGGCCCAGTCTCTTCGGACATTATTTGAACAATTCGATATCCGTCAACGACTTCGTCGTAGGGCATGTCCTTTCTTACGCCTCTCAAAATCGAAGTCGGAATTTTAAGCTCACTCAAAACGTTAAAAAGTCGATTGCCTTCTTTTCTTCCAAGCGTAAACTCAAAATATCCCATATGTTTCACGTCTGAAAATTCAGACATAATTTCGCTTTTCGTATAGCCGTTTATTAATCTGAAAAAAATGTTGTCTATCAAGCTCTCTTGGAGCTTGGGCGAATAATCGCGGTTGCCCTCTTCTTTCATTAGAGTTTTAAACATTACGGAAATCTCTTTCCGGTTAAAATTGCGATTTTCGTCAAAACTTTCGAGCCAGTCCGCCCTATTATTTATTAAATCAAAAATTTCCTTTTCGCTTATCATTTTTTAATCCCTTTAATGTATATTTTTTTGTTCCCAATTTTTCGCCGAGCAAATTAAATTCGTCTACTATGATTTTACTTTCTCCAATTTTGCACAAACGCGAATTGGAGCCCTCGCTTAAAAGCTCAAAATCGTAGCCCGCTAAAAGGCTACCGCTTTGGCGCGCAATCTTATTTGCGAAAAAATCAGTGTGTTTTCTAGCAAAATAGCCAACGCCCGAATATTTAACCTTATCGTCAAGTTGATAAATATTAGAGCTCTGATAATAGAGCTTTTCGCCCACGTTAACCAACTTTAATTGACCTATTCCGTCCCCCAAAAATTCGCGGACGGCATTAAATCCACACTCGTTAGTTAGAATGCTATCGGTGCTCGAAAGATAGACTTCGCCCCCCGCTGATTTTATTTTTGAAATCAACGAATAAATGTGCATATTGCTATTCTTTATTATTTCTGAACGCAAAGATACAAAATCTTTTATTCTTGCGAAATATCCAACCAAGTAGTTTTGCATTTTTTTAAAAAAATCACGCTCGCGCAGTGTCGCCGCCGTCCGTTTGCCCGCAAAAAGCATTAACATGTATTTCTTTAATAAACTAAACTTACCTGATAGCTTTAAACTTCCATAAGCAAACGAGCTATTGACGTCCAATTCGTATATTTTATCAAAAATAAAGGTTTCTGCATAGTGAAAATCAAAATAATGTATTTGCTCTACGCTTTCCCAAATTTCGATTTTTGGCAACACTTTTTTCATTTTTTCTATTTCTTCCCTGCCGCAAAAAGAATAAAAAGCGCGATAAGCATAATTGCCTGACACGTCAAACGCCGTGTCGTTTTCGCCCAAATAATCGCATTGCGTCCACCCTGTTTTATTTTTAAAAAAAAGAGTAATCTGCTCCCCGCGTTCAAAGGCAATCCCCGAGCAAAGTTTTATTTCTTTTAACATTTTAATCTCGGGAATTGCTTTTGCTATGCACCACACTCGGAGGGGGGCTATTTCATTCATATTCATTTTTTTTAGCCCCCCTCTTTTTTTTAGAAGTCTAAAATTTCGTAATTTTCATCGTCTGTTGGGAAAAATTCACATTTCTTAACATACATCGTTTTTCCAAGCGTTTGAGGATTAACCCATTTTTTCCCAAGCACGTTTTTAATATTAAAACATGGCGCATTATTGACATTTTCGGGAATTTCGCACTCAAAAACAATGTTAAAATATTCCGGATTTTCTTTTGTCCCGGCGTTTAGCGAATAGAAATCGCCGCCCCACTTGCTTTTCTTTTTCCAAACTTTAAACATATATAACCTCCGCCCGTCTTGCCGTTAGCTCAGCATTTTTTATTTTTTTAGATTTTCTAAGTCAATCGCTTTTTCAAGCGAATTAACCGCGGCTTTTAATTCTAACGCCATTAAATAAAGCGTTCTTAAAGCGTTCAGTATCAAATCTTTATCCATGTGGAAAAACTCCTAAAACAAAATAACGCACGTATTCTCTTTCAACCATTTCTTTGCAGTCCTTCAATGTTCCTTCAAAAACAACCCCAAGCGACTTGAGAGGAAATTCGCCCCAACGTTCAACAACCCAATGACCTTTTGCGTCCTTGCATATCATCAAATATTCAGTGCGCGAAATTGGATATTTTTTTCCAACTTTAATCATTCCTTATTCCTCCAATTAAAATACATATTCACTTCGATTGAAAACGACTCGTTTAGACCCCTCGCCTTTCACTGCTTTTTCAGTCATTAAATAAACATACATTCCATCGCTGCTAACGTGAATGACTGCTCCTGCGGACGAAATATAATCAGCCCCGTCATCGCTTATTCCACGTTCAAGTGCATCATATTTGTTGTATTTTTCGTGAAAAGTTTTAACCATGTCAAAACCGTTAAAATATCCGCTTTCGGCATTTTCAAAACCTTCAAATGCTTTTAAATCTTTCAAGTAAAGCTCGTTTGCTTTTTCATAATCAAAATTTTTCAAATTTCTTTTTGCCGCGGCGGCAAGACCGCCGCGACGACCGTATTTTCTTGCGTTATATTTATTAAACATCATCTCGCGCCTCCTCGCCGTCAATAACCTTACAAGCGAAGTCGCGGACTGCGGAAAGATTATAAGAACCGAAATAAGGGCGGCTGTCCTTCAAAAGATAGTCAAAATCTTCAAGAAACGCGAAGAACTGCGAGCGATACATTCCGTACCACTCATACTTAGGATGTTGAAGAACGACGATGTAGTAGCCATTCTTCGTGCTATAAATAGTATTTAATTTAATTGTACCCCGCGCCCCGTGCGCCGCGTTGAAATATTTTTCAAAGTCGGGCAAGACTCTATCTATTGCCGCGCCCAAATAATAACATCTAATTAGCACGTCGGCATTTTCCGCGCCCTTTTTAACCTCTTCGCCCATGTCTGCGCCAAGCGCCGCGCAAGCCTCTTCGAGCACGCCCCAATTATGCGTTAAATACTCTTCCGCCTTCCAGGGCGAAGAGGTGTAAGACCCCGACGGGTGCCCGGTCACGTTGTCAAGCGAAAACAGCTCGTCGTTTAACGCTTCGCGCAGCTCGTCAAGGTTCGCAAAATCGGCGAACCTATCCGCCCAGCTCCCCACTATCACTTCGCGCACGTCATGGCACACGGCCTCAAAATAATTGTAATCCATTTTTAATCTCCTTTAATTTGGATTTTTTTTTCTACAATCATTATAGCACAAAAAGCAAGCTATTAACCTGAAAGGATTGTGAAACTT